>Ga0136633_1002554_pt1 | contig 12459 bp, 9 predicted proteins | sample AntDrymeUQ832206_2_FD_105494 | JGI IMG/M metagenome (GOLD analysis project Ga0136633, IMG submission 105494) | Polar desert sand microbial communities from Dry Valleys, Antarctica - metaG UQ83 (22.06) | ecosystem: Environmental > Terrestrial > Soil > Desert | place: Antarctica: Dry Valley... | reverse complement strand
TCATGGTGCGGCTGTCGCGGTGCTGCACGCCGGTGCCGGGTGACGAGATCATGGGGTTCGTCACCCGCGGCCGCGGTGTTTCCGTGCACCGCACCGACTGTGCGAACGCCGCCGGGCTCGCCACCCAGGCCCAGCGGCTCATCGAGGTGGAGTGGGACCACGACCAGCCCGCGACCTACGTCGTCTCGGTCGAGGTCGAGGCGCTCGACCGGTCGAAGCTGTTGCGTGACGTCGCCGAGGCGCTGTCCGACCACCGCGTCAACATCCTCGCCTGCACGTCGCAGACGTCGAGCGACCGCGTCGCCAAGCTGCGCTTCGACTTCGAGCTCGCCGACCCGAGCCATCTCGACTCGATCCTCACGGCGGTCAAGCGGATCGACTCGGTGTACGAGGCGTACCGGGTGCTCCCGGGGAAGGCCGCGACGACGTCGTAGCAAGTCCCGCGGTCCGGCGAGAGGGTCCCGGTACGATGCCGCGGTGCCGCCTGAGTCCCCCGAAGTCTTCCGCGCCCCGACCGGGACGCACGACATCCTCCCGCCCGACACCGATCGCTGGATCGAGGTCGTGAGCGTGTTCGCGCGCCGGGCGGCGCGCTACGGGTACGGCCTGGTCGTGACCCCGGTGTTCGAGCACCGCGAGGTCTTCCAGCGGGTGGGCGAGTCGACCGACGTCGTCCGCAAGGAGATGTACGAGTTCCTCGACAAGGGCCGACGGGCGATGGCGCTCCGACCCGAGGGGACGGCGCCGGTGGTGCGGGCGTTCGTGCAGCACCGGCCGACGCCACCGTGGAAGGTCTGGTACCTGGCGCCGCTGTTCCGCTACGAGCGCCCCCAGAAGGGCCGGTACCGCCAGCACTGGCAGGTCGGCGTGGAGGCGTTGGGGGCCGACGATCCCGACGTCGACGTGGAGGTCATCGCGCTGCTCGAGGGGTATCTGCGCGAGCTGGGGCTGGAGCGCTGGTCGCTCCGGCTCAACTCGATGGGTGACCCCACCAGCCGGCGGTCCTACGTCGAGCTGTTGCGCGAGCACCTCCTCGGGCACGCCGGCGACCTCGGCGACGACTTCCGCGAGCGGGTGCGGGAGAACCCGCTGCGGATCCTCGACTCCAAGAACGAGGAGTGGCAGGAGGTGATCGAGCGGGCGCCGCAGCTGACCGAGCACCTCGGGACGGAGTCACGGGCGCACTTCGAGGCGGTTCAGCGGGGACTCGACGCGCTCGGGGTCGACTACGAGCTCGACCCTCGGCTCGTGCGCGGCTTCGACTACTACACGAGCACCACGTTCGAGTTCGTGAGCGATGCCCTGGACGCGGCCCAGAACGCCGTCGGGGGAGGTGGCCGGTACGATCAGCTGGCCGAGCAGATGGGCGGGCCACCCACGCCCGGCATCGGGTTCGGCGTCGGCATCGAACGGCTGCTCATCGTTGCCGACGCCGAGCAGGCCGTCCCGGTTCCGGAGTCCAAGCTCGACGCCTTCGTGGTCGACGGCCTCGACGGCGGGCGGGAGGCACTGACCCTGACCCACGAGCTGCGAGAGGCCGGCTTGCGGGTCGACCGGGCGTACGGCAACCGCTCGGTGAAGGCGCAATGGAAGGCGGCCGACCGGGCGCGCGCCGTCTTCGGCGTGATGCTGGGTGAACGTGAGCTCGCCCGCGGCGAGGTCGGCGTCAAGGACCTCCGCTCGGGTGAGCAGGTCGACGTTCCCCGGGACCAGGCGGCGGGGTGGCTGCGGGCGCGCCGGGAGTTCGACCGATGATGCGCACCCACCGCGCCGGTGAGCTCCGCCGCGACCACGCCGGCGCGACTGTCGCGGTGTGCGGTTGGGTCGCCACGCGGCGCGACCACGGTGGGGTCGTGTTCCTCGACGTTCGTGATGCCGCCGGTGTGGTGCAGGTGGTCGTCGATCCCGAGGCGCCCGGGGCCGAGGTGGCGCACCGGGTGCGCAGCGAGTTCGTCGTGCGGGTGGAAGGCGAGGTGCGCCCCCGACCGGAGGGCACGGTCAACGAGGAACTGCCGACCGGCGAGGTCGAAGTGGCCGCGCAGCGGCTCGAGGTGCTGAGCGAGGCGGAGGCGCCCCCCATCCCCATCGGCGGCCGCCAGGAGGCGGATGAGCTGCTGCGCTACCGCTACCGCTACCTCGACCTGCGCGGCGACCGCCTCCAGCGCAACCTCCGGCAGCGGGCGGTCGTCAACCGGGTGTTGCGCCGGGTGATGGACGGCCATGGCTTCGTCGAGGTCGAGACCCCGATGTTGATCGCGTCCATGCCCGAGGGCGCGCGCGACTTCGTCGTCCCGTCCCGCCTCCAACCCGGCTCGTTCTACGCGTTGCCACAGAGTCCCCAGCTGTTCAAGCAGCTGCTGATGGTGGGCGGCTTCGACCGCTACTACCAGATCGCCCGCTGTCTGCGCGATGAAGATCCCCGCTCCGATCGCCAGTTCGAGTTCATGCAGTTCGACATCGAGATGAGCTTCGTCGACGGCGAGGACGTCATGGCCGTCGTGACGGAGGCCGCCGTGACCGCAGCCGAGGAGGCGACCGGCGAGCTGCCCGGCGCGGTGGAGCGGATCACCTGGCACGACGCGATGGAGCGCTACGGCACCGACAAGCCCGACCTGCGCTTCGGGCTCGAGCTCGTCGATCTCGGCGAGGTGTTCGCCGCCACCGAGTTCCGGGCGTTCCAGGCACCGGCGGTCAAGGGGATCCGGGTGCCCGGCGAGGGCGGTGTCGCGAGGGCGCGGCTCGACGCGCTGATCGAGCGGGCCAAGCAGCTGGGTGCGGCCGGGCTGGTGTGGATGCGCGTCGGTGAGGCGGGCGCGCTGGACTCGCCGGTGGCGAAGTTCCTCTCCGAGGCGGAGCAGCTCGGGCTGGTGGACGCGCTCGGCGCCGGGTCCGGTGACCTGTTGCTGCTGGTGGCGGGGGAGCGGGCGATCGCCAACCGGGTGCTGGGCACGTTGCGGCTCGACCTGGCGCGCCCACCGGTCGACGAGGGCGGGCTGCGGTTCGTTTGGGTGGTCGAGTTTCCGCTGTTCGAAGGGCTCGACGACGAGGGGCGACCGATCCCGGCCCACCATCCGTTCACGATGCCCCACCCCGACGATCTCGAACTGCTGGCGTCGGGGCCGGGCGAGGAGCTGCTCTCGGCGCGGTCGCAGTCGTATGACCTGGTGCTCAACGGCTGGGAACTGGGGTCGGGGAGCGTCCGAATCCACCGCGCCGACATGCAGCAACAGGTGTTCACGGCGCTGGGGATCACGCCGGAGGACGCCCAGGTGCGCTTCGGGTTCCTGCTGGACGCGTTCCGCTACGGCGCGCCGCCCCATGCGGGCTTCGCGATCGGTGTCGACCGGTTCGCCGCCGTCCTGGCGGGCGAGGAGAACATCCGCGAGGTGGTGGCCTTCCCGAAGACCCAGTCGGGCGCCGACCCGCTCACCGGCGCCCCCACGCCGCTCGACCCGGCGCAGCTGAAGGAGCTCGGCCTCCAGGTCGTGAAGCGGCCGGAGGCGAAGAAGCCGAAGTCCTGATGGCCGACGACCTGTTTGCCAGCGCGCTCGAGGAGCGCCTGCGGCGGCGGGCGCCATTGGCGGCGAGGATCCGACCGCGTTCGCTCGACGAGGTCGTGGGGCAGGAGCTCCTTCTGGGCAAGGGGCGCCCGCTCCGGGTGCTGATCGAGTCCGACCGCCTGTCGTCGGTCATCCTCTGGGGCCCACCGGGTACAGGCAAGACCACCATCGCCCGGCTGATCGCGGGCGTGACCGCCAAGGCGTTCGAGCCGCTGTCGGCGGTATCCGGGGGCGTGAAGGACGTACGTGAGATCGTCGAGCGGGCCCGCAGCCGCCTCGGCGAGCACGGTCAGGGAACGATCCTGTTCCTCGACGAGGTGCACCGGTTCAACAAGACCCAGCAGGACGCGCTCCTCCCGCACGTCGAGGAGGGCCTGCTGGTTCTCATCGGCGCGACCACCGAGAACCCGTTCTTCTCGCTGACCGCGCCGCTCCTCTCGCGCTCGTCGCTGTTCCGCCTCGAGCCGCTGACCGCGGATGATGTCCGCGGCCTGCTCGTGCTCGCCCTCGCCGACGCCGACCGAGGTCTCGGCGACGAGCGCCTCGAGATCGACCCCGACGCCCTCGAGCACCTCGTCGACCGGTCCGAGGGCGACGCCCGCCACGCGCTCACGTCACTCGAAGTTGCCCACGGCCTCGCCGCCGAGGCCGGCCGCGATCGCATCACCCTCACCGACGCCGAGGCCGCCCTCGCGATGCGGGCGCTCCGTTACGGCGACGACGAGCATTACGACGTGCTGTCGGCCTTCATCAAGAGCATCCGCGGCTCCGATCCCGACGCCGGGCTCTACTGGCTCGCCCGCATGCTCGAGGCGGGCGAGGACCCCCGCCTGGTCGCCCGGCGGCTGGTGATCCTGGCCTCGGAGGACGTCGGGATGGCCGATTCCCAGGCGCTCCTGGTGGCCGACGCGGCAGCGCGAGCGGTCGAGTTCGTGGGGATGCCCGAGGCCGGGCTCAACCTTGCCCACGCGGTCATCCACCTGGCGCTCAGCCCGAAGTCGAACTCGGTCGTCGCCGGGCTGGGCTCCGCGGTCGAAGACGTCCACGACCAGCCCGCGGGCGCGGTCCCCGTCCATCTGCGGGACTCCCATTACCCTGGCGCCCGCAAGCTCGGGCACGGGGAGGGCTACGTGTACCCGCACGACGCGCCGGCCGGCTGGGTGCCTCAGGAGTACCGTCCCGACGAGGTGGCGGGGCGGAGGTACTACCAACCGAGCGCTCAGGGCGCCGAGGCCGGCGTCGCCGAATTGCTCGATCGGCGGCGGTCCCGGGTCGAGGGCGAGCAGGACGAGCAGGACGAGCGAGGCGAGCGGGAGTGAGCACGTGATCAAGCGGCTGTTCTGGCTGACGGTGGGGTTCGGGCTCGGTGTCCTCTTCATGTTGCGGTTGACGCGGGCGGTCCGGGCCACCGTCGAGCGCTACCTCCCCGCACCTCTGGCCGAGCGCCTGCGCGCCCTGAACGCCGCGCTCGACCAGCGCGCCCGGGAGATCCGCGCGCGCACCCGGCCGCTCCGAAGCGTGAGCTGACCCGGTACCACCCGGCAGTAGCCTGAGTCGCGGTGGAAGGGGCACGACCAACCCACGGCGGGTCTATGTGGCGTCCGAACGAGCGCCCGCGGCGTCAGGTACCCGGAGCGAAAGCGACGAGGCGATAGAGGATGCCGCCGACCACCGCCGACCAGCTGCGACGCGCCTTTCTCGAGTTCTTCGAGTCGCGCGGCCACACGGTGGTGCCGTCGGCGAGCCTGATCCCGCACGACCGCACATTGCTCTTCACGGTCGCGGGCATGGTGCCATTCAAGCCCTACTTCGGCGGCGAGGAGACACCTCCCTACAAGCGGGCAACCTCGGTCCAGAAGTGTGTCCGGGCCGGGGGCAAGCACAACGACCTCGACGACATCGGCCGCACCAACCGGCACTTCAGCTTCTTCGAGATGCTCGGCCACTTCAGCTTCGGCGACTACTTCAAGGCCGAGGCGATCCCGTGGGCGTGGGAGCTCGTCACGGACGGGTTCGGCCTCGACCCCGATCGGCTCTGGGTGACCGTGCACGAGTCCGACGACGATGCCGAGAGGATCTGGCGCGACGTCGTGGGCTTCTCACCCGAGCGCATCCAGCGCCTGGGGGCCGACAACTTCTGGAGCATGGGCGAGACCGGACCGTGCGGTCCGTGCACCGAGATCTTCTACGACCTCGGCCCTGAGCACGGTCCCGACGGCGGTCCCGCCCACGGCGGCGAGGACCGGTTCTTCGAGTTCTGGAACACCGTCTTCATGATGTACGACCAGCAGCCTGACGGCACCCGGCTCGATCTCCCCGCCCCCAGCGTCGACTGCGGCGTCGGGCTCGAGCGCACGCTCATGCTGCTCCAGGGGCACACCTCCATATGGGAGATCGACCTGTTCCGGCCCCTCATCGAGACCGCCGAGCGCGCCACCGGCACCCGCTACGGCGGCGATACCGAGGACGACGTGTCATTGCGGATCCTGGCCGAGCACGGCCGAACCATGTCGTTCCTGGTGAGTGACAGCGTCGTGCCGTCCAACGAGGACCGCGGCTACGTGCTCCGGCGCATCATCCGGCGGGCGGTGCGCCACGGCTACCGGCTCGGCGCGGAGGGGTTGGTGACCCCGGCGCTCGCCGAGACGACCATCGATGTCATGGGGGGCGCCTACCCCGAGTTGGAGAAGGCGCGCGACCTGGTGGTTGCGACCGTGACGCGCGAGGAGGAGCGGTTCCGTGAGACGCTGCGGCGGGGCGTCGAGCTGCTGGACGAGCAGCTCCAGTCCGGTGACGTGTTCGGCAAGGACGCCTTCTTCCTCCACGACACGCTCGGGTTCCCGATCGACCTGACCCGCGAGATCGCGGAGGAGCGGGGCCGGACCGTCGACCTCGACGGCTTCCAGGCGGCGATGGCCGAGCAGCGCGCCCGGGCCCAGCAGGCGCATCGTGAGGCCGCGGCGGGCGGCGATGATGCCAACGTCGGGCTCTACCGCGAACTGCTCGACGAGTTCGGGCCGACGGAGTTCACCGGTCGCCAGGAGTACGAGACGACGGGCGCGCGCGTCCTCGCGCTCTTCGGCGGAGGCGAGCGGGTCGGTCGCGCGGGTGAGGGCGACGCGGTCGACGTCGTGCTCGACCGCACCCCGTTCTACGCCGAAGCCGGCGGCCAGGCGGGCGACACCGGCGTCATTACCGGGGCGGCCGGGGCCGAGCTGCGGGTCAAGGACACGCAGTACGGCCTGCCCGGCCTCGTGCTCCACCGCGCCGAGGTCGTGCGCGGCGTGATCAGCGAAGGCGACGAGGCGACCGCCACCATCGACGGCCAGCGACGCGACCGAATCCGCCGCAACCACACCGCCACCCATGTCCTGCACTGGGCGTTGCGCGAGGTGCTCGGTCCCCACGTCAAGCAATCCGGCTCGCTGGTCGCGCCCGACCGGCTGCGCTTCGACTTCAGCCACCACCAGGCGGTTACTCCTGAGCAGCTCGACCGGATCGAGCAGCTCGCCAACGAGCAGATCATCACGGACGCGCCCGTTCGCCACTACGAGACCACCCGCGAGCACGCCGAGAGCCTGGGGGCGATCGCTTTCTTCGGCGAGAAGTACGGCGACCTCGTCCGCGTGCTCGAGGCCGGCGAGCACTCGGTCGAGCTCTGCGGAGGGACGCATGTCCACGCCCTCGGATTCATCGGGCCGATCAAGATCGTCAGTGAGGGGTCGATCGGCTCCAACCTGCGACGGATCGAGGCGGTGACCGGCGACGCCGCCCTCGCTCGAATCCACGAGGAGGAGCTCCAGCTCCGCCGGGCGAGCGAGTTGCTCAAGGTTGGGCCGGCCGAGCTGCCCGACCGCATCGAACGCCTCGTTGAACAGGTCAAGTCGTTGAACCAGGAGCTCGAGCGGACCCGCGGTCGTGAGGCTGTCGCCGAGGCGGGGTCATTGGCGGGCGAGGCCGTCGATGGCGTGGTCGCGGCCCGCCGCGACGGTCTGAGCCCCGACGACCTCCGACGACTGGCGGTGGCGGTGCGGGATGCGCTCGGCTCGGGTGTGGTCGCGCTCGTGGCCGTCGGGCCCGGCGGTGACAAAGCCGGGATCACGGTGGCGGTGACGAAGGGGCTGGTCGATCAGGGCATCTCGGCCGCCGAGATCGCCGCCTCCGCGGCCAAGGCCCTCGGGGGCGGAACCGCCAAGAACCCGGAGCTGGTCGTGGGGGGTGGCCCCAACACCGCGGCCGTCGACGAGGCCCTCGCCCTGGCCCGCAAGGAGGCCACCGACGCCCTGGCGGGCTCGAGCGACTGAGCCCCGGGCGAGTGGGACGGGTCCTGGGGGTCGATCTGGGCTCGCGCCGCATCGGCCTGGCCGTCTCGGACCCGGGCGGAGCGGTCGCCACCCCCCGGGGCGTCCTCGCCCGCAGCGGCGATCCGGCCGCCGACCACCGGACGATCGTGGCGGAAGCGCGCGAAGCTGGCGCCGACCGCATCGTGGTGGGCCTGCCCCTGTCGCTCTCGGGCGAGGCTGGTCCGGCCGCCCGGGCGGTGCTCGAGGAGGTCGAGGCGATCCGGGCGGAGGCTGGTGAAGGAATGAGGGTGGAGACCCACGACGAGCGCCTGACCACGGTGACCGCCGAGCAGCAGCTGCGCGCGGCCGGCGTCCGGCCCCGGCGGCACCGCGCCATCGTCGACGAGGTCGCCGCCGCCGTGATGCTCCAGGCCTACCTCGACGGGCAGGCTCCGGCGCCATGACCGACCGCTGGGCGCCCGATGACGACCTCGATCCGCCCGACTGGGTGAACACCGGCGCGTCATCGCCTCGCCCGTCCACACCCGATCGGCGGCCCCCACCCCGCGACCACCGTCCGCCCCCGGGCCAGCGGCGGCCGGCCGATCGGCGGCCGGCCGATCGGCGGGTGGCACCTGGTCGCCACGGGACGGCCGAGCGCCGGCTCCTCGGTTCATCCGACGGGCGGAGGCGACGGGACCAGCCGCCCCAGGCCGCGCCGCCGCCGCGTCGCTCGGCCCCGCCGCCCGGTCAGGGCGCGCCGTCGCCCCAACCGCCGTCGCCCCAACCGCCGTCGCCCCGCGCTGACCCGCCCCCGCGTAAAGCCGGGCGGACGCGTCAGGGCACGATGACCGCCGGGCGGCGGCGGCCCACCCCAGCACCGCCGGCCGAGCCCGATCTGCGGGTGGAGGACGCCGACGAATACGTCGACGACGAGCTGGGAGGGCCCGACGACGAGTCGCGCGCCACCCGGCGAGCGGCGCGCGAGGCCGACCGAGCCGATCGCAAGCGCCGACGCCGCCGCAACTTCGCCGCGCTCGGCATCGTGAGCGTCGTCGTCATCCCGTTCTTCGTCGTGGGCGGCTGGTTCGTGTACCAGCTGAACCCGCCGGGCGGCCCGGGCAAGACCGTTCAGATCCAGATCAAGAAGGGCTGGGGCGTCTCCGAGATCGGCGACGTGCTCGAGCGCAAGGGTGTCGTCGGGTCGTCGCTGGCGTTCCAGCTCTACGCCAAGGTCCGCGGCGCCGGTCCGTTCCAGCCCGGGCCGTACCAGCTGCGGAAGAACCTCGGTGTGCGCGACGCGGTCTCCCGGCTCGAGGTCGGTCCGCAGCAGGGCAATATCGACATCGAGCTCACCCTGCCGCCCGGACTGACGCTCCAGCAGATCGCCCAGAAAGTGGAGGAGCAGCTTCCCGACCGAACCGCGGCGAAGTTCCTCGAGGCGGCGAACTCGGGGGTCGTGCGCTCGCGGTACCAGCCGGCCGAGGTCACCTCGCTCGAGGGCCTGCTGTTCCCCGCCACCTATCCGGTTGCCAAGGCCGAGGACGAGGAGGCCATCCTGCGCAAGCTGGTCGACACCTTCGACCAGAAGGCCGATGCCGCCGGCATCGCCGCCGGTGCCGCCGCCATCGGCCGTACGCCCTACGAGGCGATCGTGATTGGGTCGTTGATCGAACGGGAGGCCGGCGTCGAGGAGGACCGTCCGCTCATCTCGGCGGTCGTCTTCAACCGACTGCGTGACGGGATGCCGCTCCAGATCGACGCGACGCTCTGCTTCATCAAGGGCGGCTGCACCGAGCCGCTGAGCAACGCCGACAAGGAGCTCGACTCGCCGTACAACACGTACAAGGTCGCCGCCCTCCCGCCGGGTCCGATCTCGAGTGTGGGCGAGGCCTCGCTGCGGGCGGCGGTGGCGCCGGCGGCGGTGCCGTTCAAGTTCTACGTGCTCAGCGACGCCAGCGGGGCGCACGCCTTCGCCGAGACGGTGGAGGAGCACGACGCCAACGTGCAAGCGGCGCGGGAGAAGGGGCTGCTCTGATCACGGGTTCGACCCGGGTCGTGGGCGTGGTCGGCGACCCGGTGGCGCACTCCCGCTCGCCGGCGATGCAGAACGCCGCCTTTGCCGCGCTCGGGCTCGACTGGGTCTTCGTCGCGTTTCCCGCGCCGGAGGGTCACGGCCGGGCCGCGGTACGGGCGGTGCTCGACCTCGGCATCGCCGGCCTCAACGTGACCATGCCCCACAAGGCCGACGCCGCCGCTGCCTGCGACGACCTGTCGACCGAGGCCGAGCGACTCGGCGCGGTCAACACCGTCGTCGCCGATCCCGATGCGGTCAGGCTCGCCGGCCACAACACCGACGGTGAGGGCTTCCTGCGGGCGCTCGCCGACGAGGGGATCGACCCGACCGGCCGACGCTGCCTCGTGCTGGGCGCCGGAGGCGCGGCCCGGGCGATCGCGCTCGCCCTCGGCGGCGTGGGCGCCTCGGTCACTGTTGCCGCTCGCCGTCTGGACGCGGCGCGCGCGGCCGCGACGCTGGCGGACGGGAACGCGGTCGAGCTGGCGAACGTGGTTGTCGATGAGTGCGACGTACTGGTCAACGCGACGCCGCTCGGCATGCACGGTGAGCCGCCGCCGATCGACGCCACTCGGCTCCGCTCCGGGCAGTTCGTCTACGACACCGTCTACCCGGCTGAGACGCCCCTGCTCGTGGCGGCGCGTCAGCAGGGGGTCGCGTGCGCCGGTGGCATGGGCATGCTCGTGCACCAGGGGGCGCTGTCGTTCCGGCTCTGGACCGGTTCCGACGCGCCGCTCGACGTCATGCGGGCCGCGGCTCTGGACCCGTGACCGTCGCCGTCGTCGCCGGTAGTGCGGTGCTCGGCCTCGTGGCGGGCGCAGGCCTCGACGTCGTCGTCACCCGGGTCCCGGAGCGTCGGCCGCTCTTCGCCGGCGGCGCTCGCGAGGAGCTCCGGCCCGGCCGGGCCGCGCTGCTGGCGGTGGTCTGCGCCACCCTGCTCGGTGGCATCGCGGTGCGGCTGCACGACTCGTGGGCCCTGCCCGCGTTCCTGGTGCTCGGGGCTGCGCTGGTGGCGTTGTCGCTGATCGACCTGCGGCACCTCATCCTGCCCAATCGGATCGTCTACCCGCTCGCGCTCGCCGTCACGGGGCTCCTCGCGGTCGGAGCCAGCGGCGACCGCGACGGCGGCGCGTTCATCCGCGCGCTGCTCGGCGGAGTTGCCGGGTTCGCGGCGATGTTCGTGCTCCACGTGCTGTCGCCGCGCAGCATGGGCTTCGGCGACGTGAAGCTGTCGTTCGTCCTCGGGCTCGCCCTGGGATGGCTGGGATGGGGGCAGCTCGTGCTCGGACTGTTCCTGGCGTTCCTCTACGGGGCCGTTGTCGGCGTCGTGCTCATGGTCCTGCGCCGGCGCCGCCGCAAGGACCAGGTCCCGTTCGGGCCGTTCCTGGCCGCCGGCACGCTCACCGCGGTGCTCTGGGGCGAGGCGATCCTGAGCTGGTACGACGGGCGATAGTCCGCAAGCACCGGGGTATCGCACCGGTATCCTCAAGGGCGTTCCCGCAGGTGAGAGGTAGGCGTGCTTCGCTTCCTGACCGCCGGGGAGTCCCACGGGCCGGCCCTGGTGGTCGTGGTCGAAGGGCTGCCCGCCGGCCTCCCCATCACGATCGAAGAGGTCGCGGCCGAGCTGGCCCGCCGCCGCCTCGGCTTCGGGCGCGGCCCGCGCATGCGCTTCGAGCGCGACGACGTCGAGTTCGTGGGCGGCGTGCGCCACGGCGCCACCTTGGGATCGCCGGTGTCGCTGGTGATCCACAACGCCGAGTGGCCGAAGTGGCAGGAGGAGATGTCGGCCGCGCCGGGCGTGACCGAGAAGCCGCTCCGCCAGCCCCGGCCCGGTCATGCCGACCTCGTCGGCATGCAGAAGTACGGCTTCGACGACGCCCGCAACGTGCTCGAACGGGCCAGCGCCCGAGAGACCGCGGCCCGGGTCGCGGCGGGCGCGCTGGCGAAGACGCTCCTCGAGCAGCTGGGCGCCAGCGTGCTGAGCCACGTCGTGGCGCTCGGTCCGGTGCAGGCCGGCGCCGACCGCCGGCCCGAGCCGTCCGACCTCGATCGCGTCGACGACTCCCAGGTGCGGTGCTTCGACGCGGACGCGGAGAAGGAGATGGTGGCCGCGATCGAGGCACAGGCGAAGGCGGGCGACTCGCTCGGCGGCGTGGTCGAGGTGCTCGGCTACGGCGTCCCCCCGGGCCTCGGCTCGCACGTGCACTGGGATCGCCGCATCGACGGGCTCCTCGCCCAGGCCCTCATGAGCATCCAGGCGATGAAGGCGATCGAGATCGGGGAGGGCTTCGACGTCGCCGGCCGGCGCGGGAGCGAGGCCCACGACGAGATCACCTGGAGTGAAGAGGCGGGCTACGAGCGGGGCTCGGCACGCGCCGGCGGCATCGAAGGCGGGATGACGACCGGCGGTCTGCTGGTGGCGCGGGCGTCGATGAAGCCGCTGTCGACGTTGAACCGACCGGTGCTGCGCACCGTCGACGTCGACACCAAGGAGGAGGCCGTCTCGTTCAAGGAGCGCACCGATGTCACCGCGGTGCCGGCG
>Ga0136633_1002553_pt1 | contig 12460 bp, 14 predicted proteins | sample AntDrymeUQ832206_2_FD_105494 | JGI IMG/M metagenome (GOLD analysis project Ga0136633, IMG submission 105494) | Polar desert sand microbial communities from Dry Valleys, Antarctica - metaG UQ83 (22.06) | ecosystem: Environmental > Terrestrial > Soil > Desert | place: Antarctica: Dry Valley... | reverse complement strand
CGTGGGGGATCGGCCCGGGAGCCAGGAGACCTGTCTCCACCCAGGAGGTGAGCGCAGCGGCCGAGACTGTCGTGGGGGTCACGCAGGTCGAGGTCCGTTTCACCGTCATGTCCGAGCTAGAGCGGCGGGACCTGGCCGAGCGCTTCTTCGCGACCCGGGGGCCGGCCAGGGAGGCGCCGGCGCGGGAGATCTACGCCGTGGCCAGCGGCAAGGGCGGGGTCGGCAAGTCCAGCGTCGCCGCCAACCTCGCCGTCAGCCTGGCGCAGCAAGGCAAGCGGGTGGGGCTGCTCGACGCCGATGTCTGGGGCTACTCGGTCCCCCAGCTGTTCGGGGCGCGCCACAGCCCCATCGCGATGTACGAGATGATGCTGCCCGTGCAGGCGCACGGGGTGAGCCTGATGTCGCTGGGCTTCCTCGTCGAAGACGAGACGCCGATCGTCTGGCGCGGACCGATGCTGCACAAGGCGCTCACCCAGTTCGTGCAGGACGTTCACTGGGGCGACCTCGACGTGCTGCTGCTGGACCTGCCGCCCGGGACGGGAGACGTGACGCTGTCGGTGCTCGAGCTCCTGCCCACCGCTTCCATGATCGTCGTGACGACCCCCCAGCAAGCAGCCCGCGGGGTGGCCAGCCGGGTCGGCGTCATGGCTCGCGACGTGCACATGCCGATCGCCGGGGTGGTCGAGAACATGACCGAGCTGGTCTGCGGCCGGTGCGGCGACAGCACACCGCTGTTCGGCGCCGGCGGGGGGCGGCAGCTCGCCGAGGAGCTGGAGGTCCCGCTGCTCGGCCAGGTCCCGCTCGACGCGGCGCTGCGCCAGGCCGGCGACGACGGCGTGCCGGTCGTGGTCGGAGCCCCGGCCAGCGCCTCCGCGGTGGCCTTGACGGCGATCGCCTCGGCGGTCCGCCCCGTACGGCGCTCCCTGGTCGGGCTCTCGCTGGGCCTGGAGCCCGTCTAGCTCCGTCTAGCTCCGTCTAGATCAATCGGGCGGTTCGGTCTCGTCCGAAGAGTGCCGGACGTCCAGGCGGTAGCCCGATCGCCGGGACCACTCGGACGACACGGCGAAGCGGTCCCCGCGCAGGATCGTCGACCGCCACTCCACCGGGCGGTCGTCGACCGAGGCGGTCCGCTCGATGCGCAGCACGCCCACCCCGTCCGGCAGCGCCAGCAGCACCTCGTCATCGGGCGACGGCACGACGGCGGTGATGGTCTCCCGTCCGCCCGTGAGCCGGATGCCGGCGCGCGCCTCCAGCTCGTCGTAGAGACCGACGTGCGAGAAGTCCACGTCCAGCAGCGGCGCCGCCAGGCTCAGGGGCAGCCATGCGCGGTCGACGGCCAGCGGCTCGTCGTCGGCGTACCGCAGTCGGGCAAGGTGGAGCAGGGGATCGTCGTCGGCGAGGCCGAGCCTGCGTGCGACGGCCGGGAAGACGACCTGCTCGCGGGCCAGGACGGAACTGCGCTGCACCATCCCGCGGGCCTCGACCTCCCGGAACAGGCTGTACAGCGCGCCGAGGGACTGCTCGATGCGGTCGTGCCGCACCTTGGTCATGCGGCCCCGTCCGCTGTCCAGGACGCCGCGGTCACGCAGCCGGCGCAGAGCCTCGCGCACGGTATGGCGACTCACGTCGTACTCCCGGCACAATTCGTGCTCTCCCGGGAACTGCGCCGCGAACTCGCCCGACTGCAGCCTGCGCTCGCAGTCATCGATCAACTGCGCCCACAGCGGTACCGAGGAGGCGCGATCGAGGCGGGAGGAGAGGCCACCGCTGACGGCCGTCATAGGGCCGAGGTTAGCAGCGCGGGCGCATCAGGCCCCCGGACGACGGGGCTCGGCGACCGATGACTGCGCCGGTCAGGCGGCGAGCGTCTTGATGGCCTGCTCGACATCGGCCTGGCTGCCACGGTTGTAGGGCAGCTTGGCCAGCACGTTGCCCATCATGCAGCTGTTGCTGACCGCAGCGAAGGTCAATCCGCCACCGACAGCGGCGGACAGCCACTTGAGCCTCGGCACCAGTGCGCTGCCGAGCACCCCAGCCATGACCAGCGAGCCTGCCACGAGTCGCACCTGACGTTCCAGGGCCCAGGTCTGCTCGCCCCGTTCCACGTCGCCTTCGGCCTGCTGCCAAGCAACCATGCCACCGCTCAGCACCTGGACGTCCTTGCCCGCCGCGGAGAGCTGCTCACACGCCTGCGCGGCGCGCGATCCAGCCTGGCACACCAGCACGAGTGGCTCTGAGACATGGCTCAACTGCTCGCGGTAACGACTGATCTGGTCCAGGGGCACGTTCACCGCTCCCGGGATGTGGCAGGTCCGGAACTCGCCCGCGGTGCGCACGTCGAGGACGTGGAAACTGCCCGCCGGCTGTGCCTGCACGCGACTGGCCGATACCTCGCTGATCAGGCCCGATCCAGCCGTCGTCGGCCGCGCTGCGGTCGTCGTCATCGTCGCTCCCTCGTCATGAATCTTCAGATGGCCTTCGCCTCAGGTTGCAGCATAAGTCCGGACAGGTCAACAAGCACCGCTCTCTCCCTCACCGAGGGCGACATCGAGTAGCCGGGCAGCCTGGGGCGACGCGCCCTGCACCCGGACCTGTGTGCCGGCGCCACGCAGGTGCTCGACGAAGGACTGCAACACCAACGCGCCGGTGGCGTCCAGCCTGCCGACCCGTTCGAGGTGGAGCACGACGCTCGCGACGTTGTCGTCTGTAGCGACCAGCCGGGTGACCTGTGCCTCCAGGGCCGGAGCCGAACCGAAGTACAGCACCCCTTGCGGGCGCACGTTCAGCGTGGTGCCCTCACGCCACGTCTCGACGCTGATGTCGAGCTCCCGCCACAGGTGGACCGCCAGGGACAGGCCCACACCGACCAGGACGCCCCGCTCCACCCGAGGAGCGAAGGCGAGGGTGGCGAGGAAAGTCATGACGGCGACGGTGAACTGAGGGCGGGACAGCCGCCATGCCTGGACGAACGGCTGCACCTGGATCAACGGCAGTACCGAGGCGACGACCAGGCCGGCCAGAGCGGCCTTGGGAAGGTCGGACAGCACGGAGGCCACCGGCATAAAGGCCAGCACGATCAACCCGGTGAGGACCCCGCTCCACCGGCTGCGGGCACCCGACAGCCGGTTGAGGGAGGAGCGCGAGAACGAGCCGCCCGCGGGGTAGCCGTTGAAGGCTCCCGCTGCCAGGTTGGCCAGTCCCTGGCCCACGAACTCGCGGTCAGGGTCCCACGCCTCTCTGTCCTCAGTGGCGTATCGCCGGGAGATGCTGGCGGCTTCCGCGAAGCCGACCAGCGCGATCACCGCGCCCGGAACCAGGAGCCGGGGCAGGTCGCCCCAGGGCAGGTCTAGCCGTAGCGGCGGCACGCCGCTGGGCACCGCACCGACCTCGGCGATCGAGATGATGCCCGCGACGCTGAGCAGCAGTGCGCCGACACCGCCGAGCAGGGCGCCGGGGAACCGGGGGCTCCAGCGCCGGCCGAACAGGATGACGGCGATCATCGCCAGACCGATCCCGATGGCCACCGGGTCCCACTCCCCCGGCGTGGACAGCGCCTGCCCTGCGGCCACGACGGGGCTCCCGGCGTCGCTAGGCGCATCGAGCAGGGAGGAGACCTGCGAAGCGAGGATGAGCAGGGACGCCGCCACCGTGAAGGACGCGACCACCGGCTGGCTCATGAGGTAGGCGACGAAGCCCCACCGCAGGAGTCCGAGCAGCACCCGCAGCACGCCGACGACCAGCGCGAGCAGCGCCGCCTTTCCGACGTAGTCGGTCGACCCGACCTCGGCGATGGTGGTCAGCGCGCCGAAGGTGAGCAGGCTGGTCAGGGCGACCGGGCCCGTCTGCAGGTAGCGCGAGGACCCCACCAGGCCCGCGGCGATGGTGGCCGCGACGGCGGTGTACAAGCCGGTGACGACCGGCATGCCGGCCAGCTCGGCGTAGGCGAGCGACTGCGGTATGAGCACCAGCGCGACGGTGGCCGCTGCGACCACATCGCCACGCCCAGGGGGAACCACGCGGCGCGAGCGGCGCGGCGCACGACCCACCCGGGCTCCCTGCGAGTCTGTAGTCCGGCAGATGGTCCGGACATTCTGTGCGTGACGATAGGCTATGCGGCAGCGCAGCCCGCGTGCCCTTCACTGAAGCTATGGCCGGAGCGACCCATGAGGCCCTTCGCCCACCGCCGTAAGCCACGGCTGCGGGAGGTGGGGACAGACCCCGACTACCGCTTCACACTGGCCAACGAGCGGACGTTCCTCGCCTGGATCCGGACCTCCCTGGCGCTGATCGCCGCAGGCGCGGCGGTGACCAGTCTGCTGCCTCGGCTGGGTACCCGAGGACCGCGTTCGGCGCTGGGGTTGGGTCTGCTGCTGCTCGGGATGACGGTGGCCGGCGCGAGCTACCGCCGGTGGGACCGGGCCGAACGCGCGCTACGGCTGGGTACGTCGCTGCCTCCGACCTCACTCACTCGGCTGATGGCCGGCGGGGTCGTCCTGCTGACGATCGCTGCGATCGTCCTCGTCCTGATGGGACAGCGCTGAAGTGCCAGCCCCGACGCCGCTCCTGGACGTGGGGGCTCAGGCCGAGCGGACGGCCATGGCCTGGCAGCGCACAGGTCTTGCGTTTCTCGGTGTCGGTGCCGTCATCCTGCACGTGGACGGCGCAGGGCCCACTCCCCTGTCCTTGGCGGTGGGCCTGCTGGACCTCGCCACAGGTGCTGTCCTCGCCGCTGTCGTGGCGCCAGCCCGCTACCGTCGGACCTTGCATCGCGTCGCGGAGACGCAGTCGCCGCTGGCTCGCCGCAGCTGCTGGGCGGTCACGGTGTGCGCCGTTGCCACGTCCCTGACGGCAGCCGTCGACCTCGTGGGTGTGCTCTGAGACTGCGGCCGTACATCTGGATCTCGGCGCGGCAGGCCGAACTCGGGCTCTTGGGACACCGTCGGCATCCGCCTGCTGCTCGATCTCTGGCGTCGCGTGGCGCCCGCGGTCGAGCGGCCCCGCCCTCGGGGATCACCCCAGATGCAGGAAGGAGGTGTGGTTAGAAGGGAACACCCTCTTCGTGAGCGAGCCCCATCAGGCGGAGGAACCTCATCAGGCCAGCCCGCCTCCCTGCAGCGCGGGCTGCACCCTCGGACCCGGGCGCGCCTAAGCCCCGGTGGAGCTTGTCAGACCTCCAGAACATGACCGACAGGATGGCACAGCGAGGCCACAGAAGCATCCCCATAGGCCAGACAGACAACGCGTGCCCGGCGCCCCGCCCCGCCTCGCCTCGCCTCGCCTCGAGCAACTTGCCGAACGCACCGGGGCTCGCTACCTTACGACCACGCGCCAGAATGTCCGGACAACGAAGGGCAATCACATGCTGCAGTCAGCGAGCAGCCGGACCGACGACAAAATCGTCATCGTCGGGGGCGACAGCGCCGGCATCGCTGTCGCGTCCCGGCTGCGGCGCGCGGACGAGGCGGACGTAGCACTGCTCGACCCGGCGAGGACGCACTACTCGACGACGGCGCGCAACAAGGTGCCGCTTGCTGAGCTCGACACCACGATGGAGCCCAAGCACCCTCTCTCCGTCATCGACACCGCGAAGGAGCGCAAGGGCATGTGGCTGCTTAAGAAGTACGGCCTGCCCGCTCTGTACTGGAGCCGCATGTTCAAGGGGCGGGCCTGAGCACCTGGCACCTGCGCGACCTCACCGACAGCGATCTCGAGGACGCGGTAGCACTCGAGGCGGCGTCGAGCGAGGTCGGTCAGCCGGCACTGTTCCCGCTGGCCGAGGTGGTCGGGAGCCTGCTGGCCAGCCAACCGGCCGTTGCGGCCGAGGCGCAAGGCGACCTCATCGGCGTCGCGGTGGGCCGGGTGGACCGTGACCGCGGCTGGGTGATGCGGCTGACGTTGCACCCGCAGTGGCGCGGACGGGGGCTCGGCAGCGAGCTGCTGGCCCAGCTCGAGCAGCGGCTGGTGGCGGCAGGCGCCCGGCGCCTGACGTGCGTGCTGCCGGAAGGAGAGACGGGCACCCAGGCTCTGCTCAACTCCGGCTTTCGGCCGCGCGCGGACGTCACCTGGTTCGACAAGGTCGAGAACCTGCGCGCGGAGGACCTGCAGGCCACGAGCGCGCTCGGCGGCGTCATCCCGCCGGCCAACCTGTGGAGCAAGGTCCAGGGCATGTCGCGCGAGAAGGCGGTCATAGAGCGGCGGATCGTCCAACCGCTCGCCCGACCGGCCCTGGCCAAGGAGCACGGCGTGCGAGCCCCCCGCGCTGTGATGCTGTTCGGACCGCCGGGGACCGGCAAGACCACCTTCGCTCGGGCAGTGGCCAGCCGGCTGGGGTGGCCGTTCGTGGAGCTGTTCCCCTCACGGCTGGCAGGGACGAGCGGCGGACTGGCGAGCGGGCTGTCTGCCGCGTTCGCCGCGCTGGGGCGGATGGAGCACGTCCTGGTGTTCATCGACGAGGTCGAGGAGATCGCGTCCGACCGCGCCCAAGGCGCCGAGGTCGGCGTCGTCAATGAGCTGCTCAAGTCGATCGTCGGCTTCCGGGAGCGCGACGAGCGGCTCCTGGTGTGCGCGACCAACAGCATCGGCCGCCTGGATCCGGCCTTCCTGCGCCACGGGCGCTTCGACTACGTCCTGCCCATCGGTCTGCCCGACGACCAAGCCAGGCGCGCGATGTGGCACAGGGCGATGATGGACGCCGGCGCCGAGCTGGACGTCGACCGGCTGGTTGAGGCGAGTCGCGGTCTGACGCCCGCGGACATCGAGCACGCCTGCCAGCAGGCGGCGGCAGCCAGCTTCGACCGCACATTGGTCAGCGGAACGCGCAGCCCCGCCGGGACGGCGGACTATCTGGACGCAGTGGGCGCCACCCGCCCGACCCTGGACGACGCGACCGTCGCGGCGTTCCAGCAGGACGTCGAGCGCTACGAGCGGGCCTGACGCGGCTGTCGCGCGAGGCGGGGGATGCGTCGAGCGGACGGCCACAGCCGAGACGACGTACGTCTGGCACTCCCTGCTCGTGAGCCCGACGGATCACGCGAGGGAGAGGAAGAGCTTCTCCAGCTCGGCCACGTCGAGATCCTTGGCGCCGTCGGGGTCAAGAAGGCACTGCCGAAGACCACTGGCGACGATGGTGAAGCCGGCCTTGTCCAGGGCACGTGACACCGCCGCGAGCTGCGTGACGATGTCCTTGCACTCGCGCTGGTCCTCCAACATGCGGATGACTCCGCCGATCTGACCCTGCGCGCGGCGCAGCCGGTTCACTGTGGCCTGCAGGGCATCGCCCTCGAGCTCTAGGTGCACGTGCGCTCCTCGACGATGACGCGGCTGTTACTTGACCTACGTCGTGGCCAACCGTACTGGGCCGACGGTCCTTCCCGAGACCGCCCGCCCTTGACGCTTGCAGGGGAGGGAGGGGTGAGCGGCCATCGACTACGCCACGCCCCTAGTGCCTGGGAGCCGCTGACGTTCGCCGCTCGACACGCAGTCGGCGCAGCAGCACGACGACAGCAGTCAGGCCGATCGCCCCGAGGGCGAGCAGGTCGGCGCGGGCTCCGAGGCGACTGACGGCCTCTTGCAGCCCGGCTTCCGCATCCACACTGAGCAGCCCGCCGCCGACGACACTGCCGCCCCGATCGATGAGGAACAGCAGTCCGACCGCCATTACCAGCCCGCCGCCGAGCAGACTCGTGGAGTGCAGCTGCAGGCGGCCGACCGTGATCGGGCGGCCGCGCAGCCAGCGCCGCTCCCCCAGCCGCATCCGTTCCCACCCCAGCGCCAGCAGCAGCAGGGGCGCTGCCATCCCTGCGGCGTAGACCGCCAGCAGGCTGCCCCCTCGCAGCGGGCTGCCGCTCGTGGCGGCGACGGTGAGCACCGCACCGAGGATCGGTCCGGTGCAGAAACCGGTCAGGCCGGTCGCTGCGCCGAGCGCGACGACCGCCGGGGCCGAGGTACCGGAGCTGCGGGCCCGCAGCCGCTCGGCCCCGGGGATGCGAAAGCCCCGTCCCAGCGCCTGCCAGAGGCCCAGGGCGACCAGCAGGGCGCCTGCAGTTGCGAACAGCGCCTCCCGGTGGCCGTAGACGAGCCGGCTGGCAGCGCCGCTGCCCAGGCCCAGCGGCACGAGCGTGAGGACCAGGCCGAGGTAGAACAGCAGCGTGCGCGAGACAAGCCGGCCGGTGGAGGGGAAGGCGTACGCAAAGAACGACGGCAGCAGGAAGGCACTGCAGGGGCTGGCGAGCGACAGGATGCCGCCGACGAACGCGACGACGTAGCCGACGGTCATCCGACCGGCTGTCCTGCTTGCGCCGCGGCCTGCTCGATGACGGCCACGAACACGTCCAGCGGCTGCGCACCGATGATCGGCGACCCGTTGACGAGAAACGCCGGGGTGCCGGTGACCCCGAGCTCGGTCGCCTCGGCCAGATCGGCCTGCACCTGGTCCAGCCCGATCTGGCCGGCCACGGCGGCGTCGTACTCGGCCAGGTCGAGACCGGCCTGCTCGGCGTACAGGCGCAGGTGCGCGGCGTCAAAGTCGTCGCTGCGCGGCCGCCGCTCCTGCCCGTAGACGGCCTCACCGAACTCCCAGAACTTGCCCTGAGCTGCAGCCGCCCGTCCGGCGACGGCCGCGGGCAGCGACTCGGGCCCGATGTAGGGGAAGTCTCGCCACTCGATCCGCAGCACACCCGCGTCGACGTAGCGCGTGACCAGCGCGGGTTCGGTCTCGCGGGCGAAGCGCCCGCAGAACGGGCACTGGAAGTCCGACCACATGACCATCACCACCGGCGCATCCACCTCCCCTAGGGCCAGCGGGTCACCGCTCGCGCGGCGGGCCAAGGAGGGCTCCGCGGCCGTACCCGCGTCGGGCCCAGCGGTGGACGTCGCCGCCGGGGCCAGCTCGGCGCCGCCTGACGTCGCTGCCAAGGCGATGAGCCCCACCACGACGACCAGCACGGCGGCCGGCACTCCGAGCCGTCTCCGCCGTGACGACGCGGTCGATCCGCGGACGGGCTTGTGCAACACTTGTCCGGACATAACGCCAACCTACATCGCCTGCTCGGAGGTCATGCTGTGTCGTTGCCGACCCTCCGCCAGGTCACGGTGGCCGCAGGCGGCGCGCTGGGCACCGCCCTGCTCGTCGGGCTACCGACCGACGTCGTGCCCAACCCGGTGTTCGGTCGCGAGGTCGAGGTCACCTGGTGGAGCTACCCGACCCTGGCAGTTGTCGCCGTGCTCTCAGGACTGCTCCTGGCCACCTACGTCCGGCCGGCCGGCCCCGTGCAGGTCTCCCCGCAGGACCGACCGGCACGGCGCGGGCTGCTTTCCGGCGGGCTGTCCCTGCTCGCGGTGGGCTGCCCGGTGTGCAACAAGCTGGTACTGCTCGTCCTCGGGTCCAGCGGAGCGATGACCTGGTTCGCTCCCGCGCAGCCGCTGCTGGCGGCCGTCTCGGTCGCTGGCCTGCTGTGGGCGTTGCGCACCCGCTGGCGTGGTCGGGCCGCCTGCGCCGTGCCGCTCGGCCAGCAGCAGCCGCCGCAGCCGTTCGCGAGCGCGAGGCCGTGACGGCCCTGCCCCTGGTCGCCCGACGTCCCGCGGATCTGGTCAGGATGCTGCTGCGAGGCACGGGAAAGACGCTGATCACCGTTGGCGTTGTCGTCCTGCTGTTCTGCGTGTACGAGCTGTGGGTCACCGGCCTTTCCACCGCACGCGCACAGAGCGTCCTGACCGAGGACCTCACCCGCTCCTGGGCGGCGCCGCCTCCCCCCGCACCGTCGGGTCAGGCCGATCCGCCGCCGCCAGGTGGGGCGTTCGCCCGGCTACACGTGCCCAGCCTGCCCGGCTACGAGCCATGGACCATCGTCGAGGGGGTCGGCGTGCCCGACCTCAAGCAGGGACCGGGACACATGCCTGGCACGGCCCTGCCCGGCCAACGGGGCAACGTCGTGCTCTCCGGTCACCGCACCACGTACGGGGCGCCGTTCAACCGCTGGGACGAGCTGGGCGAAGGCGACGTGGTGGTGCTGGAGACGCGGGACGGTTGGTACACCTACTCCCTCACCGGGTCGCAGGTGGTCGCACCCAGCGCCGTGGAGGTGACCTTGCCGGTGCCCGGTCAGCCGGGAGCGGCTCCCGTGGAGCAACTGCTGACGATGACGACGTGCGAGCCGGAGTACTCCGCCGCCGAGAGGATGATCGTCTCCGGTCGGCTCACCGCCGTGCAGACCCGGGCGGACGGCCCCCCGCCAAACCTGTGAGCAGCCCAACAAGACACCGCGCGGTTCTGGCAGCGGCCGGGCTGGGGAGCGTGGTCGTCGTCGCGGGCGTCTCGGGCGCCCGCCGGTTGGCCGTCCGTCGGTTCGGTGCTCCGGCCCAACGCCGCGGCACGACGCTCCCGACAGACAAGGACGTCACGGCGGTCACGCTCCCGGGGCCAGCAGGATCGACGCTGCGCGGGCTGGTGCTGCGGGCGCGGGAGTGTGCGGGCACGGCCATCGTGGTGCACGGGTGGGGCGGCAGCGCCCTGGACCTGCTGCCGATCGGCCGCGTGCTGCAGGACGAGGGCCTCGACGTCGTGCTGGTGGATGCGCGTGGCCACGGACGAAGCGACGATGTCGAGCTCACCTCGATGCCACACTTCGCAGACGACGTCGGGGCTGCGGTGCGGTGGTGGCGCGGAACGGACCTGTCTCACTCCTTCCTCCTGCTCGTCGGACACTCCGTGGGGGCAGGGGCCTGCCTGTTGACCGCGCGGGACGAGCCGGACGTGTCGGGCGTGGTGCTACTGGCGTCCATGGCCCAACCGCGGCAGGTGATGCGGAAGCTGCTGGCAGACGCCACCGTCCCTCACTGGCTGGCGCTACCGGCCCTGCGCATGGTCGAGCACCTCATCGGCCACCGGTTCGCCACGTTCGCTCCGTTGCGCGTGCTGTCGGGCTTGGATGTGCCGGTGCTGATCGTCCACGGCGAGCGGGACGCCACCATTGCGGTGACCGACGCGCGGGCGCTGGCCGCAGTGGCGCGCGATGCGGAGCTGGTGGTGGTGCCCGGCGCGGGGCACAGCGACCTGGACGCGGTGCCGCCGGTCCGGACCGCTCTGCGCCGCCTGCTCGATCGAATGGGACCCACGTCCGGTTAGTCCTGACCGCCATCATCACCGCCGCGGTCAAGACCGCCGCCCAGCACGACCGGAGCCGCTGCCCACGACGCGAACCCGGTGCCCAGGGAACGAGCGCCTGGGCCGCCGGGCCGCTAGGAGGAGCATGGCGCCGACGATGAGGCGCCGCGGCTTCCAGGCAGCATCTCGTATCGGCCGGTGAGCCTCAGCCTCCGGTGGCCACGGGCAGACCGGCAGCTGCCCACTCGGGGTAGCCGTCGTCCAGTCGCCGGGCGTCGTGGCCGGCCGACACCAGCAGTCGGACGGCGTCATCGGCGTAGATGCAGTACGGCCCGCGGCAGTAGGCCACGACCTGCCGGCCGGCGGGCAGGGCGCCAAGGCGCTGCTCGAGCTCGTCCGGTGGCACGTTGACCGCGCCGGGGAGGTGGCCGGCCGTGAACTCGGCGGCCGGTCGCACGTCGAGGACCACGACGTCACCGGCGCGAAGCCGCTCGACGAGCTCGGTCCGGCTGGTGCTCGCCAGGCCGGCGCGGTCGCCGAGGTAGGCAGCCGCAAGCTCGTCGACCTCGCTCACGTGGCGGACGGCGACCTCGCGCAACGCCGGCCACAGGGCGGCGACCTGGTCGCTGGCCAGGGAGTAGTAGACGCGGGTGCCCTCGCGCCGGGTCGTGACGAGCGAGGTACGGAGCAGCACCTGCAGGTGCTGGGAGGTGTTGGCCACGCTCTGCCCGATCTCCCGAGACAGGTCCTCCACCCGGCGCTCACCCTGGGCCAGGACGTCGACGATCTCGGCCCGCCGACCGTTGCCGAGCGCCTTGGCGACCGAGGCAAGCGCGTCGTACAGCGCGTCCTTGCTCCGCCGGTCTGCCACGGCTGTACCTCCCGATCCTCAAGGGTCTTCTTGACAACGTACGGGATGGCGACGATTGTTCAAGGCATCACTTGAAGATCTGCTCGGGGGACCATGAACCTGCACGCGACCGTGGCCGAGGGACCCCCGGCGCCCGCAGCGTCGAGGGCCTTCTCGCCGAGGGTCGCCGGCCGGCCGGCCGCGACGGGGCATCGGTGATGGGCGGGCACGGCGAGCGGGCCATGACCGCCGTCAGGCTGCCCGAACGAGCCGGTGCCCGCGACCTCGGCGTCGTCATCGGCGGCCCCGCCTGGTCGGCGCACACCGGGCAGCCGCTGCAGGTTGGGCCGTGACGACCGCGACGGCGATGCCCCCGTTGCGCCTGGGGCTAAGGCAGAACGCGGCGCAGTTCACCCTGCTGGTGGCCGTGAACGCCTTGGTTGGCGGGATGCTCGGCCAGGAGCGCACCGTGCTGCCGCTGCTGGCCGAGCGTGAGTTCGGGTTGACCG
>Ga0136633_1002552_pt1 | contig 12466 bp, 12 predicted proteins | sample AntDrymeUQ832206_2_FD_105494 | JGI IMG/M metagenome (GOLD analysis project Ga0136633, IMG submission 105494) | Polar desert sand microbial communities from Dry Valleys, Antarctica - metaG UQ83 (22.06) | ecosystem: Environmental > Terrestrial > Soil > Desert | place: Antarctica: Dry Valley... | reverse complement strand
GCTCGCCGGCACGCACCGCGAGCCACCGGCCCCGCGCGGGCGAGCGGCCGGGCCACGCCGCGCAGCTGCTCGGGCTCGCTCGGCGGCTGCTCGACGATGCCGGCCTGAACTTCTCGGACGTCGGACGGATCGGGGTCGGCACGGGCCCCGGTAGCTTCACGGGGCTGCGGATCGGCGTCGCCACGGCGCGCGCCCTGGCGCAGGCCGGCGGGCAGGAGCTCGTCGGTGTCTCGACTCTCGGGGCGCTCGCGGCCGTCGCGGGAGCCTCCGCGGCCGCCGCGGGGCCGAGGCCGGCGGTGCTGGCCTGCCTCGACGCGCGGCGCGGCGAGGCCTGGGTCGGCGCGTGGCGGGCGGACGCGTGCCTGCTGGGTCCGCGCGCGGTCGCCCCGGAGGGCCTCGCGGCGGTGCTGGCGGCCCACCCGGGCCCGTGGGCGGCGGTGGGGGACGCCTCGGTACTGTTCCGGGCGCAGCTCGAAGCCGCCGGAGCCCAGGTGCCGGCCGACGACTCCCCGCTGCACCACGTAGACGGGGCGCAGCTCTGCGAGCTGGCGCAGCAGGCGGCCCCGGCGGACCGCGACGGGCTCGAACCCGTGTACGTCCGGGCTCCCGACGCCGTTGCCAAGCACCTCCGATGAACTCCGCCGCCGAGATCCGCCGCCTCGCCTACGCGGACCTGCCCCAGGTCATCGCCGTCGAGCGCCGCTGCTTCCCGACCCCGTGGTCGCTGGCGATGTTCGTGCTCGAGCTCTCCAAGCCGAGCGGCATCTGCCTGGCCGCGTGGCGGACGGACTCCATCGGCCTTCCCGTCCTCTGCGGCTACCTCATCTGCTCGCGCTACGACACCGTCTGGCACGTGATGAACGTCTCCGTGGACCCCTCGATCCGCCGACGGGGGATCGCCGCGGCGTTGCTGGAGCACGTCGTCGACCGCATCGAGGACCCGCTCGCGCAGTACACGCTGGAGGTGCGCGTCTCCAACGCGGCCGCGATCGCGCTGTACGAGCGCTTCGGCTTCATGGCGGCGGGCGTGCGCCGGCGGTACTACCAGGACAACCAGGAAGACGCCCTGATCATGTGGCGCACCCCGATGACGCTCCGGGGCCACCTCGACGACGTGCCCAACGCCGGACCCGTCACGCCGTCGCAGACGCCGTGATCCTCGCACTGGAGACCAGTTGCGACGACACGTGCGCCGCGGTGCTGACCCCGGGCGGGGTGGTGCGCTCGAACGTCGTCTCCTCCCAGTCAATCCACGACCGGTTCGGCGGCGTGGTCCCCGAGATCGCCAGCCGGCAGCACCTGCAGCTCGTCAACCGCGTCGTCGACGCCGCGCTCAGCCGGGCGGACACGGGCCTGGAGCAGCTCTCGCTCGTGGCGGTCACGCAGGGCCCGGGGCTCGTCGGCGCGCTGCTGGTCGGGGTCACGACGGCCAAAGCGATCGCCAGCGCCCGCGAGCTGCCGCTGGCGCCCGTCGACCATCTTCAGGGCCACGTGGCCGCGAGCTTCTTACCCGACGAGCACGGAGCAGACGGCCTGGAGCCGCCGTTCGTCTGCCTCGTGGCCTCCGGAGGCCACACGTTTCTGGCTCGGGTCGCCGATCACGCCTCCTTCGACGTGCTCGGCCGGACGCTCGACGACGCGGCGGGCGAGGCCTTCGACAAGGGCGCACGGCTGCTCGGCCTGCCCTACCCCGGGGGCCCTCACCTCGAGCGCCTCGCCGCGGACGGCGACCCCGGGGCCTTCGCCTTTCCCGTCTCCGACAAGCTTGCGGGCCTGGACTTCTCGTTCTCAGGCCTGAAGACCGCGCTGCTGTACAAGGTGCGCGACCTCGGTGAGTCTCGGGTGGCGGAGTGCCGCGCCGATCTCGCGGCGAGCTTTCAGCACGCGATCGTCGAGGCGCTCGCGCGCCGGGTGGAGCGTGCGGTGCAGGAGATCGGGGCCACTCAGCTGGCGATCGGCGGCGGCGTCGCGGCCAACGGCGTGCTGCGGGCCCGCCTGGCCGGCGTGGCCGAGCGCCTGCATCTGCCGCCGCGCCCGCTGTGCACCGACAACGCCGCGATGATCGGGGCGGCCGCCCGCCACGCCGCCCGGCTGGCACCCGGAAGCTATGAGCACCTCGACGCCTACCCCACGGGCCGCCGCGACCTGTGACCTTGCCTGTCGTGACGCTCTTCTCCCGGCCGAACTGCCACCTCTGCGACGAGGCGCGCGCGGTCCTCGAGGCCGTGTGCGCCAGCCATCCCTTCGTCCTGCACGAGCGCGACATCGAAGCCGACGACGCCACGTTCAAGGCCTACCTCGAGCGTATCCCCGTCGTCGCGCTGGACGGTCGCGAGCTCTATGAGTTCTCAGTCGACGCCGGCGACCTGCGCGCGCGGCTGGCTGGGGCAGGGCCTTGAGTAGGGTTCCCGACCGACCCGTGCCCCCCGACCCCCCGAACCCGCCGCCGTCGTCTGCCTCATCGTCCGAACTGCTCGCGCCCGAGCGCCTGTCGCTCGGCGTCGCCGCACGATTGTCGCGCTACCTCCAGGTCCTCACCCAGGCCAAGAAGATGGGCAAGGAGACCATCTCCTCCCAGGAGCTGTCGTACTACACCCACGTCAACTCGACCCAGATCCGCCGGGATCTGAGCGGTTTCGGGCGCTTCGGCAAGCGCGGCGTGGGCTACAACGTCGAGTCGCTCGTCTCACAGATCCGCAAGATCCTGCGCACCGCGGGCCAGCACAACATCGCCCTGTTCGGAGCGGGCCATCTCGGCCGCGCGATCGCCGGCTCGGACATCTTCGCCGACCACGGCTTCCGGGTGGTGGCGATCTTCGACGTCGATCCGCAGAAGATCGGGTCCACCCTGGGGTCACAGACCGTTCGCAGCGCCGGCGAGGTGCGCGACGCCGTCGGCGAGGAGGACGTGGTGGTCGGCGTCCTGGCCGTCCCGACCGACGCCGCCCAGGGCCTCGCCGACGACCTCGTCGCCGCCGGGGTGAAGATCATCTTCAACTACTCCGAGGCACTGCTCGACGTGCCGCCCGACGTCACCGTCCACACGTCGAGCCCGGCCGTCGACCTGCTCTACGCGCTGTACTTCTACCTCACGTGATCGTCTCACTCGATCAGGCCGAGGCGATCTTCGCGGCTTCCGCCGACGCGACCGTCGGAATCGAGGAGGAGTTCGCGATCCTCGATCCCGCGAGCTTCGACCTGGCTCCGCGCTATGAGGAGCTCAACGCCGCCGCGCAGGGCGACCCGGGGTTGCGCGACGCCGTCGCGGGCGAGCTGATCTCGAGCGAGATCGAGATCCGCTCGGGACGGGGGGAGAACCTCGCCGACGCCCTCGCCCGCCAGCGCGCCGCGCGACGCGGGCTCTTCGCGCTGGCCGACGCGCAGGGCGTCAGGCTCGGCGCCACGGGCACCCACCCGTGGGCGGACTACCGCGAGCAGACCAACATCGACACGGAGCACTATCGCCGCGTCGTCGAGGGGTTGCAGTACGTCGCGCGGCGCAACAACACCTTCTCGCTCCACGTCCACGTCGGGATCCAAGGCGCCGACCGGGCCGTGCGGGTCTGCGATCGACTGCGCCCGGTCCTCCCGCTGCTTCTGGCCGTAAGCGCCAGCTCTCCGTACCTCGACGGTCGCGACGCAGGGCTGCACTCGGCCCGCACCCAGTCGTTCACGAAGAGCTTCCCCCGCTGCGGGATCCCGGACTCCTACGGCTCGTGGTCGGCTTACGCCGAATACGTCGCCTTCCTGGAGCGCACCCATTCGATCGCGGAGTACACACAGGTCTGGTGGTCGGTGCGCCCGCACTTCGCCTTCGGCACCGTCGAGGTCCGCATCTGCGACGTGCAGACGACCGCCGGGGAGTCCGACGCGCTCTCGGGGCTGATCACGGCTTGCGTACTGCAGGCCGCCCACGACGTCGACGCGGGCCTTGCGGATGCGGACCCGCCCCGGCGCTTGATCGAGGAGAACTTCTGGCGCGCTATCCGCTTCGGCCTCGACGGCAAGCTGATCGACCTCGAGCACGCGACGGAGTTCCCCGCCGCCGCCGCCGTCGAGCGCCTGCTGGCCTGGACGGCCCCGGCGCGGGCCGCCCACGGCCTCCAGGAGCCCGCGTTTGGTGCCCTCAACGGCGCGCAACGCCAGCGCCGAATGATCGACGCGGGGGCCGACGCGGCCGAGGTGTACCGCGCGACCGTCCGGGAGACGCACTCCACATACTCCGATCCGAAAGCGAGCCGAGCATGAGCCAGCAGGACTTTCCCGGCGGCCCCGAGGGCCCGCCGCCCACCGAAGAAGAGCTGCGCGCGGCCTACGAGGCCGAGCTCAAGCAGCTGCGCATCGAGGACGTCCTCGTCCAGACGATCGTCTCGCTGCTGAACCTCGCCGGTCGCAAGGCGGGGCTGGCTCCGGGCACCGAGGACGAGCGCGACCTTCCTCAGGTCGCGATGGCGGTCGAGGCGATCCGGGCCCTCATGCCCCTGGTCGAGGAGGCCCTGGGGCCGGACGCCAAGCAGCTCAAGGACGCCTTGGCGCAGATCCAGCTCGCCTACGCCCGCCTCGGCGGCTCGGCGGCCCCCGCCGCCGGCCCCGCCGAGCCCGCCCGTCCCGCGGCGCCGCCCCCGCCGCGGATCTGGACGCCGGGGTCCTGACCCGGCGGGGCCCGTCAAGGCCCGAGGGCTTGTGCATTTCGGCGGCCTATGGCACGCCAGATGCACAAGCCCCTAGCTTCCGCTCGCCATGCCCGCGCGTAGACTGCGCGGCGCCCCATGGCCGAACGCCGTCTCCACGGACTTCAGCGCGTCCTCGGCGTCAACGCGCTCGTCTCGACGGCCTACGGCAACGTGGGCTCGTCGATCTACTACGCCCTCGGGCTGGTCGCGAGCTACGCGCTGGGCCTCACGCCGGTGGTGTTCATCATCACCGGCTTCATCTTCTACCTGACGGCCGCCACCTACGCCGAGGCGACCTCGATGTACCCCGAGGCAGGGGGGTCGAGCTCCTTCGCCCGGCGCGCCTTCAACGAGTTCGCGAGCTTCTTCGCCGCCTGGGCGCAGATGCTCAACTACACGATCACGATCGCGATCTCGGCGTTCTTCGTGCCGCACTACTTCGGCGCCGTCATCGGTGTCGAGGCGCTGAAGAGCGCGCCCGGCGACATCTTCTTCGGCGTCGGGGTCGTCGTGGTGCTCTCCTTGGTCAACGTCCGTGGGGTCAAGGAGTCCGCGGGAGTCAACGTCTTTCTCGCCGTGGTCGACTTCGCCACCCAGCTGCTGCTCGTAGCGGTCGGGATCTATCTCGTGCTCGATGTCGACGTGCTCATCGAGAACGTCTCGTTCGGGGTCGCGCCGACTTGGAGGGACTTCCTCGTCGCGATCCCCGTCGGGATGATCGCCTACACGGGGATCGAGACGATCTCGAACATGGCCGAGGAGGCCAAGGACGAGCGCACGACGATTCCCGCCGCGATCAACCGCGTGGTCATCGCCGTCTTCGCGATCTACGCGCTGTTGCCGATCGTCGCGCTGAGCGCCCTGCCCGTCACCCAGAACGCCGCGACCGGGGAGTACACGACCCAGCTCGGGTTGACCGAGGAGGAGGGCGGCTTCGCAGGTGACCCCGTGCTCGGCGTGGTGCGCGCCATGGACCAGCTCGGGGTGCTGCAGGCCCCCGTGGAGATCTACGTCGGCCTGCTTGCCGCGACGATCCTCTTCATCGCGACCAACGCGGGAATCATCGGCGTCTCGCGCCTGGTGTACTCGATGGGCCTCTACCGCCAGGTGCCCGACCGCTTGCGCCAGCTGCACCCGAAGTACGGCACGCCGTGGATCGGGATCCTCGTCTTCGGCGCGATCGCCTGCGTGGCGATGCTCCCGGGCCAGGCGGCCTTCCTGGGCAACCTCTACGCGTTCGGGGCGATGCTCTCGTTCACGGTCGCCCACGTCGCGGTGATCGCCCTGCGCATCAAGGAGCCGGACTTCGACCGGCCCTACCGCGGCCCCGGCAACGTCCGCTTCCGTGGTCACGACCTGCCGCTGTTCGCGATCCTCGGCGCAATCGGTACCGGCCTCGCCTTCCTGACCGTCACGGTCATCTACCTCGACGTCGCCCTCGCCGGCTTCGGCTGGCTGCTGCTCGGGATGCTCATCTACCCGATCTACCGGCGCAACCAGGGCCTCGACCTGACCTCGACCGCGAAGATCGCCGTGCCCAAGCCCGTCGTCGATCACGAGGCGGAGTACGAGTCGGTCCTGCTCGCGCTGGACGGCCGCACGTTCTCCCCCGGGGCGATGGCGACGGCCGCGAAGGTCGCCGCGCGCCGCCGCAAGGGCATTCACGTCATCGTGCCCATCGTGGTGCCCGCCTCCTCGCCGCTGGACGCCGACCTGCCGGAGCACGAGCTCGTCGCCCAGGAGATAATCGAGCAGGCCAAGCTGCAGGGCGGCCGGCGGGTTACGGGCCGCTACGAGAAGGTGCGCGCGGGCCAGGCCGGGCGGCTGATCGTCAACGAGGCGCGCGAGACCTCCGCGAAGGTGATCGTCATGGCGCTTCCGCCCCGCACGGGCGGCTCCGTGTTCGGCAAGACGGTCGAGACGGTCCTGGCCGAGCGACCGTGCCGCGTAATCATCCAGCACGACCCCACGCTCGTGCCCGTCGCCGCCGACTCCGACGTCACCGTGGCCTGACGTGCGCGAAGGCGCTTCCTTTGGCCTGCACCGCAACGTCACCGTGTTTACCTCGGGACTGCTGCTCGTCCTCGGGCTGGCGATCATCGTGCGCACCGTCGCCGCCGGGGGCAGCCCGATCTCGATCGGGCTGCTGCTCGGAGTCCTGTTCGTCCTGGCGGGCGCCGGGCGGCTCTACCTCACCCTGCGAAGTCGACGATGAGGGCCCGCTCCGCGCTGCGGCCCGACGAGATCGGCCGGCGCACCCTCGGCTCTCCGGTCCTCTTCGCGGTCGTCTACGCCGCGCTGGCCGCGGGGATCTACTTCTCGCTGGGAGTCGTGGCCGATCATGCGCTCGGGCTGACGCCGCTGATCTTCCTGATCGCCGCGCTGCTGTTCGGCCTGGCGGCGATGACCTACGTGGAGGGCGCCTCGCTGCACCCGGAGCGCGGCGGCTCGACGGTCTTCGCCCGCTACGCCTTCAACGAGCTGTGGAGCTTCGTCGCGGGCTGGGCGATCCTCCTGGACTACATCATCCTGATCGCCGTCTGCGCCTTCTCGGCGACGAACTACGCCGCCGCGTTCTACGCGCCGCTGGGCCGGGGCAGCCTCGAGCTCGTCCTCTGCGTCGCGCTCATCGCGGCGGTCGCCGCGGGAACCATCCGCGGCTTCTCCCACGGCCGCGTCCGGCGCCTGGCCGTCCTCGTCGTCGCCGACCTCGTGTTGCAGGTGGGGCTTGTCGTGCTCGGTCTGGCGACCTTCTTCTCCTGGGATCTGCTCACGGCCCCGATCGACCTCGGGCGCACGCCGCAGTGGGACGAGGTCGTCTTCGCGCTCGGCGTCGCGACGGTCGTGCTGATCGGCCTCGAGTCGGCTTCGGGACTGTCGGGCGAGGTGGGTACGAGCCGCCGGGGCCTGCGGCGCCTGGTGACCACCGCCACGGTGAGCGTCGCGACCGTCTACGTCGGCATCGCCCTCGTGGCCCTGACCGCGCTGCCCGTCGTCGACGGCGAGACCGCGCTGGGCGGAAAGGACCTCGAAGCCCCTGTGCTGGGCATCACCGCGGCCTTCGAGCAGGGCTGGCTGGCCGACGGGCTGACTTACGCGTTCGCGGTCGCGGCGACCCTGACGCTGGTGGAGGCGACGGCTTCGGCGATGCTCGGCCTGTCCCGGCTGGTGTACTCGCTGTCGCTCAACCGCCAGATCCCGAGCGCGCTGGGCCGCCTGCACCCGACCCGGGGCACGCCGTTCGTCGTCATCATCCTCGCGGCGCTCATCGCGAGCGCGCTGGTGATTCCCGCGGATCTCGACTTCCTCGTCGGGATCTACGCGTTCGGCGCGCTGATCGGGCTGCTGCTCGCCCACTTGAGCGTCATCGCCCTGCGCTACCGCGAGCCCGACCGCCCCCGGCCCTACGCGGTACCGCTCTCGGTGGCCTTCCGCGGGGGCCGGCTTCCGCTGCCCGCGGTCCTCGGTGCCGCGCTGGCGGCCGTGGCCTTCGTCAGCGTCTTGATCTCTCATGCGGGTGCGCGGTACGTCGGAATGGCGTGGATGGTCGGGGGAGTCGCTCTCTACGTGATCTACCGCACGACGCAGGGCAAGCCGCTGACCAAGCGCGTGACCGTGCGCGAGTCCGCGCTGCGCCGCGACCGGGAAGAGCTCGAGGAGCTCGGTGAGTTCGGCTCGATCCTCGTGCCGATCTTCGGCAACGAGCTCGACGACGACATCGTGCAGACGGCCGGGCGCCTGTCCGGAGACGAGCACGACGACTTCGACGACGAGCGGGGCGCCCTGATCGAAGCGCTCTGGGTCTTCGAAGTCCCCATGTCGCTGCCGATCGACTCGAGGCTGCCCGAGGGTCAGCTCAAAAGGGCCCGGGTCGCGCTCGCCCGGGCCAAGGCGGTGGGGGAGGAGTACGAGGGCGTCGAGGTCGCCACCGCCACGGTGCGCGCACGCAGCGCGGGCCGCGCGATCGTCGAGGAGGCCCAGCGGCGCGGCGTGGAGGCGATCGTGCTCGCCGCGGAGGAGCCCACGAAGATCCGTGGCGGGGCGCTGCTCGGAGGGCGCGGTGGCGCCAACGAGACCTTCGTGGGGGCGGTCACCAAGTACGTGCTGAGCAAGGCGACCTGCCAGGTGATCCTCACCGCCCCCGAGGCCCGCAAGCGCGAAGCTCAAGATCTCCCGGGTCCCGAGACGCCCGGAGGCGATCTCGGCCGCCTCGGCGCCGGGCGGCTCCCCGGGATCGGCCGCTAGGCTGCGCTTAATGGTGCATCGAGCACGGGGGGTGGGTTGATGTTCGTCGTGATCGCGGGCGCCGGCCGGGTCGGCTCGGCCGTGGCGCGCTTCGCGCTGGCCGCCGGCCACGACGTCTCCGTCCTGGACGAGGATCCCCTCTCGCACGAGCGGCTCGACGCGGGCCAGTCGACCTCGTGGGAGGACGCGGGCGGGCGCTTCACCGTCGGCACCGCGATCGAGATCGAGGCGCTCACGGAGGCGGGCATCGCCGAGGCCGACCTGTTCATCGCCTCCACCAACGGCGACAACACGAACCTCGTGATCGCCCAGATCGCCCGCAAGCGCTTCGAGGTCCCGCGGGTGATCACCCGCGTCATGGATCCGGGCCGGGCGACCTGGTACGCCGAGCAGGGCCTGGAGACGATCTCTCCGACGAAGGTGGCCATCGAGATGTTCAAGGAAGCCCTCGGGCCGGAGGCCCGCTGATGTACGTGATCATCGCCGGGGGCGGCAAGGTCGGATGGAACCTCGCCCGCGAGCTCATCGGCAAGGGCAACGAGGTCACGCTCCTGGAGAACCGGCGCTCGCGCTATCTGACCATCGAGCAGGAGCTCGAGCATGCCGTCCAGTACGGCGACGCGACCGAGCTCTGGGTCCTCGAGCGGGCGGGAGTCCAGCGCGCAGACCTCGTGATCGCGGTCACCGGCGACGACGAGGACAACATCCTGATCTGCCAGGTCGCCAAGCAGAAGTACCTCTGCGAGCGGATCATCGCCCGGGTCAACAACCCCCGTAACCGGCAGTGGTTCGAGCTGCTCGGCGTCCAGCCCTGCGTCAGCGCGACGGACCTGATCCTGCGACTCATCGAGCACGAGGTGCCGTCCTACGGCCTGGTGCACCTGCTCGACCTGCGTGACGAGCAGCTCGAGATCATCGAGGTCGAGGTCGTCGAGACCGCGCCGGCCGCGGGCCGGATGGTCTCCGAGGTGACGTTGCCGGAGGGCTCGCTGATCATCTCCGTGCTGCGCGGCGGGACGGGCTTCGTGCCCACCCCCGAGACGGTGATCGAGGCCGGCGACGAGGTCCTGCTCGTGCTCGATCCCGGGCTCGAGGAGGCGATCACGGCCCACTTCGCCCCCGCGCCCTGAACGGGCCCTGGCGCTGGCCCTGGCCCTGGCCCTGGCCCTGGCGCTGGCGCGGTCGCGGCGACAGGTCCACGCGAACTCGCGGCGAATCTTGCTGCTTCTCGCAATCTTTTTGCGGCCGGTGGCCTTATTGTCCACAGCGGGTGTGATGCTGCTTACACGCGGCCTCCCACGCCGTACGCTGTGACCGTTGCTGGGATGGCACGAAGGGATAGAGACAGCGAGATGACGGACAACCCGAACAGCAGGATCACAGTGGTGGCCGGCGCGGCCGCTGCGATGGCTGCCGTCGGCGGGATCTTCGCCGGCGCGGGCGTCACCGGCGGGGGCATGGGCTCCTTCGACCTGTGGCCGGACTGGACGGGCTCGCCCCGCCCGTCGATCGAGATCGCCGCACCCTCGCCCAACGGGCCCGGAGTCAACCCGCTGCTGCCGCTCACGCCCCGGGTCGACGGGGCCCGCCCGCTCGGACGGCGCACGGCGGAGTTCGTCACGAGCTCGACCCCCTTCAGCGCCGCGCCCGGCGTCGCGACCGCAGGCCTCGTCGCCGCGCTCTCGCCGCGGCCGGTTGCGCCCGTCGCGCCGCCCAGGGTCGGAAGGGTGCCCGTCGTGAGGCGGAGCGGCTCGCGAGCCCCGTCCTCGACGACGGCCTCCGCCGCTCCGGGGTCCGCGGCCGCCCCGGGCTCCGAACCGTCCCGCCCCTCGACGCCGCCGGCCTCCCCGCCTGCGCCGCCCGCGGCGGCCGCGCCGGTCTCCGTCGCCCAGGTGCCCGCGCCCGAGCCCGTCCGGCAGGCCGCCGCGCCCAGTGCGCCGCAGCCCGTCGCGCGTGAGCAGGGCGCGAGCGCCAACTCCGGCTCAAGCGGGAAGGGCAAGTCGGGCCCGTCCGGGGGCCAGGACGCGACGCGCGCGGTCAGCGCGACCGGTGCGACCGCTGTCGCCGAGCCCGCGGAATCCGCACCGAGGACTGGCGGGCGCACGACGTCGAGTCCCACCGGCCCAAAGGGCCCATCCCGGCGCGGCAAGGGCGGCCGCCCCGCAGCTCAGCCCGCCGCAGCCCCGTCTGCGGCCGGCGAGCCCGCGGGATCCGCAGCGCCCGTGCCGGCGCCACCGGCGCAGGAGTCCGATGACGATGCCGCCAAGGGCGGCCACGAGGGCAAGGGCAACGGGGGCGGCAAAGGTAAGGGCAAGGGCAAGGGCAAGGACGACTGACGCGTCGGCTCGTTCGTCGCCGACAGGTCGGTGATCCAGGCTCCGGGACAGGGACTCGAACCCCAAATTCCAGATCCAGAGACTGGCGTGTTGCCAATTACACCATCCCGGAGCGGACACGACCGCGTCGCTGCGCGGCCGACGGCAGGATAGCGCGGACGCCGATCAGGCCGCGGCCTGCTCGGCCCAGTCACGGTAGAGGCGCCAGTAGGCGCCCTCGGCCTTGAGCAGCTGCTCGTGGGTGCCCTGCTCGACGATGCGCCCCTCGTCGAGCACGACGATGCGCCCGGCCTGCCGGATCGTCGAAAGACGGTGGGCGATGACGATCGCGGTGCGCCCTCCGAGCAGTCGTCGCAGGGCGATCTCGATCTTTCCCTCCGTGCGCAGGTCGACGTGCGCGGTGGCCTCGTCGAGGATCAGCATGCGCGGGTCACCGACGAGCGCGCGCGCGAAGGCCACGAGCTGGCGCTGGCCCGCGGAGAGCTGCACTCCGCGCTCGCCGACCTCCGTGTCGAGACCGTGCTCGAAGCGGGCGAGGAAGTCGCTTACTCCGACGGCGTCCGCGGCGCTCTCGATCTGCTCGCGCGTGGCGTCGTCGCGGCCGAAGGCGATGTTCTCCGCCACGCTCCCGCTGAACAGGAACGCCTCCTGGGGCACGATGCCGAGCTGGCGGCGCAGCGAGCCGATCCGCGCGTCGCGCAGGTCGAGCCCGTCGATCAGGATCCGGCCGCTCGTCGGGTCGTAGAAGCGCGCCACGAGCTTGGCCAGGGTCGACTTCCCCGCTCCCGTGGCGCCGACGAGGGCGATGGTCTGGCCGGGCGGCACGAGCAGGTCGATGTCGCTCAGGGCGCTCTTGGCGCCGTCAGCGGTGCGGTAGGCGAACGAGACGCCCTCGAAGCGGATCTCGCCGCACAGCGGATCGGGGAGCTCCCGCGCGTCCGGGCCGTCCTCGAGCTTGGGCTCGTCGTCGAGCAGCTCGAAGATCTTGTCCAGCGCCGCCATGCCGGATTGGTAGGTCGTGTAGACCTGTGAGAGCTGGCCGATCGGGTCGAAGAAGCCGTTGAGGGCGATGATGAACGCGGTGAGCGTGCCGATCTGAACGGCGCTGGGGTTGTCGATCGCCTGGTAGCCGCCGTAGAGGATGACGAGCACCGTGCCGAGCGCGGAGACGAACTCCACGGCGGGGAAGTACGCGGCGTTGAGCGTCACCGT
>Ga0136633_1002551_pt1 | contig 12474 bp, 9 predicted proteins | sample AntDrymeUQ832206_2_FD_105494 | JGI IMG/M metagenome (GOLD analysis project Ga0136633, IMG submission 105494) | Polar desert sand microbial communities from Dry Valleys, Antarctica - metaG UQ83 (22.06) | ecosystem: Environmental > Terrestrial > Soil > Desert | place: Antarctica: Dry Valley... | reverse complement strand
TGGCGGCCGAGCTCGTCGAGGTCGATGCTCCCGCGCGCGCGGTGCACCGCGACGACGAGGGCCAGCAGCACCGCCGTCACGGCGAAGCCGATGACCAGCGCCGTGAGCGTCATCGCCTGCACCAGCGGATCGGCCGCCGCGCCGCTCGTCGGCACGATCGGCGCCACGCCGCGGCTCAGGCCCGAGGCGATGAGCGTCAGGTTCGCGGCGTTGGACACGAGCACGAGCCCGACGACCACCCGCAGCAGATCCGCCTTCAGCAGAAGGAAGACGCCCGAAGCGAAAAGGGTCCCCACGGTGGCGGCGAAGATGAGGTTCACGGGTGCTCCCCGGCGGGCCGGGCGGCCACGACGTCGATGATCGTCACCGCTGCCCCGAGAACCAGCGCGAAGACGCCGACGTCGAAGGCGAACGCGCTGATGAGCTCGACCGACCCGACGTAGACGGGGTCGTCACCGGACGGTGGCCAGTGCTCAAGCGGCGCACCGCCGGCGAGCACGGGCAGCGCCAGGATCGCGACGCCGACGCTCAGGCCGGCCATCGCCAGCACCGGGGCGCGTGCGATGGGCAGCGCCGCGACGACGTGCTCGCGCCCGAGCGCGACGTACTGCAGCAGCACGCCGAGCGCCGCGATCGTCCCCGCGGCGAAGCCGTCGCCGACGTCTGCGTAGCCCTTGACGAGAACGGCCGCGGCGACCATCAGCGTCGGCGCCAGGAGGGCCCGCGAGACCATGCGCGTCAAGACGCTTACCACCGGCCCGTCCTCGCGCGCAGCAGTGCGGTGACGGCGAGCATCGCGACGGCCACGACCGTGATCTCCACGAGCGTGTCGAGCCCGCGGAAGTCCGCCAGGATCACGGTGACGACGTCCTTGCCGTGAGCGGCGTCGACCGCTTCGAACTGGCGCTGGGCGGTCGGTTCCGCGGGCAGGGGCCGCGAGAGCGCTCCCCACACCACGAGCGTCGTCACGAGGCCGGAGCCCACGGCGATCACCGGGTCGCGCACCCGCTTGGAGCCCGTCGTCCTGCGCGCCACGGACGCGCGCAGCGCGTCGCGCGGCAGCAGCGCGAACACGCCCACGAAGAGCAGGGCGAAGATCGTCTCGATGAGGACCGCGACCAGCGCGACGTCGGGGGCACCGACGAGCGAGTAGGTGGTCGCCAGCGCGAAGCCGACGCCCGACAGCGCGAGGACGAGCGCGAGGTGCCCGCGCACCGTGGTCACGGCGGCCGCCGCCAGCGCGCACACCGCCAGGGCGACGACCAGCGGCGTGTCGGCGGCCGGGACCGCCCCGACCACGTAGGCGCCCGCCGTCGGAGTGAGTGCGACGGCGAGGGCGACCAGGAGCGCGCCGGGCACGATGACCGCGGCGACACGGGCGCGGAGGTCGCGGACCTCGAGCTGGTGCAGCCGGTCCGACGCGCGGTTGAGGCCGCGCAGCGCCACGCCGTAGGCGCGCTCGGGACCGACCCGGTCGCTGATGCGCTCGACGAAGGCGAGCGGCGCGGCGAGCAGGCGCCGCCCGGCGAGCAGCGCGGCGCCCGTGGCGTAGGCCGCGAGCGCCATCAGGTTCTCCGCGCGTGCGTCGAGGTGGTAGGCGACCGACAGCTCGGCCGGAGCGCCGTTGGTGACGACTGCGGCGTCGCGGGCGAGGTCGGCGAACGGGCTGACGATCACCCCGCCGATCACCCCGAGTCCGCCGAGGACGCATACCGGCCAGACCAGCCGGCGCTCCACCGCAGCCGGCTCGCCGCCCCGCGCCTGGCCGAGGAAGATCCCGCACCAGAAGCGCGCCATGTAGGCGAAGGTCAACCCCGCGCCCGCGACGGCCAGGACGGCGACGAGGTCACCGTGCTCCAGCGCGGCCTTGAAGTACAGCTCGTCCTTGAAGAAGCCGAGCGTGGCCGGGAACGCGGCGATCGCCGCGGCGGCCGCAGCGCTGCCGGCGGCGAGCAGCGGCATGCGCCGTCCCAGCCCGCCGACGCCCGAGAGTCCGCGCTGCCCAGTCGCCTCGGTCACGGTCCCGGCGGTCATGAACAGCGCGCTCTTGGCCAGCGCGTGGGCGAGCACGTAGAAGCAGGCGCCCGCCGCCCCCGCCTCACCGCCGATCCCGAGCATCGCCACCACGTAGCCGTACTGCGAGATCGTCGAGTAGGCCAGCAGCCGCTTGAGCCCGTCGGCTGCCATGGCCAGCAGCCCGCCCACCGCGACGGAGGCCAGGCCCACGACCAGCAGCGCGTCGAGAAGCTCCGGGCTGCGGGCGAGCAGCGGGTGAACCCGGCTGAGCAGGAAGACACCGGCGGCGACCATCGCCGCCGAGTGCAGGTAGGCCGACACCGGGGTGGGGGCAGCCATGGCGCGCGGCAGCCAGAAGTGGAACGGCACCTGGGCGCTCTTGGCCAGGGCGGCGACGGCGATCAGCGCACCGGCCACAGTGACGGCCGCGCCCGGACGGGCGATCTCCAGCAGCTCCGGGAGGTTCGTGGTTCCGTACTCCGCGCGCAGCACGAGGATGCCGACGAGCAGCGCCACGGCCGAGACTCCCGTCACCAGCAGCGCCATCAGGGCGGACAGCCGGGCCCCGCGGTCCTGCCGGTCGAAGCCGATCAGCAGCCACGAGGCGACAGCTGTCAAGTCCCAGAAGACGAACAGCAGGATCAGGTCCTGCGCGGTGACGAGGCCGAGCATCGCCACCAGGAAGAGCACCATCGCCCCGTGCAGGCGCGCCGCCTCGTCACGGGAGCGACCCTGGTGGTCGAGGTGCCGGGGCATGTACGCCGAGGCGTAGATGAACACGAGCAGTCCCACCGCCGCCGCCAGCCCGCCGTAGAGGGCCGCGAGTCCGTCGAGCTCGAAGGCCAGGCGCAGATCCCACGTCGGCGCCCAGGCGACGTCCACGGCGCCCCCGCCGGCCGACCAGCCCCATGCGAGCGCCAGCAGCGTGCCGGCCGCGGTGGTGATCGCTGCGGTCGCCGCTCGCCTTCCAAGCCCCATCCTCAGGGCAGGGCCTTGGATGTCATCGCGTTGCTCCTGCCCGTCTTCGGCCCGCACGACGCCTTCAGAGCGTGTCCTGCGCGATCGGGGGACGCAGCGCGCCCAGCAGGCGCCGGATCCGGTCCGGGACCTCCGCGACGGGCAGGGCGAGCGCGGCGGCGATGTCGGTCCGCGACGCGCCTTGGAGAAGCAGCCCCAGGACCGGCAGGTCCTCCTCGCCGATCTGCTCGGACGCCTGGTCGAGCTGCTCTCGCGTCACGGGAGGCAGGACGCGTTCGCCGCGGGCGACCCGGCGGATGACCTCGAAGAGCTCGCGAGCGGGCGCTGCCTTGCTCGTCAGCGCGTCGGCGCCCGCCAGGGCGGCGGGAAGGGCCAGTCCGCGTCCGGCGTGCGCGGAGTACAGGACGACCTTGGGCGCCAGCAGCCGCTCCTTGATGCGCAGGCACAGCTGCAGGCCGTCCGCGCCCGGGAGATGGAAGTCCAGGAGCACGACATCGGGGCGAGCGGTGTCGAGCACCGGCCACAGCGACTCGTCGTCACCGCCCGAAGCGCCCACGTGGACGAGGCCGGGCTCGGCGCGCAGCACCGTGCTCAGGCCGGCCCGAAGGGCCGGGTGGTCGTCGACGACGACGATGCGGATCATGCTCGTGGTCCTTTGGGGTGGGGAATCTCCAGGTGCAGGGTGGTGCCTCGACCGCCGGGGCCCGGTTCGATCTCCAGGCGCCCACCGAGCGTGGCCGCGCGGCTCGACATGGCAGACAGCCCCGTGCCGGTGCCCCGTCGATCGTCGGCCAGTCCGCGGCCGTCGTCGAAGACGTCGAGCCGGAAGCAGTCGCTGTCGTCGGCGAGCACCGTCCGCACGCGCGTGGCGCCGGCGTGGCGGACGGCGTTGGTCATGGCCTCGACACCGATCCGATACGCGTTGGTCGCCAGAGGCTCCGGCAGCTCGCCGGCGCTTCCCTCGACCTCGACCCGGGGGCTCCCGCCGACGCTCATCTCCGCCGCCCGCTCGCCGAGCGCCTCGTGCAGCGGCCGGCCTCCCAGCGGCGAGCGCAGGTCGGCCAGCGTCGTGTCCATCTCCGCGGTCGCGCTCTCCAGCTCGACGATGGCCTGGCCGCTGAGCTCCCGCTCGTCGCCGTCGAGGCGGTCGCGCAGCGCGGTCAACAGCAGATGAGCGACGTGCACGCGCTGCTTGGCGGAGTCGTGCAGCTCCCACGCGATCCGCCGCCGCTCGGCCGCCAGCCCGAGCTGCTCGGAGCGCTCCTGTGCCCGTTCGAGACGCCGCAGGACGTCCGCGGCGTAGGCCAGCGACAGGACGAGCAGACCGGGAAGCGCCAGATGGATGGCCAGCGTCTCCGATGAGGTCGCACCGAGCGTTCCCGGCACCGGGCCGCCGACGAACGCCACACCGAGGAAGGCGAGCGCGGCGGCGGCCCCGAGCGCCGTGGCCGCCCTCAGGCCCAGCTGGACTCCGGGTGCGGCCAGGGTGGTGAGCCACAGCAGGTAGAACGGGCTGCGCCAGTCCCCCGACGCGAGCACCAGCGCGAGCGCCGCCGCAGAGTCGACCGGCCAGAAGGGGAGCCGGCGCCGCATGCCCCCGCTCCCCAGCAGGGCGGCCGTCGACACGACGGCGTACCCGGAGCCCACAAGCGCCAGGACGACGTCTCGATCGCCGAAGCCGTCGACGGCGAGGAGGCCGAGCGCCATCGCCACGGCCACGACGCGGGACGCCAGCAGCAGCACTGCCCAGCGTCGGCCGACGGCCTCCGAGACGCCGCTCGGCCGCGCCGCGCCCAGGCGCAAGCCGGGTCTGCTGAGCGAATTCCGAGCGGGCACCGTCTCAGCTTGCCCGAATCGACGGCAGTTGACGTGCGGCGCAGTCGTGATCGCAGGACGCCGAGCGCTTGATCGGAGCAAGGCGGGGCGTAGGCCGCCTCGCATGCCGAGCAGGCGCCGGTCAGGCGGATTGCCTTGCGCGCTTGGCCTCGTACATCGAGCGGTCCGCGCGCCCGAGGACCTCCGTGACGTCGATGACGTCGGCGTCGATCGCCGCGCATCCGATGCTCACGCTGATCGTGAGGGTGCTGCCGTCGATGGGGATCGGGGTCCCAGCCAGCAGGCGGTGGATCTTCATGACGACGTCGTCCGCCTCGACCGGCGACGTGTGCGCGAGGACCGCCGCGAACTCGTCCCCGCCGAGCCGTCCGAGCAAGTCGCTGGCCCGCAGTGACCGCCGCAGCGCCAGGGCCACCCAGCGCAGCACGGCGTCGCCCGCGAGATGGCCGTGGGTGTCGTTGACCGCCTTGAAGCCGTCGAGATCGAGGAGCAGCAGCACCGCCCTCTCGCCGTGGCGTCGCGCGCGCTCGACCTGGCGGGCGAGGTCCTCTTCGAAGCGGCGACGGTTCGCCAGGCCCGTGAGCCCATCGCGGTCGACCAGCGCGCGCAGCTCGCCGTCGAGGCGGCGGCGCTCGGTGATGTCCGCGAGGGACGTCACGACGGCGTGGGGCCGCGCACGGCGCCGGCGCAGCGGGCGCGCGCTGGCCAGCGTCCAGGTCACGCGGCCGTCGTGGCGATCGAAGCCGATCGTCACCGGCCCGCTGGGCGTGCCGGTGACCAGCGCGACCTGCCACGGAAGGGCGCCGGGCGTCAGCGGCCGGCAGTCGTCGTCGAGTATCGCGAGCTCGCTGCCGGGACCCAGGGCGCCTTCGAGCTCGGCGGCGCCCATGCCGAGGAGACGCTCGGCGCTCGCGTTGCACGCCCGGACGCGCCCGTCGCCGTCGTGGACGACGATCCCGTCGTCGAGCGCGTCGATGAGCGTTCCCAGCGACGCGCCGGACCCGGCGCGACGCTCGTCTGTCCCGACGGCAAGGGTGCGGCCGAGCTCGGCCGTGAGGCGGTCCAGCGTCCTGTCCGACAGGCCCGCAGGCGACGGCGAGGCGTCGAGCATCCGTTGACCCACGACCGCCACGACGGCCTCGACGGCCGCGGGATCGAACTGGGCCCCCGCGCAGGCCCGCAACTCCTCGATCGCCTCGTCGACCGTACGTGCCGGGCGGTAGGGGCGATCGGTGGTGATCGCGCTGAACGCGTCGCAGCAGCTGATGATCCGCGCCGCCAGCGGGATCTGCTCCCCCGCGAGGCCGTCCGGGTACCCAGTCCCGTCCCACGCCTCGTGCGATGCCCGCACGATCGCCCCGACGTCTTCAAGGACCCCGCCGACGCGCTGGAGCATCCGCTCGCCCTCGACCGTGTGCGTCCGCATGATCGTCCACTCCTCGGCGGTGAGCGGCCCGGACTTGCCGATGATCTCCCTCGGGATGACGACCTTTCCGATGTCGTGCAGCAGCGCGCCGAACTCGATCTCGCGCCGGGCCCGGTCGTCGAGGCCGATGTGGTCGGCGGTGGCGAGCGCCAGCATCCCGACTCCCTGGCTGTGGCGGCCTGTGTACTCGTCGTCGCCCTCGACGACCTCGCCGAGCAGCAGCGCCGTGCCCCGGTAGGCACGCGCAAGCTCGATCTGGTTGTCGACGAGCGTGGTGCGCTCCCGTCCGAAGAGCGCGATGAGGGCGATGAGGGGGAACGCGAGCAGCCAGGCGAACTGCGCCTCGCGCGCCGCGAGCGCGGCAAGCAGGCCGAGGGGCGCGAGGACGACGTCGAGGCGCTGGGCGAAGCGCAGCTCGCGCAGCAGCTCGAGCGGGTGGGTGCGGAAGGCGAGGCCGGCACGCAGGCCCGCCGTCAGCGCGTCGAGCGCGAGCTGGGCGGCGAGGGCCGCCACGTAGATCGGCCAGGACGACAGCGCGGGCTCCTCGGCGTGCGCGAGCGTGACGACCAGGATCGGGGCGAGCGCGTACCACGCGTTGGCGAACTCCCCGACGATCCGCTCGGGCCCAAGTGGCGGGCGTGGGTCTTCGGTGGCCCGGGCCAGGACGTACCCGGTCCCGACGACGAGCGGCACCGTCCACGCCGGGAGCGCGAACAGCATCGGCACGAAGACGAGCTGCGTCGGCACCGCGTAGCCGGCTCCGGTCTGGAACTCGACCCGCGCGGCGAGCGTGAAGGCGGCGAGGAACGCGACGAGCGGGGCCACGTGAAACGGGCGAGGATCGTCGACGAGCAGCGCGACGAGCGCGACGGCGAGCAGCAGCGCGATCCCGAACGGGGCGCCCACGAGGCGCTCGCGCCCGGCCAGCGCGTAGCGGTGGCGCTCACGGGTCTCGCGAGCGGCACCCTCCACCTCCGGCGTCCAGCTGTCCGCCGCGGCCACCACGGCGACGCGGGACCTGCCGCGCCGCCGGCTGGGTGCCGAGGGGAGCAAGCCGTCGATGGTAGTACCTGTCTAGTAGGCCGCCGCGTGGCTCACGGCCCGCGCCACGGGTCGACGTACACGTCGTCGATCTGCCAGCTCCCTGCTCCTACCGGGGTGAACCGGAACGCGACCGGCACCATGCCGTCCTGCGACAGGGCCCCGAGCGTGTTGACCACCATGACCATCGGGAGCGTCGGGCGCCAGTCGACGCCCGGTGTCGCCGCGCCGATCCGAAGCGAGCGCGTCGCGCCGGTGAGGGCGCTCTCGAAGAGCACGTCGACATGTAGCGAGGAGAGCAGCCCCGTCCCGCTCGAGCGGGTGAACAAGCGAACGGTCGGCCACTGCAGGCCGACGCAGGTCGGTGGGCTCGTGGCGCTCGAGCCGCCGGGCAGGCTGAGCGACCGGCTGTCGCTCGACTCGCCCACGAAGAACCGTTCGTTGCCGGCGGAGGGCACCGCACCGCCCGACAGCTTCCAGCCTGCCGCGCCGGCCTCGAGCCCGCCGTCGGGGGAGAGGGCGTAGCTCGCCGGGTCCATCCACGGGAGGAACGGCTGGGTCAGTGGGCGCGCTGCGGAGCAGTCCGCACCGGCGCTGATCGGGCCTGCGTGCGCTCCCGGCGCGAGGAGCGCGAGCGCTGCGGCGGTACCGAGCCCCACGGTGGCAAGACGACGGGTGATCCTGGACATCAGCTCCACGCTTCCTTTGGAGATCGTCGGGTGCCCATGCGGATCGGCGGGTGCGGCGAGGGACGTGATACGACGTCCGTCGAGTTCGGGCTCTCCCGGCTCAACCGCGGCGAAGCAGGCGCCCGACCGCGGCCATCAGCTCATCCGTGCGGTCCTCCTGCTGGCTCTTCGGCCCGCCGACGACGCAGTGGCGAGCGTGGTCGTCCAGGAGCCCGAGCGCGACCTTGTCCAGCGCCGCCTGCACCGCGCCGATCTGGGTGAGGATGTCGACGCAGTAGCGGTCGTCCTCGACCATCCCCTGGATCCCTCGAACCTGTCCCTCGATGCGTCGCAGCCGCTTGTCGAGCTGGTCCTTGGTGGCGGTGTACCCGCGCGTCTCGGTGGGGGCCATGCCCCGAGTCTATCGTACCCCCCAGGGGTGTCAGCGAAGCCGCGCGACCACGGCGGTGGCCGGGACCGAGGTCCCGTCCACCTGGCGGCGGTGGTCGTAGCTGCGCTCGCCGAGGCGCTCGGCGTCGACGCGCGCGAAGAGCTCGTCGTGGAAGGCGGGAAGCAGCCCGTCGAAGACCGCGAAGGCGAACAGGCCGCCGGGCGGCAGCAGCCGCTGGATCGTCGTGGCGAGCACGTCGAGCGGGATGTGCCCCTCCCCGATGGCCGAGACGGCCACCAGCGCGGAGAAGCCGTGGGCGCCGAGCGCCTCCAAGGTGCTCGGCGAGGATGCGAGATCGGCGATCACGTACTCGTCGTAGACGCCGGGCCGGTCGCGCTGGGCCGCGTCGCGCGCGACGGGCTCCAGGTCGAGCCCGACGACCACCTCCGCCCCGATCTCGCGACGCAGCACCTCGCCGCCGATGCCGTTGCCGGCGCCGATGTCCAAGACGCGCTCCCGGGCGCCCGGACGGCCGAGCCCCTTCAGCGCCGCGGCGTAGAGCCCGACGACTTCGTCGGCCGAGCACATCTCGAGCTGGTCGTAGAAGACGGCCTCGTAGAGGCCGCGGACGCCGTAGATGGTCGCGTAGTCGTGAAAGTCGACGCGCCGGCGCGCCTCGGGCGGACCGTACTCGATCCACTCCTCGACCCCGGGAGAGAAGACGATGGGCCCCAGATCCTCGGCGACGCTCATATCCGAACCCTATTGAGTGCAGGCGGTTCGACGCTCTCCGCTGCCTGCTCGGTCTTCCGTCGGACCTGTCGCCTACGCTAGGTCAACATGCCCGGCCCCGCCATCGTCCAGAGCGACCGCAGCGTCCTGCTGGAGGTCGCGCACCCCGACTTCGACGCGGCACGCACCCAGCTCACCCGCTTCGCCGAGCTCGAGAAGAGCCCCGAGCACGTCCACACCTACCGCATCACCGCGGTGTCGCTGTGGAACGCCGCGGCGGCCGGGATGCCCGCGCCGGAGATCACCACCGTCCTGCAGGAGCTGTCGCGCTACCCGGTGCCCCAGCCGGTGCTCATCGACGTCCACGACCTCTGCGCCCGCTACGGGCGCCTGCGGCTCGTCGCCGCAGACGACGGCGGTCTGCGCCTGATCGCCGACACCGCCGCGCTGCTGGTCGAGGTCGCCCGCTGGCCGGACGTCGCCGGGCTGCTCGCGGGCAACGAGGACGCGACCACCGCGATCGTGTCGCCGGCGGCCCGCGGCGCGCTCAAGCAGGCCCTGGTCACGGTCGGCTGGCCCGTGCGCGACGACGCGCCGTACGTCGACGGCGCCCCGCTGACGCTCGAGCTCTCCGATGCCGTGGAGCTGCGCGCCTACCAGCGAGACGCCGACCGGGCCGGGGACGAGGCCGGGGCCGGCGTCGTCGTCCTGCCCTGCGGCGCCGGCAAGACGATCGTCGGCCTTGCCGCGATCGCCCGCCTGGGGTGCGAGACGCTGATCGTGACGAGCAACCAGGCGTCGGTCGACCAGTGGCAGCGCGAGCTGATCACCAAGACGACGATCGACCCCGAGCACGTCGGGGAGTACACGGGGCGCCGCAAGGAGCTGCGCCCGGTGACCGTCACCACCTACCAGCTGCTCACCCATCGGCCCAAGAAGGATGGCGGCTTCCCCCACCTCGACCTCTTCGAGCGGCGCGAGTGGGGCCTTGTCATCTACGACGAGGTCCACCTGCTGCCCGCGCCCGTCTTCCGGGCGACCGCCCGGATCCAGGCGCGGCGCCGGCTCGGGCTGACCGCGACGCTGATCCGCGAGGACGGGGCCGAGCCGCTCGTGTTCACGCTCGTGGGCCCCAAGTGCTACGACACCGCGTGGCGCGAGCTCGAGGACGCCGGCTGGATCGCGGGCGCCGAGTGCGCCGAGGTCCGCGTCGCCTTCGACGAGGGCCGCCAGATGGCCTACGCCCTGGCCGAGCCCAAGGAGCGCTTCCGCCTCGCCGCCACCAACCCCGCCAAGCTCGCGCTCACCGAGCAGCTCCTGGCGCGTCATGCCGGGCGCCAGGCGCTCGTCATCGGCACCTATGTCCAGCAGCTGCGTGACCTCGCCGAGCGCCTGCAGGCGCCGCTGATCACCGGCCAGACCCCCGTCGCGGAGCGCGCCCGGCTCTACGACCGCTTCCGGACCGGCGAGCTGCCCGTCCTGGTCGTCAGCAAGGTCGCGAACTTCGCGCTCGACCTGCCGTCGGCGTCGGTCGCCGTGCAGGTCTCCGGGACGTACGGGTCGCGCCAGGAGGAGGCGCAGCGCCTCGGGCGGCTGCTGCGGCCCAAGGAGGGCGACAACCGCGCCTGGTTCTACACGCTGGTCACGCGCGACACCGAGGAGCAGGACGCGGCGCACAAGCGTCAGCGGTTCCTGGCCGAGCAGGGCTACCGCTACACCGTGCTCAGCGACGAGGACCTCGTCCCGGCGACCGCGGCCGCCTGATGGCGCGCGGAGCGCCCCCGCCCCCGGCGCACGCCCTGGCGCGGGGGCTCGAGGCGCTCGGGCCCAGGCATCGCCGGACCGTCGCACAGACCATCGGCGCGGCGCTGGAGACGCCGGAGGCGATCGCCGCGGTGCTCCGAGACGAGGAGGCGCTCGCCTCGATCATCGCCGGTCTGGACGATGTCGCACGCCGGCTCGTGACCCGGACCTCGTTCGCGCCGTCGTACGCGTGGTCCAGCGGCCGGGGGGCGATCGAGCTGGAGGTTGCCCAGGTGCTCGAGCGCCACGGGCTGCTGTTCACGTTCGAGACGGGATGGGGCGTGACGCTCTGCACCCCGCTCGACCTGGAGCAGCCGCTGCGGCGCATCCGCGCGCGTGACCACGCGGCCCTCGCCCCGGGCCACGAGCCCGCGGCCGAGCACCGGCTCGTCCACCTGCCCGAGCAGCTGCTCCACGACGCCGCGCTGCTCGCGGCGGTGATCGGCGCGGGCGGCATCCAGCTCAAGACCGATGGGGAGCTCTTCGCCCGCGCCGTGCCCAAGCTCACCGCGGCGCTTGCGCCGCTGCCCACGGAGATTCCGGGTCTGGAGGGGGCTCGGATGGATCTCGCGTTGCAACTCCTGGAGGAGAACGGTGCGCTGCGGGTCCGCGGCCAGGCGCTGCCCGGCGCGCCCGCCAAGCGCGAGCTTGCGCTGGCGCTCGACGTACCGACCCTCCTTGACGTCCCGGCGGCCGACCGCATCGGATTGATGGACGCGGTCGGCCGCCGCCCGCTGCCGGGCGGGGAGCTCGTCGACCTGCTGCTCGACGCGTTCGCGGGGCGGACGGTCGCGCTGGCGGACGTCGGCGCAGCGATGGTGCGCCTCTTCGCCGAGGCGGCGAAGCAGCTTCCCGGTCACGGGGCCGGTGCCCCGGACGCGACCGTCGGCCTCGCCGCGATCACCGCGCGCTGGCTGCGCGGCGACGTCGGCCTGACCGTCGACGCCCAGGGCACGCCGGTCGCAGCGGTCTTCGTTCCCGTGGCGGTCGACGAGCAGACCGGTCCGCCGTGCCTGGCTCAAGCGGACTTCGAGCTCGTCGCGATGCGGCCCCTCACGCCGGGCGAGCGGGCGACGCTGCTGTCGGTCGCCGAGCCGGTCGCCGGCCGCGAGCACGTCGCGCGCATCACGAAGGAGCGGGTGCACGGCGCGCTGCGCGCCGACAGCACGCTCGACGTCGCCCGACGCCTGCGGGAGCTCGCGGGGGCGCTGCCGCAGAACGTCGAGCAGACCGTCGAGGGCTGGGCGCAGCAGGCGCCGCGGCGCGCGCGGCTGCGCTCGGCGATGATGCTCGCCGCGCCCGACGAGCAGACGGCCGAGCGCCTGGCCTTCGCACTCGGGCCGACGCTCGTCGAGCGGCTCTCGCCGACCCTGCTGGCCGTCGACGCCGACGCGCTTCCCGCCGTCGGCAGAGCCGTGCGGCAGGCCGGCGTCGAGCTGGAGGACGGCGTGGACCGGGTGTCGGGCGTCTGGACCGAGCGTCCGGCCCGCGACGCGCACCCGGGGTGGTGGCGCCCGACGCCGCCCGAGCAGCACGCCAGGGTCGACTCGCCCGCCGGCCGCATCGCCTCGCGGCTGGACTTC
>Ga0136633_1002550_pt1 | contig 12475 bp, 11 predicted proteins | sample AntDrymeUQ832206_2_FD_105494 | JGI IMG/M metagenome (GOLD analysis project Ga0136633, IMG submission 105494) | Polar desert sand microbial communities from Dry Valleys, Antarctica - metaG UQ83 (22.06) | ecosystem: Environmental > Terrestrial > Soil > Desert | place: Antarctica: Dry Valley... | reverse complement strand
GCGAAGCAGCGCTCGACGCCCGGGAAGCTGAGCGCGATCTGCTGAAGATCGTCCAGGCGCTTGACGTAGTTGTCCAGGCTTTCGCCGCGAGCGCCGGGCCGCGAGGCACTGATGGCATCGGCGATCTGCACGACCGTCGCCTCGACCGACTCCTGTTCCACCTCCTGGTGGTGCGCCGCGATGCAGTTGCAGACCACGGCATTGACGCCGAAGCGCTTGGCGATGTCGCCACCGATGAGCGCGTGCGGCCCTTCGACCTCGTGATCGACCGCCTTGCCGATGTCGTGCAGCAGGCCGCCCTTCTTGGACTCGCTCACGTTGGCGCCGATCTCGGCCGCCAACAAACCAGCCAGACGCCCCGTCTCAATGCAGTGGTCGAGCACGTTCTGGCCATAGCTGGTGCGGTACTTCAGCCGGCCGAGAAGCTTGATGAGCTCGGGATGCAGGCCGGGCACACCGGCGTCATAGGCCGCCTGTTCCCCGGCCTGGCGCATGACCACCTCGATTTCGGAACGGCACTTGGCCACGGTCTCCTCGATGCGGCCTGGATGGATGCGTCCGTCGCTGATGAGCTTGAGCAGCGCCATGCGCGCGACCTCGCGGCGGACCGGGTCGAATCCGGAGAGCACGACGGCCTCCGGCGTGTCGTCGATGATGAGATCGACACCGGTCGCCTGCTCCAGCGCGCGGATGTTGCGGCCCTCGCGCCCGATGATGCGTCCCTTCATCTCTTCGTTCGGCAGCGGAACGACGGTGATCGTGGTCTCGGAGGTGTGGTCGGCAGCGATGCGCTGCATGACGGTGGTCAAGACGCGGCGAGCCTTGACTTCGCCCTCTTCATGGGCGTGGCGCTCGATCTCGCGAACGCGGTGCTGCGCCTCGGCCTGCGCTTCGTCCACGATCTGGCCGATCAGGCTCTGCCTCGCCTCGGCAGCGGTGAATCCGGAGACACGCTCAAGTTCGAGGACCTGGCGCTGCTGAAGCTCGGCCAGGCGGACCCGTTCGGCGTCGATCTCCGCGAGGCGGTTCGACAGGGCACTCTCGCGTTCCTCGAGGGCGGCCACCTTGCGGTCGTGCGCCTCCTCGCGATCGAGCAGGCGTCTTTCCGAGCGCTGGAGCGTCGCGCGCTGCTCGCGCGCTTCCTCCTCGGCGGCGCGGCGCAACTGAAGGGCCTCGTCCTTTCCGTCGAGGACGATCTCCTTCTGCTTGGCTCGCCCGTCTGCCAGGAGCCGCTGTGCATGTTGCTCAGCGTGCTTCACGGCATTCGTGGCGACGAACTGGCGCGCCACGAAGCCGATGAGCACGCCGGAGACGACGGCAACGGCCGCCACCATGATGACGACGAATTCAGGCATTTCGGCTCCCGCTACGCGTTGGAGCCCGTATGGGCGGTGTCGCGCCCGCATCGCGGGCACGTCGGTCGATCGATCAGGTGGGCCGTTCGGGCCCGGAAAAGGCGAGTGTAGCGCAAAGGGACCTCTCCCTCCCGGACGCGGGTCGGAGCGAGGTCAGCCTGCGAAGATGCGGCCCATCAGACGCACGTGGTCGAGATCGCGCGGCAAGAAATCCTGGAGCATGATGCGCTGCGTACCGTTCTTCTCGAGCGCCCGCACTCGGGCGTGCGCCTCGTCAGGCGTGCCCATGATCCAGCGCTTGCGTCGCTCCTCCAGCCAGGCATCGCCATCCTCGTCGCCCTGCCCCAGGGCGGTTAGCAGGTCGGCGACTCGGATCCGCAGGTCAGCTTCGGTCTCGGCCACGAGCACACCGGTCATCGCCGAGTAGACGATCTCGTCCGGGTCGCGCCCGGTCTTCCGCGCGGCGGCCCGCACACGTGCATAGGCCGGCGACGCGTCGTCAGGCGATGCGGAGTTGAGGTTGAACTCGTCGCCGTAGCGCGCCACCAGCGCGGCCAGACGCGGACCGCCCTTGCCGCCGAACAGGATGTGCGGATGCCGCCGGCCGCCGCGAGCGATCTGCCCATGGGCACGAGAGCCGCGCACCTGCCAGTAACTGCCCTCGAAGGTCCAGCCGTCGGGTTCGGTCCACAGGCCATGAATGATCGCCATCTGCTCGGCGAGCCTGTCGTAACGCTTGGCGATGGGAGGGAATGCGATGCCCAACTGGGCATGCTCGTCCGCATTCCAGCCGGCGCCAAATCCAGCCTCGACCCGTCCGCCGCTCATTTCGTCGACCGTCTGGATCACCTTGGCGAAGGTGCCCGGCACCCGGAAGGTCACTGGTGAGACGAGAACTCCCAGTCGAATCGTGCTCGTCTCGCGGGCCAGGCCAGCGAGCGTCGCCCATGCCTCGGTCGTCGGCAGGCCGGCCTCGCCCGGAAAGCTGGCGAAATGATCGGAGCGGAAGAATGCCTCGATCCCCGCCCCTTCGGCCGCTCGCGCAAGGCTGAGGATCTCGTCGTACGACAGCCCCTGCTGGGGCTCGGTCATGAGTGCGAATCGCATGCCGGTAAGCGTAGACGGCTGCGCCGTGCGGCGCGTCGAAGCCTCGACTCAGATCTGGGTGGGGCGCCCGTAGCCCACGCGCGAGGCGCGCTCACGCCAGCGGGGCTCGGTGCTGCGCAGGCGGTCGGCGGGAGCGAGCAGATCCTGCTCCTCCCAATCATCGGTCGATTCGGCAACCGGCCGTTCGAATGCGTCAGTCGGCAGGCTTCGATACTCTTCGAGCCAATCGGCAAGCTTCATTCGCTCCACCCTAGCAAGCAGGAGGCCAACACGCATCCGGGAAACTACGGGGCCTGCTACGGATTTGCGCCTCAGTGTCCCGGTGCCCGGATCTAGTCGGCGTTTCCGTCAGTATCGGCGCCAGCGGCCCCGAATCGTTGCGCGCACCGTATCCGGATCGAAGCCCCGGCGCATGAGAAACATCCCGATGCGCTGGAGAGACTTCGAGTCGGTCGGCAGGGGGCGCCCGTGCAGGTGCCGGTCGAGCGCTTCGCGCGCTCGCTCCGGCTCGCTCCCTGGCAGCGCCTGATCTTCCGGAGCGCGTTCCAGCGCGGCGTGCTCGCCGCGGTACGCCTCGATCACTTCACGCGGTACGCCGTGTTGACGCAGCTCCGCTTCGATCGCGCGCTGGCCGCGCGGCGCATGACGGTCACGCTGCTCACCCAGCCAACGCGCGAAGGCGGCGTCATCGAGGTAGCCAAGTTCGGCAAGCCGCTCGAGCGTCGATTCCACGACGGGTTCCTCGACGCTGGCGCGACGCAGGCGGCGTTCGATCTCCCATCTCGTCCGGGGACGTGTGCTGAGAAACCGCACCGCGATCTCCATCGCGGTCGAGGGATCGGGCGGCTCGGCCGATTCGCGCCGGCGAGAGCCGCGGTCGCGCATCGGTCTGGGCTACTGCGCTTCGCTGATGCCCTCGACGCCGACCTCGATGCTCGCGACCTTCCCGCGGATCTCGTCGTCGATCTTTTGGGCGATCTCGGGATTCTGCTTGAGGAAGTCGCGCGAGTTCTCGCGGCCCTGGCCAAGGCGGATGTCGCCGTAGTTGAACCATGCGCCGGTCTTCGAGAGGATGCCGGCCGCGATGCCGACGTCGAGGAGGCCACCTTCCACGCTGATGCCCTCGTTGTACATGATGTCGAACTCCGCCACCCGGAAGGGGCTGGCAACCTTGTTCTTCACCACCTTGACGCGCGTGCGGCTTCCGATAGCGTCGGTCCCGGTCTTGAGCGTCTCGATGCGGCGGATGTCCATCCGCACGCTGGCATAGAACTTCAGCGCACGACCACCGGGCGTGGTCTCGGGGCTGCCGAACATGACGCCGATCTTCTCCCGCAACTGGTTGGTGAAAATGAGTGCTGTCTGGCTGCGGTTGATGGCTCCGGTCAGCTTGCGCAGCGCCTGGCTCATGAGGCGAGCCTGGAGGCCGACGAAGGCGTCGCCCATGTCGCCCTCGATCTCGGCTCGCGGCACGAGCGCGGCAACCGAGTCCACGATGACGACATCGACGCCACCGGATCGGATGAGGGTCTCGGCGATCTCAAGCGCCTGCTCGCCGGTGTCCGGCTGGCTGACCAGGAGCTCGTCGACGTCCACGCCGACGTTCTTCGCATAGCCGGGGTCGAGCGCATGCTCGGCGTCGATGAAGGCCACCACTCCGCCGTTGCGCTGCGCGTTGGCGGCCACGTGGTAGCAGAGCGTCGTCTTTCCGCTCGACTCCGGGCCGTAGATCTCGGTGATCCGGCCGCGTGGGACACCGCCGACACCGAGGGCAAGGTCGAGCGCGACCGACCCCGTGGAGACCGCCGGGACGTTCTGAGCCACCCGGTCGCCGAGGCGCATGATCGCGCCGCGTCCGAACTGCTTTTCGATCTGGAGGATGGCAGCGTCGACGGCGCGGCTTCGCTCGCCATTTCCGTTCTTCGCCGCCGGGCTCTCGCTCACGGCCACCGGTGCATCCATCGTTTTCTTTACGCTCCTCGTGCGATGCGGTGTGCCCCGGTGGCGTTCGCTCACTCCTCGTCCTGGGGCTCGGGTTCTGGTGTTCGTTCCTTGCGCCTCGGCTTGATCAACTCGACCGGGCGCGTTGGAGCTTGGTAGCTCGGCGCGGTCGAACCGGCCGATCCGGGCTGGATCTTGGGCGCCTTCTCCTTGGCTTTGCGCTTGGGCTCCTTCCGTGGTCGATCTCGACCCTTTGCCATCGCTCGAACCTCCGAATGTGTGAGCCGGTCGAGCTTGCGACGATCATGCGCCGCCGGCCCTTACCCGACGCTTACTGGGCGCTTACCAGGCCCCGATTCGGTCGATTCTACGCTGCGCGTCGTGACAGCTTCGCCGTCGCGACTCATTCTACACCTGCGTCATACACTGTCATACGGCTGTTCCGGGCAGCCGCGCCGATACGTCGCCGTTCCGCGTCGCGGGCACGCTGCTATGACACGGTGTGCCGATCTATCGGCCCAGGTTGCGCGTGAGCGGCGCATCGGTGCGCCTTCGTGCGCATCGGGGGCCGAGGTATCGGCGCCATGGCGCGCCAGCGGGGAGCCGCGACGCGGAACGGCGATACATGCGACAGCCGCTCACGGTGCGCGACCGAAGCCCTCCCCGATGCGACCACGCAGCTCCGTGAACGAGCCGTCGGCCAGCGACACCCGCAGGCGGCGCATGAGCTCCAGCGTCCACGTGACGTTGTGGACCGATGCCAATCGGTAGGCAAGCAGCTCCCGCGCCCGGAACAGGTGGGCCACGTAGGCGCGCGAATGGTTGCGGCAGGCCTCGCAGGCGCAGTCGGCGTCGAGCGGTGTCGGATCGTCCATGAAGGCGGCGTTGCGAAGGTTGAGGCGACCCGCATCGGTCCAGACCTGGCCCGTGCGTGCCACGCGGGTGGGAAGAACACAGTCAAAGAGATCGATCCCCCGCTCGACCGCCGTGAAGAAATCAACGGGCGAACCGACACCCATGAGGTAGCGCGGCCGCGGATCGTCGCCCAGCGCCTCCGTCACGACCTCCAGCGTTGCGGCCATCTGGGATTTCGCCTCCCCTACCGAGAGGCCGCCCACGGCAATCCCGTCGAACGGAAGCGCACTGATGACGGCCACGGACTCGCGACGCAGCTCCGGGTCGACGCCGCCCTGGATGATGCCGAAGACCGCCTGGTCGGGCCGGCTGCGGGCGGCCAGGGAGCGCTCTGCCCATCGGTTCGTACGCTGCATGGCGTCGGCCACCCGCGCGAGCGGCAGGCCCGGGTCCACCAACTGGTCGAACGCCATGGCGACGTCGGAGCCGAGCAGCGCCTGGATCTCCATGGCGCGCTCCGGCGTCAGGTGATGGATCGAGCCGTCCAGGTGCGAGGTGAAGGTCGCGCCATCGTCGTCCACGCGCCGAAGGTCGGCGAGGCTGAACACCTGGAAGCCGCCCGAATCGGTCAGGATCGGTCCATCCCAGGCCATGAACCGATGCAGCCCGCCGAGCCGGGCGATCCGTTCCGCGGTCGGCCGCAGGTTGAGGTGATAAGTGTTCCCGAGGATCACCTGGGCGCCGGCGCCGCGAAGATCGCCCGGGGTCAGGGCCTTGACCGTGGCCTGCGTGCCGACGGGCATGAATTGAGGCGTGTCGATCTGTCCGTGAGGCGTCATGATTCGACCCAGACGAGCGCGTCCGAATGCGGTCGGTTCGAAGGCGTAGGCGATTGGGGCGGGCGTTGACACCGCGGGAGAGGATAGGCTACGTGCATTACGGAGAGGTGACCGCGGGGTGCGATTGACCGAATGGCCACGAATGCCGTTCCTGAACGATGAGGTGAAGGAATGGATCGCGATGGAGCTTGCGAGCCTTGGCGTCGAGGACCTGGCCGTGTATGCCCTGGAGGCCGGCACGGAGGGCGATGAGCGGCGGGTGATGGTGGCCACCGAGGTGGGCCTCCTGGATCACCGCTACGCGCCGTTCGGATCCTCGGCCCGATATCGCCTGGCCATGCTCATGTACCCATGGCAGGTCCTGCGTGGCGTAGAGCTCCGGGCCGATACGTTCCGCCTCTGGGCCCGCGAGCACCGTACGCGTTGGTCGTTCCGCCTGCACCACCCGCACTTCGAGGCGGCCACCGAATCGCCCGACCTGGGCCAGGCGCTGTGCGACCTCGCCCGCGTGTGCGCCGTGATGGCGGAGCCGTTCGGTGTTCCCGCCGGCCGCGTCTCGTCGGACGTCCCGGGCGCGATCCCCGGTGGCCCGCGCCCGATTCCGCCCACCGCCGACTCACCCGAAGACGACGATGAAGACTCCGACGGAGTCAGGCCGCAGGAGCCGTCGGAAGCCGAGTCCAAGCCCACCGCCGTCCACGTGGGCGAGGGCGAAGAGGTGATCGAGCTTTCAGACGAGGAGCGGGCCGCGGTTCCGAGCCGCTCTGACGACCAGGGGTAATTCGCGGGATCCGTCCTGCCAGCGCGTGCGCCGCACACCACCCCCGCGGTCAATTCTCTCCAAGTGAGGCGTATCTGGGCGCTCCGACGCAGCCGGACGGGCTGCTGACAGCCATTTCTCACGTCGCGGTAGATACCTACCGATGAGGCGTCGCGTTCCGATCAACGCTCACCTCGCGAGAGATGACGCTCCGCCGGTGGTTTCCGTCGCCTTGAAGTCTCGGATATCGCTCACCTCGCGAGAGATGAGGCCGCGCCACGTCGTGGACTACCCGCTGAAGGCCGGTAGACGAGGACCGGGCTGTGTGGATGCGAGCACGAAGTTCACGGCGGCTGCCCGAATGCGGGTCTGATGGCGGTCACAGGCCCCACTTCGTCCCAAAACAAACGGCACGCTCAGAGGATCAGCATGGCGTCGCCGAAGCTGAAGAACCGATAGCCCTCGTCCAGCGCCGCGCGGTAGGCAGACAGCAACGCGTCGCGCGCCGCGAATGGGCCGGTCTCCCCCATCCCCGCCCCGACGAAGGCGGTCACGAGCAGCAGAAGTGAGCTCCGCGGCAGGTGGAAGTTGGTGACGAGCGCATCGACCACGCCGAACCGATGGGGCGGGGTGATGTATAGATCGGTCCATCCGGAAGCCGTACCCGAGCGCCCGGCCGTTTCGAGCACGCGCACCGTCGTGGTCCCCACGGCCACGACCCGATCCGCGGCGGCGATCGCCCGGCGCGTCGATGCCGGAACCTCATACCACTCGCGATGGATGTGATGCTCATCGATGAACTCGCCTTCGAGCGGCCGGAAGGTGTCCAGCCCGACGTGAAGCGTCACCGCCGCTCGTCGAATGCCGCGCGCCTCCAGCGAAGTCAGCAGCTCCGGCGTGAAGTGGAGGCCCGCCGTCGGCGCCGCGGCCGATCCGGGCGGTCGCGCATACACCGTCTGGTAGCGCTCCGGCGGCGCAGAGCGGTCTCGGATGTACGGCGGCAGCGGCATCTCGCCGGCGGCAGTCATGATGGCGTGCGTGTCCCCATCGAAACGAACCGCCCGGGTGCCGTGATCGAGTCGCTCCCCCACCTCGACCTGGTCGCCGCTGCGCAGGGTGATGACAGCGCCGACGGCGAGGCGACGTGAGGGCCGGACCAGCGCCTCCCACCGTTGTGCATCCTCCGAAAGCGGTCGGAGGACGAGGATCTCGGCCGCGCGGCCGTTCGAGCGCACGCCCGGGAGGCGCGCCGGGATCACGCGCGAGTCGTTGACGACCAGCAGATCGCCGGCCCGCAGCCGCTCCCCGATTTGGTGGAACCGCGCGTGCTCCACGCGACCACGGGATCGGTCCAGCACCAGGAGCCGCGACGAATCCCGCGGTTCAGCCGGGGTCTGGGCGACCGCATCGGCAGGCAGGTCATAGTCGAAGTCGTCGACACGCAGACGCGGGGGAGTCACTGATGAAAGCGTAACGCCCGGCCGGAGGGGCCGGCCGGGCGCATCGGTTCAGGGATCTACAGCAGCGTGTTGAGCCAGCCCTGGGCAAAGTAGATGACGAAGGCGATGGCCACCACCCACATCAGCGGGTGGATCTCCGCGAACTTGCCACGCACCGCCTTGATCAGCACCCAGGTCACGAAGGCGGCCCCGATGCCGACCGTGATGCTGAAGGTGATGGGCATGAGGATGATGCCCAGCAGCGCCGGGAATCCTTCCTCGACATCGACGAAGTCGATGTCCTTGATGAGCGTCGCCATCAGGTACCCGACGATGATCAGGACCGGGGCGGTGGCCGTAAACGGCACCAACGTCGCCAACGGCGTCACCAGCACGGCAACCAGGAAGAGGAGGCCGGTCACGACGGAGGTCAGGCCGGTGCGACCGCCTTCGGCAACGCCGGCGGCGCTCTCGATGTAGCTGGTGTTCGAGCTGATCCCGGCGGCTCCGCCGGCGGCCGCCCCTATGGAATCGACGAGGAGGACGCGTCCGATGCCAGGAACCTTGCCGTCGGGTGTCGTGAGGCCCGCCTGCTCCGTAATGGCCGTGGCCGTGCCCATGGTGTCGAAGAAGTCGGTGAGCATGATCGTGAAGATCGTGAGCGCCGCCGCCAGGGCGCCCAGGGTCCAGACGTTGGTCACGTCAAACTGGCCGAGCGTCGAGAAGTCTGGCACGAAGTTCAGCTCCGCCGGGAGGCTCGTCCGTCCGACGATGAACGCCAGCACCGACATGATCAGGATGCTCAACAGCAAAGCGGCAGGCACCCGCATGACGAACAGGACGATCGTGACGCCAAGGCCCAGCACCGTCAGCCATGCGTCGGGGTCATTCGGAAAGACAAATTGCACCGGCGTCCCGGCGCCGGCGGTGATGAGTTCACCATCAAAGAAGCCAATGAACAGGATGAACAGGCCGATGCCCACGCCGATCGCGCGTTTCAGTGCGAGCGGCACGGCGTTCATGATCGCCTCGCGCAGGCCGACGAGCACGAGCACGAAGACGACCAGGCCTTCGAGCACGATGACGCCCATGGCGCCCGCCGGGCTCAGGCCGGCGCCAAGCACCAGGCTGAAGGCCACGATGGCGTTGATCCCGAGCCCCGCCGCAATGGCAATCGGGTAGTTCGAGAAAAGCCCCATGGCGATGGTGAGCACGCCCGCGAGCAGCGCCGTTGCCGCGGCCGCGGCCGGGATAAACGCGGTCCACTCCGGCGAATCCTGCGCGAACATGTTCGACAGGATCGCGGGGTTCAGGAAGATGATGTACGCCATCACCATGAAGGTGGTGATGCCGGCCTTCACCTCGGTCCCGATCGTTGTCCCCCGCTCCGTCAGCTTGAAGAAGCCGTCCAGGCCTGTTCGTGCCGGTGGGGCGGCCGCCTCCCGCCCCGGTCCGTCCACTACCTCTGCCTCCACTCGGGTCACCCTCCGCTCGTGTGCGCAACCGCGAGTCCGACACCATTGTCGGGCGGTGCCGACGCGCAGCCTACTCCGGTGCGGGGGTTCGGCGAAGCAAAAACCGGCACGCGTTGTCGAAGTCGTGGCAGGATCCGTCGCCAACCCGTGGTACGGGTCTACCGGCAAAGATGCGCGGGTTCTGTCGCACTCTGCCCGCGGCACGGGTCACAACGCTACGGAGGTCGTCCTCTTCGAGCTCCCGATGGTCGGTAGACCCGCCCTACGGGTCAGCGGACCTGGAGCGAGACGCCGGGCCCAGCCCGGCGCTACCAACCGGGATCGGCGGTGGCACAGACGGCAAGCTGCGGTTGCCACCTCCCAACCAGGATCGGCTTAGGCACGGTGCGCGGCTGGATCGGTCACGCACGGGTGACGTTTCGAGCGTGCACAAACGCCTCGACGGGTCAGCTCGATGCCCCTAGCCTGCCTAGGCCGACGGTGATTGGTACCTGACAAGGCCGGGGCCCGATCGCTCATTCACACGATCACGGTGGCGATCGAGTTGTCAGGGTGCGCGACGGTAGTCATCGAAGACGGCATGAATCGGCCATTCCGCGGGCCAGGACCACAGCACGAGCGAGGAGAATTTGGGACTCATAGTGCACGGTGACGAGGACGGCTGGTCGAACGCCGCGCTCCGTCACCCGTCGAAGAGTCCTGGCTGAGCCGATGCGCTCGACGTGGGCTTGAGGCCGAGGTGCGCCCAGCCGCCCGGCGTGAGCTGGCGGCCACGGGATGTGCGAGCCAGCAGGCCAATCTGCATCAGGTACGGCTCGACGACGTCCTCGATGGTCTCGACCGGCTCCGAAACGGTGGCCGCCATGGTGGCCAGGCCGACCGGCCCACCGGAGTGGTGCTCGGCCATGGCGCGCAGCAGCTGGCGATCCATGGCATCCAGGCCGCGATCATCGATCTCCAGCAGCCCCAGCGCATCGGCGGCGAGCGCCTGAGTCACTCCCCCGTCCCCACCACCCCGGACCTGGGCGTAGTCGCGCACGCGCTTGAGCAGCCGGTTCGCGATGCGCGGCGTGCCGCGCGATCGGCGTGCGACGAGTGCGGCGGCGTCATCCGTCAGGGAGATGCCGAGGATCTCGGCCGAGCGCCGCAGGATTCGCTCGAGGTCGGCGTGGGTGTAGTAGTCGAGCCGGTAGGTCACGCCGAACCGATCCCGCAGCGGACCAGTGATGGAGCCCACGCGCGTGGTCGCGCCGATCACCGTGACATGCTCGATCTGGAGCCTCACGGTCCGCGCGCCCGGCCCCTTGCCCAGCACCACGTCGAGCGCGTAGTCCTCCATGGCCGGGTAGAGGATCTCCTCCACGACATGGCTGAGGCGATGGATCTCGTCGATGAACAACACGTCGCCCTTGCCAAGGCTGGTGAGGACGGCGGCAAGGTCACCTGCCCGCTCGATGGCCGGGCCCGACGTTGTCCGAATCTGCGCTCCCATCTCGGCCGCCACGATGTTCGCGAGCGTCGTCTTGCCCAGCCCCGGGGGGCCGTACAGAAGGATGTGGTCGACCGGCTCGGACCAATGCTGCGCCGCGTCGATCAGGATCGCCAGGTTCTCTTTCACGCGGTCCTGGCCGGCGAACTCGTCGAGACGACGAGGGCGGACGGTCGACTCGAGGGCGAGCTCGTCAGGGGCGACCTCGGCGGTCGTGATGCGCTCGATGGTCATGAGCGATTCTACCCTTCGCTCAGGGACGCAAGGTCCTCGCGCGTGTCGACGTCTGGGACATGCTCTCCCACCTCGACGACCGTCACCAGGTCCGGGTGGCGCGACAGGATGGAGTGCAGCCCTTCGTCGCCGGTCACTTCGTCGGCCAGCGCGAATGCTTCGCGACGCAGGAGAATTGGCGGCCCGATCCGACCCGTCGCCGACGCAGCCACCACCGGCCGGTCGTCGCCGGCCGCACCGAGGATCAGGCGGATGGTCGCGGGTGCCATTGTCGGCTGGTCGCCGAGAAGGATGACTGCGGCGTCCACCTCCACCGGCACGGCCGCCAGCCCGATCCGCAGCGAGCGACTGAGACCATCGGATGGCGCGTCGTTGATCTCCGGGACGACCGTGGCTGGCACAGCAATGCCAGGCGGCACCACGGCGATGACCGGCTGAAGCCCGGCCAACAACGCGACGTCGGCGACCATCTCGAGCACGGTGCGATGGCCGATCCGGGCAAGCTGCTTCGGCGAGCCGAACCGCGTGGCTGCGCCGGCTGCCAGAATGACGGCCGCGATCTGCATCGGTCCATTCTGAACATCCATCGGATAAGGGAGAGACTGTGCGACGAGGGATCGGCTTGGCACTGGCGCTGGTAGTTGCCGGCTGCACGTCCCCGGTGACTCCGTCCTCAGATGCCGAGTCGCCCTCGGCGAGTCCGTCGGCCACCGAGGTACGCGAGCTGGGCGCCGCCGGCGACGATCTGGAGCCGGGCCGCTACACGGCCGCTGGGTTCGAGCCACGCATCACCTTCCAGCTCGGCGAAGGCTGGACGGCCGAGCAGGTCAGCGCCGGCTTTATCGAGGTCCAGCAGGGTGTCGGCTCACAGCACGCCATTGCCGTTGGGTTCGCACGGCCGCTGGGGTCGGCCACCGCGCTCGAGGCCGCGGAAGGTCTTGCCGCGAACCCGGCCCTTTTCGTGAGCGAGCCTGAGGCGGT
>Ga0136633_1002549_pt1 | contig 12476 bp, 9 predicted proteins | sample AntDrymeUQ832206_2_FD_105494 | JGI IMG/M metagenome (GOLD analysis project Ga0136633, IMG submission 105494) | Polar desert sand microbial communities from Dry Valleys, Antarctica - metaG UQ83 (22.06) | ecosystem: Environmental > Terrestrial > Soil > Desert | place: Antarctica: Dry Valley... | reverse complement strand
GGATGCGCGTCAGCTGCTCCACATAGCTGCAGATCTGGAGCACCGCGCCGGCCTTGACGTGGCGCGCCAGCTTCGTGTCGGCGACCTCGTAGTGGTACGGACCCCAGACCGACGGTCGTTGCGGCGACTCGACCAGCAGCAGGAAGTCGGCGTAGCCGAGCCAGCGGCCGTCGAAAAAGGTCGCCTGAAAGATGACATCGGCGCCGGATGCCATGGCGGCAACCGTCTCCCGGGCCTGGCGGTGGATCCGGTCACTGCGATTCTCATCGTCGTTGCGCTTGATCTCGATCACGCCCTTGCCATCGGCCGTGAGATCCGCGAGGTAGCGAGCCTCGTGCCGGAAGCCACGCTCGCGGATGACGTCGAGTTCCGGGTCCGCCCGCATGGGTCGTTTCACGAGCCCGGCCAGCGCCGCGCGCTCGAGCGCAGTCAGATGCTCGCAGGCCAGGTACCCGACCAGATCGGTCGCCGAGAAGACCGGCCGGCCGTCGATCAGTTGCAATGGACACCGCTCCCCATGCCGAGCAGGGTAGCGCTCACCCGCGACAGCTCGTGCGTCACACGCGCTCCTCCGTCGTACGAGTAGCGTCCCGAGAGCGTGGCGGCACAACGCCGGCGCGCCAGTCAGCGACCGATGGGCATCGGCCTCCCCGTCCGCGGATGCGCTGGTGCCTTGAGCGCGCCGCTCTGGCTCAGGGCCTCGATGCGCGCGCCCAGGTCACCGGTCGGAAGGGCCGCACAGATGCCCGCGTCCGGCGGCTCGGGCGGCACGGCGCCCAGGAACTGCGGCTGCTGTGCCCGCGGCTGCAGCAGCTTCTCGATCGCATGTCCGATGCGGATCAGCTGCGGCTCCTGCATGAAGCCCGCGTACATCCAGACGCCCGCCGGCTTGCCATCGGCGGCAAAGCCGACCGGCACCGAGATGATCGGGTAGCCGGCGCACGCCGGGGCCGATGAGCCGAACGCGTAGGACGGTGACAGGACGGCGTCGAGGTCGTGCTCGGCCATGACGCGGTCGATCCCCTGCGTCCGGGTCAGGTCCAGGCAGAGCGCCCGCGCCTCCAGATACGTCGGATCGGTCAGATCCCCGCCGGTTGCCTCGGCCAGCTCGAAGATCTCCTGCCCGAAGTACTTCATCTCCTCCGGGCAATGATCGATGTTGAACTGGATCAGGTCGCCAAGCGACTGCATCGGCGAGTTGCGCAGGTATGGACCGCGCAGGAAGCGATCGATGTCGTACTTGAACTCGTAGAGGAGCACCACGAACTCGGGATCGAACCATGCGTACGTGTCGCCGGTGTCGACCGGGTCGACGATCACGGCGCCTGCGCCGGCCATCGCCTCGATGGCCTCCTCGACGACCGCGTTGAGCTCCGGCAGGGCGAAGTACTCCGGCAGGAACTGTCGTCGCTCGATCCCGATCCGCGCGCCTCGCAGGCCGTTGTCATCAAGGAACTGGGTGTAGTCGCGCGGCCGTGCCTGGCCATTCAGCGAGGGTCGGGCCAGCACGTTCATGAGGACGGCGACGTCCTCGACGGTGCGCGCCATCGGTCCCGCGGTGTCCTGGCTGTGGGCGATGGGGACGATCCCGGCGGCGGGCACGAGGCCGACCGTCGGCTTCAGGCCGACGACCTGGTTGTTGCCGGCAGGGCACACGATCGATCCGTCGGTCTCGGTGCCGATGGCCGCCGCGGCCATGTTCACCGCGGGCGCCACGCCCGACCCGGAGCTCGAGCCGCAGGGGTCGAAGCTGAGGAGGTAGGGGTTGTACGTGAACCCGCCGCGTCCGCTCCACCCGTTGAGGAAGTTCGTGGCGAACGGGAAGTCAGCGGGCAGGAAGCCACGGAAGTTGGCCCATTCCGACAGGTTCGTCTTGCCCAGGATGACCGCGCCATGCTTGCGCAGGCGCTCGACGACCGGCGCATCCTCGGTCACGCGGACGCCGACGAGGGCGAGCGAGCCGGCCGTCGACTCCATGCTGTCCTCGGTGACGATGTTGTCCTTCACCAGGATCGGAATCCCGTGCAGGACGCCGCGGCTGCGGCCGGAGCGTCGCTCGGCGTCGCGCTGGCGGGCGATGGCGATCGCGTCGGGGTTCGTCTCGATGACGGCGCCGAGCAGCGGATTGAGCTCCTCGATCCTCCGGAGATAGCCGCGCGTCAGATCCTCGGCGGTCAGGTGCCCCGAGCGCATCTGCTGGCCCAGCTGGAGGATGGTGGCCTCGAACCAGGGAGCATCGGCCCCGGAGGCCGGCGGTGCCACGGCGCGTACCACGGAGCCGATGCCGCCGGTGAGCAGCAACCCTCCGCCCGCTGCCGTTGCCGATAGAAACGTTCGCCGGCTGATCCGACGCTTGGCCCGGTAGTCCATCGCGGCCAGGTGCCTCCTCACGCATCTCTTGTTGTTGTTCCTAGTCAACACCCGGCGTCAAGTGGTCACGCGATCACGGGTCGGGCCCCGGGACGTGCGCCGACGATCGTGGCGGCCGCGATCCCGATCGCGAGGATCCAGTGAGCCGGCATCCACCACGCATCGGTCTGAGGTAGGCCGGTCGTCACCGCGAAGATGGCAGTGGCGCCGCCGGTCGCGAACAGGAGGAGACCGGTGACGAGATCCTGCCGCGGGCTGGGTGCCTGTGCCTGGGTGACCAGCAGGACCACGCCGTACGCAATCGCGCTGGCCACGACGGCCATCGCCACAAGCAGCCACAGGAAGCCCGACACCCCGAGCAACGCCAGGGCGGCGACGAAGAGCCAGCCGGCCATTCTTCCTCCAAGGCCGATGCGCCCCTCGCGCTCCCTCATGTGCAGCCACCAGAGTCCGGCGGTGGCGAGCGCCACCGGTACGAAGGCGATCGACGCCCACGTCGGCTGGACGCGGGCAAGGGCGTCGGCCGTGATGGGCAGTGTCACTGCCCACGCGACCCCGATAACGATCGCCAGCCAGAACCGCACGCTAGGAGAGCTCGAGAAGGTAAGGCTGGAGCGCGTAGAACGCATAGAACCCGACGCCGACGCTGAACGGAGCCGCGAGCATCAGCCAGCGCACCGGTCGGTTGCGCAGGCCACCGTGGACCGCGCCGGAGATCGAGATGCCCTTGGACGCCGTACCATGAGCCGTGTGGTTACGGGAAGTCCACGCTCGCGTAGCGGGGATGGGACCCGGGCGGCAGGGCCGATCACAGCAGACGCGCAGAGAGAGAGAGAGAGAGTGAGGTACTCCGTGGAGCAAGTCACCGAACGCAAGATCTTGATCCGAGAGGTCACACAGGTGCAGGCGTCCTGGACGGAGACCGAGCGCGGTGCGCCCGGCGCGTTCACGCTTCAACTCATCCTCGATAATGGCGCCGACGAATACGTGTTGCGCCCGACTGCCGAGGATGCTGACGTGCTCCTTCAGCTCGTCAAGGGCAGCGTGAAGGCGGTCTTCGACCTGGAGCGGAAGGTTCTCATCTTCGGGAACATCTCCGTCGACTAAGTCCGAGGCGACCAACGGAGGGTCACGCCACGACAGTGTCCGTTGAGGTGTCCCGGCGAAGGGTGAGCCATCGGCGGCAGCCAGCGGCATGGAACCAGCGCTCGGTCGTCATGCCCTCGAGATTGTCTCTCATCCAGACATAGTCGACGTCCCGCTCAGCCGGATCGGTGATCCATTCGGGAATGCCTCGCAGCTCGCCGCCGAATCGATACTCCTCGACGGGTCGGAGGCCGCAGGTCGGGCAGGTGATCCACAGCATCAGTGCGTGCCCGCCGACCCGGGGTCCGCCATGGTGTGGTCGGCGGCGAAGCGGTCGAGTCCGAACGGCTGCAGGAGGGTGGGGGCGCGACCGGTTGCGATCAGCTCTGCCATCTGCTCGCCGCCGGCGGGGATGGCCTTGAACCCCCACGTACCCCAGCCGGTCGTGACCAGGAATCCGGCCACGCCGGTCTCGCCCATGACCGGGGAGAAGTCGGCAGAGATGTCGCAGATGCCGGTCCACTGACGGAGGATGCGCAGGTCGCGCACGAACGGGAGGAGGTGCATCATCTTCGCGGAACTGCGCCGGAGGAAGCTGAACGAGGACGCCAGCGAATAGCTGGGCTGGGCGTCGTACTCGGCGCCGATCAGCAGCTGGCCACGCTCGGTCTGGGAGACGTAGCACGCCAGCTCGGTGTCGCCGATGATCCCGGGAAAGGGGAAGTCGTAGAAGTTCGTGACGAACGCCTGGAGCGGGTGGGTCCTGATCGGCAGCCGCACGCCGGCGTGCGCGGCGATCGTGGATACGCGGCCGCCCACCGCGCTCAACACGACCCCGGCCGCGATGGGCCCTGCCGAGGTCTCGACGCCCGTGACGCGTGGTCCGTCGCGGAGCAGCCCGGTGACCGTCGTGTGCGGCAGGACATGGACGCCGCGCCGCATGGCTCCCTGCGCATAGGCCCACACGACCCGGTCGTGGCGAGCCGTCGCCGCAGCAGGATGGTACGAGGCGCCGAGAACGGGGTATCGTCCGCCGCCCGACAGATCGAGCTGCGGGCACAGCTCCTTGGCCTCGGATGGCGTGATCATCACGGTCTCAGCGCCGCAGGCGCGGTTCAACAGCGAGCGGGCTCGCTCCCCGCGCATCTGCGTCTCCGTATGGGCGAGCCACATGAGCCCCCTGGTTTCATGCATGATCGAGGAGTCGAGCTCCTCCTCGAGGGTCTGGTAGAGCTCGAGGCTGTGCTGGTAGAAGCGAATGGCTTCGGGGATCCCGTAGTTCGCGCGGATGATCGTCGTATTGCGGCCCGAGTTTCCGGAGCCGATATAGCCGGCTTCGATCACGGCCACGCTTGCGATACCGTGACGGTGCGCGAGGTAGTACGCGGTTGCGAGGCCATGGCCGCCAGCGCCGATGATCACCACCTCGTAGGAACGCCGCGGCTCGTGCCATTCCAGCGCGATTCTCCGCTCGATGAAGTCGATCATCCGAGCCGCTCGGTGAGCTCGTGCGCGTACGGCGCCGCGCAGAGCAGGAGCGCACGGTCGTCGTCAAGCCACAGCTTCGCGGGCACACCCGCCACCAACCCCTGGGCGAGCGCCGGTCGCTCCTCGGGCATCGACCATTCGATGTGAGGCATGACACGTTCGACGAGCTGAGCTGAGGTCAGCCACACTCCCACGAATCCCGATTCGGGCACCGCGATGGCATGATCGTCAGTGACCTGGATCTCGGTGGCATCCAAGAACAGCGCATCGTCCGGTGCGAGGCGAAGCGCGATCGTCTCGTCGCTCGACTTCACACCGTCCAGCGCCTCCGGTGAGGCAACGATCCGGAGGCCGGCCAGGGTCTCAAGCGCGAGCACGGGCGCCCTCGGGGTCATAGAACGGCGGTCGGACGACGGACGCCTTGCGGCCGTCCACGTCGACCCTGTCGGGAAACGGCGTGCGCTTCAGCCAGCCGAGCATGACGGCCTGGCGCAGGAGCGGCGACGTGAAGCTCGACGCCACCTGCCCAACGATCTCACCCTTTGACCAGATCGGGCTGCCCTCAGTGGGGGCGCTGCCCGGCATGGTCAACCCGACCAGCCGACGATGGTCCGGTAGCCCGCCCGTACGGGCGAGCGCACTGCGACCGACGAAGTCGGCCTTGTCCATCTTGACTGCCCACTCCATTCCCAGCCGCCGCGGAGTGGAGTCGAGCTCGGTGTCCTGGCCCACGATGACGTGGCCCTTCTCGAGGCGGAGGCCCTGGAGTGCCTGGAGACCATGAGGCGCGATCCCGAGGTCGCGACCATGTGCCATCAACGCGCGCCACAGCTCGACCGAGCGGTCGACGGCGTGGTGCAGCTCGAACGACGTCTCACCGGTGAAGCTGAGACGCATGACGTGGCATGGCACGCCATCGACGTCTGCGCGGAGGTGCTGAAGATATCGCGGTGGCGATGAGAGGCCGACCCGCTCCAGCAGCTGGCCGGCAAGAGGACCGGTGACGTTGATGGCAGCCAGCGACATCGTCTGGTCGAGAACGTGAACGCGGAGGCTCCACGTGTCGATCCAGTCCCGCACCCACATCTCGGCGTGTCCCGCGCCTGCCGACGTGAACGTCAGGACGAAGCGGGTCTCCGCCTCTCGGCAGATCATGCCGTCGTCGATCACATGGCCGCCCTCGTCGAGCAGCAGTGCATACCGTGAGCGGCCAATGCGGATATCGGCGACGCGCACGGGATAGAGCCGCTCGAGCGCCTCGACCGCATCCTGCCCCGAGACGACCAGCTTGCCGAGCGTGCTCACGTCACCGAGCGAGACGCTCTCCCGGACCGCCCAATACTCCGCGACGTGGTCGCCGTAGTGCCAGGGCCGCCACCAACCGCCGAATCGGTCCATGCGTGCGCCCAGCGCGAGATGCTCGTCGTGGAGCGCCGTCCGGCGAAACGCATCGACATGCACGCCGGCGGAGGCCTCGGCGAGCGTGATCTGGCGGGACGCGGGCCGGGCGGTGAACGGCTCCGGAATCTCGCGCGAGCGTGCCGCCATCCACGCGCGGACATGGGGCAGGCAGACGCTTCCCTGGCAGGTCCCCGTCCCAACGAACGTGGCGCGCTTGATCAGCTCGAGCTCCCGGAACCCGCGTTTCCAGACACTCGCGAGATCCTCGACATTCACGCGCGAGCAGCGACAGATGGTGCCCGCGGTGGGGACGGCGGGAAGCGGGAAGGTCTCCGCGGCGGGACCCACGACACTGACCGGAAGATGCTCGGCCATGCGCGACAGGACATCGCGCGCCGCGCTGCCGAGTCCCAGGATGACCGTGTCGCACGCGGTGGTCCGCTCTTGGCTCCCCTCGCCGTCGGCCGTGACCACCGCTGACACGCTGCCGTCAACCCCTTCGATGCGGAGCAGCCTGCCCGGCACCGACGTGCACGGCACGCCGCTCGGCACTGAGACGATGGCGACGGCGACGCCCAGGTCCACGCCGGCTGCGTGCAGCTGCTGGGCGGCACGAGCGGTGACCAGGCCGACCAGCGAGTTCCCCGGGCAGACCGGGTGCAGCTCGGCCGCCCCGGTCGCCACGACCACGTCATGGGCGTGGATGTGGAGCATGCTGTCGGGGGTACGGACGATGACCGTTGGCCCGGCGTAGATCGCGACCGCTTCCATCCCGTCACGCGCGTCGAGGACGGTGACGCTTCGTCCCTGTCGCCGGGCGGCTGCCGCGGCGGCGGTGCCGCTCTCGCCGGCACCGATCACGACGACCTCTGCCTCGCTGCGCTGGACCCTGATGCGCCGAGCCGGCGGCGGGTTCGTCACGTCGATCTGCGCCGCGCCTCGCAGCGGTGGTGCCCCCAGCGCAGGATGCCGCTGGATCACGAGCCCCGGGCGGGCGGGTGTCTGGCAGGTGCGCACGTACGCGACGCCGTCGACCTCGGCCACGCAGTTCCCACAGTCGCCGGCCAGGCAGATCGTGCCACCGTGATGCGGGTGCTCGCCGGCGCGCAACACCGCCACGGCGACGGAATCGCCCGCTTCGTAGGGAATCGGGCGATGATCGACGACGATGCGGCCCGTGGTCACTGGCGCATCCGCCGACCCTCGGGATCGAATACCGGCGTCAGCTGCAGACGAGCAGGGCGTCGCTGGCCGATGATCTCGATCTCGAATTGGCCGTTCGAAGCGGGTAAGGTCATCTGGGTTGGGACGTATCCGAGCGCCAGGGATGCCTTGCTGTAGTGGGCATAACCCCCGGACGTGACCCAGCCGACCACCTTGCCGTCGTGCCAGATGGGCTCGTCGCCGATGGCGTCCGCGGGGTCATCGGGGTCCGGGTCGACGACCAGCGTGACGAGCCGCCGGCCCGGACCGGCCGCCAGCTCGGCTTCGTGGGCCGCTCGACCGATGAACTCGTGGTCGAGCTTGATGTAGCTCGTGAGGCCGGCCTCGAGTGCTGTGTAGATGGGCCGGTACTCGCGGAACCACGTGCCGAAGCTCTTCTCGAGGCGCAGCGACATCAGCGCCCGAAAGCCAAACAGCCGGATCCCGGAGTCGGCACCAGCGTCCGTCAGCAGATCGAAGAGGGTTCGCTGGTGTTCGGGCGCGACCCACAGCTCATAGCCGAGCTCCCCGGAGTAGCTGAGCCGGCCGACACGAGCGGGGATCATACCGATATCCACCGGCCGGAAGTCCATGAACCTGAACGAGGTCGTCGCGAGGTCGATGTCGGTGACCTTCTGCAGCACATCGCGCGCGCGAGGTCCGGCCAGGGACAGACCCACCAGGCTCAGGCCGAGCACGCGGAACGAGACGCTGCCGTCGCTCGGCAGATGCTCGTCGAACCAGCGCCGATGGTGGGACTCGGCAGCGTGCGAACCGAACAGGAAGAATTCGTGCTCGCCGGCACGGGCGACCGTGAACTCGCCGAGGATCCGGCCCTGTGGGTTGAGCATCGCAGTGAGCACGATCCGACCGACCGCCGGCATCCGATTCGTGAGCAGGCTGGAGAGCCACGCGGCGGCGCCGGGTCCGGTCACGTGGTACTTCCCGAAGTTCGCCGTCTCGATGAGCCCGACACGCTCGCGGACGGCGGTGCATTCCGCCGCAACCTGGTCCCAGGCGTTGGAACGGCGGAACGTGACGTCTTCCACCGGTTCCTGTCCCGCTGCCTGAAACCAGAGCGCATGCTCGAGGCCGTAGGCGGCGCCCCACACCGCGTTCGCCTGCCTGAGGCGGTCATGGATCGGTGTCGTGTGCAGCGGGCGGCCAGCTGGAAGCTCCTCGTTGGGAAAGGTGATCCGGAACCGGCGCGCGTAGTTCTCGCGGACCTTGGCATTGGTGTACCCGATCGTCGCATAGTCGCCGAAGCGGGCGACGTCCATGCCCCAGATATCCATGCCAGGGTCACCCTCGGTCATCCACGTCGCGAGCGCCAGGCCCACGCCACCTCCCTGCGAAAGACCTGCCATCACCCCGCAGGCGACCCAGTAGTTGCGCAGTCCTGGGACGGGGCCGACGAGCGGGTTGCCATCGGGCGCGAATGTGAATGGCCCGTTGATGACCCGCTTGATGCCGACGGTGGCCATGGCGGGGTAGTGGCGGAAGGCGACCTGCAGCTCGGGCGTGATGCGGTCGAGGTCCGGTTTGAGCAGCTGCGCTCCGAAGTCCCAGGGCGTTTCCATCGGCGACCAGGGAACGCAGGCCTGCTCGTATGTGCCGAGCAGCATGGCGCCGCCCTCCTGGCGGATGTAGATCTCCCCGCCGAAGTCCATCGCCATCGCCATCTCTTTCCCGGTGGCCGCCGTGCTCGCGGCAACCTCGGGCATGTCCTCGGTGATGAGGAACATGTGCTCCATCGCCAGAACGGGCAGCTCAATGCCCACCATACGGCCGACCTCCCGAGCCCACAGCCCGGCGGCGTTCACGACGTGCTCGGCGTGGATTGTGGTGCCGACGTCAGTCTGGACGTCCCAGGTCCCGTCCGACCGCTGGCTCAGGCCGGTGACCGCGGTGTTGCGGTGCACCTCCGCGCCGGCCATGCGCGCGCAGGTGGCGTACGCGCGCGTGACGCCCGACGGGTCGACGTGCCCCTCGATCGGGTCGTACAGCGCGCCGACGAAGCAGCGCGGGTCGAGCAGCGGAAAGAGGGTCTGGGCCTCGGACGGAGTGATGAGCTCGAGGTCCATGCCGAGATAGCGACCGCGTGCCTGCGTCAGGCGCAGGAAGTCCATCCGCACCTCGGTGTCGGCGAGCATCAGGCCACCGGGCAGGTGGATGCCGCAGTCCTGGCCCGAGATCCGTTCGATCTCCTCGTAGAGCTGTACCGTGTATTGCTGCAGCTTGGACACGTTCGGGTCGCCGTTGAGGGTGTGCATCCCCCCGGCCGAATGCCAGGTCGAACCGGAGGTCAGCTCCTTGCGCTCGAGGAGCATCACATCGGTCCAACCGGCCTTGGTCAGGTGATAGAGCACGGCGCAGCCGACGACTCCTCCGCCGATGACGACGACGCGGGCCGATGTCTTCAACGTGGATCCCTTTCGGAGCTGTTCATCTGGAGGGTGGTCGCGCACCTCAGAAGTCGGTCGGCACGCCGCCCTCAGCCTTGCGACGGGCAGCGAACGCCGCGAGCTCCTCCTGCACGGCCACGTCGATGGCCGGAGGCTCATAGGCTGCGAGAAGCTCTTTGCTGATCCGGTTTGCCTTGGCGGCCGCTTCGGGACTACCCGCCTCCTGCCACGTCTCGTAGTTCCGCCAATCCGAGATCATCGGCTTGTGGAAGGCGGTCCGATAGCGCGCCTGCGTGTGCGCAGCACCGAAGAAGTGGCCGCCGGGGCCGACCTCCCGTATGGCATCCAGACCGAGCGTGTCCTCGTCGACCACCACCGGGTCCAGGAAGGCGGCGACCATCTGCAGCAGCTCGGCATCGAGGATCATCTTCTCGAAACCAGCATGCAGCCCGCCCTCCATCCAACCCGCTCCGTGCATCAGCAGGTTGACCCCGCCCATGACGGCGCCCCAGAGGGAGAATACGGACTCGTAGGCCGCCTGCGCATCGAGTGCGTTCGCAGCACACACGTTCGATGAACGGTACGGGAGCCGGTAGCGACGGGCCAGCTGACCACCGACCATCGCCGTGCGCATGTACTCCGGGGTCCCGAAGGCGGGCGCACCCGACTGCATGTCGACGTTGGATGTGAATCCGCCATACACGACCGGCGCGCCGGGCCGCACGACCTGGGTCATCACCACACCTGCAAGCGCTTCCGCGTTCTGCTGCGCGAGCGCGCCGGCGAGGGTCACCGGCGCCATGGCCCCGGCGAGGGTGAAGGGAGTCATCACGACCACCTGGTTGCGCGCCGAATACTCGAGGATGCCATGGAGCATGGGGGTGTCGAGGCGAAGCGGCGAGCTGGAGTTGATGACCGTGAAGATCGACGGCTCGCGGTCGAGGGTAGCGTCGTCGATGCCGCGCGCGATGCGCACCATCTCGAGGCAATCGAGGTTGCGCTGCCGGCCGAGGCTGTAGGCGTGGACGGGCTTGTCCGCCAGGGTCAGGAGGTCATAGAACGCGTCGAGGTGACGGATCGACGCATGGAGGTCGATCGGCTCCACCGGGTAGCCGCCGAAGAAGTGGACGGTGTCGAGCATCTGGGCCAGACGCACCAGGTTCTGGAAGTCAGCACGGTTGCCGACTCGACGGCCCCGGTCGAGATCGGACACGTAGGGAGCGCTGCTCACGGCGCCGAAGGCCAGGTAGTCGCCGCCGATCCGGAGGTGGTGGGCTGGGTTGCGGGCATGGAGCGTGAAGGAGGATGGTGCCGAGCGGATGGTCTCTTCGATCATGCCGGGCTCGAACCGGACCCGTTCCGACCCGGGCTCCACGTGAGCGCCGGCCGCGGCAAGGAGCTCGCGCGCCTCCGCATCGAGGAAGTCCATGCCGATCTCCTCGAGGATGCGCAGCGACGCCAGGTGGATCGACTCGAGCTCATCGGCGGACACCGCCTCGGTCGGCGGATAGCGCATCCTCGGCTGCGCCCACGGTCGTTGCTGTGGCAGGCGGCTGCGCTCGCCAGCGACGCGGCCGGTCCGGCGGCGCCGCGTGCCACCATCGGTGGCGATCTCCGTCTCGGCCATGCAGGTCCCTTTCATGTCAGTGCCCGCCCAGGCTTGGTCGAGCCTGGGCGAGCACGAGGTGCGCCGCTACGAGGTGCGCCGCTACGAGGTGGCTGACGCGGGGCTAGCCCCCGACCAGTCCGTTCTCCGACAGGAACGCCTCGGCGACGTCGGCCGGCTCTTCGCCGTCCACATCGACCTGCGCGTTGAGGCCGAGCATGGTCTCGTCGTCGAGCGCCTCGGCTACCTGCGCGAACAGGTCGGCAAGACCCGGATTCTCGTCGAGGACCTCCTGTCGAACATTCAGCGCGGGGAGATAGGTGGGATGGAACTCCAGGTCGTCCTCGAGCACCGTCAGGTCGAGAGCCACGATCCGAGAATCGGTTGCGAAGGCCTCGCCGAAGACACACGGGTCACCGGCATCGGTCGACGTATAGACGAGACCAAGCTCCAGCTCGCTGACCTCGCTGAACTCGAATCCGTAGGCTTCCTCCAAACCGGGCAGCCCGTCGTCGCGATTGAGGAACTCCGACGCGCCGCAGACGGTCGCGCCCTCGGGGTTCTCACCGGCATAGGCCGCAAGATCGGACATGGTGGCGATCTCGAGTTCCGTGGCCGTCTCGCTCGCCACGGCGATGGCATAGGTGTTGTTGAACGGCGCGGGATCGAGCCATGCGATGTCGTTGGCAGCGTCCGCTTCCTTGACAGCGTCGAATTGTTCCTGTGCCCCCGGGATGGGCGTGTCGTTACCCTGGTGTGTGATCCAGCCGGTCCCGGTGTACTCCCAGTACATGTCGATATCGCCCTGCGTCAGGGCTTCGCGAACCACGGACGATCCGACGAGGCCGGTCTCATCCGTCACCGTCGCCCCGGCGTCCTCGAGCAATTGGATGGTGATCTGGCCCAGGATGAGCTGT
>Ga0136633_1002548_pt1 | contig 12480 bp, 15 predicted proteins | sample AntDrymeUQ832206_2_FD_105494 | JGI IMG/M metagenome (GOLD analysis project Ga0136633, IMG submission 105494) | Polar desert sand microbial communities from Dry Valleys, Antarctica - metaG UQ83 (22.06) | ecosystem: Environmental > Terrestrial > Soil > Desert | place: Antarctica: Dry Valley... | reverse complement strand
TCGCACTCGTCATGCTCGCCGCCGGGCCGATCGAGCTCAGGTTGCCTTACGAGCGGCGGGCCACGAAGGCCGTGGCGTGATCCACATCATCGTCAGGAGAGCCCATAATCCGGTCCTCGGCATAATGCAGTTCATGCCGATATCGGCATGAACTGCACAAGGTTCGAAATGTAGAGGCGAAGCTGCCCAAGGCCCTGGCCTCGACAGTGGCCCGCAAGATGCGCGCCGCCTACCACGACCCCGATGCCCTGGCCGCCGAGGCCACCCTCGAAGCCCTGGCCCGGGACCTGCACAAGAAGCACCCCGGTGCCGCTGGCAGCCTGCGTGAAGGACTGTTCGAGACCCTCACCGTCACCCGCCTGGGGGTGCCGCCCACGCTGGCGAGAACACTGCGCTCGACCAACGCCGTCGAGTCGATGATCGAGATCTGCCGGGACCACTCGACCAACGTGAAGCGCTGGCGGGACGGTCAGATGGCGCTGCGGTGGTGCGCCGCCGGCATGCTGGAAGCGTCCAAGCAGTTCCGTCGGGTGAACGGCTTCCTCCACCTGCCTGCTCTTCGTGCCACCCTGGAAGCTCACGTGAAAGGAGCCTGAAAGGTCCAAGTACTCGCCGCCGCCGGTCCGTGGGGTCCGGTTGGATTGGCGGAGGCACCCGAGGGCGCGCGGCGGAAGCCGGCTGGTCGGGATTGGCCTGCGCCGAGCAGTCCCTCCGTCTGATCGGCGAAGTAGGGGCGCCGCTCTGTCCGGCCCCCACTCGAACCTCCGGCTCGCGTGGCTCAGGCGGCGCGCTGGTACTCGTGGATGATCCCACCGAGGACATCGCGACGCCGGATCTCGCCGGTGCTCGGCTGGTCCTGTCGCGGTGATGGGGTCGAGAGGTGCAGTCCCCGGTGAGGGCGAGCCTGGTTGTAGTGCTCGACGTACTCGGTGAGCACCGACTCCAGGTGGGCGGTGGAGTAGACGAGCAGGTGATCGAGGCACTCTTCACGGACGGTCCTCACCCAGCGCTCGGCGAACGCGTTCGCTTTGGGGGCTCGAACCGGGGTGCGAATGGCCGTGACGCCGATCGAGGCGAACACTTCGTCGAAGCTCGAGGTGAACTTCGTGTCACGGTCGCGGATGAGGAAGCCAAACCGGCGGCCATCCTCTTGGAGATCGGAGGTGAAGCTGCGAGCCACCTGGGTGACCCACGCCATCGCCGGGTTCGTCGTCACCCCGAGCAGATGCACGACCCGGCTGTCGACCTCGATAGCAAACAGCACGTAATAACGCCGGAGCGTCACGCCGTCGACGTGGAAGAAGTCGGTGGCCAAGATGCCCCTGGCCTGGGCGCGAAGGAACTCCGACCAGGTCGGACCCTGACGTCGTGGAGCAGGTAGCAGCCCATGGCGACCAAGGACACGGGCGACGCTCGTCTTGGACACGGTGATCCCGAGCTTGGCCAGCTCGCCGACGATGCGCTGATAGCTCCATCTCGGGTTCTCCTGGCCGAGCCGCACAATCAACTCGACGGTCTCCTCCGGCAGGGCCGGACGCCCGGGGCGGCGGTGCGGATAGGTCCAGCGCCGCCGGAGGAGGCGGCGGCGCCAGTCGAGGATGGTCTTCGGGGTGACGAGGAACGCCGACCATCGCTCGCGTGGAACAAGGCCGGCGAGCAGGGCGATGAGCGCCCGGTCCGACCAGGTAAAACGAGGCCGGGTCACCTGGCGGCGCAGAACGGCGAGCTGGTGGCGGAGCACCAGGATCTCCGCATCCTTCGCGAAGCGGTCCATGGGTAGGAGCCTGGCGCACCCGAAGGCACGACGAACCAGGCGGTACAGGAAGGAGAGTGCCACGACGAGGGAGCATCATCGAGCCGGTTGTGGCTGGTCAAGACCGTCGCCGTGAGTTTCTGGACCCTTCAGGTCAACAACCTGGCGTTGCAGTCCCTCGTCGCCGCCTACGCCGCCAAGAAGGCGATCGTCGAATCCTCGGCCCGGGCGGCCGTCACCGAGGTCACCGCCGAATGAGCAGTGACGACCTCCCCGAAGACCTTGTCCACCGTCTCACCATCATCGCCGAGATCCCCTCGGGACCCGGCATCGAGATCGTGGCCGCGGAGCTTCTCCTCGACCTGGTCCAGCGCTTCGGCTACCAGGCGATCATCCCCATCGGGATCCGCCTCGACATCACCACCCAGACGACTCCGCCCTCAACCCACTGATGACCAGCTCGTGGCCGAAGGCGCCTACCCGCGTCTGGCGGCGGTCTCCACGTTTGGTGTCGCCGCCGTGTTCATCGAGGGTGGCGGGCAACAAGCTGCCCAGCTCGGACTGTTCCCGAAAGCGGGGATAATGCCTCTTATCCCCGGACGCACGGCGCGTAGCGGGGCTGTAATAAGCACGTAATCCTCGATCTACGGCTGCGCCCTCGCCAGCAGCTCGAGCTGGATGTGGTCGAGGTCACGGAAGGTGATCATGGCTGACCCGGGGCCCGTCTCCTTGATCTCGGAGTGATCAACGCCGTGCTCCTCGAACCGGCGCTTCCACTCCTGCAGGTCCTCGAGCGAGGGGACCTGCAGGGAGACGTGGTCCATGCCCGTCCGGGTCTCGGCGAACCGGTCGCCGGCGCCCTGCGCGTGCTGGGTGAGGGTGACCAAGATCCCGGAGTCGGGCTGGCGCATCCGGGTACGAGTGAAGGTATCGGCCGTTACCTCGGAGTGGCGCTCGAACCCCATGACCTTCTGGTACCAAGCCACGCTCTTCTCGCGATCGCTCACGGTGAAGCTGACATGGCTGTACCTGGTGATCGAAGGCATGTCGTTCCTCTCAGGCGGCGAGCTCGAGCCGGCCGGCGTCGGCTGCGACCCGTGACAGCATTCTCGCGTACTCGTCCGACGGTGACGAGAACACCTCGGGCGTCGGCCCGCACTCCACGACCCGCCCCCGTTGCATGACCGCTACCTGCTCGGCCACCTGACCATCACCGTTGGTTAGCAGCACATCGAGCTGTACGGAGGCTACGAGTGGCCGCCGGGGTTGACGAAGGACTGCGAGTCAGCCCCCGCTCGGTACCTCCCGCTGGCGCCCCATGGGCACGGCCACAGCTTGCTCGGGCGACAGCGCAGCGTCGAAGCACGGCTGACACAGCTCCCGGCCGTCGAGGCGTCGAACCCTGGTTTCCATGGCGGCCTCCCCGCACGAGGCGCACACGACGCTGGCGTGGATACGGGCTCTCCGGGGCGGCGCAGCGTGGATCTCCTCGAACGCGTAGAGGCTGTCAGGGTCGAGAGCGAGCACGTTTTGGGATTGGGACGCGTGCAGCTCCTGGAAACGCCTCCGCTCCTCGTCGGTGGCCGATCGGGCGCGCACCTTGGCGAAGAGGGCCTGGTGCTCGGGGTCGCGCTGCCAGGCGTCGGGCCGGGCCGAGATCCGCACAGCTCGGCCGTCGGAGCGCCGGAAGAAGCTGTACGCATTCTTGCCGAAGTCGTTGTGTATCAGGTTGCCCTTGCCGAACGTGCAACCGGTGAGGAACTGGATGGCATCGACCCCGCACATGTCGGTCTCGATAACGGCAACGACCTCCTCATCCTTGGCGTGCGGGCCGATTTCGCGCAAGGCGATCTGCGCTGCCTGGATGCCCATAGCCAGCCCTGGGCACATGTGTCCGTGGAACTCCACCACCCGGTCGAGGGTCTGTTCGTCGATCATGACTGTCTCCTACTCTGAATGGCGTTCAACCGACCTTCGAGCCGACCTTCTTGGCATCAGTGGTCGACAATGACACGCCTCCGGTCCGTCGCTTCGTGACGACGGCGGCGAGCACGAGCATGAGCCCGACGACGAGCAGGCCGACGACACCAGCCAGGACGACCTTGGCGGTCGCGGACGTCCCGCCGCCGATGGCCTGGAACTGTGCGGCGGCGATGTAGATGTCCTGGAGGCCCCCGCCCGGGACAATGTTGGCCTTGCTGCCCTCGTCGGAGTTCCGGGTGTCGTCCCAGCCGACGACGGCATAGGCGTTGGTGGATGCGAGACCGACCTGTCCGGCGATGTCATAGCCGGCGCCGTAGACGCCGAGGCGGCGGTCGATGCTGGCGTCGGTCATGCGGTGGTTCTTGCTCCAGGTCCTGCCGTCGTCGGCGGAGTAGGCGTAGTAGACGTCGGTGGAGCGCATGCCGGGGGTGTCGCGGGTGTCGAACCAGGCCACGTCGATACGGCCGTTGGGCGCCACGCTCAGGTTGGGGAAGTACTGGCCGGCGTAGAGGTCCTTCTTGGCGTCGCCGATGGGCTTCGCCTCCGTCCATGTCTGCCCACCGTCGTAGGACGCCCGGTGCATGACCTCGCTGTAGTTGGCGATGTCGGGAGTGGGGTTGATGTTGTAGACGATGTGCAAGGACCCTTCGCTGGTTACGGCGAGCTGGGAGTAGGCGTTGGCGGGCCCGCCCCGTGCGTTGTTGTAGCTGAAGGGAATGGCCAATGCGCTGCTCCAGGTCTTGCCGGCGTCGGTCGACTTGGACAGCGCCATCCCGCTCGGAGGCGAGTCGGCGATGTTCGCGGTACCGGTGGGCCAGATCACGTAGGCGTTGCCCTTGGCGTCGGTGCGGGCCACCATGCCGTTGCGGCTACCGGCGGCGCCGAAGTTAGCGGCCTGGTTCGGCTGGGCCGCCTTGGAACCGGCGGCCGGCGGCCGCGTGGTCGTGGTGGTCGAGCCAGGGGGCGCAGTCGTGGTGGTCGCAGCGGCGATGGCCTGGTCACGGATGGCCTGAGGGGCGAAGAGGTCCTTGACCAGCTCGACGGGCTCCTCGAAGGTGCGCCCGCCGTCGCGAGACACCGCCACCATCGGGCTGGCCGGCGCCTGGTTCGGTGCGGTGAGCCCGGGCAGGCTGCGGGAGAAGGTCATGTAGACGACGTCGTTGTTGCCCTTCTTGCCGTCGACGGCAATGCTCTGGACCGGGCGGAGGTTCTCGGCCTCATCGCCGGTCTTGCCCCGAGCGGTTCGCACGACCACGGTCTCCCACGAGTCGCCCAGGTCCGCCGACCGGGCGACCATCACCGCGCCGCCGGTGCGGGCCGCCTCCTCCTCACCCCAGCCGCCGAGGCCCATGTAGAGCATGCCGCCGCCTCCGAAGGCTACCGGCGCCTGGATCACGCCCCCCTGGCTCTGGGAGCAGAAGGGGTAGCTGGGCGTGCCCGGCCCGGCGTCGGGCTTGACCCAGGTGCGGCCCCCGTCGACCGAGCGGACGATGCCGCAGCGGCGGGTACGCAGGTCGGCGAAGCCAGCCACCATGCGTTCAGGGTTCGACGGGTCGATCACCAGGGCGGGGCTGGAGTACATCCGGCTGGGATCGACGTCGACCTTGGTGGCCTGGACGGGCCGGGTGAGCGCAGGGGTCTCGGCGGCGGGCGCCGGAGCCTGGACCACAAGCACGCCGGCGCCGGTGACCAAGGCCGCGAGGACGCTTCGGGATCGTCTCATGTCGTGGTGCCTTCCGGTCAGGCGACATCGCCCTCGTCGCAAGGACGTCGCTCTTCATTGTCGTTTGAGCGGTGGCCATTAGCAAGGGCGACAACTTGGCTTTTCTCGTGCCATTCATTGATGTCGCCAATGACTGTGATACGCCGACTCGATGGACGCTCGCAGGAACTCGATGGGCGCCTGGAGTATTCTCATCATGGTTCTACTGCCAGTGCCATCGCCTGCCGGCGAAGGCCGGTGAGGTAGGGCGCGGTCGAAGGATAATGCGATGAACCTCAATCAGCTTCGCTTCGTACGGGCCGTCGCCGACGCCGGGACATTCACGGGCGGCGCCGGTCGCTGCCACGTGACCCAGTCGACGCTGTCCACCGGTATCGCCCATCTCGAGCGCGAGCTCGGAGAACGCCTCTTTGCGCGTACGACGCGTGCGGTCAACCTGACCCAGTTTGGCCGGCGCCTGCTCCCACTCATCGACGAGGTGCTCCGGGCGGAGGCGGCCCTGGTGGAGGGGGCGGAGAGCTTCCTTGACCCCCAGTCTCGCTCGGCCCGTATCGGCGTGTGCCCGCTGGTCGACTCGGTTCGCCTGGAGCTGATCCTGGCCCCCTATCGAAAGGGGAATCGCAACGTCCGGCTGGTCCTGGAACAGATCGGAGACGGCAAGGCCTGGGGGGCGCTGGAAGAGGGACGATTGGACTGCATCCTGGGACCCTCACACCGCGCCGCTGGAGCCGCGTCCCCCGCTCGCCGACCGGCGCTCGAGCGGCCAAACTCTACGAGGATCCCCTCGTCTACCTCCGGGCTGGAGAGGTGGGTCTGCACCGAACGAACCGACGGGCCGCCGTGCGCTTGCAGGACATCGTCGGCGACATCTTTCTTCTCGTGCACGACGCCTGCGGCCTCACCCGCCTGACCCGGCACCTGTTCGCGACCCGCCGCCTGCCGCTTCGGGAGTACGAGGGTCAGGCGGTCAGCTACCAGGTGCTCGAGGAATGGGCCCGGGTCGGTGTGGGCTCGGCCATCCTCCCGCTCTCCAAGCTGTCCTCCCCGGATCTCGGCCGGCCCATCGTGCTCGGCAACGGGCACCGTGCGGTTATCCGTTACGAAGCAGTGTGGTCGCCGCCAACCGTGCAAGCGCCGCACCTGCAAGCCCTGACCCGGGATCTCAGGTCCGCCAGCGCCATGCTGGCGCACTGGCGTCCCACCCTCAATGGGGAACCTGTCCCACGGCCACCGATTCAGGCACGGGCGCGATGACAGCCACCGGAACCGCCCAGGCCGGGGTCGGCCTTCCACCTCGGCAGCACGCGCACTCATCGACGACAGAGGAGCATTCATGTTGACCCGTCACCTTCGCACCGCCGCAGCGGCGGTGGTCCTGGCACTGGCCGCAACGGCCTGCAGCAGTACGGGCAACGATGCGCCCACCACGGAGTCGGGCGCACCCGGCAACGAGCGGATCACGCTGCGAATTCCGGCCAACACCCAAAGCGGCGGCTATCCGACGCCGTACGCGGCCATCCGAGGCCCCGGTCGCCTCGTCACCACCTACATCTTCGACACTCTCGCCTTTCCTGACGTCACCGGCGAGCCGAAACCCTGGCTGGCCAAGTCGTGGACCACGTCGCCCGACGGCAAGACCTGGACTTTCACCCTGAACGACAACGTCAAGTTCCACGACGGGATGCCCCTCACATCCGACGACGTGGTCTTCTCCTTCGACTACAACCTGAAGGGCCCGGGCACTGCGGTGGCCGCCGGGGTGACCTACGTCGACACCGTCACCGCACCGGACCCCAAGACGGTCGTGATCACCCTGAAGACGGTGCGTCCCAGCTTCCTCCAGGACATCGCCGGCACGTTCGGGTTCGCCATCATGCCCAAGCACATCTGGTCCGCCGTCACCGACCCGGCCAAGTTCCAGGGCCCGACGGCGCTGATCGGTTCCGGTCCGTACAAGCTCGAGAACTTCGATCTCACCACCAACAGCTTCAACTTCGTAGCCAACGAGGACTTCTACCTGGGCCCGGCCAAGGTGAAGCAGTTCCAGATCGTCCCCGTGGCCGACGCCCTGTTGGCCCTCGATCGGGGCGAGGTCGATGCCGCCGGCGGGGGCAACAGCCTCATCCCCAAGGTCCAGTACGACGCGCTGGCCAAGAAGTTCGAGGTCCTCACTGCGCCCGGGGAGTTCAATCTCGCGCTCTACTTCAACGCCGCCAAGGGCTTCCCGTACAACGAAAAGGCCTTCCGCCAGGGCGTGGTGTACGGCCTCGACCGCAAGGACATGGTGCAGCGCCTGGTCGACGGCAAGGGCATCCCCGGCCCCGCCGGCGCCCTCGGCCCCGGCAACGAGTTTCTGAACAAGAACCTACCCCCCTACAGCTTCGATAAGGCCAAGGCCGGCTCGCTGTTCGACCAGATCGACCTCAAGGACCGCAACAACGACGGCCTGCGCGACAAGCCCGACGGCTCGGCGTTCAAGATCCCGCTGTCGGTGAGCTCCTCGGACACCCAACAGGCCCAGCTGGTCAAGGAGTACCTGCGGGGCGTCGGGCTCGACGTCGACATCAACGCCGTCGACCAGCAGACCTCCGACGACCGGGGCGCCAAGGGCGACTACGAGATGGCCATCCAGCACTTCGGCGGGCTCTCCGGCGATCCGTCCGGGCTCATCACCCGCTTCTCGGCCACCACCCGAAGCACGTCGTTCACCCGGGTCCACGGCTACAACAACCCGGCCTTCGAGAAGGTGGCCAACGACCAGGCCGTGGAGATCGACCTCACGAAGCGCAAGGCGCTCGTCGACCAGATGCAGGCCATCCTGGCCGAGGACCTTCCGCAGATCTCGCTTTACGTCCCCGAGCAGATCTCCTTCGCCGACACCAAGAAGTTCGCCGGCTTCGCCTACACGCCCGGCTGCCCGCCGTGCGGGGTGACCGGCAACAAGCGCCACCTCCACACCGGCAACGCCAACCCGGCCCCGAGGAACCCGTGAGCCTGCCCACCGACCTCACCTTCCTGGCCCCACCCGGCGAGGCGGCGGACTGGCGCACCATCCTGCTGTGCGATGCCGCCGCTTCGACCGGCGTCTTCGACAAGCTCCCGGGCACGCCGGAGGAGCTGACCACTCGTACCGGACTCGAGCCCCAGGCCCTGCGGGTGGTGCTCGACGCCCTCGTCACCGTGAGCGTGCTCGAGGCGGGCGCCGACGGCAACCTCTCCCTCGGGCCGGACGCGCCGGAACCGTCGGCCATGCCCCGGGTGCGCCATCACGCCCGGGCGCTCAAGCGGTGGGCCACAGCGATCAAGCCCCGGCTGCGGGGGCAGTCGACCCGCGACCCGGCCGGCGTGGCCGACCCCGAGATGTTCCACGACGCCCTTGCCGCCAACGCCCTCAAGGGCGCCCCCGAAGTGGTCGACGTGTGCCTCCGGCGCTTCCCTGACGCCCGCCGCGTGCTCGACCTCGGAGGGCTGCACGGCGAGTACTCCCTCGAGTTCACCCGTCGTGGCCTGCGGGCCATGATGCAGGACATGCCGGCCATGGTCGACGTGGCCCGGCGGAGAGGGCGGCTGGAGGCCGCAGGCGTCGAGTTGGTCGAAGGCAGCTTCTTCGAGAAGGTGCCCGACGGACCCTTCGACCTCGCCTACTGCTCGGGGATCACCCATACCTTCGACGGAGAGCACAACCTCATGCTCTTCCGGAACCTCCGCAACGTGGTTGCGCCGGGTGGTGGCGTGGCCGTCGTCACCTTCTTGCGCGGTCGCAACCCCATCAACGCCCTGTTCGCCATCCAGATGCTGGTCAACGACAATGGCGGCGACACCCACACCGAGCAGGAGTACCGGTCGTGGCTGAGCGAGGCGGGCTTCACGGTCGACGACGAGATCCTGGATCTGCCTGAGCAAGGATCCAGGTCGGTGCTCTTTGCCACCTGAGGAGGCGACGACCGGGCTCCACATCCGCGATCTGGTCGTCACCTATCCCGGGCCGCCGCCGGTGCGCGCCGTGGCCGGGGTGAGCCTCAGTGTTGCCCCCGGGGAGTGCCTGGGGATGCTGGGCGAGTCGGGCTCGGGCAAGTCGACCCTGGCCCGGAGCCTCATGGGCCTGCTCCCGGAGGCCGAGGTGGAGGGTTCGGTGCGGCTCGGCGACCTCGACCTGGGGGGCCTCGACGAGAAGGGGTGGCGGGAGGTGCGGTGGCGGCGCATCTCGTTGTCGTTCCAGTCGACCACCGCCCTCAACCCGGTCCTGCGGGTGGGCCAGCAGATGACCGAGCCCCTGCGTGTCCATCTGGAGATGGGCCGCCAGGAAGCGGCCGACCGGGCCGAGGAGCTGCTCGAGGAGGTGGGGTTGGGGCCGTGGGCGGCCGAGCGGTATCCGAGCGAGCTGTCGGGAGGCCAGCGCCGGCTGGTGATGCTGGCCATGGCCCTGGCCTGCCGCCCGCAGGTAGCCGTCCTCGACGAGCCCACCGCCGGCCTCGACCCCGCCACCCGCAACCGCGTTCTCGCCCTGCTAGCCAAGGTGCGCAACGACAGCGGCACGTCGCTTGTCGTGCTCAGCCATGACGCCGATGCCCTGGAGATCCTCGCCGACCGGGTGGCGGTGCTCTATCGGGGATGGCTGGCCGAAGTGGGGCCCAAGGCCCAGGTGCTGGGGGACCCCAGGAACCCATACACCTGGGCGCTGCTCAACGCCCGGCCGACGCTGGCGTCGGTGAAAGACCTGCGCGGCATCCGAGGCACGCCGCCCAATCCCACCGAGCGGGCCGAAGGCTGCCCGTTCTTCGGGCGGTGCCACCAGGGACGCGAGGAGGTCTGCCAGCCGGAGCCACCCCCTCTCGTCCCGCCTCACGGTGAGGACGGCGCCCGTGTGGTCGCCTGCGCCCGGGGAGGCGTGGTCGCCCTGCTGGCGGCCCGCAACCTTTCCAAGACCTACTCATCGGGCGGGCTGCTGGGCCGCCGGAGCTCCGAGACGGTGGTGGACGACATCAGCCTCGACGTCCGCGAGGGCGAGGTGGTCGGCCTGGTCGGCGCCACGGGGGCCGGGAAGTCGACGCTGGGCATGATGCTGGTGCGACTTCTCGACGCCGATCGTGGCGCGGTCCACTTCGACGGCCACGACCTGCTGGCGGCCAGAGGCAATGAGCTGAAGTCGCTGCGAGCCCAGGTGCAGATGCTCTTCCAGGACCCCTTCGAGTCCTTGTCTCCCCGCCTCACCATCGCAGATGCAGTACGAGAGCCGCTCGACGTGCAGCACCTCGGCGACGGGCCGGCGCGCCGTGAGAAGGTGAAGACCGCTCTCGCCGACTGCCGCCTGCCCGTCGACGACGCGTTCCTCGAGCGGCACACCCATGAGCTCTCCGGCGGCCAGCTGCAGCGGGTGGCGCTGGCCCGGGCGCTGGTCCTCGACCCCCGCCTGCTGGTGGCCGACGAGGCCGTGTCGATGCTCGACCCCAGCGAGCAGGCCAAGATGATCCAACTGCTCAAGCACCTGCAGGTGGAGCGGGGGATGTCCATGATCTTCATCTCCCACGACCTCGCAGTGGTGCTGCGGGTCGCCGACCGTGTCCTCGTGCTCGCCGGCGGCCGGATCGTGGAGGAGGGCTCGGGCGGGGCCATGCTCGCCGCGCCCCAGCACGAGGCGACCAGGTCACTGCTGTCCGCCGCTGGCCGGGATCTGCTCTTCGCCGGCAGCAACGGATACGCCTCGGCCGCTCAGGCATCGGTGCCGGGTCCATGAAGGCGCTGATCGTCGACGACCTGGTCGTCCGGTATGGAGACTTCGTCGCCGTGCGGGGAGCCGGGTTCGGGGTCGAGGCTGGCGAGGTGTTCGGCCTGCTCGGGCCCAACGGCGCCGGCAAGACCTCGATCATGCGGGTGCTGACCGCCCTGCTGCGCCCCGCTTCAGGTCGGGCGTGGATCCTCGGTCACGAGGTCGGCGCCGAAGCGGCCACCGTCCGCCGCCTCATCGGCTACGTGCCCCAGGCGCTCTCCGCCGACGGGTCGCTCACCGGGCGCGAGAACGCGTCCATGTTCGCCCGGCTGCACGCCCTCCCCCGCCGGGACCGGGGTTCCCGGGTCGACGAGCTGCTCGAGCTCATGGATCTGACCTCGGCCGCCGATCGGGTGGTCCGGTCCTATTCCGGAGGAATGGTGCGGCGCCTGGAGATCGCCTGCGCCCTTCTCCACCGGCCCCGGCTCCTGCTGCTCGATGAACCGACGATCGGTCTCGATCCGGTCGCCCGTCGCGCCGTGTGGCGCCACCTGGCCGAGCTGCGAGAGGAGACCGGCGTCACGCTCCTGGTGACAACGCACTCCATGGAGGAGGCCGAGGAGGAGTGCCATCGGGTGGCGGTGATGTCGGCTGGAGAGATCCGGGGCGAGGGTACGCCGCAGGAGTTGCGCGCTGCGCTGGGCGTGCCCGGCGGCACCCTCGAGGACGTGTTCGTGAGCCTCACCACCGACACCGAACCGGAAGGGGGAGACCTGCGTGCCATCAGTCGCGCCCGCCGCACCGCCCGACGCCTTGGTTGAGGCGGTCCCCGCCCTCTCCCCCGCCCAGCTCGCTTCGTCCTACCTGGGCACGGTCGTGGCCATGGCCCAGGCCGAACTACACCGGGCCCGCCGAGAACGCTCCGTGCTGGTGGCCCGGGCGGCACAGCCGCTCCTGTGGTTGCTGGTCTTCGGCGCCGCAGTGTCCAGCGTGCGCGACCTCGGCGTGGCCGGGGTGCCGTACAAGGCGTTCCTGGTACCGGGCGTGCTGGCCCAGTCGGTGCTGTTCGTCGCCATCTTCTCCGGCATGGCCATCATCTGGGAGCGCGACCTGGGGATCACCCAGCGCCTCCTGGTGGCTCCCGTCTTCCGTAGCGCGATCATCCTCGGTAAGGCGGTGAGTTCTGCCATGCGGCTCTCCTGACGATGATGTGGATCACGCCACGGCCTTCGTGGCCCGCCGCTCGTAAGGCAACCTGAGCTCGATCGGCCCGGCGGCGAGCATGACGAGTGCGAGTGCTGCGTCGGCGGAGTG
>Ga0136633_1002547_pt1 | contig 12491 bp, 10 predicted proteins | sample AntDrymeUQ832206_2_FD_105494 | JGI IMG/M metagenome (GOLD analysis project Ga0136633, IMG submission 105494) | Polar desert sand microbial communities from Dry Valleys, Antarctica - metaG UQ83 (22.06) | ecosystem: Environmental > Terrestrial > Soil > Desert | place: Antarctica: Dry Valley... | reverse complement strand
CGATGCGGAACCTGTCAACGTGGGTGAGACACCTCGCTCATCTGATTACTGAGGCGGCACCTCCTTCTCGAGCGGCGGGTTGATCCAGACCGCGCGCGGCAGCGCGGGCGGTCGCGGCGGTCGATGCACGAAGCGCTCGGGGTGCTCAGCGTAGGCGCGTTCGAGGGTCAGGGCGCGAGCGGCGTGGACGTCCGGTGCCCGACCGGCATGCACGGTCGCCGGCGCCATGAGCCCGATCCCGGCGTGGCGGTGCTCGGTGTTGTACCAGGCGAAGAACTCGCGGCAGAAGGCCCGCGCGTCCTCGATCGAGCCGAAGCGGACCGGGAAGGTCGGGCGGTACTTGAGGGTCTTGAACTGGGCCTCGGAGTAGGGATTGTCGTTGCTCGTGTGGGGCCGGCTGTGGCTCTTGACGATGCCGAGGTCGGCCAGCAGCAGCGCGACCGGCTTCGACGCCATCGAGCTGCCGCGATCGGCGTGGATGGTGAGCGTGCCGGGCGCGATGTGCTGCTTGGCCACCGTGTCGGCGATCAGCCGTTCGGCGAGGACCGCGCTCTCGGCGCTGGCCACCATCCAGCCCGGGACATAGCGACTGAAGACGTCGAGGATGACGTACAGGTAGAACCAGGTCCAGGTGGCCGGACCCTTGAGCTTGGTGATGTCCCAGCTCCACAGCTCGTTCGGCGCGCCGGCCAGCAGCTCGGGCCGCGCATAGGCCGGATGGCGCACCTGGTTGCGCCGCTCGCGGACCTCCGCGTTGGCGGCCAGCAGCCGATACATCGTGCGCTGCGAGGCGAGGTACTCACCCTCGTCGAGGAGGGTGGCGTACACCGCCGCCGGCGACGCATCGACGAAGCGCTCGGCATGGAGCTGCTCGAGGACCGCCTGCCGCTCGGTGTCCGACAGCGCCCGCGGCGAGCGCCGCGGCGATCGAGGCGCGGCCGGCCGCACCGGTCGCGGAGACCGGTGGCGGTAGGCGCTGGCGCGGCTCACCCCCAGCGCCCGACACGCCGCGGCCAACCCGATCTCCGGGGCGACCGCCATGGCCGTCGCCATCAGGACCCGCTCTCGTCGTCGTCGCTGCTCTGGGCGAGCGGGATCCCCAGGAGCTCGGAGACTTTTCCCTGGATCACGATGATCCGTTCCGCGGTCGCCAGGCGCTGCTCGAGCCGGGCGTTGCGGCGGCGCAGCTGTTCGTTCTCGGCGGCCAGCGGGTGAGGCTTGGGTCGGCCGCGGGGCCGGGCCAGGCTCGACAGCGCGCCCAGCCGGTACTGGCGGCGCCAGTCGACCAGGTGGCTGCTGTACAGGCCCTCGCGGCGCAGCAGCGCGCCGATCTGTCCGGGCTCGCTGGCCGCGTTCGCCTCCTCCACGATGCGCAGCTTGTACTCCGCCGTGAAGCGCCGACGGACCGGGCGCTCCGGGACCTCCGGGTCGGGCATGGGCTCAGGATGGCCCAACCTGCGGCCGGGTGCCAAGGGTTCCAACATTGCGGGTGATCCTCTCCCCGCCCTCGGTCTGGTCAGCTAATGCTGGAGTTGGGGCGTCTCACCCGATGTTGGCAGAGAGGGATGCGCGAACGTTCGGCGCAGCGACCGTCCAAGTGGAACTGACTCAGAACAACGCCGGGTCTGACTGGGGTAACTTTGTCGTTACCTTCACGCGCGAGACCGCCGCAGCATCGCCGACCCCGCGCATTGAACCGGTGGGTCCGGAGGGTCAACTGCGAAAGCACATCCCGGCGTCCATCGTCGCGACTTGTTCAGAGCCAGAAGGTGCCACCGGTGAGGGGCTGCTGATCACGCTGCGCTGCGAAAGTGGCGGCTTCGAGATCTACTACAGCCTGTTTGACACTACGGCCAACGCCGTGCGCCTCTACGACATCAATCGTGAGTTCAGCTACGACGCCCCGATCTCTCGGGATGTCGGCAACTGTGCCGTCAGCCCGCCGGGGGAGACGTCGTGGTTCGATGACGCTGGCGCATACGCAGGTCGCCTCACCTGCGCCATCACGTTGGGCGGCGACCCGGAGATCTCGTGGGTGCATGAAGCACTTCGCGTTGATGCCAGTGTTGAATTCATCGGCAGCGACGGCGATTACGGTGCGCTATACGCGTTCTGGCAACGCCTTGGTCCGGTGCTGGGCAGTTGAGTTCGCTGGATTGAAGCTGAGTTCAGGCGACCACATCCTCGTGGGGGCCGATGCGCCGAGCGGAGACTCAATTGCCCGCGGTCACGCCAGACGTGGCGACCAAGGTCAACGTGAGCGTCCGGCCCTGGTAGCTCGCCTTCACGCCGATCTTCCGGCCGCCGTATCACCGCCAGACTGCCTCGGCCTCATCCTCGGTGATGGAGACCTCGCCGCCAAGGCGCTCGACGAGGACCGGCAGGGCGAGCTTGGCAATGTCCAGCCGAAGGACGTCGCGCTCGTCCACACCGCACAGCCTCGGGTCGATCGCGACAGGGTTGGCGGTCGCGGCAGGTGTCGCTGCGGCTTGTAGGTCAGCTGCACCCTCGCGGTGTGAGGACGACGCGGACGCTTAACCCGCTTCACTTTCGAGGACCTCGAGCCGCACCGCTTCGAGGATTTGGTACGTCAGCTCGCATGCGGCTATCGTCTCTGGGGATCGCTTGAGGCAACGGGCCTCATCGGCAGGGACGGCGGTCTGGACATCCGTGGCGTGGAAGTTTCAGCCTGCCCAACCGACTCTGCGAGTGAAGACGGCGACAGCGAGAACGATGTAGATCCGATCGCCGAGGACCGGGAGTGGCGTATCCAAGTCAAGCGGTACAAGGAGATCGGGCCAAAGAAGATGCGCGAGATCGTCGAGGAGACGGTGCCAGCTGGATTGCCCCCGACCCCGGGAGGCGCCTGCGAGCCGTCTCGGCGCTGATCGTCGGTGACCCGTCGTCGCGGATGATGCGCAAGGTGGTGACGGCCGCCACATTCACGAGCCTGCGCCACGCCCGCGACAGGTTCTATGGCACAACGGCGCATTCCGAGCGCGGACTTTCATTCACAGGCTCTGAGCGGCGTCCGCCCACTGGTAGACTCGAAGCACGAAGGGGACGCCCATTGACCACTTCGCCCCAGGCCTCGCCCCGCCAAGACGGGCAGCCGGACGAGAGCGCTCGACAACCGGATATCGCACCCGGCGATGGCTCTCCGCGGCCCAGCGGCCGGCTTGAGCTGACCTGGACCAACAAGAGTCTGCGCCTCCTCGCCACCGAGGACGGTTCGTACCAGTGGCTGGCGCCCGGTGACTTCCGCATCGCCGAGGTCCGGCTCCTCCGCGAAGTTGAGCGCGTGGGGCAACCAGGTCCCGATGGTCCTGACAACCTGCTGATCCGCGGCGACGCGCTGAACGGTCTCACCAGCCTGCTGGAGATCCCCGAACTGCGAAGACGCTATGCCGGCAAGGTCCAGCTGGCCTACCTCGACCCGCCGTTCAATCGCCAGCAGGCCTTTGAGCATTACCCGGATGCACTCGAGCACTCGGTTTGGCTGACGATGATGCGCGACCGCCTGAAGCAGATACGTGCGCTCTTGGCCCCGACCGGCTCTGTGTGGGTCCACTGTGACGATTCGGAGCAGGCCTATCTCAAGGTGCTGATGGACGAGGTCTTCCTACGCCCTAACTTCGTGGCCACCATCGTGTGGCAGAAGCGCACATCACGCGAAAACCGCAAGGCTATCGGATCCGGGCACGACTACATCATCTGTTACGCCCCAGCCGGCGCCGCGGCCTGGGCACAAGTCCGTAATCGGCTTCCAAGCCATGGCGGCGGCTACGCAAACCCGGACAACGACGCCCGTGGTCCATGGCGCTCCATTCCGATGAGTGCTCAGGCCGGGCATGCGACCAAGGCCCAGTTCTACGACATCACCACTCCGACGGGGAAGGTTCTGGGACCGCCGCGGGGGCGCTGCTGGACGGTGACCCAACCGAGATTTGAGGAATTCCTAGCAGAGGGGCGCGTTTACTTTCCGCGGGGCGGCGATGGCCGACCGCGCCTCAAGCGCTTTCCGTGGGAAGACGAGGGTCTCGTTCCGATGACCTGGTGGCCGGCGGCCGAGGTCGGAGATAACGACGAGGCCAAGAAGGAGATCCTCGCGCTCTTTCCCAACGTCGAACCCTTCGACACCCCTAAGCCCGAGCGCCTGATGCGGCGCATCGTCGAGATTGCTACCAACCTCGGTGACATCGTTCTTGACTGCTTCGCTGGCTCGGGCACGACGGCGGCCGTGGCCCACAAACTCGGACGCCGCTGGCTCACCATAGAGATGTTGCCCGATGTCCTCGACACCTTCGCCCTACCGCGCCTTCGTCAGGTGGTGAAGGGCGAGGATCCGGGCGGCATCACCGAAGCCGCGGGGTGGCAGGGAGGAGGCGGCTTCCGCGCCCTCGAAGTCGGCCCGTCGATGTTCGAGCGGGTCGACGGCGTGACCCTCCTGGCGGCCTGGGCGGTCGGCGGTTCCCTGCAGGAGGCTACGGCCGCCCAGATTGGCTACGCCTACGAACCGGATCCACCGTTCTGTGGCCGCAAGGGACGCACGCGCCTAGCGGTGATTGATGGACTGGCCAACCGCGACGTCATCGCCCTGCTGGCCGAGCGACTCGCCGAACGCGAGACGTTGCTGGTGTACGCCACGGCGGTCGACTCGAGTGCCCACGGCGCGGTGGCGGAGTTGCGAGGCGCACGCCTGCGCCGCATTCCGTCGGCCTTGCTGGCGGCGTACGCCCGGGCGCGCATTCCGGTATCCACCCAGCAGGAGGCGCAGCGCTGATGGGTCGCTTTCTCGACGAGCAGCGGTTGGCCCAGGTAAGCGCAGGCATGGACCTGCGGCCACCAAACGAGACGGCGCTGAGGACGATCGCCCATCGCGCCGACGAACACTTCGCGGCAGACGCGTCGCTGCCCCTCGAAGGCGTCCTGGACCTGGCGACAGCGGTGGGCAAGACCTTTATCTTGGCCGCCGCCATCGACTACTTCGCCGCGCTCGGCTTCCGCAACTTTGCGGTGATCACCCCAGGGCGCACGATCACGCGCAAGACGGTGGCGAACTTCACGCCGGGGAATGCCAAGACCCTCCTGGACCGTATGGAGACCCGGCCGGTGGTCATCACCTCGGAGAGCTTCAGCTCGCCCGGCGTCCGCGCCGTGATGGAGGACCCGCAAGAGGTCAAGCTCTACATCTTCACCGTCCAGTCGTTCCTCCGCCCCACGACCAAAGCTGGCCGCCGGACTCACGAGTACGACGAGGACCTGGGCGCCGCTTTCTACGCTGCCGTGTCGGAACTGGACGACCTGATCGTCTTCCCAGACGAGTACCACGTCTACTCGGGGCCAAAGTTCAGCGAGGCGGTGCGCGGCCTGACGCCGATGATGCTGTTCGGGCTCACGGCTACCCCACCCAAGGGCGCTCCGGTCCTGTACCGCTACCCGCTGGCGGCCGCCATCGCCGATGGCTTTGTCAAGACGCCGGTGTTGGTCGCCCGCAAGGATGATCGGACCGATCCGCGCACGAAGCTCGCGGACGGGGTGCGATTGCTCGAGACCAAGCGCGTGGTCGTCGAGCGCTACCGCGACACCAGACCGGAGCTGCCGCCGCTCAACCCGGTAATGCTGGTGGTTGCGCAGTCCATCGCCGATGCCGAGGAGTACGCCAGCATCGTGCGCAGCGATGACTTCGAGGGCGGCCGCTACCGGGACGCCGTCCTGGTCGTTCACTCTGACGCGCCCGACGTCGCGCTCGAGGCCCTGGATACCGTGGAGGATCCGACCAGCCCGGTGCGCATCATCCTCTCGGTCGGGATGCTGAAGGAGGGCTGGGATGTCAAGAACGTCTATGTCATCGCGTCTATGCGTGCCTCCGTCAGCGAAATCCTCACCGAGCAGACCCTCGGTCGGGGCCTGCGCCTTCCCTTTGGCGAGCGCACGGGAATCGAATTGCTCGACACCCTCGAGGTGCTGGCGCACGAGCGTTACACCGCGCTGCTCAAGCAAATCGACAAGATCCGCGAGACCTTCATCGATTACCGGACGGAGCTGCCGGTCGGCGGCAACGTGGGCGAAGCGCAAGTCCGGGCCGGCGTGGAGGTGGCCGACGGTGAAGTGCCCGGCGAGCCCGGCGGCCTGTACCTCAGCGGCGTGGAGGAACGCCTAGCCCAGGGCGAGCAGGAGGCTACCCTGCCTGAGCTGCGGCCGCGAACCGACTTCCCGACGATCGATCTGCCGGCCATGGCCGCCAGCACCGCAGACGCCCGCTTCTCGCTCAACGACATCACTGACCTCGAGGCGTTCGAGCGCGTGGGCCGCCGTATCGCCTCCGACACCGATGACACTTTGCGGCGCATGGCCATCGAGGGCGAGCACACCGCGGAGGGTGAGGTGCGCTTGGTGCGCAAGCAGGCGACTGCCGAGGCGATCCATTCTCCAGGCGAGATGCTCACGGTCGACGTGGCCCGGACCCGGCTGCGCGGATACCTGTTCGACGCCGAGAACATCCCGCCGCGTCCCAGTGAGCGCGCCGCCATGGACCGGATTCTGGACGCCTTTGTGCGCGGCATCGGCGAGCACCCGGAAGCCGCGCTATCGGCCTACCTCCAGCGCGGCGCTGATCGCATTCTGGCGCGCATCCGGGAGGCTCAGCGCGGCTGGCAGCCCAAGGTGACCTTCGCGGAAGAGGTGAACTTGGTTCCCTTCAACACTGTCCGGATGGGCCGGCCCAATCCCGATTCTGACCGTCATGGCCCCTTCCGTCGTGGCGCCCCATACTCCGGCTGGCGCAAGAGCCTGTATGAGCAGGATTGGTTCGACTCCAAGAGCGCCGAGCGAGACTTCGCCAACCTGATCGATGAGTCTCCGGAGGTGGTCGCTTGGTTGCGGCTCCAAGTCGGCGACCTGCGTCTGCCCTGGCGCGGACCGAGGGAGAACTACCACCCAGACTTCGTGGTCCTCGAAATGGACGGTACCCGCTGGGTGGTGGAGGGCAAGCGCGACAGCGATGCGGAGCGCCAAGACGTCCTCGACAAGGCTGATGCCGCCCGCCGCTGGGCCCAGCATGTCTCGGCTAAGACCGGAGAGAACTGGCGCTATCTCTTTGCGCTCGAGACCGACATCGCTGACGCCAAGACTTGGTCAGCCCTCAAGCAGCTGGCGGGCTGATTTCCCCCGACTCCGGATCCATCCCTCATTGGCCGACCGTATGCGACTCGCGCTCCAGTGTCTGCGTTCTGCTTCGCGAGTCGACGGGTACATTTGGCTGGTTGAGTCTCGAGGTAGCCCAGGTCCTAGCACTCCGCTGCGTCTTCCGCGCCGACCTTCGCCCGTCGCTATGGCTTGGATAATGCGGCAGCAATCGCCGTCGCCCTCTTTCGGCGCCCATCGGCGTCCCACCCTGAGCCGTTGTAGGCAGCCGACTTGACTGCACGATCGGCGTCGGAGCCGGCTTCGAACTTCGTGCCGAATCGTTCCTTGAAGGTCCTCTGCACGTTCGTGGCCACCCAGCCATCGGGATCCTCACTCGACTTGATGAAGGCGGCAGTGAGAAAGGCGGAAAGCCCACCGGCGATGGCCTTGAGGATCTCGGAGAAATATGGATCAAGCGGATTCGCTGGGGGCTTCGGAGCGCCGGGTGCTGGCTCGGGCCCATCCGGCGGCGCGAACCAGACAGCCAGGAAGATCAGCAGCGCGGACACGCCAGTGGCAAGCGCGTAGGGGAGCAGCTGCCCCCACGCGAACAGGGCCAGCGATCCGACGGGGTCTCGTTCCACAGCCCTGGTCGCCTTCCCCAATGCCCACCAGCCAATCAGTCCTGGGACAACTGCCAGCAGGACCCACAGCGGGTGCGCCGTCAGCATGAGATACGCAACGGCGGCCCCCGCGACGACTACCAGCAGCGGAGGTATCGCCTTCTTAATGCCGGCCGTCATGGCCGCGCCTTCGCCGGGGCTATCGGGGCGACGGCGACGGTGCAGTGGTCGTAGGTGCAACACCAGTGAAGCCCGTCATTCATGAGCACAGGCCGGACGTCGGGGAATTCCTTGTCATGCTTGCCGTCCCGAATTCTGCACTCCCCGGGCCCGGCGGTCGCGGCGAGCAGCTCGGCAACGATCGCTTCGGCCGATGCGCCCTCATCGACCATCTGTTGGACTCGTTCGCGGGTTGTGCGGTCGTTGCTCATGCTCGCCTCCGTCAATCGCGCCCGTCATGGCGACAAGCCAGGTCGGTAACTATGAGCGGCCAGTGCAAGCCCGCGCGGCTTCGGCAGCCGGAGGTGACTGACACCATCAACCTCGAATACTTGGAAGCGCGCGAAGAACGAAGACCTCGCTAGGATCCGCCGGGCGGCACGCCCATCGAGAGGTCCTCGGCCGTTAGCATGCCGGCGAAGTCCAGGTGTTCGATGTTGCGTCACCCCCGGGGCCGTCCACACCCCGGCCCTCGCCCGTTGACAAGCCAACTCAAAAGGAATAGCGTTCGAACTGGTCGACGTGGGCGACCGGTCAACCGGTGGATCTTGTTGCGGAGGCGAAAGGCACATGTGGAACTCCCATCGAGCGCCCGCGATCCTGCCTGGGCGCACTCGCCGACTGGCGATCCCTTGCGCTCTGATCCTGACGCTCGCGGCCTGTGGCGGCGGGGCGACGCCCGCGCCGTCGGGTACGATCCCCGGGTCGGACACCCCTGCCACGGCAACTCCATCCTCCGCCCCCGACTCGGTTGCGGGTAAGAGTCTCGTTTTCATCACCGCCGGGTTCACGAGCGAATACCAGATCGCGCAGGGCGAATGGTTCAAGCAGTTTGCCGAGGAGGAGGGCGCGTCCGTCGCGGTCGTCGACGGCGAGTTCGATGCCGCGGTCCAGGTAAGGGCACTGGATGACGCTGTGGCTGCGAGTACTGACGGCATCATCATCCAGTCGGCCGACCCTGTGGCCACAGCCCCCTCCGTGAATGCCGCGCGAGCGGCGGGGATCCCCGTCATGTTCGTCGGCGGAACGCCGGACGCCTCTGCGGTCGTCCCCGCAGGGGGCGTTTTCAACGACGAGGAGCTAGTTCGCCAGGCCGCGCGGGACGCGACCGCGTGGCTGGAGACGAACAAGCCTGGTGAGAAGGCCAAGGTCGTCGTCTTTGACCTCCCTGCGGTCATCGTCTGCCACGAGTGGCGTATGGTTCCATTCGTCGATGAAATCACGAAGCAGATGGGCGCGGAGAACGTCGAGGTGGTCTTCAACGATTTCGTCGACGCGACCGCCGAGGGTGCAACGGCGAAGATGGAAGACATCGTCCAGTCCGGCGAAGACTTCAACATCTTCAGTGGCTGCGGCGGCGTTTACTTCATCGGCGGCGTCCAGGCGCTCGAGCAGGCTGGCCGTGCGAAGGCGGTCGACGGCATTCCAGATGACACCTTCATCTTCACCATCGATGCCACTCCGCCCGAGTTGGAGTGGCTCGTCGATCCGTCCTCTGGCGTTGCGCAGACGCTTGCCCTGACGCCCAAGACGAATGCGCAATTCTTCCTGGACAACTTCAAGAAGGTCTTGTCGGGCGAGATCGATCCAGACTCCGACTTTGTCGTGCCGGCGCCCGGCGTCATGCTCTACAAGGCGGACGGATGCGAGTCGATCCGCGACACGCTCGCCGATGAGTATGCTGTTATCCCTGGCTACAAGACTGTCGACTGCGGCTAGCCGGACTCAATCGGCAGCCACGGAGGTGGAGCACCAGATCGGCGGAGGTCTGTCCAGGATGTCGATTCTCGAGCGGGACGGCGATGCTCCGAGCACGCCATCCGTGCCGGCCACGCAAGGCCCGCGATGGCGTCCGGCCAGCATTCTCACCACGCACCGCCAGAAGCTCCTCATCAACATCATCGCCCTCGTACTGATCTCCGGGATTATCGCGCTACTGACACCGCGTTTCCTCACGGAGACGAACATTGCGAACGTTCTTCGGAATGTCGCACCGGTTGTGATCGTCGGCGCCGCGTTCACATTGCTCATGGTGTCTCGGGGGCTCGACCTGTCGGTCGGCAGCGTCATCGCACTGGCTGGCGTGGTGGCCGCGATCGCCGCGTCAACGGGCGGTCTGCCGGTCCCTCTGGCACTACTCGTCGGTGTTTCAAGCGGCACGCTCATCGGCGTGCGTGAATGCGGTCCTCGCTGTCCCGTTCGGGATCAACAGCGTTATCGCCACGCTGGGCACGCTCTACGTCGCTCGTGGCACAGCCCAACTCCTGACGGGGGGCGTCGCGGTCTATGGGGTCCCCGACGAGTATCAGGCTTTCGGCGGCGGCTCGATGTTCGGCATTCCCAATCCCGTCTTGGTCATGCTGATCGTAGTCATCGCCTTCGTCAGCCTCGAGCGATTCACCCTCCTCGGCCGGTACGCCGTCGCCGTTGGCAGCAACCCCGAGGCGTCGTACCTCTCCGGCGTGCCCGGACGTCGGATTCAGGCGGCACTGTATGTCCTCACTGGCACGATGGCCGGCCTGGCCGGGGTGATGCTCTCGTCCCGCCTCAGCTCGGGCCAGATAAACACCGGGGTCGGCTTCGAGTTCGATGTGATCGTCGCGACCGTCCTTGGCGGCACGAGCCTCGCCGGCGGCGAGGGGACGGTCGCCGGGATGGTGATCGGAGCCCTCATCATCGGTGTGCTCGCGAACGGTCTCAACCTGCTGGGCGTGCCGTCGTTCTGGCAGACGGTGGCCCAGGGTGTCGTCCTCGTGCTGGCGGTCGGCCTCGACGTCTTCCTGCGTCAGCGGTTGGCGGCACGGCGCCGGCGAGCGGAGACTGCCGGCCGTCACGGGTCAGCATGACTGCGTCCATCAGGGCCACCGATGGGGTGTCCGAGGGCAGCTCGCCTCTCCTTCGCCTCGCCGGAGTCACCCTGGCATTCGGTGGAGTCCGCGCCCTCGATGGTGCGTCCTTTGCGGTAGCCCCAGGCGAAATCCATACCCTGCTCGGTGAGAACGGCGCCGGAAAGAGCACACTGGTCAAAGTCATGGCGGGGGTGCTGCGGCCGGATGCCGGCCGGGTCTTCTGGGAGAACGTCGAACTCGACCACCTCGATATCTCCGTGGCGCGCCGGCTTGGGATCAGGATCATCTACCAGCGTCTCAGCACCGTTGCGCACCTGTCGGTGGCTGAGAACCTCGCACTCGGACGCGAGCCGACCCGATTCGGCATCATCCTTCGACAGCGCGAGCGACGCGATGCGGCGGCCGCACTCGAACGACTCGGGGTCTCCCTCGATCTCGATCGGCAGGCCGGCGCCCTGTCGGTTGCGGAACGGCAATTGATCGAGATCGGGCGCGCTCTCCAGGGTCATCTCCGGGTCCTCGTCATGGACGAGCCCACCGCGTCGCTGGGTGAGCGCGAGGTCGAGCGTCTCTTTGGCGTCATCCGTTCCTTGCGCACAGGCGGTATCGCCGTCATCTTCATCAGCCACAAGCTCGCCGAAGTGATGACGATCTCGGACCGGGTCACGGTGCTGCGCGACGGCCGGACGATCGACACGGTTTCGGCGAGGGCCACGTCCTCGTCCCGGCTCGTCGAGATGATGGTGGGCCGCGCCATCGCCCAAGGGTTCCAGGAAGAACGCGGCAGTCCGGGCACGGAGGTCGTCCTGGAGGCAAGGGACCTGTGGACCGAGAGCGTCCTCCGTGGCGTCTCATTCGCGCTGTACCGCGGCGAGATCCTCGGCGTCTACGGTCTCATGGGCTCTGGGCGCACGGAGCTCGCGCGTGCGCTGTTCGGTGCCGACCGGCTCGCCGCCGGTCAGGTCCTTGTCGATGGACGAATTGTTGCTCCAGGATCCCCTGCCGAGGCCAAGCACCTCGGCATGGGGCTGGTGCCCGAAGAGCGACCACAATCCGTGTTCGACGAGCTCTCCGTACGGGAGAACATTTCGTCCGCCTCGGGCGACCTGATCGCGCCGGCCGGAATCATCCGGGGCGGCAAGGAGCGCCGCCTTGCGAGCAGGATCGTCGACTCCCTCGGCGTCCGCACAACCACGATCGAGGCGCCCCTGCGATCGCTCTCGGGCGGCAACCAGCAGAAGGTCGTGCTGGGCAAGTGGTTGATGCGGGAGGCGCGCATCCTCATCATGGACGACCCGACAGCCGGCGTGGACGTTGGCGCCAAACTGGAGATTTACCGGCTGATCCGCCGCCAGACGCGTGATGGTGCATCGGTCCTCATGTCATCGTCGGAGCTGCCAGAGTTGCTCGCCATCGCGAACCGGATCCTCGTGCTCCACCAGGGGCGGTCCGTCGGGATCCTCTGCGGGGAGGCGATGACCCAGCGCAACGTGCTACACCTCGCCGTCCGCGGCGTCGCCGCCGGTGGGGCGGCGGACTGAACAGATGGTCCCCTTCGTCATCCAGCCAGCCATTGCTCGGAGGTCACTACCATGACGTCGATCGCGCCCATCGTCTGGTCCCGGGTCAGGTGGTGCAGGCCTGATCCCGCGGACCTGGAGGCCGCGCCGCT
>Ga0136633_1002546_pt1 | contig 12498 bp, 9 predicted proteins | sample AntDrymeUQ832206_2_FD_105494 | JGI IMG/M metagenome (GOLD analysis project Ga0136633, IMG submission 105494) | Polar desert sand microbial communities from Dry Valleys, Antarctica - metaG UQ83 (22.06) | ecosystem: Environmental > Terrestrial > Soil > Desert | place: Antarctica: Dry Valley... | reverse complement strand
TTCACTTCCTGAACTCGAGCTACTCGGGGGTCGAGCGCCACACCCGCGCGGCGGGCGATCCGATCGTCGAGATCAGCGCCGCCGACGCCGCCGAGCGCGGCATCGCCGACGGCCAGGACGTCACCGTCTTCAACGACCGGGGCACGGTCCTCGCCCGTGCGCGCGTGGGCGACGCAGTGCAGCCGGGCGTGGTGGCGATGGCCTCCGGGCGCTGGGCGTCGCGCTCCCCCGGCGGCCGGTCGGTCAACGCGCTCACCTCCGACGGCGTCGCGCCATGGGGACGTGGCGGCGACTTCCACGACACGTGGGTCGACGTGGCATCACGTCCCCTCACGGGTGCGGACACGCTGTGAGTCGGTGATCACAGACCCGCGCCCGGGCCGACGGTAGGTCGCGGAGCTCAGCCGAGCGTGACGGCGCGAGCGCCGACGAGCTCATAGGTGGCGACCGCGCGCAGGTCGCGAGTCGCGAGCTCGGCGCCGTGCTGAGCTGCCGCCATCGCGACGAGCGCGTCGTAGACGGCGCCACCGGCGACCCCGAGCCTAGCGAGCGCGTCGGGCAGCTTCGCGGACCTGGCCGCCGTGAGGAGCAGCGGCGGGGAGAACCGCGCCGCCATCAAGCGCGCAGCGTCCGCCGGACTGAGGCGCAGGTCGCCGGGCAGCCGCGTGAGCACGGAGTAGGTCTCGATTGCGGCGTGGCCGGCGAGCGCCACCGGGCGGCCGTTCAACCAGCGGACCACGCGGCTGTGCTCAATATGCGTCTGGACCAGCATTGGTATCGCGACGCTCGTATCGAGCGCGACGAGGCTCACCGGCGTGATGCGTCGATCAGGCCGAAGAGCTGGTCGTCATCGAGCGGGGTGTCACCGGTCGCCACCAGCACACCCTCCTCCTCGACCAGGCGCGCGGTGCGGCCGGTCGGCGTGAGCTGCAACCCGGCTCCGTAGCGCGTGATGTCGACCGTCGTGCCTGGGCTCAGCCCAAGCGCCTCGCGCAACGGCTTCGGGACGACGATCCTGCCGACGGCGTCGATGGTGGCACGCATGGGGTTAGGATACCAGTGCATTCCCAGCGAGCCATGGAAGGCGAGCGCGCGCGAAGGCTGAGGCCGTCGGCGAGGCGAACGCGCCCGCACGCCAGGTACCCGGGAAACCGACGCGGGGTTGCCGTCGCGTCGGTAGCGTGCGCGGCGGCCAAATGGGTCACCACGCATGCGACTGCGGCTCACTCTCACAACGGTGCTCTAACCCTTTTGGCGGGGGCTGCGACGGCGCACGCCCAGGCACCGGGCTCCCCCTGCCCCGACGGTTCCGCAGGCACCTGCCCGGTGTGGACGGCGAGCACGGCGACGCAGACCGCCACGAACGAGTCCGCGACCGGCGTCGCCTCGTCTCCTGACGGCTCGCGCACCTTCGTCGTCGGGAGCCGCCCGTCGCCCCGCGGCGACAGCGACATCCTGATCACGGCCCTGAACGCGGCTACGGGCGCGCCGCTGTGGGAGCACATCCTCGACGGCCCGATACACGGCGACGACGAGGGTGTCGCCCTCGCCGTGGCGCCTGGCGGTGCGAGCGTGTACGTCCTCGGACGCCGGCAGCGGACCACGCCGACGGGAGCGCGCGCGTTCGAGTTCGTGACCGCCGCCTTTCGCGCGTCGGACGGAACGCTCCAGTGGCAGGCGGCCTTCGACGGTGGCAGTGTCCTCGGGGCCGCCGCAGACGCCGCCCCGCTCGCCATTGCCGCGAGCGCAGGCGGCGTCTTCGTCACCGGCCGGGCGCGTGAGGGCGACAGTCGCCAGTACCTCGAATGCCGACGGGCACTCGTGGACGCGCTCGGCGTCGAGCCCGCCGAGGAGACCTCGCGTCTGCAGGCGCAGATCCTGGCCGGCCACCCCTCTGAGCGACGTTGACCACCCGCTGACCGCCCCGCCGTAGGTTCCAGCCACGATGCTCGTACCGCGCGCAGGGTTCCTGATCAGCGTTCACCGCCCGGGGGACTCGGCGATCCTCGAGAACCTCCGCACCCGCGAGCGCAAGCAGATCAACGACCTCGCCGAAGTGGCCGCTCACGTCGAGCGCTGGCTGTCCGAGGCGCCCGACGACGCCGGCGACGCCGATCCGGCTGCCTAGAGCCCGTCCGTGAGCGTGGCCAGCCATGAATAGATGTTGTGGATGGACTCGACGAGGTGTTTCGAGCGACCGTTCAGCGAGTAGCGATCCTGATGATCTGGCGGGTAGCGCGCGTGCCGCGGCCGAGCACGAGCGTGTAGCGGCCCGAGCGGATTCGCCGCGTGCCCTGAACGCGCAGACGGCCGCCGCGGACGCTGCCGCGGGCGACGATCCTGCCGTTGCGCAGAAGTCGTGCCGTCCTCGCGCTCCTTGCCCTGGCGATCGTGCACGTGACCTTGAGCACGCCCTTCTTGGCCCTCTTGGCGGGCTTGCACGTCACGGTTCCCGCTGGCCCGGCGGGACCTGCGGGACCTGCGGGCCCGACCAGGCCTGCTGGGCCGCCAGGGCCGGTTGCGCCCGTGGAGCCGGGAAGGCCGGCCGCGCCGTTTGAGCCATTCGTGCCGTTCGTACCGTCCGTGCCGTTCGTGCCGTTCGTACCGTCCGTGCCGTTCGTGCCGTTCGTGCCGTTCGTGCCGTCGGTACCGTCCGTGCCGGCCGGTCCGGTGGTGGGGTTGGGGGGGTCGGCGGCGACGAACGTGCGGTCGGCACCCCTGGTCGTGCCGACGGAGTTCGTCGCTACGAGCCTGAAGTGGTACGTCAGGCCGGGCTCGAGCGCACCTGAGGCCATGTTGAGGTAGAGCTCGTCGCGGCCCGCGCCGGCGCTCGCCCCGCCGGCCGGCAGCGTTGTCCCGTACGCCGTCGAGGTCCCGAGCTCGAAGCGGTACGTCGTCGCATCCCCGTTGGGGTTCAGCGACCCGTTGAGCGTCGCGCCGGTGGCCGTCACGCTCGTCGCCGCCTCAGTGTGCACCGCGGGCAGCAGCGCTGGGAACCGGGTGCTGAACGTCTGATCGGGGCCGATGGTGGTCCCGCCCGCGTTCACCGCGACGAGGCGATAGTGGTAGAGCGTCGCCGGCTCGAGCCCTGAGGCCACGACCGTCACGGGCGCCGCGCCCTCGCCGTCGCTGCCGAGCGTCGCATCCGGTGATGGGACGCTTTCCCCGTAGGCCGTGGTCGGCCCGTACTCGAAGTGGTAGGTCGTGGCCTGCGAGTGCGGGTCCACGGTCCCGAGCAGGTTGGCCCTCGAGGTGCGGACGTCCTCGGTGGCGCCCGTCACCACCAGCGGCGCGCCGCGGTCGACCGACGTGCAGCCCGGCGACACGTTGTCGCTGGCGTCGGCGAACACGATGCTTCCATCGTTGCCATCGCACTGCAAATTGTCGATCGAGTGATCGCGTGAGCGCAGCGTGGCGCCGTCGGCCTCGGACCTGAGGATGTCGGCGCCCTGGCCACCCGTGATGTCGTCGACGCCGGGACCGCCGAAAAGTAGGTCGCCGCCGTCGCCGCCGTCGATCACGTCGTCGCCCCCGTTTCCGCGCAGGTCGTTGGCGGCACCGTTGCCGGTGATCGTGTCCGCGCCGTCACCGCCTTCGACTGCGCGGATGTTGCCGATGAGGGTGTCGCGCCCACCGGGCGGCCCGTCCTCGGCGCCGCCTTGGTTGGAGCCGGGCGCGCCGATCGCCACGGTGATCGGAGACGCATGATCTCGGTAGTCCAGGCGGGTCCGGGCGTCGCCCTTGAGCGTGTCTGCGCCGGGTCCGCCGGTGAGCAGTGCCTCTCGCCCGAGCCAGAAGAGCTGCTGGAACTCGCAGCTCTCCGGCTGCTCGGGATCCAGACAGACGAACAGGAACGCCCGGCCGCGCTCTACGCCGTGCACCTGGAGGTTGTCGGCGCCGGGCCCGCCGTTTGCGGAGACGGCGATCGTGAAGCGCTGTTCCGGCGTCGGCGCGCCGACAACCGTGTCATCGCCGTCGCGGGCGTCGACGAACACCTCGACGCCGAAGCGCAGGCAGTCGACCGTGCCGGCACTGACCAGGTTGCACTCGGAGCTGCCCTCGTAGATCGGTGCGTTCGTCTCGACGATCCGCACCCGCCCGGGCCCCTCCGGCTCGGTCACGTTGATGGCGTTGTCGACACCGGTCCCGGCTTCGACGATCAGCTTTTCCCCCTCTTGGGTCACGTCCGTCGCGGCGGGGTCGGTGGTGAAGGTGGCGTCATCGGTCGTGACCACGGTCGCGCCGCGTGTGATGACCAGGCGGTAGTGGTACGTGACACCGGGGGTCAGGCCGCTCAGGTGTGCTTCGACCAGCGTCGGCGCGAATTCGCTCACCCCCGCGAAGCCGACCGCCTCGCCATACGCCGTCGTCGGCCCGTACTCGATCGACACGTTCGACATGTCGTCGCCCGCGTTATGCGTCGCCGTGCCTTTCACCGAGGCATGCGAATGTCCGGCCGTCGAGGTTCCGAGCGCGATGACCGGCGGATCGGCGGTGGTCGTGAACTCGGTGTCCGGAGCCCTGAAGTTGCGAGTCCAGGCGGAGTCGGCTGCGTCGGCGGTCACGATGGTCTCCACGCGGTACCTGGCGCCCCGGACGAGGCCCGTGACGACGTCGGACACGGCGCGCTGCACATCGTCGGCGGGCACGGCCGCCGGTGTGGAGGGGATGAAGACCTGGTCGCCCGTGCTGGCCCGGGTCAACCTGAACTGGTACGTCACATCGCTCGCCCCGTTCGCGTCGACCGTGCCGTTCAGCGTCGCGCCGGTGTTCGAGACCAAGGTGCTGGCCTGGGTGACCGATCGGGGGTCAGGCCTCGACTCGGAGGTCATCTCCGCGTTCACGTTCCCGTCGAGCGCGATTCGGACGGCCTCGCCGCCGCCGAAGGATGCGCGCGCCGCTCCCCCCCGGGTGCCGGGGGTCTGCGAGAACTTCACCAGCGATTCGAGCGCCGATCCGCGGTAGATCGCCGCGCCGTAGATCGGGCTAGATGCGTTCGACCCGCTTGTGACCGCGACCCGCAGCGTCGAGGGCCCGGTCGGGGCGTGCGTGTACCAGACCGAACGGATCGGGACGAAGAACTCGTGACCCGGCTCGCCCGGCTCGGCCGTCGCTTGCGACAGCTCCACGAGCCCCGTGGCCGCCGGCAGCGCGATGGCGTCGGCGAAGTTGTCGTTGGGCGGGACGGCAGCGCTAGCGGCGGTGCTGGAGCCGAGCAGAGCAGTGATAGCGACCAGCAAGGCGATCCGAGTCTTCATCAATCGACCATAGACCCTCAACAGTCCGTTGACTAGAGCGATTGAGGAGGGTCAGCGCTTCAGCTTCACGCGCTGGACGGTCGTCGCCGTCCAGTCGATGGGGTCGCCGGCGGTTCGCGGAATTACGAACGCGTGGATCCCGTCGTCGTCGACCGCGAAACCCTCCAGGCGGTTCAGGGATCGGAGCCGCTCGTAGCTGCGGTTGCGTGGATCGAAGCTGATCGCGCTCGAGCAGCGTCCGGACACGTTGATGCACGTCTGGTAGTGGAAGAGCCGTCCGCGCGCCCACGACAAGCCGAGGAGCGTACGCCCGGACTCCGCCGACACCACCGAGTTGACCGCGGTTCGCCGACCCGTGACGAGATCGACGATCCCCACCTCGTCACCGATCTCGACGTTGTCGTAGGAAGCCGCCACGGCGAGGCGCGAGCCGGACAACTCGAGATCCCTGATGTCCGACGCGGTGGCCTCGGCCAAAGGAGGCGTGAGCCGACGCCGCTCGGTCCCGTCGATCCGGCTCGAGCGCAGAGTTCCATCCCCGGCGAGCCACGCGATGCGGGACCCGGAGATCGTGGGCAGCGACGCACCGGTCGTCTTGGGCACCACCCGCCGTCCGGTGCCATCAGGGCGCCGGATGACCAGCCGGCCGTTGCGCTCAGAATCCGCGTAGACGATCCGCGGCCTGCCGTCCGGCCCGGGCCCGACGTCCGAATCCGTGGCGCCCCGGGCTCCCCGCAGAACCGAGATCCTGCCGGCCTGGCGAACCATCGGGGACCCGCCGTTGCTCCACACCTGCACCCCGCCCCAGGCGCTGATCGACGTCGGCGAGCCGACCTTCGCGATCACCGCCGCCCGGGAGGCGCCCGGCACGACGAGAAAGGCGACCAGGCCAATCGCGATGAGGACGCCGGCGGCGGGAGTAGCGGGACCGACAGTGACGCGTCGCGAGCTCATCGCGCGACACTAATGCCGATGCCGTCGCGCCGCCAGTCAGGGCGGCGGGCATCCGGCGCGGGTGATCGCCTGACGCGAGCGTAAGCTGCGCGCGTGATGCGAGCCGTCGTCCTCGTCCTCGCCGCATGCACCGCGCTCGTCGCGGCCGCTCCGGCGCAGGCGGCGCCGGTCCGCGAGGGCGACCTGCGGATCGAGGTCCTCACGCCGTCGCTGTTGCGAATCGAGTACGCCCCCGGCGGGCGCTTCGAGGACCGCCGCACGCTCACGACCGACGGCCGCCTGCCGAGCCGCGCGCGCTTCACGTCCTCGGTCCGCGGCGCCGACCGCGTGATCCGGACCTCGCGGGTGACGTTGCAGATCCGCCGCGGTGCCGGGCCGATCGGCGCCGGCGACGTGCGCGTGCAGGTCGGGAAGGCCAGCCTGGCTCCCGCGCCCGGCCCGAACCCGCGGCCGCTCGGTGGCTGGAGGCGCTCGCTCGACCACGTCTCCGGTCCGGTGCCGTTGCACGAGGGGATGCTCTCGCGCGCCGGCTGGTACCTGCTCGACGACAGCGCCACGGCGCTCATCACGCCGGAGGGGTTCGCGCCGCGGCCGGCCGCGCCAGAGGGCGGCTATCAGGACCTCTACCTGTTCGCCTACGGCAGCGACTACGCGCGCGGCCTGCGCGACCTGCGCACGCTCACGGGTCCCGCGCCGTTGCTCCCGCGCAAGGCCTTCGGCGTCTGGTTCAGCCGCTGGTGGCCGTACGGCGACGCCGACTGGCGCGCGCTCGTCGCGCGCTTCCGCGAGGAGCACGTCCCGCTGGACACGCTGTCGATCGACACGGACTTCAAGGCGGTCCACGACGCAACGGGCGCGCAGCTCGCCTCCTCGGTCGTCGGCGCGCCCGGCGGGAACTACTCGTGGAACGCGTGGGACTGGAACCGCGCGCTGTATCCCGATCCCGCCGGGTTCTTCCGCTGGGCCGACGAGCAGGGCATCGAGGTCGGCCTGAACCTGCACCCGTCGATCAGCAGCGGCGACCCGCGCTTCGCCGAGACCCAGCAGCGCGCCGGCGGCGGGCTCGTCGAGGATCCCGACTGCCGCGTCGTGCAGGCCGACCCGGGCGGCACGTGCATGGTCTTCGACCTCGCCCAGCGCGCGCATCTCGACGCGTACTTCGCGCTCCACGAGCCCTTCGAGCGCGACGGCGTGGACTTCTGGTGGCTGGACTGGTGCTGTGACGGCACCCGCGCCGACGCCCCCGGCCTGACGCCCGACACGTGGCTCAACCGCCAGTACTTCCTGCGCCAGCGCGCCCGCGGGTCGCGCTGGCCGGCCTTCCAGCGCATGGGCGCGTCGCTGCAGCTCGGCTTCGGCGGCAACGGCGGGACCGGGGCGTTCGCCGAGCACCGCTACACGCTCCAGTTCACCGGCGACTCGTGCGCGACGTGGGAGTTCCTGGGCTTCGCCTCGCAGTTCACGGCCGCAGCCGCGAGCATCGGCCTGCCCTACGTCAGCCACGACATCGGCACCTTCTTCTCGCAGAGCCCGCAGGGGATCTGCAGCAAGGAGGCCTCGCCCTATCTTGCCGCGAGCCAGAACAGCCTGGCGCCGGAGATGTACGTCCGCTGGGTCCAGTTCGGCGCCGTCCAGCCGCTCGAGCGCCTGCACTCCCACCACGGCAAGCGGCTGCCGTGGGAGTACGAGGAGCCGGCGCGCTCGATCGCGGCGGACTTCCTGCGCCTGCGCGAGTCGCTCGTCCCGCAGCTCTACACGCTCGCCCGCGAGGCCCGCGACACCGGTACGACGATCGTGCGGCCGCTGTATCTGACGTGGCCCGGAGAGGACCCGGCCTACGAGCATCCGTCCCAGTACACGCTCGGACGCGACCTGCTGGTGGCGCCGGTCGCCGTGCCGGGCGACCCCGCGCAGGTCGAGGTCTGGTTCCCGCCCGGGACCTGGGTCGACTGGTTCACCGGCGAGCGCCACCGCGGGCCGGGGACCAAGACGCTCTCGGTCCCGCTGTCGCGGATGCCGCTGTTCGTGCGGGCGGGCGCCATCGTGACGACCCAGCCGGCCGTGCCGACGACGCCCGCCGGCCCGCCCGCGCGGATCGTCCTGACCGCCCACGCCGGGACCGGCCGGGCGACGATCTACGACGACGCCGGGACGGGCTTCGCCTTCGAGGGCGGCGCGTTCAGCCGGACGCCGATCGTGCAGCGCCGGCGCGGGCGGGCGCGCGAGTTGCGCATCGGGCCGGCGACGCGGGCCCTACCGGCGCGCCGCGCCTACGACGTCCGGCTGATCGGGGTGAGCCGGCCGCGCGCGGTGCGAGTCAACGGGCGCCGCCTGCGCGCTTGGAGCTACGACGCGCCCACGCGCACGCTCTCCACCACGATCCCGACCCGCTCGACCCGCCGCGCCATCACGATCGCCATTCGATAGGACGCCTTCATCGGCCACATCCACGTAGCCTGGGCGCATGACGTACATCATGGCCGAGGCCCGGCAGGAGCTGCTCGACACGGTCGCCGAGGCGACCGACGAGATCGGCGTCGCGCTCACCGCCCTCGGCGATGTCTACGAACTGCTCGACGACGCGAGCGCCGACACGCTCGAGGAGCAGCTCTTCCGGCCGGTGCAGCACGCCTATGGTCGCGCCCAGCGCACCCACAACGAGTTCGCGACCCGCTACGAACTGCCCACGCGCACGTTCGAGGCGTCGGCCCATCAGCGTCCGTCGGTCGGCATCAAGGGCTTCATCGCGACGGCGGTCGACGCCGTCGAGCAGGCTGAAGCCATTCTCGTCGAGCTCCAGAATTCGATGTCTCCTGTCGAGGTCGGCGATCCCGAGGTGCGTGCCGGCCTGGCCGAGGTCCGCGAGATCCTCGCCCAGACCACGGCGCGCGCCGAGCACTTCGTCAGCCGCTTCGGTCGCTGACCGAAGCCGAGCCCGGACCGGTGCCGCCGGTGCTCAGGTCCGCCGCTTCGGAGCGCAGGTGCGGTAGCGGCGAGTGAACCGCAGGCTGCGCCCGTCGGCGGTCCGCACGACGATTCGCACGGTGAAGCGTCCCCTGGGGAGCCCGGTCAAATTGACGGGAGCCGTGACCCGCTGACCGCGGCGAGTGGCCACGAGCTTGCCGTTGACGGTGACGGTCGCCGACTTCAGCGTGGTCCCGGCGGGCTGCTTGAGGCGGATGCGGAACCTCCTGCGGCTGACGCAGCGGCGGGCCGCCGGGAGGCTGAGGACCTGTGCTGCAGTCAGTGGAGCCGGGGTTGCCACAGGCGTCGGCGACGGGACCGCCACCGTGGGTCCGGGCCCGGCCGGAGTCGGCGCGACGGTCGCCACCGGACCGGGCGTCGGCGTCGAGCCCGGATCCGGGGCGGCGGTGACGGTGATGGACGCGGTCGCCTCCCGGCCGATCGGCAGGGCGCGAACGTCGGCGGCCGGCTGGTCGGCGAACGTCCCGGCGGCGGTCCCGACGGCGATCCCGTAATGCACGCCGGCAGCCGAGCCGACCCCGACGTTGCGCCGACCGGTCCAGGTGAGCGTCTGACCGGAGATCTGCGGATCGGTCGAGTAGGTCCCGGTGGAGGTTCCCGGCACGTACCGGAAGCCCGGCGGCAGCGTGTCGCCGAGGCTCTCGATCACCGCCGGACCGCTGGAGTGGTTGGCGACCTGCACGAGCAGGCCGTTCTCGCCACCGGCGGGGGTGGACGACTGGTCGGCGCGCGAGAGCAGCGTGAGCGCTCCGGCCGGCTCTCTGACGCCGGTGATCTCGTAGACGTCGTCGTCGAAGTCGTCGGCGGCGCCTGGAATGTCCTCGAAGGCGATCTGGAGGCGACCGTCGGTCTTGTGGCGGTAGGCGAGCACCTGCGTCGAAGCGAACCGGTTCGCACGGGCAAACGGGAACATGACGGCGAAGAACTCTGTCTCGAAGGGGGACGTGTTCACCTGCGCGTCGCCCACCGAGCCCTGACTGACGAGGAAGAAGACGAGGTGCTCGCCACCGGTCACGTCGAGCGTGCGCTTCAGGGGCGGTTGTTCGTTTCTGTCGTAGACCTCACGGGCGCGGGCGAGCACCGCGTCCTGCCAGCCGGCCTCCCCGGGCCCGACGCCGTCGACGGTACCCCGCAGGTCGTCGACGTTCGCGACGCCGAGGGCGGACGTCAGCGACGCGTTGCGCAGCTTGAAGTCGACGTCGATCGTCTGCGCGCCGGTCCCGCTCACCGTGAGGACGCCGTCGCCGCGCGTGCGGACGAAATCCGCGCACCGCTCGGTCGGCGGCTCGACGTCGAAGCAGAACGGCGCCGTGAACGGCGGCGTTGCGAAGGCGGTCACGATCTTGGTCTCGGTGTCGGTCTTGCCGTCTGAGGCGGTCACAGTGAGCGTGACCGGGTGGCTCGCCGCCGTGTCGTAAACGTGGGTCGTGAACTCGCCGGTGTCCGTGTCCCCGTCCCCGAACTCCCAGGCGTAGGAGACGATCCGCGCCGCTCCCGCGCGACTGGCCGCAGCCGACATGGAGACGACGACAGGGATCTCATCGCTGATCAACGGCGCGATGGTCATGGCGGCGGTGGGACCGGCGACCGGATCGCGTGACCCGGCTGCCTCGGCGGCGAGCGCGAAGTCCTCCTGCACCGGGGCCTGACCGGCGAGCACGTCGGCAGCGGCCCGAACGGCTCCGACCAGGCTCTTGCCGACCGGCGCCTGCGTGACGTCCTGGGAGCCGAACTCCGATTCGTACTCGAAGACGTCGACGCCCGGTACGGCGGCGGCGATGGCATCGCGCTCGTCCTGCGTGAAGCCGCTCGTCCTGACCCGCTCGTGCAGTGCGGCCGCGTTGTCGACGGCCTCTTGAGTGATCGCCGGATCCCCGACCTCGTCGGTGGCGAGCGCGTCGGCCCACTCGTCCATCAGCACGGCCGAGCGAAGCATCTCCGCCCGCACGCCCTCGCCGAAACGCGCCGTGGCGAGGCGCTGGATGTCGGCGGCGGCCTCATCGCCGGCCTCGAGCGCGCCGAGTTGCCGCTCGAAGGCGGTCAGCTCGGCCCGCAGCAGGGAGCGCAGGCGCTCCATGCTCGAGGCCAGTGCCGCAACGGTCGGGTCGGCCATTCTCGGGAGCGGCGAGGCCAAGGGCTCGGCGACGCTCAGGAAGTTCGGGTCGGGCGGGTCGGCCTCGATGTCCGCGTACATCTGCTTTGCCCGGCACGAGACGAGCTTGACCACCGCGAGATAGGCCTCCGGTGCCGACGTCGGCAGGCCCACGCTGCCGGCGACGACCAGGCCGCCGAACGCGAACGACCCGCCGATCGGGACCGCGGTCACCGCATACCGCGGCAGCGAGCCGACCACCTTGGTGATGAGGTCGCGACCAGAGCTGGCGAGCCCGGCGAGGCCCACGACCTGGCCGGCGACGTCGGCCGCGTCGCAGAGCTGGCCGATCGGCGCCATCGCGGCGGCCGAGGCCTTCCACGAGGACAGCGCCAGCGTGGCGATCGACGGATCGCACTCCGAGCAGGGCGCGACGGTGAACACGTCCGAGAGCGAGTCGACCGCCGTGCCCTTGACGCCGCCGTCGGCTAGCAGCTTCCAGCGGCCGAGCTTCAGCGACGGGCTCTCGATCGGCGTGAACACGGTGCCCACGCCGAGATAGGCATTCGGACTCCCCCAGGCCGCGTCTCGTTCGCAGGACAGGCTGCCGTCCCCCGGGTCGGTCTCGCCGGAAGACACGACGCAGATCGTGCCGCCGAGGGTGTCGCTGGTCCCGACCGCGAAGATCGCGTCGTCGTCCTCGTAAAAGTCGACGGGACCGCCCTCGGAGTCGACGGGCCGGATGTTGTAGATCGAGGCCTGCGCCGGAGCGACCGAGAACAACAGGATCAACAGGATCAACAGGCCCAGGCGCACCCCACGGAATCTAGTCTGGTTTGGCTCCCGCGCCAAATTACGCAGGCCACTCCGTTTGCGCCTGCTCCGAGCGGGAAGACCTCTCGCACGCCCCAACCCTCTGCGAAGCGGAGGAGAAGGAGAGGTCCCGTATGGATACCGGACTCATCATCGCCCTCGCCGTCGTCGCGCTGCTCGTGATCATCGGCCTTGCGCTGGCCGGCCGCGCGTCCCGCGGCCGTCGCCAGGAGAAGCAACGCGAGCGTGCCGTCGAGTCACGCCGCCACGAGGTCGTCGCCGGGCACAAGAACGCGGCCCATGAGGGCCTGCAGGCTGCCCAGGCCGCCGAGCAGCACGCCCGCATCCAGCGCGCCGAGGCCGAGAAGCAGATCGCCGAGGCCGAGCTGACCGCCC
>Ga0136633_1002545_pt1 | contig 12499 bp, 9 predicted proteins | sample AntDrymeUQ832206_2_FD_105494 | JGI IMG/M metagenome (GOLD analysis project Ga0136633, IMG submission 105494) | Polar desert sand microbial communities from Dry Valleys, Antarctica - metaG UQ83 (22.06) | ecosystem: Environmental > Terrestrial > Soil > Desert | place: Antarctica: Dry Valley... | reverse complement strand
TCGAGGCGGTCGTGGACCGTGGGGCGGACCAGGCCCTCGCTGCCCAGGCGCGCGTCGATCTCGTGTACGGTCATCCGCACGCGGGGGTCGAGCACACGGCGCAGCGGCCAGCCCAGCAGCGACTTGATGCGGTCGGCCGCGCTCACGAAGGGGACTATCGCAGCCGCGCAGGCAGCGGCTCGGTCGGTCCGCCGCGGGGCGGCGCGCGCGTGGCCGCCCTTCTCCGGGCGGACGGGCGCGGGCCTGCTGCCGCGCACCGCGGCCGGCCGCCGATCACGATCGACCACGTGCTCTTCCCCACCCCGATCACGATCAGGCGGATGAGCCTGCACGACCTGCCCGGCAGCGACCACCGCGCGCTGATCGCCGAGCTCGTGCTGCCCGCGGCGGGAACCGCCCGTTGATCCGCGACGATCGGCGGGGCGGGGTCAGTTGCGGTGGAAGTCGCCGGCGCAGCGGCCGTGCACGCCTCGGTTGGCCGACCGCGCCGCCTTCTCGGTGCTGCGGTATCGGTCCACGCGCTGGAAGCGGACCGTGTAGACGTAGGTGGTCGCCCAGCCCGAGGAGACCATGCTGCGCCCGAGGTCGGTGCCCGTTGCGCTGACGTAGGACAGCAGACGTCCGTAGCGGTCGGTCAGCTCCTGCGTCGGATCCGTCGTGATCGTCACGGCCCGGCCCCGGCCGTTGCGGAAGGCCAGCTTCTTCATGCGAGCCGTCGCGGCGCGGCCGCCGCACTGCACCGGTGTTCCCGGCTTCCTGGTCTCGGGGGTGTCGATCCCGATCAGGCGCACAGTCGTCCTCACGCCGTTGGCGAGCCTGACCTTCAGCGTGTCGCCATCGATCACCGAGGTGATGTGAGCCTTGGTTTTCAGGACCTTCGCAGCCGTCTGCGCTGCGGGCGCGGCCGGGGCGGGCGCGGCCGGGGCGGGCGGCGGTGGTGGCGGTGGCGCCGTGGTGCCGCGCCCGCGCACGGGCAAGGCAGCGACTCGCAGACTATCTTCACCCCTATGCGGGCCAGCCTGCCCTGACCGACCGTCGCGCAGTGGCCACATGTGGATGGCGCCTCGGCCGGGACGCGCCGACGCAGTACGCAAGAAACGAAAGAATGCGCACTGTCGGCCTGATTGCCTCCGCCGGTCGCCGCCATCAATGCGAGAGCGGCCGACGTCGCTATGGCCTCGGCGCGCGCTTCGTCCTCCGCGTCCCGCTCGACCATCCCGGTCATACCGCGCAGGCGGGTCGTGAGGCGGCCGCCATTCCCGCCGCCGTCCGCGCCGGGGTGAGCACTCCGCGCCTGGTCGCCTTCGACGACAGCCTCCAGATCCTGCCGGTGCCTTTCCTCATCGTCGAGCGCGTGAACGGCACAAACGCGGAGTCGCTCGGGTACGTGCCTCCCGCGCCCGAGGAGGCATGGCGCCGGGTCGGTGCTGACATCGCGCGACTGCACCGCTGCGAGGCGGCGCCGCCACCTGGGCAGCCGTGGCCCGACGAGCGGCGCGATCCCCGCGAGCTTGCCGACCTCCGCGCGCAGGACGGCTGGATCTCACCGCTGGAGGCGCGGCGCCTGCAGGCCTGGCTCGACCGCCTCGCCCCGCTTGTCATGCAGCCCGCGGAAGCCTTCTGCCACGGCGACCTGCAGATGTCCAACGTGCTCCTCGATCCAGCGACCGGAGAGTACAAGGCGCTGATCGACTGGGGCGGCGCCAGGTGCGGCAACCCGCTCGACGACTTCTCCGTCCTTCCGCTGGCCGCAGTCACACCGATGCTCGAGGGCTACCGCGAGCACACCCCCGCCGAGCCGGTCATCACAGAGGCACTGATCCTCTGGCGACGCACGCAGCTCGTGCTGGGCCTGCTTCCGCACGGCGCCGCCCCTGGCTGGGCGTGGGCCGAGCGCCCGATCGAAGGCTCATCGACATGCTGCTGCACTTTCACGGGACGACCGACGAGCCGTGGCGGGATCTCGCACCCTGATGGTCTCCGTTACGCGCGGAGTAGGCGGCACGCTACAGCTGGAAAGAGCCCGGCGACAGCACGCAACCGCTGCACCCAGTGCTCGAAGGGGCGTCCGGCGGGCCGCCGATGATCCACGAGCGGACGACGACCCGACACGCCCGCCAACGCGACCCCGGACATCGACACGAGCATCCGTCGCAACCGCCATGAGGAGCATGCACGTCGCCGAGATCCAGAGCGACGGCCTCTGACAGCCGCAGCGCCGTGAACAGCATCAGCCTCGCAAACACGCTTTGTCGCCATTCACGGCCGTCGCGCGGCCACTAGGAAGCATCAGCTAACGCTCTTGTCGACGTCTGCTCGTGCGGTTGGCGCGGGCGAGGTAGCTGCGGCCTGCGCGCAGGGTGATGGTCCGGCGTGCGACTGCGTCGCGGACGGTGACCGTTCCCCTGCGTACGCGGGTGAGTGTGCCGTCGCAGCGTTCTTCTGTCAGCCAGGTCGCTGCGCTTGTTGTGGCGGCGCTGCGGCGGCCCTTGGTGCGAAAGCGACCGCGGCCGTCGCTCCACAGCCGCGACACGCGACGGCTGGAGCGCCGACGCTGCGCCGCTGTCCCACCCGGCCGGCCGCTGGAGCGCGCGCCTGCGGTCTTGGCGCACACTTGATCGAAGTTGCCGCGAAGCGTCAGTTCTGTGATCGGCTTGCGCTCGGCGTTTTGCTTGACGTGAAAGATGCCGCCGTAGAAGGTCGCTTTCTGAGTCTGCGGCCGGCCGCTCACGACCTCGGCGACGGAGGTCAGCACGAGGCGTCCGCGGGTGCTGTCGAGAATCGACGCGACCGGGATGATCTCGGCGCCCTTGATGGCGACAAAGCCCTTGGGCACGCCGGACGTGCTTGGTGTCTGCGAGCTGCTGGACGGTCGGCGGACGAACACTTCGCCGCTGATCACCTGCGCGACCACGGTCTTCGCGAGCGTTGGTCCCGCGGATGCGTCGGAGGTGTCAAGGGAGTCCGCGATGCCGTCGCGGTCGCGGTCGCCGTCAATGGTCGGGGTTACAAGCGGCGCCGACAGCGTCGGTGGAGCGCTTATCGTGGCGGTGGGCGTGACCGGCACGCTGGTGGCCGCGTTGATGCCGCCCGCGTTGGAGGCCGCGACCGTGCACCTGATCTGATGTGCGACGTCGCCGTCAGTGACGGTGTACGTGGGGCTCGTGGCGCCCACGATCGCGGTGTCGTCGCGACTCCAGAAGTACAGGAAGCTCGTCGGGTTGTTCGTCCAGCTTCCCTGCGAGCACGTCAGCGGCTGGCCGGCCACCGCGCTGCCTGAGATGGACGGCGGCGCCGTGTTTTGCGGCAGCGCCACCGCCACCGGCACCTGGCTGGGCGTGACCGGCGCGGTCGTCGCCGCGGTGCTGCCGCCCGCGTTTGACGCCGTCACGGTGCAGGTGATCTGGCGCGCGACGTCGCCGCCGGCGATCGTGTAGGTCGACGCCATCGCGTCCGTGATCGCTGCGGCGTCGCGATTCCACCGGTACGCGAAACTCGTCGGATTGTTCGTCCAGCTTCCCTGCGAGCACGTCAGCGTCTGGCCGGCCACCGCGCTGCCCGAGATCGCCGGCGGCGCCGTGTTCTGCGGCGCCGGCGTCGACGGCGCGAAGCGCTTGACGTAGAGGTCCGGACTCGCGTCGCTGTCGCCGCTCAGCAGCGGCTCCGTTGTCTGGAAGAAGATGCGCGACCCGTCGGCCGAGACGCCGCCGCGGATCAAGCTCGCGCCGAACGCACCGTTGCCGCCGGCGGGACCGTTTGAGATCAGCGTCGTCTGCCCAGCTGACCGCTCGTAGACGTCGCTGACCGTGTCGGTGTCGGCGCTCACAAGCGACTCGTTTGTGAAGAAGAAGACACGTGATCCGTCAGCCGACACTACGACGGTCAAGGCCAGGTCAAAGGCGCCGTTGCCGCCCGCCGGGCCGGTCGATAGCAGCGTCGTCTGGCCGGCAGAGCGCTCATAGAGGTCGCGGGACGTGTCGGTGTCGGCGCTCACGAGCGACTCGAAGGTCAGGAAGAAGACGCGTGACCCGTCGGCGGACGCGCCTGCGAACTCTGCGCTGCCGAGAGCGCCGTTGCCGCCCGCCGGGCCGGTCGACAGCAGCGTCGTCTGCCCGCCCGACCACTCGTACAGATCAAACCCCGCGTCGGTGTCGCCGCTGACCAGCGGCTCCAGCGTGATGAAGAAGACGCGCGACCCGTCGGCGGAAATGCCGCGAAAGAACGGGTCAAAGGCACCGTTGCCGCCCGCCGGTCCGGTAGACACCAGCGTCGTCTGGCCACCCGCGCGCTGATACAGATCCACTCGCGTGTCGGTGTCTGCGCTGACCAGCGACTCCGACGTAACGAAGACGACACGCGACCCGTCAGCCGAAACGCCGCGCGACGCGTCGGTCGAGACGGTGGCGGCGGGCAGGTCCGCTGAAATGGCGCCGTTGCCGCCCCCCGGCCCGGTCGACAGCAGCGTCGTCTGGGCACCCGCGCGCTCATAGATATCTTGCCGCGTGTCGGTGTCGGTGCTCACCAGCGACTCGAACGTCGAGAAAAAGACACGCGACCCGTCAGACGACGTAGCCCGAAACTGCGCAGGCGAGTCGGCGTTGCCACCAGTGGAGCCGGTCGAGACCAGCGTGGTCTGGCCATTTGAGCGTTCATACACGTCGTTGGCCGGGTCGGTGTCGCCGCTCACCAGCGGCTCGAGCGTCTCGAAGAAGACGCGCGAACCGTCAGCCGACACCGCCTGGCCGCGAAGAAACGCGTTGGGCGCACCGTTGCCGCCCGCGGGACCGGTCGACACCAGCGTCGTCTGACCGTCTGACCAGTCATAGACATCCTGCCGCGTGTCCGTGTCAGCGCTCACGAGCGACTCGAACGTCTCAAAGAACACGTGAGACCCATCAGCCGACACGCGAATCTCGCCGGCGTCAAAGGCGCCGTTTTCTCCCGTAGGACCCGTTGACACCAGCGTTGTCTGACTGCCCGAGTGCGCATAGATATCACGCGACGTATCGGTGTCACCGCTGACCAGCGCTTCGGACGTAGCGAAGTAGACGCGTGACCCGTCAGCCGACGCACCGACGAAGAACGGTGTGAAGGCGCCGTTGCCGCCTGTCGGTCCGGTCGAAACCTGCTCGAGCAGACTGTGCTCGGCGGGCACGCTCGTAGGCAGCGCCAACACCGCCAACAGCGCACCGGTCAGCACGACTGCCCGCCCCCTGAAAGAGCTGCGCATCGATGTCATCGAACTCTCCCTGTCCTCTCAAACTCGCCGACACCGCCGCCACCACCATCGAGCCGAACCTACAGCCGACCGCCAATGACAAGTGTGATCTTGAGCACGCAGCACATCGCTGTTGCGAGCACAGCAAGAACCCAGGCCCTTCAGCGGGAGTGCCGCGGGCACGTCGTCCAGCGGCACGGACAACCGGGGTCAGACGCTGACCGATCTCATCAGCTCAGCGGGTCGCTGGCGTTGACGCGAAGCGCAGACCGTCGGTGAGCACGACGTCACATGGTGGCAGCGGCCCGTCAGACAGCGAGTTGCCGCAGGACCCGTTTGACGTGTCGGCGGCGCGCACCTCATAGGCGCGGCCGCGGCCGACGTAGGCAAAGCCGGTCAGCGGCGCCCGAAGCGCCCCAGCGCGTAGTCCCCGCTTCTACAGTCCGCAGGGTCCAGCGGCACCACGGCTGCCCGAACGGGGCCCTGATCGGGGAGTCGGCGGCAGACAGCTGGCACTGGGTCGGGCGAGGGCTCGCGGGCGGCGAGATAGTTGTCGTCTACCGGCACAGCTGCGGATTGTCACAGCGGCGCGGGCGGCTCGCTGGCATCGTGCTCTCTCAATAGGCGCTCGCCGCGATCGACGACCTTTACATCCGCCGCCACCTCGCAGCAGCCAGCGCCGCCCGGCTCGAGCTCCTGGCAACGGCACCGCGTGCAGCCCTCAGCCAGCGCGACCAGCTGCGCTACCTGCGAGCCGTCCAAAGCAGCCCCTCGCCGCGCGACCAAGCCCTTGCACTCACCCCGTTCTACGCTGGCCCGGATCAGCGAGATCGTCGGCCTCGACGTCGACGACGTCCGCCTCTCCGCCCGCAAGGGAACCTGCGGATCTACGGCAAAGGCGAACGAGTCCGCGACATCCCGATCCATCCACAACTACGCACCGCGCTCGCCGGCTGGCTCGACGAACGCCCCGGATGGCCCGGTGCTCAGATCACTGCGGCCCTCGTTCTCAACCAGCGCGAGCAACGCCTGAGCGCCAAAGGCGCCCACGACGTGATCACGGGCCTGGCCGCTGCCGCGGGCCTCGACGACAACGCGACCACCCACGTCCTGCGGCACACGCTCGTCCGCGGCGGGACCGACCTCGTCATCGTCGCCGAGCTCCTTGGCCACGCCCGCCTGGAAACCACCCGCGGCTACACCAGCCCCAGCGCAGAAGACCGCACGCGCGCGCTTGACCTCCTCCTCGTCGACCAGTGACCCGCGATCAAGTCGCTCAGCGGCGGCTGATGGACTTTCGGCCTTATCTTGGCTGGACCCCCAGACGGCCTTCAGCGCACTACCTGTCGCCGCATCGCGATCTGTGATGTCTCTCACAGCATGAGCGCTCCCGAGCCAGGTACGGTCGCCTGAGTCAACTACAACGTAGGGGGTCAGCATGAGTAGGAGAGTCATTGGCGCCATCGTCGGCGTCGGTCTTGCAGTCGTGTTGGGTGCGGGCATCTTCCTCGTGTCCGACGACGGCGGGGATGACAGAAAGGCCTCGATCGGGTCTAGCGGCAAGCCCGACTTTGCGAAGGGTCAGCCACAGTCGGCCGAGGAGGCCCGCGATCGGGCCGCCACCGCCCAGCGCAAGACTCCTCCGGGCGCGGCGAAGGCCCTGGAGGCGCTGCAGCGCCGGATCGCGAACCAAGTCGACAAGAATGGCAACGACAAGTCGTTCGCCAGCTACGTGGACAACGCCACCGGTAAGATCGTGCTGATCACCGACGCCTCCGAGTCGGAGATCGCCAACGTCAGCAACGTGTCCGACCCCGACGACAAGCGCGAAGTCGGCAACGCGAAGGTGGTCAAGGGCACGAAGACCAGCGACGTGTTCCATCGCCGTGACGACATCCCGGCCTTCTGGGGCGGCGCCGGAATCGCGGCGGGCGGTATCTGCTCGTCCGGGTATGCAGCCCGCAACGGCGCCGGGACCGTCTTCAGCGTCACCGCCGGGCACTGCTTCGCCAACGGCACCAACGTGAAGACGGAGTCGGGCGCGCGCTCCTACGGCGTCGTCTCCAACCGTCGTCTGCCAACGGTCACGGGAGGGTCGACGGACGTCGAGCTGCTTGGTGGCCAGAGCTACGCCGGCCGGATCTACACCGGAGGCGTCACGAGCACCACGAGCATGCCCGTCCTCGGCGCCGGTTCGGCGGTCGCGGGCTTCAGCAACTACTGCCACAGCGGCCGCACCACCGGCCAGTCGTGTGGACACACCGCGCAGAGCATCAACGGACAGGTGTGCACGCAGACCGGGTGCAAGTCACCGGTGATCGTGTTCACCGGTGGCAACATGATCCAGCCCGGCGACTCCGGCGGCACGTTCTACGTGAACGACACCGCCGGCACGGCCGCCCACATCCGCGGCAACACGATCGCGAGCGGTGGCGGCACGGGCTACGCAACGCCGTGGACCGTCATCCAGTCGATGTTCGGCCTCAGCATCGTCACCGGCTGATCTGAAATCCGGCGGCCCGCACATCGCACCTGTGCGATGTGCGGGCCCGTCGCTTGTCACTCCACCCGCAGCGGCCACGGCCCGCCGTAGGCCGGCGCCGACTTGCCGTCGTCCGCGGCCAGCACGAATCGCGCGTAGATCTCGTAGTCACCCGCCGGCAGCGCACCGCCGTTCTTCTCGCACGACACCAGTGACGCCGGAGCGGGCACGCTCTTGGACTCACCCGCCGCCAGCGTCCACTGGACGCCCATCGCGTCCTGCGGCAGGGGCGTCGTCACGACCCGTCCCTCCCGCACCAGGAACGCCTCGGCATTCTGCGCCGCCACCCCGCGCACCGCCTTCGCAGCGGTGACCTCGACGGTGCCACGCACCATCTGCCGATCGGCAGACACGCTCTCCGGAAACTTCCCGGTCAGCCGCAGCCCACTCGCGGTGGGCAGCTGGAACGGACGCCCGCAGACCACCTCACCAGCCTGCGACGCCACCGTCGTTTCCTCGGATCCCACCGACTCACCTCCTCCTCCTCCGCTGTCTGATCCGCATGCCGTGGCTCCCAGAGCCAAGACGACCAACAGAAGTCTCATCCTGCGCACGTGTGTGCAGTGGGTTGCCACGACGGCCCCTTTCAAACCAGCCTCGGATCCATGGTAGGCGGTGGCACCCGCCTTCGTTGCATTCGGACTACGACCGAGACAGCGCGTACGTCACGGCGTCTTCGATCCGCGCGGCGAGCCCGGCGTCCCACTGCGTGCGGAACTCGTCCTCGCCCAGCGCGTCGCGAACGCCGTCGAGGGACTCCCGCGTCGCGGAGAGCTCGACCGGCGACAGCGCTACGCCGCTGGCCTGCCGTAGCGCCTCGGCACTTCCCAGCAGTCGCGCCGCCCGCGCGGGCGCGGCGGCGCTTGCGGCCTGGGCCATCGCGGCCAGGGACTCCGCTGCGATCCGCTTGCCGCCGCGCTGGACGGCCAGCTCCAGCGCCTGCCCGAGCAGGTCGAGCGCCTGGTCGTGCCGGCCCTGGCGCAGCGCGAGCCGGCCAAGGCTGACGAGACCGACGGAGATGCTCCAGGTGTCGCCGACCTCGCGGCTGACGGTGAGCCCCTCCTCGAGCATGGCTGCGGCGCGCTGGTCCTCCCCGCGCAGCAGCTCGATCCGGCCCAGGTTCAGCAGCGCGTTGGCGATGTTGCGGCGGTCGCTGATCTCGCGCCGCAGCGCAAGGCTCTGCTCGTACATGTCCCGCGCACGCTCGAGGTCGCTGCAACGCGTCGCATCTTCGGCGAGGGTGCCGAGCGCCACCGATTCGATCCGCGGATCCTTCACGCGACGCGCGAGCTGCAGCCCCTCCTCGGACAGCTCGACGGCGCGTTCGCGCTCTCCGCGGCTCATCAGCAGGAAGCCGAGCTGCACGAGACAGGCGGCGACACCGCGCGGGTCGCCGAGCTCTCGGTAGATCGTCGTGCTCGCCTCGAAGCACCCCTCGGCGCGCGCGAGGTCACCGTGGTCGAGCGCGGCGTATCCCTCCGCGAACAGCGCCTTGGCGCGCACCGGCGCGGCGACGTCGGCGCCGCGCTCGAGCTGCGCGGACAGCCAGCGCGGCGGATCGGTGAGCCCGCGCATGCTCCAGAAGCGCCACAGCGCGCTGACGATGCGCAGCCCGACCTCGAGCTGACCGCTCTCCTGCGACCACCCCAGCGCTGCGCGGAGGTTGCCGACCTCGTGATCGAGCCGCTCCATCCACTGCGCCTGGCGCGCGTCGGTGAGATGCGGCTCCGCGTTCTCGGCGAGCTCGGCGAAGTAGGTCGCGTGGCGCTCGCGCAGCTCGGCGAGCTCGCCGTCCGCGTCCAGGCGCTCGAGGGCGTACTCCTGGATCGTCCGGAGCATCGCGAAGCGCGGCTCCCCGCGCGCTCCGTCCAGGCGCTGCACGAGGCTCTTGTCGAGCAGCGAGCCGAGGCCGTCGAGCGCTGCGTCCGGGCCCTCGTCGGGGTCCAGGCACACGGCCTGCACGGCGTCGACGGACGGCCCGTCGACGAACACGCCGAGGCGCGCGAACAACGTCTGCTCGGGGCGCTCGAGCATGTCGTAGCTCCAGTCGATCGTGCTGCGCAGCGTCTGGTGGCGCGACGGCAGGTCGCGCACGCCTCCGGTGAGCATGTGCAGGCGCTTCTCGAGGCGCTCGAGCATCGCCTGCGGCGTCAGGATCTTCGTGCGCGCCGCGGCGAGCTCGATCGCCAGCGGCAGGCCGTCGAGCCCGATGCAGATCTCGGCGACCGCCGCCGCATTGTCGTCGGACAGCTCGAACTCCGGGTCGACGGCGCGCGCCCGCGCGACGAAGAGCGCGACCGCGGGATTGGCGGCGAGGTCGTCGGGGTCGGCGGCGGCCTTCGGGTCGGGCAGCTCCAACGGGGGGATCGGCACCTCACGCTCGCCCGCGATCCGCAGCGGCTGGCGGCTCGTCACGAGCACCTTCAGGCGGCCTGCCGCCCGCAGCAACTCGGCGATCGCCGGCGCCGCATCGGTCACCTGTTCGAAGTTGTCGAGCACCAGCAGCAGCTGCTTGTCGCGCAGGTGCTCCCCGAGGGCCTTGACGCACGGCTCGCCAGGTCCGGGCTGCACCTCCAGGACATCCGCGATCGCCTCCGGGACGAGCTCGGGGTCCCGCAGCGACGCAAGCTCGACGAAGTACACGCCGGCCGAGAAGATGTCGCGCTGCGCCGATGCGACCTCGATCGCGAGCCGGGTCTTGCCGGTGCCGCCCGGTCCGGTGAGCGTGACGACGCGGACGTCTGGTGCGAACAGCACGCCGGAGATCTCCTCCTCCTCGCGCTCCCGGCCGATCAGCGGCGAGGGCGCAACGGGAAGCTTCAGCGGCGCGACCTCGTAGGTGGAGAGCGTCGCGATCTCCCGCCGAGCGCGCTGTACGCGCGACCAGCTGAGGTCGAAGCGGCGGGTCCGCCACTTCAGAAGACCGAGCTGCGCGAGGTCGTGGCGCAACCGGCGCTCGTGGCGCAACCGCTCGAGCTGTCCGTTGCGCAGCAGCCTCCAGTCGGCGGCTCGGCGCCGGGCGCCGTCGAACATGAGCTTCAGGTCCGGGCTCTTGATCAGACCGATCTCGACCTCCTCCTCGAGCTCGTCGCGGATCACCCTTCGCTGGCGCCGCGTCCACAGCACGATCACACCGAAGAACATCGCGAGGTAGTAGAAGTCGATGACCCGCATCAACCGTTTCACCGACGAGGCCGTGTCCTGCGCGGCCGGCGAGAGCGTCGGGTCGCGGACCCACTCGGCCGCCTGCTCGATGCCGTGGTCGAGGACGACCACGAACTCGACCAGGCCGTTGTTGACGGCATGCATCAGGATCGCGAGCGCCAGGCCGGCCGCGGGGAACGCGACCGTGCGCCAGCGCCGAGTGGTCGACGTGGCAAGCCCGAGCCCGGCTCCGAAGGCCGCGGTGAAGACGGCGTGGTGCAGGATCGCCGGTCCGAAGAAGTCCCGCCGGTACAGGAAGGTGTCGAAGCCCGCCTCGATCCCCTCCGTGCGGGCGCGGTCGACGAGGAAGTAGACGTCCTCGGTGAACCCGAATCCGAGGCCCACTGCCGCGCCGTAGACGATCCCGGCACCGACGCCCTCGAACAGGCTGAGGCCCGCCCGCCGTGCCAGCCAGCGCACGGGGCCCACGGCGGCGAGCAGCGCGATCCCCTTGGCGGCCTCCTCGACCAGGGGCGCGGCGATCGCATCGCCGAAGACCTCCCGCACGTCGCCGGACAACAGCCCTTTGACGAACTCGTTTCCGCCGACCGAGATCGCCGCCGCGCCCGTCGCTCCCCACACCGCGACCAGCGCCACCAGACCGATCGGCTGCCGGTTGTAGACGTCGAGGTAGCGGATCAGGACCAGCAGGACGCCGGCCTGGATGACGGCGTAGGTGAAGTAGAACGCCGGGTTCCCCAGCACGGCTTCGATTGGCGTGATCCAGTCCATTGCAGAGCCGAATTACACTCGACGGTCAATCGTCCCGCGATCGCGATCCTCGTCTTCGCCGCCTGGCGGGGCGCCGAGGAAGCCTGCAGGTCGGCGCCGGGGCCGCGTCAGCCCGCGACCCGCAGCGCCTCGGCCGCGCGCGAGTAGGGGTGCCATTAAGGAAGGTGGCACCAACCGACAGGTAGCGTCAGTCTGGCGGAGTCGACCGGCCGCTCGTTCAGGCGGTCTCGCGATCGAGGTCGGATGTGTCGCCGGTGCTGAGGGCCAGGCGTTTGGTCATGTTGAGCGCGATCTCGCCGTAGGGTCGGCGTGGGCCCAGAACAGCGCGGTGAGCCCGCGTCGGTCTTCGTGGGGTGAGGACGTCCTGCCATTCGGGGTCGGCGAGGATGTCTTGGATCATGAGGGTGTTGATGTCGACGAGGGCGGCTTGGAGGATGTGTAGCGCGAGCATTCCGAGTTGCTGCTGGTCGCGGCGGTTGGTCGCGAAGTCGCCGCTCTTGCCGAAGAAGATAACGGTGTTGACGCGGTTCCAGGACTCGATGAGGTGGCTGGACCGCGCGAACCGCGACGTCTTGGGCGTGCATCCGCGCGGCGACCCGGCCAATCCGGTTCAGGGCGTCTTCAGCACCCGCTCCCCCGCGCGGCCGAACCCGATCGGCCTGCATGCCGTGCGGCTCCTCGAGATCGACGGCGCCCGCGTCCGCGTCAGCGAACTCGGGGCCGTCGACGGCACGCCGGTCGTCGACGTCAAGCCCACGCTCCGACGGGGCTGAAGGACGCTCGGGCTCACTATTCACATAGTG
>Ga0136633_1002544_pt1 | contig 12501 bp, 13 predicted proteins | sample AntDrymeUQ832206_2_FD_105494 | JGI IMG/M metagenome (GOLD analysis project Ga0136633, IMG submission 105494) | Polar desert sand microbial communities from Dry Valleys, Antarctica - metaG UQ83 (22.06) | ecosystem: Environmental > Terrestrial > Soil > Desert | place: Antarctica: Dry Valley... | reverse complement strand
GGGAAGGAGTCGCGGCGTTTCGTCCACGAGCTCCGCGCCGCATCCGATGCGGTCGCGGTCGGGATGGGAACGGTCCGCTCGGACAACCCGCGTCTCGATGCGCGCGATGTCTCGACGCCGCGCGGCCAGCCGCGGCGTATCGCTTTCGGCAGCGGCCCGCTCCCGGCAGGATCGGAGCTCGAGCTGCGGAGCGGCCCGCTCGAGGACGAGCTGGCCGCACTCGGCGCCGACGGCGTGCAGTCGCTGCTGCTCGAGGGTGGCCCGACGCTCGCGGCAGCTTTTCTCGAGCACGACCTCGTGGACAAGGTTCTCGTCTTCCAGGCGCCGCGTCTCTCCGGCGCGGGTCAGGGAATGGTCGCGGGACTGCCAGGCCCGATCGAGCTGACGCGACTCGAGGCGCAGCGCGTGGGGGAGGACGTCCTGCTGAGCGCCTACGTCCACGAGCCCTAGAGCTAGGACTACGGTTCAGGCGTGTTCACGGGAATCGTTCGCGATGTCGGCCGGGTCGTCTCGTTCGACGGGTTCCGGCTGGTCGTCGACACCTCGGTCGAAGGCGACCCCGGCGACTCGGTTGCGATCGACGGCATCTGCCTCACCGTCGTCTCGAGCCAGGCTGGCAGGCTCACGTTCGACGTCGTCCCGGAGACGCTAGGGCGCGTGAAGCCATTCGGTGCAGAGGTGAACGTCGAGCCGCCGCTCCGCGCGGGCGATCCGCTCGGCGGTCACTACGTACAGGGACATGTGGACGCGGTCGGCCGCGTGCAGTCGGTCGAAGCGGAGGGAGAGGGGTTGCGCGTCTTCGTCGAGGCTCCATCCGACGTGCTCCGGTACTGCGCCGAGAAGGGCTCAGTGACGCTCGACGGCGTCTCGCTCACGGTTGCCGAGCTTTCGGACGAGGCATTCGCGGTCGCGCTCGTCCCGCACACGCTGGCCGAGACCACGCTCGCGACGCTCGTGCCCGGCCGGGCCGTCAACGTCGAGGTCGACGTCCTCGCGAAGTACGTCGAGCGCATTCTCAAGCACGTAGGGGAGTGAGGGCTACGATCTTCGCGTGACTGTGGATGCGAGCCCGCTCGAGACCGCGTCGCCGTTCGCGACGGTCGAAGAGGCGATCGAGGAGATCCGCTCCGGACGGTTCGTCGTTGTCGTGGACGACGCGGATCGCGAGAACGAGGGCGACCTGACGATCGCTGCCGAGTTCGTCACGCCAGAAGCCGTCAACTTCATGGCGACGCACGCCCGCGGCCTCATCTGCCTCTGCCTCACTCCCGAGCGTTGCGACGAGCTTGGTCTGCGCCAGATGACGGAGCGCAACGAGACGCCGCTCGGCACCGCGTTTACGGTCTCGATCGAGGCGCGGGAGGGCGTGTCCACGGGCATCTCCGCCGCGGATCGTGCGCGCACGATCCAGGTCGCGATCGATCCCGCCTCGACGGCCGAGGACCTCGTGCAGCCCGGCCATGTCTTCCCGCTCCGCGCGCGTCCCGGCGGCGTTCTGCACCGTGGCGGCCAGACGGAGGCCTCCGTCGACCTCGCGCAGCTCGCCGGGCTCATCCCGGCAGGCGTCGTCTGCGAGATCATGAACGAGGACGGGACTATGGCCCGCGTGCCGGATCTCGCAGGGTTCTGCGAGCGCCACGGGGTCAGGATGATCACCGTCGCCGACCTCATCCAGTACCGGCGGCGCACGGAGAAGCTCGTCGAGCGCGTCGTATCCGTGCGCATGCCGACGGAGTACGGGGAGTTCCAGGCGTTCGCGTACAGGGAGATCCTGAGCGGCAAGCGGCACGTCGCACTCGTGCGCGGCGAGCCGGCCGGCCAGGAAGACGTGCTCGTGCGCGTCCACTCCGAGTGCCTCACGGGCGACGTGTTCCACTCGCTGCGTTGCGACTGCGGCGAGCAGCTCGAGCAATTCCTCGTTCGGATCGGCGGCGAGGAGCACGGCGTGCTCCTGTACATGGCGCAGGAGGGGAGGGGAATCGGGCTCCTCAACAAGCTCCGCGCGTACGAGCTGCAGGAGCGCGGGTTCGACACAGTGGAGGCGAATGTCGAGCTCGGCTTCCCGGCCGACTCGCGCGAGTACGGCTTCGGGTACCAGATCCTCGCCGACCTCGGGCTCACCACCATCCGCCTCTTGACGAACAATCCGCGCAAGATGGAGGGCATCGAGGCCTACGGGTTGACGGTGGTCGAACAAGTGCCGATCGACGTTCCGCCGAACGACGAGAACCGCCGCTATCTCGACACGAAGCGCGACAAGCTCGGCCATCTGCTCGGCGAGAAGCTCCACCACCAAGGCGTTCGCCTCGAGCCCGACCCCGACCTAGAGGAAGACGCGTGACGCGGGACATCGACGAGTCGAGCGAGAACGTGCTCTCGGAGTGGTCCCGGAGGGTGGAAGGCGAGGAGGATGCGAGCGACGACGGCGACGTCGTCGACGACGCTCCGCTTGACGACGCTCCGCTTGACGACGCTCCACTTGACGAGAACTCCGACTCGTCGCTCGAGACGTCGGAGCAGCACCCGGCCGAGCCCCAGGGAGACTCCCAGGGAGACTCCGACGCGCAGCCAGCTTGGGGCACGGTTCAGGTTGTGCCCGAACCCGCGGACACCGAGCCGGAGCCGGAGCCCCGGCCGGTCCCCACGGAACCTGCGCTCGCCGACAAGCCGATGCCGGGCGTCATGCCGGCCGAGCACGGCGAGGGCGGGCTCGAGGTGCCGGACGGTTACGCCGTTCTCGAGGGCGAGGCGGTGGGAGGACGGCGCGCCGTCGGCGTCGTCGTCTCGCGTTTCAACGCCGCCGTGACGACGCGGCTGCTCGAGCGGGCGCTGGCCGAGCTCGAGGAGACCGGAGTCGCTCGCGAAGCGATCACCGTGGTCGTCGTGCCAGGCGCGTTCGAGCTACCACTCGCCGCGACCGCGCTTGCGAAGACGCGCAGGTTCGCCTGCATCGTCGCTCTCGGTTGTGTGATCCGCGGCGAGACGCCGCACTTCGACTACGTCGCCGGCGAGGCGGCGAGCGGACTTCAGCTCGCGGCGCTCGAGACAGGTGTGCCGGTCTCGTTCGGCGTGCTCACGCTCGAAAGCTCGGAGCAGGCGGATGCGCGCATCGAGAAGGGCGCCGAGGCGGTTCGCACTGCGCTCGAGATGGCCGACGTGTTCGCGCAGCTCCGCGCAGCCGTGGCCAATTCCTAGGGCGAGACGACGCTCCGCCCTTCGGTACCATGGGCGGCCGCCATGTCCAAGGTATGCGCCATCTGCGGGAAGAAGCCCGGCTTCGGCAATCATCGGAGCCATTCGATGGTGGCCACCAAGCGGCGCTTCAACCCGAACCTCCAGCGCGTGCGCGTGCTGCTCGAGGGCCGGGCGACGCGCGCGTACGTCTGCACGCGCTGCCTGAAGGCCGGCAAGGTCCAGAAGGCCCTCTGAGCCGGTCACGTCGTGTGCGCGTTCGCTCGCTGCGATTCGCGGGCGTTAAGCTCGCTTGATGGAGCTCGATGCGCTGCGGCCGCTCGTACGCGCCGCGCTCCAGAACCTCGAGGCCCACAAGCAGCGGATCGACGATCTGAACGTCTACCCCGTGCCTGACGGTGACACGGGCACGAACCTGACGCTGACGCTCCGCTCGATGGTCGAGGCGCTCGACGACGCGGACGCAGAGGGAAGCGCGGCGGTTGCAAAGGTGCTCTCGCGCGCCGCGCTCATGGGCGCGCGCGGAAACTCGGGCGTGATCTTCTCCCAGATCGTGCGGGGCTTCGTGGATGTGCTGGCCCAGACCGACGAGCTGGGCACCGACGAGCTGGCGCGGGCCTTTCGAGGAGCGAGCAATGCCGCGTACCGTGCGGTCAAGCAGCCGGTGGAAGGAACGATGCTGACCGTGATCCGGGAGATGGCGGATGAAGCCGAGAAGCCGGAGCACCGCGAGCTCGCGCCGGCCGAGCTGCTCACGGCTGTCCTCGAGCGAGGCGAGGACGCGGTGGCGCGCACTCCGGAGCTGCTCGACGTGCTCGCCGACGCGGGTGTCGTCGACGCCGGCGGCGCGGGGCTCGTCGAGGTCGTACGCGGAATCGCGCTCCGCGCGGCCGGTGAGGATCTCCCCGAGGCGGCAATCGCGGGCGACGCACTCGGACTGGACGCCGTTCACCTGGAGCTGTCGGAGTACCGCTACTGCACGGTGTTCGTGGTAGAGGGCGAAGAACTCGACCAGGACGTGCTCGAGTCGACGCTCGAGCAGATGGGTGACTCGCTACTCGTCGTGGGCGATGCGTCGGCGCTCAAGGTGCACCTACACACGGACGATCCCGGCGCTGCGATCTCCGCCGCGATCGAGATGGGCGCCGTCGAGGGAGTCGAGATCGCGAACATGCACCATCAGACGGCGACCCGAGAAGCAAGGCTGCTCGGAGGCGCCACCTCGCTGCCGACGCTCGAGACGGGACTTGTCGCCGTCTGTCCCGGACGGGGGAACCGACGGCTCTTCGAGAGCCTCGGTGCGACGCGGGTCATCGAGGGCGGCCAGACGATGAACCCGTCGACGGCTGACATCGTGGCCGCCATCGATGCCAATCCAGCGAGCGACGTGATCGTCCTTCCGAACAACGGGAACGTCATTCTCACCGCGGAGCAGGCGGCAGAGCTCTCCTCCAAGCATGTCCGCGTCGTGCCGGCGACCTCGGTCCAGGCGGGGCTCGCGGCGATGACCCGCTACATCTCGACGAACGGCATCGAGGAGAACGAGTCCGACATGCTGGAGGTGCTTGCCTCCGTCGTTACCGGCGAGGTCACCATCGCCTCGCGCGCCGCGGAGCTCGACGGGATCGCAGTCGCGAAGGGCGCGTTTCTCGGGCTCGTGGACGGTGTCGCGATCGTCGCTGCGGAGGACGTGGAGACCGCGGCGCTCGAGGTCGTCGACCGTGTCCTCGCCGGTGAGCGGATCTGGCTGGGAATCCTGACCGGCGAAGGGGCGCCGTCACTCGAGGGGCTCCTCGAGGCAGTCGGATGTTCGCACCCCGCTCTCGAGGTCGAAGTGCACGAAGGCGGGCAGCCGCACTACCCACTGCTCGTCGTCGCGGAGTGATCGCTCGTGCCCGCGCCGATTCGGGTGCTTCTCGTCGAGGACAACGACGTCTACCGGGGCACGCTCGAGTTCGTGCTCAGCCGGCGTGACGACGTCGAGGTCGTGGGCAGCGTCGCCGAGGGATCTTCTGCAGCAAGCGCCTGCGCGGAGCTCCAGGCTGATGTCGCCGTCGTCGACTACCGACTTCCGGATCTCGACGGACCTGACGTCGCCGCGGCGATCCGCGAGCGCGCTGCTCGGGCTGCCGTCGTCTTCCTGAGCGCCTCCGCCGGCGCCGAAGAGCGCGAAGCGGCGAGAATCGCGGGCGCGCGACTGGTTCGCAAGGATGAGGGAGTCGACGCGCTCGTCCAGGCCGTGCACGCAGCGGCGAGAGAGGGCAGGAATGAAGCTGACGACTGACAACACGGCCATCGTTCTCGACTCGACCTCCGACTACCCCGAGGCTCCGTCCCGCTTCCCGAACATGCGGTTCGTCCCGCTGTACGTGCGCTTCGGCGACGAGACGTACCGCGACTATGTCGAGCTCGGGCCTGCAGAGTTCTTCGAGAAGCTGCGCACGTCGCCCGTGCTCCCGGCGACGTCGCAGCCGACGCCGCACGACTTCGTCGACGCGTACGAGGAGCTCGGAGCCTACGAGCGCATCTACTCGCTCCACGTTTCCTCCAAGGTATCCGGGACGGTCCAGAGCGCGGAGCTCGCGGCCGCCGAGGTCGGCGACAAGGTTCGTGTGGTCGACTCGCTGACCGCATCGCTGGCCATCGCGATGCTTGCCCACGCCATTCAGCGCCGCCTCCACCGTGGGACGACGGACGAGGAGATCGACGCGCTCGTCGACCGCTTCCATCGCGATTGCGACGTCGTATTCACCGTCGAGACGCTCGAATACCTTCAGCGCGGTGGGCGCATCGGTCGTGCCGCGGCGCTTGCCGGCTCGCTGCTCAAGGTGCGGCCGGTGCTCGGAGTCGACGACGGCGTCGTGGTAGCGGTTGCCCGCGTCCGCGGCCGCGAGAAAGCGGTCGCTGAGTTCGAGCGACGCTTCGTCGAGGCGACGAGCGACGAGCCTGGTCTGCGGGTCGCGATCGCGCACGCAGACGCCGAGGAGTGGGTGGGCACCTTGAGCGAGCTCGTCCACCGGGTGCGTCCGAACGCGGAGATCGAGTTCACGGCGACGCTCGGCGCGGTCGTCAGTACGCACGCGGGACCGGGGGCGGTCGGCTTCTTCTGGTTCCAGGACGAGGCCTAGCCTCTAGAGGTCACTCGCGGCGCTCGGTCCGCGCCGCAGCCGGACCTATAGTGGTCGGAGCGGTGGCGAGTACGAACGCAGCGGTCCGGCTGCCGGCCGGCTTCGCCGGGCTGGAGACTCCGGACGCCTGGCCGCGCCCGCGGACCGCTCCGCGCCCAGAACGGCTGGACGTGCCGGTCGACACGCTCCACGGAGTCGGCCAGGCACTCGCCCGGCGACTCGCCGGGCTCGGCATCCTGACCGTCGGCGACCTTCTCTGGCAGCGTCCACGACGGTACGAGGAACCCGTCCCGACGAAGCGGATCTCCGATCTCTTCGGGGAGGAGGAGGCGGCGATCGAGTGCGTCATTCGCTCGATCTCGTCGCGCCGTCGAGGGAGGCTCAAGATCCTCACCGCCCAGGTTGCCGACGACTCGGGGGAGATCAAAGCGACCTGGTTCAACCAACCCTGGCTCGAGAAGCGGCTCGTGCCGGGCACGGAGATTCGCCTGCGTGGCCGGCTCAACAAGTTTGGCTTCGCGGTCTCCTCGCACGATCTCGACGGCGAGGTCGAGACCGCGGATTTCGCTCCGGTCTATCCGGCTGCGGAGGACGTGTCGCAGAAGAAGCTGCGCGACCTTCGGGCGCAGGTGCTGCCCCTGGTGCGTGACACCGCCGATCCGCTTCCTGCCACGGTGCGGGTAGCGGAGAGACTTCCGCTCCGCTCTGACGCGCTCATTGCGCTGCACCGGCCACGCTCGCTCGAAGAGGCGGAGCTAGGGCGAAAGCGCCTCGCGTTCGACGAGCTGCTCGTGCTCCGTCTCGCGCTCGGTCGGACGACGAGGGCTCGCGAGCAGGCCGTCGCGGAGCCGTTGGGCAAGCCGGGCGCGCTCCTCGCCGCATATCGCTCTGCGCTCCCCTTCGAGCTCACCGCCGACCAGCAACGCGCGCTGGTCGAGATCGATTCCGACCTCGCGCGAGCGACGCCGATGCACCGGCTGCTGCAAGGTGAAGTCGGCTCGGGCAAGACGGTGGTCGCGCTGTACGCGCTTCTGCGCGCTGTCGAGGTTGGCCGGCAGGCCGCGTTGATGGCGCCCACCGAGACACTCGCGGAGCAGCACTTCCTCACGATCGAGGCGTTCTGCGGCGAGCTCGGGATCGCCGTCATGCTTCTGACAAGCTCGCTCCGCGCGAGAGAGCACGCGCATGCGCGGCAGCTCATCGCGTCCGGCGATGCTTCACTCGTCGTCGGGACGCACGCGCTCATCCAGCAGGAGGTGGACTTCCGCGACCTGTCCGTTGCCGTGGTCGACGAGCAGCACCGGTTCGGCGTCGGCCAGCGGAGCGCGCTCGCCGAGGGGCGGAGTCCGCATGTCCTGCACATGACTGCGACCCCGATCCCGCGCACGCTCGCGCTGACGGTGTACGGCGACCTCGACGTCTCCGAGCTCACCGTTCTGCCGGCGAACCGAAAGCCGGTGATCACGCGCTGGATCGGCGAGGAGCGTGCCTCCGAAGCGTATGCCCGCCTGACGCGGTTGCTCCGGACAGGTCGCCAGGCCTACGTCGTGTGTCCGCTCATCGAGCAGTCGGAGACCAGCCGCGCGCGGGCCGCCGAGCAGGAAGCCGAGCGGCTACGCGCGGGCGAGCTGCGGGACTTCCGCGTCGGCTGCATCCACGGGAGGCTCCGCCCCACCGACCGTCGCGATCTGATGGCGCGCTTCAAGGCGCGTGAGCTTGACGTGCTCGTCGCGACCACGGTCATCGAGGTCGGGGTCGACGTACCGAACGCGACCGTGATGATCGTCCAGGAGGCCGACCGCTTCGGGCTCGCGCAACTTCACCAGTTGCGAGGGCGCGTGGGGCGTGGCGCCGAGCAATCGTATTGCCTCCTCGTCTCGCGCCCCCGCGAGGAGCTGACCGAGAGCGCTGTCGAGCGGCTCGAGGCGATGGTGGCCACAACTGACGGCTTCGAGCTCGCCGAGCGCGATCTCGAGATCCGCGGCGAGGGGCAGCTCGTCGGCGCGCGGCAGTCGGGATTCTCGGATCTCCGTTTTGTCTGGCTCCGCCGCGACCGCGAGTTGCTCGAGCGCGCGCGCGACGTCGCGCGCGCGCTCGAGGACGAGGGGCTGCTCGAAGAGGATGTGGAACGGCTCCTGAGCCAGGCCGAGCATCTCGGCGACTCCTAGCGGCGGCCTCTTTCTTAGCCCCATGCGACTCTGCGAGTGTTCGCGGCATGCGCATCGTCGCCGGCTCGAGGAAGGGGCATCGCATCTCCGCGCCCCGCGGAGTCGTGACGCGTCCGACCGGCGACCGCGTCCGCGAGTCGACGTTCCAGCTCATCGGGCCAGTCGAAGGAGCGCGCGTGCTCGACCTCTTCGCCGGCTCGGGAGCGCTCGGGCTCGAGGCGCTCTCGCGAGGCGCGTCGCGAGCCGTCTTCGTCGAGCGCGACCGCGACGCCTGCCGCGTCATCTCCCAAAACCTCGAAAAGCTCCGCCTGACGTCGGCTCTCGTCCTCTGCCGCGACGTACTTGACGTTCTGCGGGACGAACGTACCCGCGGTCGCCGCTATGACCTGATACTCGCCGACGCGCCTTACGAGGAGTGGGATCGCCACGAGCCTCGGCTCGGCGAGCTCGTTCCGGGCGTGCTCTCCCCGGACGGCCTTCTGGTCGTCGAGACGGCAGATCGCGTCGAGCCCCAGGTTCCCCTCGACCTCGTCACGACGCGCCGCTACGGTTCCGCACGGATTTCACTCTTCCGCACGACGCACGAGACATGATCAGCGCGATCTGCCCAGGCTCCTACGACCCCGTCACGAACGGACACGTCGACGTCATCCGGCGCGCGGCTGCGATCTTCGACCGAGTCGTCGTGGGAGTGGTTCAGAATCCGCAGCACAAGGCGCCGCTGTTTCCCGTCGAGGAGCGGGTCGAGTTCCTCGAGAACGCGCTCGCGTCGCTCGACAACGTCGTCGTGGACGTGTTCTCCGAGCTCGTCGTCGAGTTCGCTCGCAAGCACAGCGCACAGACGATGGTGAAGGGCCTGCGCGTGATCTCGGACTTCGAGTGGGAGTTCCAGATGAACCACCTGAACCGAGTGCTCGCCCCGGAGATCGAGACCGTCTACGTCATGTCGAGCCCGCAGTACAGCTTCGTGTCCTCGAGCGGAGTCAAGGAGATCGCGTCGTTCGGCGGCAAGGTGGACGAGCTCGTGCCCGAGGCGGTGGCGCGCCGCTTTGCCGACCTCTATCCAGACGGGCGCCCTGGTGCCCCCGTCTCACCCTCCGAGTAGACTTTCGCAGCCATGGACGTACTCGTTCTCATCGACAAGCTCGACGACCTCGTGCACAACGCGAAAGCGGTGCCGCTGACCGACCAGGTGCGCCTCGACCGCGAGGAGATCTACGAGATCCTCGACCAGATGCGCGCGACGATCCCGGAGGAGATCAAACAGGCGCGCTGGATCGTCAAAGAGCGCCAAGAGATGCTCGCCGAGGCGAAGCGGGAGTGCGATCGGATCGTCCAGGAGGCGCGCGAGCAGGCGGTTCGCGAGGCCTCACAGACGGAGATCGTGCGAATCGCGGAGCGGCAGGCCGAGGACATCGTCGACGACGCACGCCGGCAGGCGCGCGAGACGCGGCTCGAAATGGAGGACTGGGCGGACGGGATCCTCTCGACGCTCGAGGTCAATCTCGACAAGTTCCTCTTCGCGGTCAAGCGGGGGCGCGAGCGATTGCACGAGCGGTCGCAAGAAACCGTCATCGCGGGCATCGGGCCGGAGCCGATTTCTGGGCAGATGTCCGGGCCGATGTCCGGTCCGCTCGACTCCGAAGAGCTCGAGCGCATCTAGCAACCGCGCTGTCTCGAGCTAGGCGGTCCGGCGCACCGGCTGCGTTGGCACGGGCTGGGTTCGGATGGGCTGGGCTCGGACCGGCTGTTTTCGTACCGGTTGGGCGAGTGCAGCCTGCGAGAGCTCGGAGCACACCGCGATCGCGGTTTCGACAAACGCCTCCGCGGCCGCGCTGCGGTGGCGATCCCGGTGCCAGACGAGACCGATTACGCGCGGCGCCACCCGTCCGGCAAGGTCGACTATCTCGACGCTCTCGTCGCCCGCCTGCACGGTGAGGAGCGGAGCGATGCTGATCCCGACCCCCGCCCCGACGAGTCCCTGCACGGTGCCGTTGTTATCGGAACGAAACACGACATTCGGCTGTCTCCCGGAGGAGGCGAGCTGCGTCTCGACCGCATCCATCGCGCGGCACTTGCTGAAGCCGATCAGCGGATGGAGAGCGATCTCCCTCAGCGTCGGGGTGCGCTTGGGGGCGGCAAGCGGCGATCCAACGGGAACCAACAGCACATACGGATCGCTGAAGAGCTCGACCTCGTCGAGTGGACCGTGGTTCGCAGGCAACGTCATGAAGGTCAAGTCGAGGGCGCCGCGCTCGACGAGCCCGAGGAGCTCCTCTTCGTCGGGCGACTCCTGGAGCACGACCTCGACCTGGGGGTGCTCCATCCCGAACCGGCGCAGGAGCGCCGGAATGACCTTTGCGCCGACGGACTGGAAGGTGCCCACGCGCAACCTGCCCGCGTCACCCGCCGCCAGCGCGTCCATGTCGGCCTTGGCAGCGAGAAGCCGGGCCTCGATCGCCGAAGCGTGACGGAGGAGGATGGTGCCGGCCTCGGTCAAAGAGATCGGGCGCGGACCGCCCGGGCGTTCGACGAGCCGCATGCCCACAACGCGCTCGAGCGTCGCGATCTGCTGCGAGATCGCCGACTGCGTATAGCCCAGCTGCTCGGCGGCTCGACCGAACGAGCCGGCGTCCGCGATGGCCTTGAGGGCAACAAGGTGCCGTAGGTCGAGCCCGAGCCAACGATCAGGTTCCATGATGAATCTCGAGGATACCGAGAACCGTGCTAATCGAGATCCGTCGGCTTCGGAGGGCGCTAGCCTAGGCTGGGCGCATGAGCACAGTCGACCTCCGCCGCTTCCGGCTCCGCGCCGGTGAGGTCCGCCACGAACTGCTCACGGTGGAGGTCGAGCCGTTCTCTCTCGGCGGGCAGCGCTACGAGGCGGTTCCGGATCGCATCCCGGTCGTCTTGGAGGTCTCGCAGGCATCGGGCGCGATGGTCTTCGACCTGCGCTTCGAGGCGACGCTCTCCGGCCCGTGCATGCGCTGCCTCGGCCACGCTGAGGCTCGCGCCGAGGTGAAAGCAAGGGAGCTGCACGACCACGACCCGACGAGCGCCGACGAGCTTCGCTCGGAGTACGTCGCAGACGATCGGCTCGACATCGGTGCCTGGGTGCGCGACGCGATCGCACTCGCGCTTCCTGAACAGATTCTCTGCCGCCCGGAGTGTGCCGGTCTTTGCCCGGTATGCGGCAAGGACTTGAACATCGAGCCACACGAGCACGTCGACGAGGTCACCGATCCGCGCTGGGCCGCTCTCGAGCAGCTTCGCGACGAACTCTGACCTGTCGCGCGCGGAGCACGGCCTAGTCTCAACGCTGCGACCCCGTAGGCCGTCGCCGTGTTCCACGGCGCCGAGCCGTCCCCTTGGCACGGCGACGACCTACGGCGTCGAGGAGGTGGCGCCGCCGCCACAGGACGCCACCCCCTGACCCTGTCGTGCAGCGCTATGCGTTCGCGAGCCTGACCTGAACGAGCCGGTAGCCGGCGATACCGCCGAGCGCCGGATCGCTTGCCCGGTAGGCCTTCACGAAGAACTGCACGTTGAAGTTGTTCCTCGGCTGCGGGAAAAACTGATTGGGAATGAGCTGGATGCTCACCCACCCGTCTGCCTGAGTTGCGAGGCGATCGCCGCGGACGACCCTCGGCGTCGCACGCATGAACACGAGCGCCCCACGAACCGCTCGACCGCGCTGATCCGTTACCCGGACGCGGGCGACGATCGGAGCGGTATTGCTCCTCACCGGGTTCGGCGAGAACCGGACCTGGGAGACGACGAGTCGGTCGCCGGCCGCCCGGAGATCCTCTGCGTTCACGGAGTTACCCGCAGGCGGGGGGGGAGGCGGCGTCTGGCCGCCCACGACCGCCGTCTCGTTTGAGAGCGCCGAACGCGAGCCGTTGTCGTTCCGCGCCGTGACGCGGACGCGGAGCGTCCGGGCAGCGTCGCTCGCCACCACGAGATACTGCGTATCGCTGGCGCCGGAGATCTCACCGCAGTTGTCGCCGGTCTGG
>Ga0136633_1002543_pt1 | contig 12507 bp, 12 predicted proteins | sample AntDrymeUQ832206_2_FD_105494 | JGI IMG/M metagenome (GOLD analysis project Ga0136633, IMG submission 105494) | Polar desert sand microbial communities from Dry Valleys, Antarctica - metaG UQ83 (22.06) | ecosystem: Environmental > Terrestrial > Soil > Desert | place: Antarctica: Dry Valley... | reverse complement strand
CGACACCAACGCGCCGGGCGTGACCTTCACCCCGAACCGTTCCAGCGCCTTCGACGCCTTCCCGAACGACAAGCCGAGCACGTAGTGGAACCACAAGGCCAACGCCATCGCGTTCGGACCGACATGCGATGCCGCCGCGCCAAGTGCGTCGCTCGTCTGCTCTGGATCCTACGTTCCGCACGTCGGGTGAGCCCTTCCCGTCGAATTTGCTGGCCTAGCGGCAGGCGGAGCTTGGTAGCGACATGTTGTTGTTGATGGCTACGGCGAGCTGGTCGATGGCGTTGAAGGGACGCTGCGGGTTGTAGTTGTCCGGGGTGTCCCAGCAGGCGGTGTGGTCAGTGGCTAGGTGGTCGATCTCGTCGAGGTAGAGGCAGCGCCAGCGTTTGCGGGGGTCGGGGTCGAGGCTTCCGGTGCTGGTCTCCCCGCCGACCTGGTAGCCGAGGACCATGGCCCGGTTGCGGCGCCAACCGAGAGCGTGGGGGCAGATCAGCCGGACGCGTCCGTGGTAGGACACGGCGATCGGGCGGCATTCGAGTAGCGCGGTGTGCAGCGGCGCCCACGCCGAGGGGGCCGTTGGCGTGGAGTCGAGCACGGCGATGGCGGTCATGAGGAGAGGTTCACCGGCGTGCCTGGCGGTCCCGCTCGACCACGGTGATGGAGAGGGCTTCGAGCGTGCTGACGGCTTGGCGTAGTCGGCGAGCGTTGTCGAACCACTCGGCGTAGCGCTCGGCCATGTCGGCGGGTAGTAGCCGGGTGAGCGTCTTGCCGTCCTGGGTGCGGGTCCATTGTTGGTAGGGGCCGTGAAGCTCGGGGGGATCGTTGTGGCAGCGGCAGTTGGTCTTGCCGCAGCGCATGTGACGGGTGATGAGGCTGCCGGGTAGCACGAAGCCAGCGTCGGCTAGGCGTCGAGCGACGGCCTGTTGGCTGCGGCGCTCGGCGGCTGTGGGTCCGGGTCTGGCCATCCACGACTCCTTGTCCTTCACTGGGTACAGTGCAGGATAGCAGTCGGGCCGGCCGGCGGCAAGGAGGTGGTGGTGGGTGGACGTAAGGACGGTCCGGGTCGATCCAGCCGACATCGAGATCGGCACCGAGCAGCTCGCCGGCCTACCGGTCGTCAACGCCGTACTCGCCCGGCTCGGCTTCGACGCCTTGGTCGAGGCCTACCTGCCCGGGCCCGACGCCCGCTGCGCCCTGGAGCCAGCCCGGGCGATCGGGGTGCTGGTCCGCAACCTCACCCTCGGCCGCTCACCGCTCTACGGGCTCGGCGCGTGGGCGGCCGGTTTCGACCCTGCTCAGCTCGGGCTGTTCGCCGGTGAGGCCGAGCACCTGAACGACGACCGTGTAGGCCGGGCCCTTGACGAACTGTTCCTGGCCGACCGGGCCAGCCTGACCACCGCGCTCAGCCTGGCCGCCATCCGCACCTACGGCATCGACTGCTCCGAGCTGCACAATGACTCCACTTCGATCTGCCTCTACGGCGACTACCGGGCCGCCACCGGCCAGACCCGCGGCGGGGCCACGCCGGCCCGCCCCGCCCGAGGCCACTCCAAAGACCACCGGCCCGACCTGAAACAGCTGGTTTGGATCCTCACCATCAGCGCCGACGGGGCGGTGCCGCTCACCCATCGCCTGGCCGATGGCAACACCGAGGACTCCACGACCCACGTCGCCACCTGGGACGAGCTCGCCGCCCTTCTCGGCCGGACCGACTTCTTGTATGTGGCGGACTGCAAGCTCGCGACCCGCGACAACATGGACCACATCGCCGGCCGCCACGGCCGGTTCGTGACCGTGCTGCCCCGCACCCGCAAAGAAGACCGGACGGGGCGGGCCTGGATTGCTGCAGGACCGGCCGCCTGGGTTGAGATCGCCCGCCGCCCCGGCAAACGCAAGACCGACCCGCCCGAGATCTGGTCGGCGGTGCCCGCCCCCAGCCCGTCGGCAGAGGGCTACCGGATCGTGTGGGTACGGTCCTCGACCAAGCGGGCCAACGACGCCATCTCCCGCGCCGACCGGATCGACGCCGCGACCAGGGCGCTGGAGGCTCTGGCCGGAGGCCTCGGCTCACCGCGCTGCAAGCTCAAGACCCGCGTCGCTGTCGAGGATGCCGCCCGTGCCGCCATCGTCAAGGTGGGCGCCACCCGCTGGGTGCAACCGGTCATCACCGACGAGATGGTCACCACCTACCGCCAGGAACAGCGGGGCAGGCCCGGCCCCAACACCCGCTACCGCGCCGTCCAGCGGCACCGCTTCACGCTCAGCTGGCACACCGACATCGAGCGGGTCCGCTTCGACGCCGCCTCCGACGGCTGCTTCCCCCTCATCACCTGCGACCCTGAGATGACCGCAGCCGAGTTGCTCGCCGCCTACAAGGGCCAGCCCCGCCTCGAGCGCCGCCACGCAACCTTCAAAGGTGTAATCGAAGCCGCCCCCATCCAGCTGAAAAGCGCGAGGTCACCGGATCGACGCCGGTCCCGACCACCACAAACATGCAGGTCAGCGGGGGTGCGGCGGGAATGCTAGGGGCCCAACCCCCCCTCGTGTGCCTACCACGTGCCTATAGATCCTTGCCCCTCAGTGCTCGGCGCGCCTCGGTCCTGGGTGGGGTGCGGGGGTCCGCTAGTTGCCCGGTGGCGGGTCGAAGCTGCATACGGCCAGCGAGCGCAGCCACAGCTCTATCTGCTCGGAGTCGAAGCGGAGACACGAGCCGACCTTCAGGAAGGGGATGCGCCGCTCGGCGACCAGGCGCCGGACGTGACGGGTCGACAGGTTCAGGCGCGCTGCGACGCCGTCGAGGTCGAGGAGGCTTGGAGCCGAGACGGTCGCCTCACCTAGCGGGTCGAGTTCGACCAGGCCGGCCCGGGTCTGCTGGTCGCGTGCCTCCTGGTGAGCCTCGCGAAGCCGGTCGAACACCACCACGGGCGCCTCGGCGGCCAACTGGGCGGCTCCGGCCCCCGAGCCGGGACACGCCCGCTTCGTAGGGTTGAGGGGGTGGACCCAGTCGAAGAGATGCTCAAGCGGGTGGGTGTCGACGCCTACGGCGACGGCGAGCAGCTGACCTCGTTCGAGACGCTGTTCAGCGACGAGGGGCGGTTCCCGTTCCCGGCCACAGTGGTCGGTGCGCCCGTCGAGGTGCTCGCCGTCGAGTTCGACGGCGACGAACGGCGCGGTCTGGTCGCAGTGTGCCGGCGGACAGGGGTCATGCACCGCGTGTCGCTCCTCGACGTCGAACCCGCCGGCCCGCTGACCGTCGCCACCCGCCTGCTCCTCCAAGCCCACCGGCGGTGGGCGTGCGCGCCACCGCTCACCCTGACCGAGACCGCAGCACCGCAGACCTGGGCCTACCGGTCGCTCGTCACGGCGCCCCCCAGCGACCTGGGCCCGCCGCTCGGGCTACGGGACGAAGGCATGTGGGACCCGGCTGAGGAGTGGTGGGGCGACGATCCGGACCGGGTCACCGCGGACCCGGTCCTGTCGGTCGTGATCGCCGCCGGCCGGCGGCCGATGTTCGAGATGGAGCAGGTCCTGCCGGGAGTGGCCATCGACGATATCGACGACCCCATCATCGACGCTGTCGATCTTCACCGTGCCGGCCTGGCCCGTGAGGCGAACCGGCTTCTGCGAGGCATGATCGACCGTGACGTCCGCTGCGTCGACGCCTGGGTTCATCTCGGCAACTTCACCCTCGACGACCACGGTCCCGGGCGGGCCCGGCCCCACTACGAAACCGCCGTCGCCATCAGCGAACGAGCCCTTCCCCACGGTTTCGCAGGTGTGTTGCCTCGCGGGCTGGTCGACAACCGGCCGTTCCTGCGGGCCCTCCACGGTCTTGCCCTGTGTGCCTGGCGGCAACGTCGGTGGAGTGAGGCTGAACAGATCCTCACCGCAACCGTGTGGCTCGACCCGACCAGCGCCATGACCCCGCTCGCTCTCCTCGCCGCCGTCCAAGCCCGCACCCCCTGGAAAGACCAGTGACCCCGGCCAAAGCCGGTGGGAAGAAGCGGGCCCCTATCTTCGGGCCCGAACCGTGGACCGAGATCGGCGGGACAACATGGTCACACTTCGACCGCTGGTATGCGCTCGTCATCGTCCACGACCACCACGGCGACCCTGGAGGCCTCGAGGCCGACCTGGTCGGAAGGCTCCGCAGCTTGAGCGGCCGGGACGACGTCGAAGCCAAGCTTGCCCACCTGGCGTGGCTGACCGACGAGCTCAACGCCGCCGGCCTCCGCTTCGACGACCTCTCCAGGGCCGAGACGGCGGACACAGCCACCAGGGCCAAGGCCCGGCGCAAGGTCCTCGACCAGGCGCTGGAAAGCCGGTCCACCACCCCGGCCATGCTCGACACACCCCGCCGACGCCTCCAACACCGGGCCCGCAGGGGCCACTGGCCGGCATTCCCCGCCCCCGTCGACCCCTGGTACACCCAGCTCGGCGGCGACCCCGACGGCACCATCGCCTTTATCACCGCCGGCCGCTCGTCCAACGCCGCCCGCCGCCTCGGCCGACACCTCGAACGGCTCGACACCAAACGGATCACCGCCTCCGAACGCCTCAGCCTCCACCGGGCCTTCCACACCGCCGCCCTCGACCTCGCTGATGCCGCCGACGACTCCTACGGCGCCATCGGCGACCTGCGCGAAGAGGCGCTCACCGACTACCTCGCTCTCGACTGGCGAGCCGCGGGCATCGAACCGCCCGCCTACTGGCAGGACCTGTGCGAGCTGCTCATCTGGGAACCGTACGGCCTCGCCTTCCGAACACCCGACGCGCCGTTCCGGAACGTGAGAAGCGATGAGGCCGACGGCGTGGAGACAGCGCTCCTGGCGTTAGCCGACGAGCATCGGACCGCCCACCTCGACTGGGTCGCCGACGAAGCACGCCAGCAGGTCGCCTGGCTCCACCTCGCCGGCCAGCGCCTCACCCGCTACCTCGACACCGCCACCCTCCTCGGATCCGACCACTGGATGCCGATCGTCGCCCTGGCCGAGTCGGCCCTCCGCCACCACAACCCGAAGCTCGCAATCGACATCTTCCTGGCCGCCGACCAGCCCGGCCCGCACCGCGACACCCTACGCGGCCGCTGCCACCAGCTCACCGGCCACCATGCCGAAGCGTCCAACCCTCCTCGCTGCGACCCGAGCAGAAGGCCGCCGGTCGACGCGGAGTAGATCCGAAGCTGGCTACCTGCGCAGACACGACCTGCGCCACTCCGCCGTGCCCCGCCAGCGGCCCGTTCGACATATCGTGGTGCGTCCACGTCCACCGACGACGAGCTACGCCTCGCTCGCCAGGCCGCCGGTGCCATCGCCGAGCTGAACCGGTACCTCCACACGTAGCCCGCCCGGTCGCGATCCGAAGGGGTCTCAGCCAAGGTCAGCTCAGAACGGCGTCGAGGAAGGCGTCGGCCTCCTCAGCGGTGAGATCGTCGATGACCTGCTCGCCGTAGGGCGGGTGTGGTCGCCCGCGCCGGAGCAACTCATCGACGGGGAGCTCGAGGCTCTCGTCTGGCATGGGCTCGGGGTGCGGGTTCGACATCTCGGTGGCCAGCGTAGGGCTTATTCGGGCTGGTCGGGCTGGGCGAATCCCGCACCTGAAGGGCGGGAAGCCTTTGATGTCGTCCGACTTCGGTGCCATGTCGCTGCCTTCTTCTAAGCGCTGTTCACCACGAACGTCTGTCGAAAGCTCTTTTGGCTGACCTTGCGCCCGTCCCGTTCGGCAAGGAGACTAAACCCCTTGGTCTCGAAGCGCCCTGGACGGGTGGAGTGCATCTCCACGAGGAGATACCAATCCTGCACCGGGGTGCCCTCGGGGTCCGGACCGTACCGCTCGCCGCAGCCGGCCGTCGGCGGACAACTCGGGTCGAGCACCACCTCGCTGACGTCATGAAAGTCGGGACGGAGTTTCTCCGCCACCTCCGGCCCGTTGGCTCCGCCCACATAGCTCCCGCCTGTTTCCGAGAATCGCACCGCCCACACTCGGTCGATGACGAGGCCTTCAGGAACACCGAGGATCTCAGCGCTGAGGAACCGGATTGGGCGCTTGCCCAGCGGTCTCGGTGTCACCACATGGAAAAAGTGCGGATCACCCACGGGCGTCGGTCCCGCACCGACGGTGAAGGTCGAGGCGGCCTCTATGAAGAAGTCGCTCTCAACAGGACCACTGGGCCGCAACGACAGACCGACGATCACGAATGCCGGTACCACGAGCAGCACCGCCCACCGGCGGTACAGTCGGCTCTCTCGTGCAGCTCCCGGGAGCGTCTTGTCCCCGAGACTGCTTGGCCGGCTCATCCTTCTAAGCTCCCTCATCTTCATCAAGATCACGACAACGCGCTCCATGTACCGGCGGTACGATCTCGACGGCGTCGTTCTCGGCCGCTTCCCCGCTGTGCGACCGTCTGGCAACCGAACCTTGACAAACGCCTACGTCTCGAGCCAGGCGTCGTTCTCATGCCGGTTCCACGCTATCCGTCCGTCGGGTCCGCACCTTCACGAACGCCAACGCCGTCGAGTCGATGATCTCCATCATCCGCTCACTTTGGAGAGCACGATATCTTCGTAGGAGGGCACTCCTTCGAGGTAAAATGGTAAAAAGAATAGTATGCCAAGCCCGGCCCCATCCCCGCAGCTTTTGAGTCAGGGTTAGTGAAACCGATGGTCACGACCTCTCGCTCACCGCGGCAAAACTTTAGGACCGTGTCTGGGAGGCCGCATTCCAGCCAGCCACGTTCAACCAGCTCCTTTCGGTAGAATTCCTGGATTTCAGCCTGAGCGACGCCCTCCGGGGCCTTCATGTAGGCGCCAGCGAATGCCGCAAGCACCTGCACGCCACTCATCAGTTCCCCCGGCCTCTCCGCACTTGCTTCCCTCTTCACAACGGTTGAGCCCTTGTACTGCAAGTTGGCCTCCGCTGCAGCTTCAACCTGCGATGCGGTAACCTCGTTGTTCCTGCGCCACCCACAGCCTCCAATGACCAGAGCAGCCACCACGGTGGCCGCCGTTAGCGCCCTCGCCGTTCCTCCCATTAGAATGATCCAGACTATCCGACCCGGCGGCCCTTCCATCATCCTTCCTGACGCTAGACCCGACTGACCGCAGCTCGAGTCGCTGAACACGACCTAGGGCCATGCCGAAGCGTCCAACCCTCCTCGCTGCGACTCAGAAGGCCGCCGGTCGACGCGGAGTAGATCCGAAGCTGGCCCACCTGCGCAGACACGACCTGCGCCACTCCGCCGTGCCTCGCCAGCGGCCCGTTCGACATATCGTGGCCCATGGCTCAGGAGTCGCTGCCCACGGTTCACCCTGCGATCGCAAGCGTGCTCCACCAGATAGGCGAGGCGACAGGAGGGCGTTGACGACGGCTCCCTGCTGGAGACGCTGGCCGCCCAACCGGATGCGAAGGAGCTGGTCGCCGAGCGCCGATCGTGACGGAGCGTTCCCCGTTAAGCAACGGCTCGGCGGGCTCCCGGCTTGCGGATCCCCCAAAGTCTTAACGGGATCGGCTATGGTAAGACCTATCCTCAAAGTCAACCCCTCAAAGCGGGTCGCATGACCCCGGATCAGGTCTGCCGCCTGGCGGAGGAGGGCGAAGGGCTGCGTCGGGAGTTCAAACGGCAAATCAACGACGACAAGCTGGTCGAGGCGATCGTTTGCCTGGCCAACGGCGACGGCGGCATCCTCCTCCTGGGCGTCGATGACGACGGCACCATCGTCGGCGCCCGACACCGGCACGGCGGCCGCACCGACCCGGTCCGGGTGGCCGCCCTGGTCGCCAACCGAACCTCGCCACCTGTAGCTATAACCGTCGAGGTGGTCAAGGTGGATGACCTCGACGTCGTAGCCGTCGATGTGCCCAAGGGCACCGGCCTGGTCTCCACCATCGGGGGCCTCTACCTGCGACGGGCGATGACTGTGCACGGCAAGCCGGAGTGCGTGGCCATGCAACCGCATGAGGCGATGGCTCGGGCTGCCGACCTCGGCGCCCGGGATCTGTCCGCCAACCCCTTGGCCGACGCTGCGCTCGGCGACCTTGACGGTGCCGAGCTTCAAAGGTTCCGGGCCCTCGCCGCAGCCGGTGGCGACCGGATCCTCGGAGAGCTGTCCGATGAGGACCTCCTCAGGGCACTCGGCTTCCAGGCCGTCGACGGGCGACTCACCCTCGGAGCGGTACTTCTCTTTGGTCGCCCGGCAACGATCCGGCGGTTCGCTCCGACCCACGAGACTGCCTTCCAGGTGATCGACGACCTCAAGGTTCGCGTCAACCACATCACCCACCGCCCCCTCATCGCCTCAATGCTTGATCTGGTCGCCGCCGTCCAGCCTTACAACGTCGAGGAGGAGATCCAGGACGGGCTCTTCCGGATCGGATTGCCGACCTATGCCGAGGTGGCCTTGCGGGAGCTGGTGGCCAACGCTCTTGTTCACCGCAGCTACACCGCCAACGGGCAGGTGCGAGTGGTGATCGAGGACGACGTCCTCTCGGTGAGCAGCCAGGGCAGCTTCCCCGATGGGATCAACACAGCCAACATGCTCACCGCGCCCCCCCAGCCCAGGAACCCGCTGATCGCCGAGGCGTTCAAGCGGGCCGGGCTGGTCGAACGGACCGGTCGCGGGATCAACCGCGCCTTCCGCAGCCAGCTGGCCGGCGGTCGACCGGCCCCGGACTACTCCAGATCGACGAGCGGCTGGGTGGAGGCCCGGCTGCGGGCCGGGCCAGCCGACCGGGAGCTGGCCGCCTTCGTCGCCCACGCCGAACGACGAAACGAGCCGATCTCGCTACCCACCCTCCAGGTGCTGCACGAGATCCGTCTGGAGCGGCGCCTGACCACCGCCGAAGCCGCCGAACTGCTCCAGGTCCCTGCCGCCCAGGCCCGATCTCAGCTGAACGCTCTGGTGGAGCGGGGCTACCTCGAAGCCCGAGGGGAAGGCAAAGGCCGCACCTACCACCTCGCCGGCTCCCTCTACCGCAGCCTCGGCGGAGGCGCCGCCTACGTCCGGACGCGTGGTTTCGACGCCATCCAGCAGGAGCAGATGATCCTCACGTTCGTGCGCGAGCACGGCGGGATCGTCCGCAGTCATGTGGCTGACCTATGCCAGCTGACCCCGCAGCAGGCCGCCGAGCGGCTCAAGCAGATGCGGGCCAAAGGTCTCCTCGTGATGACCGGCGGCCGGCGAACGGCCCGCTACCAGCTACCCGACCAACCCCTGCGGGAATGACAAGCCGTAACGAGCCGGGCCGCCGCCCTCGGCCGCTCCCTCGGTCGTCCACGTCGTGCCGCTTACGAGCACGATGTCGTCGCTGCTTCGGCCCGGCCACTCACCTGACCTTCAGGAAACGGACGCGCCGTTCCGCGACGAGGCACCGGACTTGGAGTCCGATCCAGAGGAGGGCTAACATAGTTTTCTGACTTTCTTCGGCCTTTTAGGCGCGGTGTAACAACATGAGGCTGAGATGCCTGTCGGAACTCGGTGACCTTGGGTGGATCGGGCGTCGCGGTCAGCGTCTGTGGGCCCGAGACCTTCGGGTTGTGGCCGCTGCACTGACCCTCGCCGTGTCGGTACCGGCCTGCGGCGAAAGCCGCACGACCGACCCCACGCCCGCTACCGGCGCCACGGCCCAGACCACGATGGCCGGCACCGCCTCGACGGACACCACGCTCCAGCGGGGCGCGCCCCGGTGGGAGACGGTTGTAACGCTGACGGGCACTGGAGCGGCCAACCCGCCTGCCTTTCCGATCCTGCGCGACAGCCTTCAGTGGCGGGTCCGATGGCGCTGCGAGACCAGGACGCTGCGGGTCACCACCGACCCGCCGCCGCGACGGGGGTTGCCCCTCGTCGACGGCGCCTGCCCAGCCAGCGGTGAGGGCTTCGCCATCGTCACGGGCGACGTCCGCCTCACGATCACTGCGACAGGGCCGTGGGAGGTGATCGTCGACCAACAGGTCGACACGCCGCTGCGCGAGCCTCCCTTCGAGGGCATGGCGACGGCCCCACTGCTGGCCGAGGGTGCCTTCTACCCCATCGAGAAGGAAGCCAAGGGCACGGCACGCCTCTACAAGAGAGCTGACGGTGCGAGCGTCCTGCGGCTGGAGGACTTCGAGGTCTCGAACAACGTCGACCTCTACGTTTGGCTGAGTGAAGCCACCGCACCCCGCACCAGCGCTGACGCAGTGGCCGCACCGCACGTGGTGCTGGGCAACCTCAAGTCGACCGTCGGCAACCAGAACTACGTCTTGCCCGACATACCCCTCGAGCGGGTGCGATCACTGGTGGTCTGGTGCGAACCCGTCCGGATCGCCTACGGCGCCACCACCTTCTCGCTGGGCCCATGACCGCACCCCAGTGCCGGAAGAGAGTGAGTGAAGACATGATCGCTAGTCGACCCCTACGAGGCATCAATCGCCGCTCCTGGCGCCGCGTCCTCGCCTGCTCGGCAGCGCTGGCCCTGGTCGCCTCGTCCTGCTCCAAGGTCGACAGCAAGGACAACCCAGCCTTTGTCCCGAAGGTCGCGGGCGTCGATCGAGCCGAACCGGGCGCCGGAAGCTGGCGCCCGTGGGTGCTCACCTCGGCGGATCAGTTCCCCGTGCCCCCACCGCCGGCACCGACCGGTCCCGAGGCCAAGGCCGAGGACCAAGAGCTGCGCGACATCGTCTCCAAACGCACGCCGGAGGTGGCCGACATCGTGCAGCGCTGGGACGGGAAGAACCAGCCCATCTCTACGCCGTGGATGCAGATGGCCCTCGACTTCATCTCGGCCCGGGAGAAGGACCCGGCGGCAGCCTCACGGGCCTACGCCCTGGTGGCCGTTGCCGCCTACGACGCCACCGTGGCCACCTGGAAGGCCAAGTACCGCTACAACCGCAGGACGCCCGATGTGGTGGCGCAGCTGACCACGCCCGGCCCCGACCCGTCCTACCCCTCCGAGCACGCCGCCATCGCCGGCGCCGCCAGCAAGGTTCTGGCCTACCTGTTCCCGGAGCGGCCCGCTCTCCGCCTCGACGAGGCCGCCGAGCAGGCGGCCGATTCCCGCGTCCAGGCCGGCGTGGCCCGCCGCAGCGACGTCGAGGCCGGACTGGCCCTCGGCCGCAGCGTCGGCGACGAGGTCATCAAGTACGGCAAGGCCGACGGCTCTGACGTGGTTTGGAACGGACAGCGCCCGCCCGGCATCGGCCGAGGGCCCCAGTACTGGGAGCCCCAGCCCGGGTCCACGGCCAACCCGGTCTCCCCCTTGGCGGGCCAGTGGAATACCTGGGTGCTCACCTCAGGCAGCCAGTTCCGCCCCGGCCCGCCCCCGGTCTACGGCTCCCCCGAGTTCCTGGCTCAGGCCGAGGAGATCGTGCAGGTCAAGCAGAACCTGACCGAGGAGCAAAAGAAGGCAGCCACGTTCTGGGCCGGCGGCCAGGGCACCCCCCTCCCGGCCGGCGTGTGGAACCAGGTGACCATCGCCTACCTTCGTGACCTCAAGCCAAGCCATCCTCAGGCCGAACGGGTGATGGCCCTGGCCAACGTGGCTCTGGCCGACGCCGGCATCGCCGCTTGGGACGCCAAGTTCACCTACTGGGATCCCCGCCCTGAGAACGGGGTCAACGACCTCGGCCTCGAGAAGGGATGGGAGCCCTACCTGGTCGACACGCCTTTCTTCCCGTCATACATCTCGGGCCACGCCACCTACTCGGGTGCGATAGCCGAGGTGCTGGCCTTCGTCTTCCCGTCCCGGTCGAAGGACTTCCACGACAAGGCTCAAGAGGCGGCCAACTCACGTCTGTGGGGTGGCATCCACTGGCGCAAGGACAACGAGGTAGGCATCGACGTGGGCAAGAAGGTCGGCCTGGCTGTGATCGAGCGGGCCAAGGTCGACGGCGCCCCCGCGCTGGGCTGAGAGCCTCAGTCGCGGAGGGATCAGTGATCCGGCGCCTCGTCGGTGTCCCAGAAGCGAGCGATCCAGGCAATGCCAAGGAGCGTGACGGCGATCCCAGGAAGGCCGTGCCACGCCACCGCCCCGCCGGGCACGTTTCCCTCGCGTGCCAAAGAGATCAACCCGAAGTGGGTTAGCAGCATCCAGAAGCCGGCCAGGGTGATGACCCCGCCACCGGCGAACAGCAGCGTGTGCGACGGACGCGCTCTCCTCAGCTGGACGAGGCCCGTCAGGGCGACGGCGAGCACCGCAGCACCAGGAACCGCGTGATCGACGAACTCGACGATGCTTCTGACCTCCAGCTTTCCGAAGACGACGGCATAGGGCGGGAGGATGGCCCACAACCCGATGAGCATGCCGACCAATGGCAGCCGAGACTTCTCTCCGTTTTCCGGCACGGACCCAAACTATCCGCCACACCAGAAGGACACGATCCCGTAACGCGACGGACCCTGAGAGGTGACGAGACCTCCTTAGCGTCGGCGACATGAACCCGACAGGTCTGGCCCGGCTGCGCCAGCCGGAGGTGCGTCGGGTGTTGGCGGCGGTGGTGGGGGGGAAGCTCCTCGGCCTGGTCGGTGTGCTCGGGGG
>Ga0136633_1002542_pt1 | contig 12507 bp, 10 predicted proteins | sample AntDrymeUQ832206_2_FD_105494 | JGI IMG/M metagenome (GOLD analysis project Ga0136633, IMG submission 105494) | Polar desert sand microbial communities from Dry Valleys, Antarctica - metaG UQ83 (22.06) | ecosystem: Environmental > Terrestrial > Soil > Desert | place: Antarctica: Dry Valley... | reverse complement strand
GCGACCCCTCCCGGCACAGCCGCAGGCGTGGGCACACACGCACAAGCTGCACAAAGTCCCAAAACGCCAGCAACCACGGGCGATAACGGCCCATCCGTGTGACCACCAACTGCGGAACTCGGGTGAAACGCTCACCGATCGCCCGCTCGTCGATCACAACAACGAGTTCTACATAACGCGACGTATCCCTTCACGTTATTGATCTACGCTTCCTAAGCACCGCTCCGGCTCGCCCTCCGGGCTCGCCTCCGCGGCGCTCACCGCGGCCCACAGGGGGGGTCAGTTTTCGACCGGCGCCAGGGGGTCAGATTTCAAGCGGCCTTGACAGAAGCGCTCTTCGACACCGTCGCGTCCCGGACTGGCCACCACTTCCGCGACGAGGCCGGCCGCTAGGATGCCCGCCCTGATGACCTTCCTGGCCGTCGATCACGTGCCAACGACGTGCGCGGGCTCGTCACGCGTTCCGGGAGATGCAGCGAACGTCGGGCATCTGGCACGCCAGGTGTTCGATCTGCCCGAGTTCCGGCTGGCGGTCTGCGAGCACCGTGCGCAAGACGCTGCATGTGCAGGCACGAAACGACTGCCGCGTTCCCTGCCAGATCACGGTGGATCGGGGTTTAGGTTCAGGCGCGGACGACTCAGCACGAGCGGCGCGATCAACTGTCGTCGCTCATCGGCGCCGCAGATGGATCGCTACCGCCGCCGACAGCCTGGCCGGACGCGCCCGCCGATCAGCGCGGACTAGCGGTAGTGGTGTCGATCACCTTGCCGCCCGACACCAGGTGCGCTGTGACCTTCACGCCGGGCAGCTTGAGGCCGGTGGTCCTTGGGATCTTGCACACCAACGGCTGGGCTGCGATCGCGCGCGAAAGCGTCATCTTGCAGATCGACGCGGTGCCTCTGCGGGCGGCCGTCGAGCAGCTGCCGATCTGGACGCCGTTGCGCGTGGCAATCAGGCGCACGCGGCCCGAGCTCCCCGGGGTCACCCCGGCGATCAGGCTGCGCTGATGGCGGGCGAGCACGATCTTCGACAGCCCGCGCCCACGCGTCGCAGGCGTGACCAGTGACGGTGCCGGTCGGGACACCGGTGCGGGCACGATCCGCACCGCCGTGCGGGCGACATCGCCCGCCGAACTCGCAGCACCGAGAACCACGCGGCCATCGGCCGGCGCCGCGGCTGGCGCCTGGAACACGCCGTCAGGACTGACGGTGCCCACGGACGCGTTGCCACCCGGGATGCCATTGACGCTCCAGCGCACCGGTCCCGAGCCCGCACCGACCACGCTGAGCTGCACCGTGCTCGACGTCGATGCCCGCTCAGGGGCGCCTGAGATCGCCGTTCGCGAGGTCCGGGCGGTAGTCGACGCGGCGCTGCTGAACAGCCCGCTGATCGTGATCGTCGCGGTGGCGGTACGGGGATTGAGCGGGAAAGCGCTCGACGCGTCACGTGCCGCGAACGTGAAGCTGTCCGCACCGCTCTGCCCGAAGCGCGGGGTGTACTTCAGCTGCGACGACGAGAACCAGCTTCCGACCGGCTGGTTGAGGCTGCCCTTCCTGGGGGCGGTGACGATCTTGTATTGCACGGCGCCGGGGGTCGCCGACCACGTGTCGTCGTACTTCGTGGCCTTGAGGGTGATGGTCTTCGAAGAGAGCGTTCCGACCGTCCCCGCGTTGACGGGCTGCGCGAGGTAGCCGTTGACGACCGAGAGCGCGGTCGCGTACCCGGGGGCGTTGGTCTCGTTGGCCTCGACGACAACGCGATCAGGATCGGCGTCGGCCCGCAGCCAGTACTGGCCGGGTGCGACATCGGAGATGTCAACCCACTGGAATGCCAGCAGGGCGCTGTAGATGTCGCGCCAGCCACCCGAGACGCCCATCACGACGCTCGACGCCGTAGGGTTGTTCTGCTGGCAGAACGCGTTCGCCGCAACCGTGTAGACTGCCGTGGTGCGGGCAAATGACTCGATCCGCTGCGAGTCCACGAGACAGAACCCGACCTTCTGGCTGGGTGCGACCTCCGCGGTGCGGCCCTGGTTCCACAGCGAGTAGCGCATCGCATGACGCAGATGGAAGTGGTTGTGGCCGTCAGCGCCTTCGAAGAGCACCCGGGGCGCCGGGTTGCTGAGCACTGGAACCGGCGCCACCGCGGTGTTGCTGTCGTAGACCATCTGCGTGACCGTCGTCATGGTGCCGCTCACGTTTGCGCTGCCTCGGATCTCGAGCGCGCCGGCACCTGCGTTATGGACGTAACCGTCCATCCGGAGCAGCAGCCGGGACCCAGTCGCGTCGGTGTACACCTGAGGCGCCCGGCTCTGTACCGGAGCGTCGGACACGAGGTCCGGCAGCAGCGGGGCTGCGTGGGCCAGCGTTGCGGGCACTACAAGCGCGAGGAACGTCAGCACCGTCACCGTCGCGCCGCGGCGCAACCCCGTCGTGCGGCGACCGCAGTTCGACCTCATGCCAACCCTCGCACCCCGTCCCATTGTCATCCTTTACATGACGCTCTCAATCCGGATTCCGGGGTCAAGCTACAGCGCGGGCGCGCGGCGCGGGGGCCCACGGGGCACGTTCCGACAATTTTCAGACTGGTCCCGAACGCAGGGCCTACCCCATTGACCGGCGACACGAGGGCCCACGAAACCCTAGCTTGAGGGGCCGTGTACAACGTGTCAGCGTCATCCGAGGTGATCCGCGGGCACAGGCGGCTGCTCGCGCGGCGCGATCAGGAGCCCCGCGTCCACCGCACCGTCGTCCTGCTCGGGCTGACGAGCCTCTTCACCGACATCTCGTCCGAGATGGTCGTCGCAGTACTCCCGTTGTACCTCGTCTTCGTCGGCGGCTTCTCGCCGCTCGCGTTCGGCGTCATCGACGGGCTGTATCAGGGCGCGACGGCGCTCGTGCGCCTGGCCAGCGGCTACATCGGCGACCGCTGGCACCGTCACAAGGACGTCGCCGCGGCCGGCTACGGCCTCTCCGCGCTCTGCAAGCTCGCCCTCGCGACTGCCGGCACGGCGGTTTCGGCGATCGGAGCAATCGTGCTGATCGACCGTATCGGCAAGGGGATTCGCACGGCGCCACGTGACGCGATGATCTCGCTGTCGACGCCGCCCGAGCAGCTCGGAACCGCGTTCGGCGTGCACCGCGCACTGGATACGACGGGCGCGCTGCTCGGCCCGATCGCCGCGTTCGGTCTGCTCGCACTGGTCCCGTTTGGCTTCGGGACAATCTTCATCGTGTCGTTCTGCTTCGCGATGATCGGCGTCGGAATCCTGGTGCTGCTCGTACCCCGGGGGCGCGCCACAGCCGTGAAGGACCCCACACCTGCGCCCGCACCATCCGTGCGGGGCGCATTCGGCCTCCTGCGCCAGCGCCGCTTCACCGCCTTCGTGGTCGCCGGCGGTGCGCTCAGCCTCGCCACCGCCAGCGACGCGTTCATCTTCCTCGCGCTCGAGGAGCGTCTCGATCTGGGCACGACGCTGTTCCCCCTCCTGTTCGTCGGCAGCGCGGGCACGTACATGCTGCTCGCGGTCCCGATCGGCCGGCTCGCAGACCGCGTGGGACGAGGGCGCGTGTTGCTCGGCGGCTATGGGCTGCTGCTCGGCGTTTACCTCGCCCTGCTCGCGCCGCTGGAGGGCATCGCTCTGGCCGCAGCCGTCCTGGGGCTGCTCGGCGCCTACTACGCCGCGACCGACGGCGTGCTCATGGCGCTCGGCAGCGCGGTCGTGCCGGACGAGTTGCGCGGCAGCGGCTTGGCACTGCTGGGCACCGCGACGAGCATCGCCCGCCTACTCGCCTCGATCGCGTTCGGTGCGCTATGGACGCTGACTGACATCGAGACAGCGATCGCGTGCTTCGTGGCCGCGCTGCTGGTCGCCCTCGCGCTGGCGGCAGCCACCCTCGTCCGAAGCAGGGAGCCGCTGCATGTCCGCTAGGCGACGCAGCCAGGCCTTCGCGGCGTTCATCCTGGTCTGCGTCGCCGTCGCCGCAACGGCGATCGGACTGGCCGCACGTGACAGCGTCCCCACGTCGGGGGCTCCTGTGGTGCCGGCCGCGGCCCGAGACGTCCTCGTCCGTGCACAGGCCGACGAGCGATCGGTGCTCCTGTTCCGCAGCCTCGACCGCCGACAACCCAAGACCTACGGGCAAGTCGCCGTGACGTCGCTGGACGACCCGTCGAAGCCACGCAGGCTCGTTCCCCTGCGCTGCGACCGCGTCCATTTCCAAGCCGGACGCGGTGTATGCATCGCGCGCGGCAGCTCGTTCGCCGCCGGCTTCAAGGTGAAGCTCTTCGGTGAGCGCTTCCGCGTCCAGCGCGAGTTCGCCGTCAAGGGCGTGCCCAGCCGCGCCCGCGTGTCGCCCGACGGGCGCTACGGCTCGGTGACGCTCTTCGTCGGCGGTCACTCCTACGCGGTCGCCGGGATGTTCTCGACGCAGACGACGCTCATCGACCTCGAACGCAACATGCGGATCGGCGATCTCGAAAGCTTCTCGGTGAGCCACCGAGGCCGCCGCGTGACCGCTCGCGACCGCAACTTCTGGGGCGTCACGTTCGCGCCGGATAGCGACACCTTCTACGCGACGATGGCGACGGGCGACAAGACGTACCTCGTGCGCGGGTCGGTCAGCAAACGGCGTGCGCAGACCATCCACGAGAACATCGAGTGTCCGTCGCTCTCGCCCGACGGCACGCGGATCGGCTACAAGAAGCGCGTCGGCACGGGCACGAAGCTCTGGCGCCTGCATGTGCTGGACTTGGCGACGATGCGCGAGACCCAGCTCGCCGAGGAGCGCGTCATCGACGACCAGGTCGAATGGCTCGACGGCGGACGGCTGCTGTACCGCGTGGACGAGGAGGTCTGGGCCGTGGCAGCAAACGGGTCGGGCAGGCCGCGCCGGTTCGCGGCGAGCGGCGACTCGCCGGGCGTCGTGCGCGCGCGAACCCCACCGAACGGCTAGGTCAGTGCGCCTCCCTGCGCGCGATGATGCGCGCATGCGATGGAGTCCGCGCGCTGATGCGCCGTTACTGATCGTCTGCTCGTCCGGTGGTCACCTCTTGCAAATGCTCGAGGTGCGCGCCGCGTGGGAGTTCTCAGCGCGCACCTGGGTCACGTTCGACAAGTCCGACGCGCGCTCGCTGCTTTGCGACGAGGATGTCGTGCACGCGTTCGGCCCGACGAACCGCAACGTGCCGAACCTGCTGCGCAACGCGCGCCTTGCGCATCGCCTGATCCGCGCCCGGCGCCCCTTGGCGATCCTGACGACCGGCGCCGGCGTCGCGGTGCCGTTCGCATGGATCGGGTGGCTGTACCGGATCCCGACGTTCTACGTCGAGAGCGTGACGCGGATCGATGACCTGTCGCTCAGCGGGCGCATGATCGCGCCGATCGCCGAGCGCGTGTACGTGCAGTGGCCCGAGGCAGTATCTGGTCACCCGCGCGCGCGTTTCGCCGGCAACCTGTTCGCGAGCGGATGATCCTCGTCACCTGCGGGACCAACGAGCAGCCGTTCGACCGGCTCGTCAGCGCCGCTCGCAGTCTGGACAGCGAGCGGCTCGTGGTGCAGTACGGCTCCTCAACAGTGCCGCACGGCCCCGGCGAGTGGCTGGATTTCGTGTCCTTCGAGGAGCTGTCGTCGCTCATGCAGCAAGCCAGCGTGGTGATCTCGCACGCTGGGGTCGGATCGATCATCCTCGCCAGGCGCTGCGGCGTCGTGCCGCTCGTCGTACCGCGACGGCTGCGCCTCGACGAGGCCGTCGACGACCACCAGCTGCCGGTCGCACGGCGTCTGCACGAGTGTGGGATCGTCCGCCTCGTCGAGGACGAGACGACGCTGCCCGAGGCGGTCCGCACGGCGGTCGCCGGCCGGAGGCCTCCGGAGTCGGCCGTCGCGCTGCCGGGTGCTGACGCGCTCGCCGCCGACGTGCGGGCAGCGATCGACGCTGTCGCGGTCAGACGCCGCCGCAGGATGCGGCTCGCGCGCCTTACCGTTCGGCGCGCGAGCCGCTGAGTCACACGGGCCAGCTCAGCCCGGCGGGGCGGCAGGATCGGCGCCCGAACGCCTGCGCCGTACGAGCTTGACTTCCTCGACGACGTCTGCGGCACGCCACAGGCAGGCACCGAGATAGACGGCGCCGCCGCCGAGCGTGACGGCCAGCAGCCGCAGGCCGGATGGCACGCCCTGCTCGACGAGCACGAGTTGCAACGGGACGATCACCGCCAGCATCAGCACGGTCGCCTGAACGACGCCCGCCATCGCGCCTGCGAGCCGTCGGAGGGGCACGCCGATCAGCCGCCCCGTCTGCCAGGCGTTGAGCGGCTGCAGCAGTGTGTTGCTGATCGCGTAGCCGACGGCGACGCCCACGATCCCCCACTCCAGCCCGATCGCGAACGCGACGAGATTGGACACCGTGATGAGTACCGACCAGCGCAGCATGAGATCCGTGCGGTCGCGCGCCTGCTGGATGCTCGTGTTCAGACGCGATAGCGACTGCAGGAACCCAACCCAGGCCAGCACCTGGATGACCGGGATCGCGGCCTCCCACTTATCGCCCAGCACGACACGGACGAAGTCGGGAGCCACGACCGTGAGCCCGAGCATCGCCGGCAGCGAGATCGCAGCGACGACGCGATTGGCACGCACCCAGATGTTCCCCATGCGTTCGGGGTCGTCCTGCAGGCGCGCGAAGGCCGGGAACAGCGCCTCCTGCAGTGGTCCCGCGATCCGCGAGAACGGCAGCAGCATGATGTTGTAGGCGATCGAGTAGGCGCCGAGCGCGGCCGGTCCGAGGAAGCGGCCGATCAGCAACGAGTCGGCGTTGCGGCTGACGTAGAACAGCAGCCGCGAACCGAAAACGTTCGCGCTGAACGCCGCGATCGATCGCAGGCTGGCCATCGAGAAGCGCCGGCTCGGCCGCCAGCTCAGCCCGCGCCAGGCGAGGGCGCTGCCGAGCGCGGCTGCCGTGAGGTGCTGGGCGATGATCGCCCATGCGCCGAAGTCGAGCACGGCCAGCGTCACGCCCACCGCGGCGCCGGCGATCCCGCCCACCATCAACCGCAGCTCGAGACTGCGGAAGTCCATCGCGCGAGTCAGCAGTGTCACGTGCGTGATCCCGAGCGAGCTCAGCACGAACGTCAACGACATGACCGCGAACAGCGGTTCAACGCGCGGCTCCCCAAAGAAGCCGGCTACCGGATCGGCAAGCGCGATCCCGATCAGCGTCATCACGACCCCGACACCGACGCTCAGCCAGAACACTGTCGAGCAGTCGTCCTGGCTGAGCTCCTTGCGCTGGATCAGCGCGGCGCCGAGGGCGAGGTCGGAGAAGATCAGCGCGATGCTCGAGACAACGATCGCCATCATCGCCAGGCCGAACTCTTCGGGCAGTAGCAGCCGCGCGATGAGCACCGTGGAGATCGCGCGCGCGGCCTGAAGCACGACCTGGGTGGCGGCCTTCCAGGCCACGCCGCGCATCACGCCGACGCGCAGGTTGCCCGGCTCAGTGATGTCTGCCGGCGCGTCGCCCGCGCCTGTCCTGCGGCGCAGCGCGGCTCGCCTGATGCGCGCGCACATGGCGCACATCATGGGGCATCTCGGCACGGCGACAGGCGGTCCCAGCGCCCGAGCACGAGCCTAGACCTTTGAACATGCTGATCGGGGCGGGAGCCCGCTTATCCTTATCTCCGACCCGCACCACCTGTTTTTCGAACGGACGAGGATTGGACAGAGATGGACCTTCGCCGACACATCGCCGTCATCTGGCGCTTCAACTGGCTCATCGCGGCCGGCATCGCCCTCGGCGTTGCTCTGGCGATGCTCGCCACGTTCAGCGTGAGCTTCTCCGGCGGTCTGTCGCTGGAGTACCGCACGCCGGTGCTGTACTCAAGCAAGTCGCTGACGTATGTGACGCAGCCGGGGTTCCTCGAGGGACGGATCCTGCCGGTGATCCCGGACGACGCAGCCAAGATGGGCAGCGAGCAGGTGCTCCCCAACGAGGACCGCTTCGCGAGCCTCGCGACGCTGTACTCGTTCCTGCTGACCAGCAGGGAACTCCAGCAGCTCATCGGCGACCTGCCGGAGGGGGCCGAGATCCTGCCGGCCTCGCTGAGCAGCGGCAGCGGCAGCCGCCGATCGCCGCTTCCTCTCCTTGAGATCGAGACTCGCGCGACGACGCCGCAGGACGCCCAGCGCCTCAACAACGGCGCGCTCGGCGCGTTACGGACATTCGTTGTCAGTCGTCAGGAGGAGAACAACATCGCGCAGAAGGATCGCGTGCGGCTGAACGTCGTCACACCGCCCAAGCCCGCGGAGGTCGCCGAAGGTCGCCCCTACACAGGCGCCGTCGTGCTGTTCCTGCTCACCGTGCTGCTTTCGATCGGCATCGCCTACGTCTGGGAGAACCTGAGCCCGGCAACCGGTCGCCGTGACGGCTCGGACCCGTACGAGAACCCGCGCTCTTATCCGCCGCCGCCTGCAGACCTCGAGCCAGACGACATGCCGCGAGGTCGCGACCGCGGGCCACAGCCCGACGACAACTGGTGGCCCGCGACGGCACCAGAGCGTCCCCGTATAGTGCGCCGGTAGCAGGCGCCGAGAGCGATGGTCCACCGCTTTCACGGGGTGCTGGCACAAGGTCCGCAGCCGCGAACCGTGTTCCTCGGAACACTGCTGTTCGGACTTCCGCTGACGGTGATGGCGGCCACATCGGAGCAGCTCGCCATGGGCATGCTCGCGCTCAGTCTCATCGCGATTCTCCTTGTCGTGGCGCATCGCTGGCTGCTGTCGTGGCGAATCTTGCTGGCTGGGATCGTGCTCGTCATCATGCTCGTCCCGATCCGGCGCTACTCCCTTCCCGGCGCGCTCCCGTTCGAGCTGGAGCCCTACCGCGTCGCGGTCGCAGTGATCGTTCTGGGATGGGTCGGGTCGCTGCTTGTGGAACCGTCATCGCGGTTACGACGCACGGGACTCGAAGCGCCGATCGTCGCGATCCTGGTCGTCGTCGGGCTGTCCGTCGCGGCGAACGTCGGACGCATCGCCGCCCTCGGCGTGCAGGCCGAGGTCCTGAAGGACGTGACGTTCCTCGCGAGCTTCGTGTGCGTGGTGTACCTGACTGCGAGCGTCGTCCGGACATCCGCGGACCGCGACACGGTGCTGAAGGTTCTCGTCGGCGGCGGGATCTTCCTCGCCATCACCGCGATGATCGAATCGCGCGTCGGCTACAACGTCTTCGACCATCTGCACGAGGTGGTGCCGATGCTGGACCAAGCGACCGCACCGCTGTCCGAGCGTCTCGACGCGCGTGGCGGTCGGCAGCGGGCGTACGCCACCGCACAGCATTCGATCGCCCTCGGCGCAGCGCTCGCGCTGCTCGCGCCCTTCGCGATCTATCTCGCCTTTCGGACCGGCCGGGCGTTCTGGTGGCTAGGCTGCGGCATCCTGGTGATGGGAGCGCTGGCGACGGTGTCGCGTACCGCGGTGCTGATCCTCGTCGTGGAGGTCGTCGTGCTAGCCCTCCTGCGCCCAGAGCTCATCCGGCGGTTCTGGCCGCTCGCCCTCCCGCTGCTGATCGCGATCCATCTTGCGATGCCGGGAACGATCGGCGCCTTCAAGAGCACGTTCTTCCCGACAGGGGGATTGATCGCCGAGCAGAAAGGCGGAGCGGGCACGTACGGCAGCGGACGGATCGCGGACCTCGGGCCCGGAATCGCGGAGTTCCTGCGTACGCCGGTCGTCGGTCAGGGGTATGGGTCCCGCGTTACAGAACGTTCGAACCCCAAGGTCAACGCGAGCATCCTCGACAACCAATGGCTCGCGCTCACGCTGCAGACCGGTGCGGCCGGGCTGTTCGCCTTCGCGTGGCTGATCCTGCGCGCGGTGCGGGTCTTGGGGCGACGGGCGCGTCGGGAAGAGGCTGAGTCAGGCTGGCTGCCGGCAGCGTTCACCGCTGCGATCGCCGCCTTCGGCGTCAGCATGTTCAGCTACGACACCTTCTCGTTCATCCAGGTGACGTTTCTGCTGTTCATCCTGTTCGGCCTTGCCGCGCCCGAGCTGCGAATGCCACTGCCGCGCCGGTTGCCCGCGACAGAACGATCCCAGCGGCGCGGCGCGCCGCACCCAGCGCTCCGGAGTGTCTGATGCGGGCACAGGTCAACGCCCGCTGAACTGTGGCTACGGCAGACGACCGCGGCGCAGCACTACTCGCAGTCGCTGCTCGTCGCGGATACGAGCGAGCACCGCTGGATCACTATGGCGAGGGCTGCGCTGAATCGCGGCGGCGAGGAATCCGGCCGGCATGCCAATCGCGCTCGGCTCACGCCACGCCCTGTAGAGCGTCCGCAGCAGCAGATAGCTGGGGCGGTACCCCATGTGCCACGCAGCACGACCCATCGCGGTTCCGTTGCGCAGGCGAGCCCGCTCGCGCGCGCCCACCTTGCGGTGATGACAGAAGCCAATATCGGTGAACGCGACGCTGCGGTACCCCTGAAGCGCCACCTTGATCTCGTCCAAGCCGTCCCAACCCATCCGCGGCTCGAGCTCCATCACCGCGTTGAGACACTCCCAGCGATATGCACGCGAGGCGCCGCGCGGATGGGTCGGCGTTACCTTCCGACGCACCCACTCACCGTCCTCGAACTCCCAGCAGGCACCGCCGGCGATGCCGAGGTCAGGCTGCTCGGCGAAGCGCGTCATGAGCTCTCGAAAATAGTCCGCGTCGAACGAGGTGTCGGCGTCGACCTTGACCACGACGCCGACGGGGAACCGGATCGCCCGCACGCCGCTGCGGAACGTCACAAGCGCACGTCCCTCTCGCCGTCCCTCGCTGACCTCTCCGGCGGCCTTTGCGGCAGCGGGAAGCGCCTCGATCCATGGATGCTCGGCTGAAAGCTCTGCGGCCAGCACTTCCGTGCCATCCGTCGAGCCGTCGTCGGCGACGATCCAAGTCGTGGGGCGATGACTCTGGGCCAGCACCGACCGCGCCAGACGCTCGAGGTTGGACCGCTCGTCGCGAGCCGGAGTGATGATCCCGTAAGACAGCGGTGCAGGACGAGTCACGCCTTCGCCCCCAGAGCTCGCCGTAGCGCGCCCGCGTGGCCGCGGCGCAGCGCCGGCCGACGGGCGTTGCTCAGCATGTGCGTCGCAGCACTGAGCGCGATGCCGGCGCGCTGAAGAGCCGCCCGTGGGCATGTGAAATGGTGCTCGGCGTATAGCAATCGGCTCTGGGCAGCGATGGGCAGCGTCTCACCCGCGTTCGACGATACGCCGCCAACGTGCCGCGCCGTCGCCGAAGGTTCAAAGAGGACGTCGTGCCCGCGGTCGCGTAGGCGCCGGCAGAAATCCTGATCCTCGCAGTACAGGAAGTACCGCTCGTCAAGGCCGCCAATCTGTTCCCAGGCGCTGCGTCGAATGAGCATGCACGCCCCCGAGACCCATTCGGGGCTCGCTGACGTGTCATAGGCGGCGGGATCCCGGATGACTTCATCTGTCCAGCCGGCGAGCGGCCAGACGCGGTGCAGAAACAGCGCCTGCGCCCAGGTTGAGCACGGCCGCGCAAAGCGACGCTGACTCCACACCAGGCGACCGTCCGGATGCTCGACCCGCGGCGCCGCGAGACCAGCACGAGGTGTCGCCGTGAGCGCACCGACGAGGGTCATGAGGTCTTCGGGGCCGATCGTCGCATCGGGGTTCAGCAGGAGAACGAACGGAGCCGAGCCGCGACGAGCGCCGAGATTGCTCCCGGCGGCGAAACCCCCGTTGAACCCGGCCCGGATGATCTCGACCGGAAGATCGGCGACGACGGCCACCGAGTCATCGGGGGAGGCGTTGTCGACGACGATGACCCGCACCTCCGCGAACCCGACCAGACGCTGCACCGCTAGGCGGAGCGTTGAACGACTGTTGTATGCGACGAGGATGACGTCGACGAGCGGCGCTTGCATCTGTGTGAGGAAGCGTAGGCGTTGACCTACGCCACCACCCTAGCCGAGCGACCAGCCCGATCTGCCGTCCAGGTGTTCGCGCGGTTCGCCGAGGACATTCGTACGACCGCAGGTCGTACGAACTCAATGATCCGGAAACCGGTACCGAGATCAACACGAGCACGACAGACGGCGCGGGAAGGGACTCCCACACTCGCAGGCGACCTCGGCCTCGCGGTCACGTCGTGCGCTCCCTCATAGACCGTTAGCCCGTCGCAGCCATCCGATCGACCCGGATGCCTGCACAAGGAGGAACTACCTCGTGCGCCTACACCGACGTACCAGCCGCCTCGCCCGTACGGCCACCATGGCCGGCGCGGCGCTTGCGCTGGCGCTTCCGGCCGGAGCCTCGGCCGCAACTCGATATGTCAGCAGCAGCGGCAGCGACGCGGCCGCGTGCACACAATCCGCTCCGTGTGCAGGCTTCGATCGTGCCTACGCCCTCTCGGCTGCCGGCGATGTTGTTGAGGTGGCGGGCGGCTCGTATGGCTCGCAGCGCATCTCAGCGATCAGTGGGCGCAGCGGCGCCGACGTC
>Ga0136633_1002541_pt1 | contig 12509 bp, 11 predicted proteins | sample AntDrymeUQ832206_2_FD_105494 | JGI IMG/M metagenome (GOLD analysis project Ga0136633, IMG submission 105494) | Polar desert sand microbial communities from Dry Valleys, Antarctica - metaG UQ83 (22.06) | ecosystem: Environmental > Terrestrial > Soil > Desert | place: Antarctica: Dry Valley... | reverse complement strand
GAAGGATAGAGGCACCAGAGGGTCGGCCCGGAGCCGCTCAGGCCGATCGGTCGCGCCAGGAGCCTGGCGAGACCGCGTCGGAGCTGGACGAGGCCCGGCACGACGGCGGCCGCGGCCGGGAGGAGATCGTTCGCGGCAGCGAGCACCGCCGCTCGCTCGACGAGCTGCCGCACGGCCAGCCCCGAGCCGAACTCGCTCGCGAAGTGCTCGGACGTCCGGCGAGCGACGCCGGGCTCGTTCATCGCGCCGGCGGACCAGGCCTCGAACACGGTCCCGGTGTGGGCCGGCACGGCCGGCGTCACGAGGAGGACCGCGGGCTCCTCACCCTCCGCGCAGCGCACGCCGTGGAGCGGCGTGACGCGCTCGCCCCGGCCCTCGATGAGCGCCGCGCCTCCAGCGAGGAAGAGCGGGACGTCCGAGCCGACCTCGGCCGCGAGCCCGTACCGGGCCTCGGGCGGGAGCTCCGCGTCCCAGGCCTCGAGCGCTCCGTCGATCGCCGCGGCGGCGTCGCTGCTGCCGCCACCGAGACCGGCCGCGACAGGGATCCGCTTCTCGAGGCGGGCCGCGAGGGAGGGCGGCGGAGCGGGGGCGCCCGGCCAGGTCGCAGCGACGGCCTTCCGCGTGGCGACGACCGCGGCATGGACGAGGTTCGTGCCGGAATCGCCCACCGCGAAGCCGGTCGAGTAGATCGAATCCTCGCCAGACGTCCGGACCGCGAGGCTCAGCCGGTCGCCGAGGTCGAGCAACACGACGACGGAGTGGAGGTTGTGGAACCCGTCAGCGCGGCGGCCGACGACGGCGAGCGTCAGGTTGAGCTTCGCCGGAGCGAGCCGCACGACCGGGGCGAGGCGACGTGCGGGGTCGGTCACGGCGACTCGTCAGGGTCGCCGAGGGGAGAGCCGCCCCGTCGCCGGCCCCGCACGTCGTGCCCGATCGGGCCGAGCGCCTCGCGCAACGCGATCCACTCCCCCACCCCGAGTGTCTGCGGGCGCCGGTCCGGCGCGACGCCGACCGCCTCGAGCGCCTGTGTCACCCGATCGGCCGCGATCGGGAGCTGCCGCGAGAGGACGTTGTGGATCATCTTCCGGCGCTCACGGAACGCGGCCTGGACGAGGCGCCACAGCTCGTCCTCGGCGGCCTCGTCGGGCAGTCGATCGTCCTCCGGGTACGGCTCGAGGACGATCACCGCGGACTCGACCGCCGGCTCCGGCTCGAACGCGGACGGCGGCACCGGAAAGGCGATCCGGACCTTGGCGTGGTACTGGACGAAGACCGAGAGGTAGCTCATCCGGCCCGCCGGCGCGGCGATCCGCTCGGCGACCTCGCGCTGGACCATCAGCACGAGTCGCTCGGGTCGCGGCGTTCGGCCGAGGAGCGCGTGGAGGATGGGGCTCGTGATGTGGTATGGCAGGTTCGCGACGACGTCGTACGGCGGCTCGACGAGCCCAGTGAGGTCCTCGTCGAGCGCGTCACCCTCGACGAGACGGAGCGTGCCGCCGGCGAGCGGTTCGACCAGCCGGTCGCGCAGAAACGCGGCCAGTCCCCGATCGATCTCGACGGCGGTGAGCGCGGCTCCCGCGCCGAGCAAAGCCGCGGTGAGGATCCCGAGCCCCGGGCCGATCTCGAGCACCCGCTTCCCCGGCCGGGGCTGCGCCTCGGCGAGGATCCCGTCGAGGACGTCGACGTCGGCGAGGAAGTTCTGCGAGCGGCCGTGGATCGCCCGCAGTCCGGCATCGCGAAGCGTCTTCCTGATGACGGCGGGATCGAGCCGCGGCGAGGCGCCGCCCCGTGCCGGGCTCATCCGCGGGCCGCGAGCGGCAGCGACGGGCGGGCGTCGAGGTCGAGGCCGGCCAGGTCTCCGGCGAGGAGTCGCCGCGCCCCAGCGGCGCCGATCATCGCGCCGTTGTCCGTGCAGAGTCCCGGTCGCGGGATGATCAGCGGCAGGCCGAGCGCGCCGGCGTCCGAGGCGAGTCGCGCACGCAACGCCGCGTTCGCCGCGACGCCACCGCCGACGACGATCGATCGCGCCCCGAGCGCCTGGGCGGCACGGATCGTCTTCGTGGCGAGGACGTCGACGACCGAGTCCTGGAAGCCCCATGCCAGCTCTGCAACGGTCGCCGCGGGGAGGCGGTCCGGCGGGTCGGCCGGATCGAGGCCCGCCTCGGCGCGGGCGGCATCGACGACCTTGCGGGCCGCGGTCTTCAGCCCGGAGAAGCTGAAGTCGTAGCTGTCGCCGAGCCAGGCGCGCGGGAAGCGGACGTCGCGCCGCACCGCGTCCTCCGCCGCGCGCTGGATCGCCGGGCCGCCGGGATAGCCCAGGCCGAGGAGCCGGCCAACCTTGTCGAACGCCTCGCCCGCCGCGTCGTCGACGGTCTGGCCGAGGAGCCGGTACGTCAGATGGTCGAGCATCTCGACGAGGAACGTGTGGCCGCCCGAGACGACGAGCGCGACGAGCGGGAACGGCGGCTCCTCGCGCTCCTCCTCGTCGGGGTCGAGCAGCCACGCCGCGTAGACGTGGCCCTCGAGGTGGTTGACGCCGACGAGCGGCTTGTCGTGGACCCAGGCAAGGGCCTTCGCGAAGTTGATTCCGACGAGGAGGGAGCCCGCGAGGCCCGGCCCGTGGGTCACCGCGACCGCGTCGAGGTCCTGCCAGCCGATGCCGGCACCGTCCCACGCCTCGTCGAGCGCGGGCACGATCCAGCGGAGATGGGCGCGGGCGGCCACCTCGGGGACGATGCCGCCGGTGGGGGCATGAAGCGCAACCTGGCTGGCGACGACGTTCGTGTGGATCCGGCGACCGCCCTCGACGACGGCAATCGCGGTCTCATCGCACGACGACTCGACGGCAAGGATGAGCGGGCCGCTCATCGACGCGTCGGCTTTGGGCGGGGGCCCGGCGCCTCCGGCCCGCCGCCCGCCGATTCGACACCCGGATCGGCCTCGTCCACTGGGCCCGTCGGGGCCGGGGCGGCATCGAGGGCCTCGCGCAGGCGCTCGAGACGATCCGCCATCCTCGGCTGGTCGAGCTCCTCGGTGGTCATGATCAGGGCGTCCTCGTTGTCGTCGCTGTAGTAGCGGGGCCGGATGCCGACCGGGCGGAACCCGTATTTCTCGTACAGCCGCCGGGCCGCGAGGTTCGAGAGCCGCACCTCGAGCGTCGCCTCCCGCGCCCGGCGATCCTTCGCCAGGCCAAGCAGCGCGAGAAGGAGCCGCTCCCCGATCCGCTGGCGCCGCCAGCGCGGATCGACAGCGAACGTCGTGATGTGGGCCTCGTCGATCATCATCCAGATTCCGGCATAGGCGACGACGGCGCCCTCGGCGCGGGCGACGACGGCGCCCTCGGCGCGGGCGACGACGTAGGTCGCGAGGCGGTTCGACTCGAGCTCGCTTCGGTACGCGTGAGGCGGCCAGGGCGTCGTGAAGCTCGCTTCTTCGATCGCCTGGACGGCCGGCAGGTCGTCGAGGGTCATCGCATCGATGAGGATCCTCACCGGGGGCCGCGCGACCATCCGACCTCCCCGACCGCGACGGCGACGCCGCGCGGCAGCGTGACGTACTCGGGAACGAGCTCGGCGAGGTCGTCGGGCTCGCCGGCGGACAGCCGGGCGGCTCCGAGCCGCAGCATCTCGCGAGCGAGGTCGGCCCGGGCACGCTCGCCGCGCCCGACGGTGTCGGGGGCAGCGCGCCCCTCGAGATCGACCGCAACCAGGATGTCGGATGGGCCGACCACGGGTTCCTCGCCGGCCGGCAGGAGCCGCGCCGGCGTGCCGCGTCGAGCGACGACCCGGTCATTGGGTCCGGCCGGGAGGAGGAGGACGATGCGCGAATCCGGAACTTGTTCCGCTGCCGCGGCCGCCGCAATCAGGGCATCCGAGGTCGGGATGCCTGCAATCGGCAGCCCGAGGCCGTGTGCGATCCCCTTCGCCGTCGCGATCCCGACGCGGAGACCGGTGAACGCACCCGGACCGGTCCCGACGACGATGCCGTCGAGCCGCGAGCGGCGGACGTTGTTCTCGCCGAGCAGTCGCGCGATCGACGAGAGGAGCTGCTCGCCGTGGCGGTGGCCGGCCGGCCACGAGCTCAGCCCGACCGGCTCGCCGGCGGGTGACGCCAGGCCGAGCACGACCCGGCTGGTGGCCGTGTCGAGGGCGAGGATCGCGTGCCGCCGGCCATCGTGCCGGCCCGGGCCGTCGCCCCGGCGGCCGTTGCTGCTCACGGCACGACTCCGAGGTATCGGGCGAGCGAGACGTCGCCGGCTCGCAGGCTGATCGTGCGCGGTTCGTCGCCGCTGCCATCGAAGCGCACGTCGAGGCGAGCCTCCGGGAGCGCGGCGCCCAGCCTGTCCGGCCACTCGATGACGGTCACTCCGGCCGACTGGCGCTCGTCGACCAGCCCACCCTCGATCGCCTCGCGCGGGCCGCCGAGCCGGTACAGGTCGACGTGGAAGAGCGGCAGCCGCCCGGCGTATTCGGTCATGAGGACGAACGTCGGCGAGTTGATCGTCGCCTCGATCCCGAGGCCGGCGCCGAATCCCTTCGCCAGCTGCGTCTTGCCGGCGCCGAGCTCACCCCACAGGCACACGAGGTCACCCGCTGCCGCGGCCCTCGCGAGCAATGAACCCAACGCGCGCGTCGCCTCCGCAGAGGTGCTGATCAGCTGCCGCTCGAGGGCGGCGGGGGCGGCCATCGTCCGAGGGTAGCCCAAGGCCGAACCCCGCGCGCGGAGGGTCAGGTGAGGCGTTCGAGGTCGGCGAGCGGCAGGGCGACGGGCGGCCCGTCGCCGAAGCGGACGAAGCCTGCCTCGAGGTGGGTCGCGCCGGGGAAGCGACGCAGCCCGGCGAGCCCGACCCATTGCCCCGACTGCCCGGCGAGCGGCCCACTGCGGACGTGGACGACGTCCGGAGCGTCGGGCGGGAGGTCGAGGCCCTCCGGGTCGAAGACGAGCGCCGGGGGGTTGCCGATGATCGCGACTTCGCGGCCTGCCAGGGCCTCGAGTAGTGCCATCGCCCGGACCGAGATGGGGCGCCGGACGGACCCGTGCAGGACGAGCACGCCGAACGACGGGAGGCGATGAAGGGCCGCGTGCTGGCGGCTCTCGGACGCGAGGTGGTCGCGCCGATCCTTGCTTGCGAGGCTCGCGACGATCACGCCGCGGACGCCCATCGCCCGCGCCCGGGTGAGCGACTCAGCGTCGATCCGCGCCCCGACGACGAGGATCGCGCCGGCCGCGCCCACGTCGAGGGCTCGCGGCAGGAGCTCGCCGTCCGCGCTCGTCGCCAGCTCGAGCCGTCCCCGCGCGAGACCGCCGAGGGAAAGCGCGCCCTCGAGTGCCGCGCCGCCCGCGCGGAGCGCGATCCCGAGCCCTGGACGGACTTCGCGGACGATCCCCGACACCGGCGACTCGATCGGCTCGCTGTGCTCGCCCGCCACGACCCACCAACGGCCGCCCGACTCGAACAGGAGCTCGCCCTCCGGGGGGTGGCCGCGCTTCCGGTTGGCTGCCGCGGCGTCACCGCGCCAGCGGTCGCCGGGGCGCAGCCCTCCGGAGCCGACCACTGTCTCGACCAGTCGAGCGTCGCGGAGGTGCTCTGCCAGCGGTGTGCCCGGCACGACCGAGTCCCCGGCCGAGACGAGAGGCCTGTCGCCCGGCGCGAGCTCGATCCATGCGTCGACCTGCCGCTGGAGCAGCGGCCGGCGCGGGATGAGATCGATGCCCGGGGCGGGCGGAGAGGGCTGGGCCTCGGCCGCGGCGGCGCGAGAGGCTGCCCGGTCGCGGGCAGTGGCGCTCATCCCGAGACCCCGGCCCAGAGCGCCTCCTGCCAGGCCGCGAGCAGCTCGCGGCGCCGCTCGGCCCGATCGGGCAGCCGGAGCGGCACGTCGCGCAGGTCGACGATCAGGCCACCCAGGCCGCCGGCGACGTCGACGGCGAAGCGCTTGCCTCGCGTGCCGAGCCTGACCGGGTCACGGAACTCGAATTCCGCCACGGCGCTCTCCCCCGGTGGCAGGTCGACGAGCTCGATGCCGCCCGGCATGAGGTCCACTTCGGACGAGCCGGTCGCGCCGTGGACCACGAGCCGGCCGGCGTTGCGCCCGCCGCGCATCCCCTGCGGCATGACGACCGTGCCGAGCGGCGCGAGGAGGTCGCCGGCGAGATCGGCGAGCACCAGCCGTCGCTCGTCGTGGTCCTCGATCGTCCCGAGCGGGGCCAGGAGCCGCGCATGGTCGAACACGATCTGGGTCACGCCAGGCCGGCGGATGACGTCGGCGGCGGCAAGCGCGATCGCCGGACCCGGGGCCACGGCCCAGGCGCCTCCGGCGATGACGAGCAGGTCGGCCGGCGGGAGCGCGTCGAGGTCCGGCGTCGCGGCCACGAGCCGTTCGAGCGCTGCCCGAGCCGCCGACAGCCGAAACGGCGCGCCTTCGCCCGTCGCATCGCCCCAGGGAAGGCGGCGCAGCTCGCGCAGCCGATCGCGCATGCGGTGGCGGTCCGCCGGCAGGGTCGACCAGCCGACCACGCCGTCGACTACCTCCTCGTCCGGGTCGGGTGGCGCGAGCGCGGCGTCGGCGACGACGGCGGCAGCGGTCATTGCCGGCTCCTGGCCGGCACGCGGCGAGGCCACGACGCGGACGCCGCCGTCGATCCCGATGTCGATCCCCTCGACTCGCCGGTCGAGCGCCTCGGCCAGGGTGGCCGTCGCTCGGGCGAAGGAGCGGCGGGCATCGTCGGCGAGGCCGCGGAGGCCTTCGAGCGTGGCCCGCAGAGCGGCCCCGGGTGGGATGCCAGCGGCGGCTGCGGGGCCGAGGATCACGGCGCCGGGGCCCTGGGCGGGCCGTGTCTCGAAGCGCGGCGCCTGATCCGCCATCGCGCCGGCGAGGATGATCGTGAGCTCCGGCCGGCGGGTCGCCACGGCCGCGGCGAGCGCAGCGAGATCGCCGAGCCCGCCCCGCTCGTCGGCGCCCGGCGGCTCACCCGCGCCCACGAGGACCGCGGTGACATCCTGTTCGAGGAGCATCTTCGTCATCGACAGCGGGTCGAGTCGCTCGGCGCTGCCGGCGATGACCCGCCAGCCGGTGAGGGCCGCGACATCCGCGAGTGCCCCGAGCGCCCGCTCCGAGACCGCGACAACCGCCAGGCCGGCGGGCGGCACCGAGTGGACCGTCAGGCGCGGCCACGAAGCCGCCGCCGGCCCGACGCCGAGCGCCATGGCAATCTCCGGATCCGCGGCCGCGAATCGCTCAACGAGCCGGGCGAGAACCGCGACCAGCGGAACTTCCGACGGGAACGACAGGCTGCCCAGGAGGCGCCAGTGATCGGACACGCGGCCGATGAGGGCGGCAGATGTGGTGGCGGCCCCCAGGTCGAGGGCGAAGAAGGCTCGGGGGTCCCTCGTCACCGGCCCATCCTAGTGGGTGCCGTGACTAGGCGTCCCAGCTAACCTCGTCGTCGAGCTCCTCGAGGCGGGCGATCAACAGCTCGATGCCGGTCTCGTCCGCGAGGATCGCGCTGGCGCCGGCCAGCTCTCCCCCGAACACGCCGCGCAGGACGGGATCGAAGAACAGCATGGCGTTCGCGCCGAGCGGCCGGTACGGGCGGCTCGCCTGGAGGAAATGGACCGCCGGACCCGCCAGACCTCGGAGCTGGATCTCCCGGGCGACCTGCTCGACGAGCTCGTCGCGCTGCTCGTCCGTGGGTTCGATCGGAAGGGTCATGGCGCGCCTCCGATCTCGCACAATGTCGCCGATCAGGGAGTCGATGGGTGCCACGCAGTCACTCCGTGCGCGAGTGTGCGCAAACCGGCCACCCCGGCCGCCGCATGGTACACCCGGGGCAATCGCCCGGACATCACGGTGACGACCTCCCACGAGATCGAGGCGCGGGAGCGCGCCAGGTCGAGCGCCGTGATCCGCTCTCCCCCGTCTTCGCCAATGAGCGTGAACTCGTCGTCGACTCCGACCGGGGGTCCCGGGACGTCGGTGACGTCGGCCATGATCGCGTCCATCGCAACGGTCCCGACGAGCGGAACGCGGACCCCCCGAACGAGCGCCTCGGCCCGGTTCGACAGGGCCCGGGGCCAGCCGTCCGCGTAGCCGAGGGGCAGCGTCGCGATCCGGCTCGGCCGCTGCGTTTCGAAGGTCGGGCCGTATGACACGCCCCACCCGGCCGGCAGGTCGGCCACGCGAACGGGCTGTGCCCGGAGTGACATGACCGGTAGAAGGCCGGCCGCATGTCCCTTTGCCGCGGGCGAATCCACCATGCCGTCCGGAACCAGGCCGTAGATCGCCAGGCCTGGCCGGACCGCCCCGTAGGTCGTCACCCCGGCGAGGAGGCCGCCGCTCGCGGCGAGGTGGCTGGGCCCCATCCCGACCCCGCCGTCCCCGAGGCCCGCGAGCGCGGCGTCGAGGCGCCGCCGCTGGTCACCGGTCCGACTCGTGTCCCCGGGTGCGGCGAGGTGCGACCAGAGTCCATCGAGCTTCACCCCGGGGGTTCGCCGGATCGTACCGACGACGCCGGCCAGATCATCCACCGCGAAGCCACCCCGCCCGAGCCCGGTCTCGACCTCGAGCTGCACATGGAGGGCCTTCCGCCCCACGAAGCCTTCGTCGCGGTCGGCGGCAAACTGGACCAGCAGGCGGGTGAGTAGCTCGTGGTCGCCGGCGGTCAGGGCGATCCCCCGCCGGGCGGCCTCGGCAGCCTGCTCCGGCGGTACCGGAAAGAGGACGAGGATCGGGCCGCGGATGCCGGCCCGCCGCAGGACGACGGCTTCATCGATGGTCGCGACGGAGAAGCCGTCGGCCCCCGCCTCCTCGAGCGACCGCGCAGCGGGGACGGCGCCGTGGCCGTACGCGTCGGCCTTGACTACGGGCTCGACCCGGACGCCGGGCCCCGCGAGCTGCCGCACGACCGCGAGATTGCCGGCCAGCGCGTCGAGATCGATTTCCAGCCACGCGGTCCGCGGGAGCGACGGAAGCCCCGCGTCGCGCAGCCGCTCGTCGATCGGGCGCCGGTCGGCCGGCGGCATCCCCGTCAGCTGCCGTCCCCGTCGACGCTCTCCCCGCGGGACCCGAATCCGAGCCGCTTGCCCGCCCGTCTGCGCTCGGCGATCCCGGCGAGCAGGCGCCGGGCCACGGCGAGTGGGTCGGGCAGGTCGGACGCCAGCAGCCCAGCGTCGCCCATCCGCTCGCGGATCGATTCGCCGGCGAGACCGTGGAGATAGACGCCGACGCGCGCGGCATCGAACGCCGGCAGGCCCTGGGCGAGGAGGCTCCCGATCGCGCCGGCGAGGACGTCGCCGGTTCCGCCGGTCGCAAGGGCCGGGTTCTCGAACGGGGCCACCGCCAGCCCACCGTCGGGGGCGGCGATGACGGTCCGCGCGCCCTTGAGGACGACCACCTGGTGCCACGCTTCCGCCGCGCTTCGGGCGGCCGTGGCCCGAGCCGCATCGTCGAGGACGAGGTCGCCGTCACTGGCGGGATCCACGCCGCTCCCTGCGCGCAAGCGGCTGAATTCCCCGGCGTGGGGCGTCAGGACGGCCTTCCGATGGACGTGCTCCCACCAGCCGTCCAGGGTGGCGAGCGAGCGGAGTGCCTCGGCATCGAGCACGATGGGCGCGGGTGTCGGCTCCTCCGGAACGCCGAGCAGCTCCCGGACGAGCTCGGTGGTCGCGAGACCCGGCCGCAGGCCCGGACCGAGGACGATCGCATCGTGCTCGTGGTCGAGGATCCTGGCGAGCGCCTCCTCGGGCTCGACCTCCTCGACGTCGTCCTCGGGGAGCGCCATCGTCGTCGCTTCGACGACCTTCGCGGCGAACAGCGGCTGGAGCGATTCCGGCACGGCCAACGTGACGAGTCCCGCGCCGGCCCGGCCGGCTGCCCGGGAGACGAGGAGCGCAGCGCCTGCGTAGTCGAGCGAGCCGGCGATCACGAGAACCTTGCCGAAGCTCCCCTTGTGGCTGCGCGGCGGGCGTTCCGGCAGGAGGCCCGCAACGATCTCGTCGTCGAGCTCGACCGCACCGGGCACGAGCGTCGCCGTCTGGCCGCCGGACGACGCGGACCGGCCGGCTCCCCGACCGAAGCCGACGGGGCGATCAGTCATCGCCGGACTCCGTGACGTCGCCCCCCACCGAGGCCTCGTGGAGTGTCCGGAGCCGCTCCATCCGGGCGAGGATCTGGCGTTCGCGGTCGTTCAGCCGCTCGTCGATGTCGGGCGGAAAGAGAAACCGACCGCCGGCCGTTCGGACGCCGAACGCGATCGCGACCGCGTACTCGGCCTCGTGGCTGATCGACAGGGCAATCCGCGTCATCCCGAGCTGGTCGGCACGCCGCGCCGCCCGGCCGTGGAGGCGAACCGCGGGCTGGCCGGTCGGCAGCCGCTCGACCTCGATGTCGCGCCAGCCGATCCCGCGCACGCCGAGCCCGAGCACCTTCGACACGGCCTCCTTCGCGGCCCACCGGCCGGCGAGCGTCGCCGGGCGGCCCCGCACGTAGCGCTGCTCGCCCGGGGTCAGGACCCGGCGCGTGAAGCGGTCACCGAATCGCTCGAGGGTCTTGCGGATCCGGTCGACACGGATGATGTCGATCCCGAGCTCGGTCGTGCCGGCCGGTACGAGGCCAGGCGGCACCTCGGGGTCCGACACCTCCGGCCGAGCCACCTTCCCTACTCGACCGTGACCGACTTCGCGAGGTTCCGGGGCTGGTCGACGTCCGTGCCGCGGTCGACCGCGACGTGGTACGCGAAGAGCTGCAGCGGGATGATCGCGAGGACCGGACTCAGCGCTTCGTGCGTGTCCGGGACCCAGCACACGTCGTCCGCAAATCGCTCGATCTGGATGTCGCCCTCGGTCGCGACCGCGATCACCTTCGCGTCGCGGGCCCGGCCTTCCATCACATTGCTGATGAGCTTGTCGTACACCGACGAGCGCGTCGCGACGGCGACCAGCGGACACTCCGCGTCGAGCAGCGAGATCGGGCCGTGCTTCAGCTCACCGGCCGCGTAGCCCTCAGCGTGGACGTAGCTCACTTCCTTGAGCTTCAGCGCGCCTTCGAGCGCCGTCGGGTACGTATACCCGCGCCCGACGAACATGAAGCCACGCGAGTTGACGTAGCGGCGGGCGAGGTCGGCGGAGCCATCGGCCGACTTGAGGGCACGGCCCGCCGCGTCCGGGAGCGCGCGCAGGGCGGCCCCCAGCTCCTGCTCCTGTTCTGCGCCGAACGTCCCGCGGGCCTTGGCGATCGCCGCGGCGAGGATGACGAGCGTCGTCACCTGGGCGACGTACGTCTTCGAGGCCGCGACCGCGATCTCCGGCCCTGCCTGGAGGAACAAGACTCGATCGGCCTCGCGCGTGATCGCGGAGCCGACGGTGTTCGTGACCGCGATGACGGGACAGCCGCGCTCCCGGGCGAGGCGGGTGGGAGCGATCGTGTCGGCCGTCTCGCCGGACTGGGTGACGGCGATCACGAGCGTCTTCTTGTCGAGCGGCGGTGGGCTGTAACGGAACTCCGAGCCGATCGTGGAGCGGGCCGGGATCCCGGTCCAGTCCTGCAGGGCGGCAGCACCGACGAGCGAAGCGTAGAAGGCCGTCCCGCACGCGATGAGCTCAATGCGATCGATCTCGCGGAGCGTCTCCTCGAAGCCCTCCAGCTCCTCGAGCCAGATCCTGTCGTTGCGGGTAACCCGGCCGGCGATGCACTGGCGGAGCGACTCGGGCTGCTCGTGGATCTCCTTGAGCATGAAGTGCTCGTACCCGCCCTTTTCGGCCGCCTCCGGTGTCCAGTCGATGAGCGTCTCGCTCCGCTGCCGTGGCGCACCGTGGATGTCCGTGATCTCGACGCCGGTCGGGCGGACGTCGGCGACGTCGCCCTCCTCGAGGAAGACGACCCGGTTCGTGTGGGCGAGGATCGCCGCGACGTCGCTCGCGATGAAGCTCTCCTCGCCGTTGAGCCCGACAATCAATGGCACGTCCTGGCGCGCCCCGACGAGCCGGCTGATCTCGCCGCGGTGCATGACGACGAGCGCATAGGCGCCCTCGAGCTGGCGAAGCGCGCCCCGGACAGCCTCGGCGAGATCGCCCGCGTAGCACTCCTCGACGAGGTGCGCGATCGCCTCCGTGTCCGTCTCGGACGTCAGCTTGTGGCCGCGCGCCTCGAGGCCGTCACGGAGCTCCCGGAAGTTCTCGATGATCCCGTTGTGAATGACCGTGATGTCGCCGGTGCAGTCCTGGTGGGGATGGGCGTTGAGGTCGTTCGGCCGCCCGTGGGTCGCCCAGCGGGTGTGCGCCAGGCCGATCCCGGCGTGCGGCGTCCGGTCCGCGAGCGCCGTCTGGAGGTTGGCGAGCTTGCCTGCCTTCTTCTCGACGAAGAGCACCCCGTCCTCGTCGACCAGCGCGATCCCGGCCGAGTCATAGCCGCGATACTCGAGCCGCTTGAGGCCCTCCATGAGGATCGGTCCCGCTTCCCGGGGCCCGGTGTAGCCAACGATTCCGCACACTTCAGTAACAGTCTCCATGGTCGCCG
>Ga0136633_1002540_pt1 | contig 12514 bp, 14 predicted proteins | sample AntDrymeUQ832206_2_FD_105494 | JGI IMG/M metagenome (GOLD analysis project Ga0136633, IMG submission 105494) | Polar desert sand microbial communities from Dry Valleys, Antarctica - metaG UQ83 (22.06) | ecosystem: Environmental > Terrestrial > Soil > Desert | place: Antarctica: Dry Valley... | reverse complement strand
TTCGTCGAGCAGATGATCAAGGTGGGTCCGCAGCCCAAGCGCAAGGCGCTGCTCGAGCTGATCCCGAAGGTCCGCAGCTACACCGGCAATGGCCTGTTCCCGGCCAACGACGTGGGCGGGCGGTTGCTCACCGACTGCACTGCCGTCGTACAGGTGCAGAACGGGAAGTTCGTGCGGTTCGAGCCGCTGGGCGTCCGAAAGTACCGCTGCAAGGACCAGGTCTGGGACACCAAGACGCAGAAGGCGAGCCCTGGCTTCCCGGCTGCCTAGTCGCGCAAGACCAGCGTGATGGCGAGGTGGATGTCCCGCCACACGTCGGCCGCGTCGATGCGCCCGCCCAGCCAGGCGATCTGCCGGGCGAACCACACGTCCTGAAGGATCGCGGCGAGCTCCTCGTCGTGCTCCTGCTCGCGGCCGCCATCGCGCATTGCCTGCACGATCAGGTGTGCCATGCCCGCGCGGATCGCCTGCACCTCGCCCGCCACGGTCGCGTCCGCAGCCATCATGGCCCGCACCATCGCCTCGGTCAGCAAGGGCTCGCGTTGCAGTGAGCGCGTCGATCGCTCGAGCACGAAGGCAACCCGCTCTGCCCGGGTGTCGCCCATCGCCTGGCGCTTCTGCAGCCGGACCGAGAGCCGCTCCACCTCCTCAGCCATGGCCGACACCAACAGGTGCACCTTGGAGGGGAAGTAGCGGTAGAGCGTGCCCAGGGCGACCTCGGAGCGCTCGGCCACCTCGCGCATCTGCACGGCCTCGTAACCGCCCTTGGCGGCCAGCGCCAGGGTGGCTGCCAAGATGCGCTCGCGTCGCGCTCGTTGGGCTGCCGTCTCGCTGTCGACCGCAGTGAGGGCGCCGTTGGAAGTGGCCGGTCGGGTCACGTGGCCGTGCCTCTCAGGTCGGGAGCAGATGCCTGGAACAGGAACGTGTTCTAGCATGCCAGAGACCCGACCGGAAGGCACGCACATGGCGATCGGTGTGAGCCAGGAGCATGAGCTGCTGGCCGACTCGGTGCGCCGTTGGGCCGAGCGGGCGAGGGTCCGCGAGACCGCCCGAGCGTTCCTCGACGGCCCGGAGGAGCGGCCCAGCTGGTGGTCGAGCCTTGCCGAGCAGGGGCTGCTCGGACTGCACGTGGCGACCGAATCCGGCGGCTCTGGCGCGGGTGGAGTCGAGCTCGCCGTCACCGTCGAGGAGCTGGGCCGCGCACTGGCTCCAGGACCGGCGCTCCCCACCCTGCTGGCGACCCTCCTGCTGGAGGGCGCGCCGGCCAAGGAGCTCCTACCCGGACTCGTGGACGGGACGCTGACGGCGGCGGTCGCGTTGGAGGACCGCCTCCACGCCTGGCCTTCGGCGGACGGCTTCGTGGTGACGGGCACCGCGTCGCGGGTGGTCGGAGCGGGGCTCGCCGACGTCCTGCTCCTCGGGGCCGGTGACACCTGGTTCGTCGTTGACGCCGCCGACGTCGAGGTGCGCCCGCTCACGGGTCTCGACGCGACCCGCCGGCCCGCCGAGGTGGTGCTGGCCGAGGTGTCGATCCCGGGCTCGAGGGTGCTGTCCGGCGTCACCCTGGGCCAGGTGCGGCTGCTCGCAGGAGCCCTGATCGCCGCAGAGGCAACAGGTCTCGCCGGCTGGTCGTTGGACACTGCCGTCTCCTATGCCAAGACCCGCGAGCAGTTCGGCCGGCCGATCGGTGCATTCCAGGCGGTCAAGCACCTGTGCGCGGACATGCTGGTGCGCGCAGAGCAGGCCCGCGCCGTGGCCTGGGACGCCGCCAGGTCGCTGGACGAGCCAGCCGGCCAGGAGCGCGACCTCGCGATCGCGATCGCCACGTCGGTCTGCGTCGACGCGGCCATGCGCAACGCCAAGGACTGCCTTCAGGTGCTCGGCGGGATCGGCTACACCTGGGAGCACGACGCGCACGTGGTGCTCAAGCGCGCGCTGACCCTGCGGGCCTGGATCGGCGAGCCGTCGGAGTGGCGGGCCAGGGCTGCAGACCTGGCACTGTCCGGCGTCCGGCGCACCCTCGAGCTCGACCTGGGCGACACCGCCGCGCTCCGTGCGGAGGTGCGGTCCTTCGCCAAGGGACTGCCGGCTGATCCCCAGCAGCGCAACGTCGCCATCGCTGACGCCGGCTTTCTCGTTCCGCACTGGCCGGCCCCATGGGGGCGGGCTGCCTCCGCGGTGGAGCAGTTGGTCATCGACGAGGAGCTCAAGGCAGCCGGCATCAAGCGGCATGACCTCATCATCGGCGGGTGGGCGGCGCCGACGATCGTGGCGCACGGGACGCCGGAGCAGCAGGAGCGCTTCGTGCGCCCGACGCTGCACGGCCAGATCGTCTGGTGCCAGATGTTCAGCGAGCCGGGTGCCGGCTCCGACCTGGCGGCCCTGAGCACCAAGGCCGAGAAGGTCGACGGTGGCTGGCGTCTTAACGGCCAGAAGGTCTGGACCTCGATGGCACAGGTCGCGCACTGGGCGATCCTGCTCGCCCGCACCAGCGGGTCGGGCAAGGGGCCGGACCGGCACCGCGGCATCACCTATTTCCTCCTCGACATGAAGAGCCAGGGTGTGGACGTGCGGCCGCTGCGCGAGCTGACCGGGCACGCGGCCTTCAACGAGGTCTTCCTCGACGACGTCTTCATCCCGGATGACTGCGTGGTGGGCGAGGTCGATGGCGGCTGGCCGCTGGCACGCACCACCCTCGCCAACGAGCGGGTGGCGATGAGCTCCGGGTCGCCGTTCGGCCGCGGGGTGGAGGACGTGCTCGCTGACGTGCTTGCCATGGGCTCACCCGACCTGCTGATGCGGGAGCGCATCGGGCACCTGGTCTGCGAGGCTCACGGCCAGGCGCTGCTCAGCTTCCGGACGACCCTTCGCCAGCTGTCGGGCGCCGAGCCTGGGCCGGCCTCGAGCGTCCGGAAGCTGGTCGGGATGCGGCATCAGCAGGATGCCGCGGAGCTGCGGTTCGAGCTGCTCGGCATGGCCGGCCTGGCCCGCGAGGGTGATGCCGACAAGCTCGCGCACACCATGCTCAACACCCGGTGCCTCACCATCGCCGGCGGCACCAGCGAGGTGCTCAAGAACGTCGTGGGTGAGCGCATCCTCGGGCTGCCCCGTGACTGACCTCAAGCTCGGGCTGATGCTTGGCTACTGGACCGGTGCCGGGCCCGGTGATGTGATCCCCACCGTGCAGGCGGCCGAGGCGGTCGGCTTCGACTCGGTCTGGACCGCGGAGTCGTGGGGAAGTGACGCCTTCACGCCGCTCGCCTGGCTCGGGTCGCACACCTCGCGCATCAAGCTGTCGACGGGCCTGGTGCAGCTGTCGGCGCGCACACCGGCCGCGACGGCCATGAGCGCGATGACCCTCGACCGACTCTCGGGCGGTCGCATGCAGCTCGGGCTCGGGGTCAGCGGTCCTCAGGTCGTGGAGGGCTGGTACGGCGTCCCGTTCCCCAGGCCGTTGGCCCGCACCCGGGAGTACGTCCAGGTCATGCGCGATATCTGGGCCCGCCAGGGACCGGTGACCAACGACGGGGAGCACTACCCGTTGCCCTATCCGGGCGGCACCGGCTTGGGCAAGCCGCTCAAGGCCAATATCCATCCGCTGCGCCCGGACATCCCGATCTTTCTCGGGGCCGAGGGACCCAAGAACGTCGCGCTGGCGGTTGAGATCGCCGATGGCTGGCTGCCGATCTTCTTCCACGTGGAGAACGCCCCAGCGGTCTACGCCCCAGCCTTGGCGGACGCCAAGCCAGGCTTCGAGATCGCCTGCCCCGTGACGGTCGTCGTGGACGACGACGTCCAGCAGGCGATCGAATGGGTCAAGCTCACGATGGCCTTCTACATCGGCGGGATGGGCGCCAAGGGCAAGAACTTCCACCTCGACGTGGTCTCCCGATTCGGCTTCGAGGAGCAGGCGCACCGGGTGCAGGAGCTGTTCCTCGCCGGCGACCGGGACGGGGCGGTCAAGGCGGTGCCGGACGAGCTGTGCGACGGCATTGCGCTGTGCGGTCCGCTCGAGCGGATCAAGGAGCGACTCGAGCTTTGGCGGTCGTCGCCGGTGACGACGCTGATCCTCGGTGGCGTCACCGACCCCGCGGTCATGCGCGCGCTCGCCGACATGACGCTCTGATGGCTCCCCCGCTCATGAACGGAATCCGCACGGGTGCTTTCGCCGCGAAAACACCCGTGCGGATTCCGTTGATCATGGGGGTGTGAGGTGGAGAAGATCGACCTCCTCATCTGGGACCCCGCCGTGCTGCCTCGGGCAGCCGACCTGCACGGGCTGGGGATCCACGAGGTCTCCGTCGGCCGCCGAGCAGACCTTCCGGACGCGCCGCTCCTCATGGGCCGAGGCCGGCGACTGGCCGGGCTGGTGCAGCTCTGGGTCGACAGCGTCGACGTGTGGCCGTCGCTGGTGCAGCTGCTGCCGTCGGATGCCTACCTCGTCACCGAGTCGGTCCCGCAGCCGGTCTCGCCGGCCAGTGGCCTGCTCACTCATCTCACCTGGTTCCCCAAGCCGGAGCGGCTGACCGAGGAGGAGTTCTTCGAGGGCTGGCACGTGCGGCACACGCCTTCCTCGGCGGCCCTTCACCCGCGGCGCCAGGGTTACGTACGGGACAGCGTCACGCGCACGCTGACCGCCGGTTCTCCGCCGGTGCGGGCGATCGTCTGCGAGTACTTCGCCCCGTCCGACTACCTCGACCCGGCGAAGCTCTTCGGGAGCCAAGAGGCGCTCGACCGGACGATGGCGGAGCTTCCGTCGTACGCCGATTCTGAGGACCTGTCGTGCTGTCCCGTGTTCCAGACCACCTACGCGCCGAGGAGCTGACCGTGCTGTCGTTGCAGGAGATCTCAGACCGGCTGGAGATCCAGGACGTGCTCGCGCGCTACAGCGATGCGATCGACGCCCGGCGGTGGGACGTCCTGGACGAGATCTTCACCGCAGACGCGGCCATCGACTACAGCGCGATGGGCGGCATCGCGGGCGGGCTCGAGGAGCAGAAGCGGTTCCTGGCCGACAACGTCCCTGCCTTTCCCGTGTCGCAGCACCTGGCGGCCACATCCACGTTCGACCTCCAGGGCGATGTCGCCAACGTGCGGACGATCTGCTTCAACCCGATGGTGATCACCGATGAGCAGCACGTGCTCTTCTGCGGGCTCTGGTACCGCGACATCTTCGTGCGGGTCGACGGACAGTGGCGCATCAAGGAGCGGGTGCAGGACCGCGGTTGGTCCCTGGACCTCCGTCGATGAGCGCTGCTTGATCACTGCATAGTCCGAATGCCACCACCGAGGTGCGCGTTGCGGGTGAATAGCCCAACATCAGCCAGGATGCATGGAGACACCCGGATGGGCTCCTAAACGTGGCGATTTGGTGAGGTTTCCTGATCACTGCACGCGGTGACAACGCCATTGCACACCGTGACGGTCACGGAGGTGCTCGGAGGTTCCCCCAGTGGCTGTCCGTCTCATCCCCTTGAGCAGCGTGTGCGGTGCGGCTCTGGCGGCCACCCTGCTGCTCCCGTCAGCCGCGCTGGCTGAGCCCTCCTCGCAGGGCCAGCAGCACCGCGCGACCCCGGCGGCTTCGCACCAGCCCCAAGCGAGTCCCAAGCCAAAGGGCGATAAGAAGCCGAAGGGCGATGAGAAGAGGGCTGATCGGAAGTCACCGCCGCAGGCCACGCCCACCCGTGGTCCCAGTGACAGGCCTGGGCTGGCAGACCCCAAGGGCAAGCGTGGAGGCAACGCGTCCACTGGTGGGAACAGCGACTCCACGGACCCAGCCGGCAACAACGGGACCATCAAGATCGACTACCCCGTGGGCGACAGTGGCCACGCGAACCGGCCGCACCCGGGCTGCGGCTTCCAGCTTCGGATGTTCAACTTCGACGACGACCAGTACGGCCTGCTGACGGTCACTGGTCAGGCCCCGACCAGCACCGACACTCTCCTTAGCCGCCGGGTGCTGCTGAGTGACGACGCCGCCGGCGGAGGCCAGGACGTCGACCAGGTCTACTCCTTCAGCAAGGCCGATCTCGGCCTGACGGGCACCCCTGCGAGCGCGCAGGGCTGGCACCTGAAGGTCGCCGTCGACGCCGAGGGTGCGCCCGGCGGAGCCAAGCAGAAGGTGTTCTGGCTGGACTGCCCCAGCGTCGAGGGCGGCTCGGTTGTTGCGCCCCGGGCGAACTTCTCCCGGCTGCCTGCGGTTGAGCTCGCGCCGGCTGTGGTCACCTCTGAGCTCACCGTCGTGGCCAACGCCGCCAGCAACCCGACGGCGTTCAGCTTCTTCACCGGTAACGGGGGGCTCGTACGGGGCTTCGCGCTCCCCTTCACCGGCGTGGAGCTGCCGTACCTGCTGATGGCAGCCGCACTCAGCCTCGGACTGGGCACGCTCGCCGTCCGGGCCGGCCGTCGCCGCATCACACCCGTTAGCTAGACCCTCCGGGGGTGCGGAACGCGCACCTGGCGCCGGCAGCCATGGTGAGCTTGCGGTCGATTGTGGCCAGTTCGGCGCCTAGGGACTCAGCGAGGGCCACGTAGCTGGCGTCGTAGGGCGTGAGGTTGTCGCGCAATTCCCAGACTCTGGTGGCGCAGGCTGAGTAGGGGAACAGCTCAATGGGCAGGGCGGCCAGGTCGAGGCGGGCGAGGCTGGCCACATCGCCCGAGATGTGACCCTGAGCAGCCAGCCGGCGGAGAGCGCTGACCACCTCAAAGGGCAGCAGGTGAGGCGCGGCGAGGTCGCCTTCGCCGATCAGGTCTTCGGCCCACACACCTGTCGCGCCGGGCTCGATCAGTGCAGCGACCACCACGGACGCGTCGACGACAACCGTCACGTGACGGTCACGGTCGATCGGCGTCGCGGGCCGCCAGGATCTGCTTCGCCGACAAGGTGGGACCCCCCGTGGCCTCCTTGCGGGCGCGCACCCGCGCTACCCAGGCCTCGGCGTCCGCTGTCGACGCGAAGGTGACGAGCCGTGCGCGCAGGTACTCCTGCAGCGAGCGCCCCGTCAGGGCGGCCCGGCTGGCCAGCTCGTCGACGACGTCGTCGGGGACGTCTCGGATGGTGATGGAGCGAGCCATGCCACCACTGTGCCACGGCTGCTGCTGATCTGCATGCATCAGGCAACTTCCTGGACGAACCGGGGGCCGAGCACGGGTTGACCCCCTCTGCCGGCTCGATGGCTCTTGCACCAGGGAAAGTGCCCTCGATCGTCCTGCCACACCAGCTGCATGGCCCGCAGGTTCTCGCCATAGAGGTTATGGGCGACGTAGAGGTGCGCCTCAGGGTGTGGCAGGTGCACCACCTCGAGCTGGCGGCCATCGACCTCGAGCAGCTCGCCCGGCCTCAGACCCGGCGCGGCGCCCACAGCGTTCAGAAGTGCCCCCGCAGCTGCGGGCTTGAGCCCGGTCACCAACAGCTCGGGCAAGCCCATGGCCACCAACCCGACGGTGTAGGCGAAGGGGGCACGGCCCTGGCTGCCTGAAACCGCCTGCACCGCCCACCCGTTGCGGGCGATGATCGGAGTGATGACCTCCGCCATGTAGTCACCGGCTGGGTTGTCGCAGTAGAAGCACATCGTGGGTCCTCTGGTCGGGGACCAGAGCGTGGGACACGCCGGAGACAGTCGGCCTAGGGCCTGTGGACAGCAGTGGGTTCTCCACACAGCTCAGGCTGCGCGGGCACCCTCAAAGGGCTTCTCGACCGCGGGGGCCGCGCGCAGGAAGTCGTTGGGCAGGGCGAGGCGGAACACCGTGGCCCAGGCCGACGCCAGCTGCTTCGGGAACGAGCCCGTCACGTAGTTCAGCTGGTACTTCTCGAACAGCGCCCGCACCTGTGGAGCGATCTCGGCGTAGCGGTTGCTGGGCAGGTCGGGGAACAGATGGTGCTCGATCTGGAAGCTGAGGTTGCCGGTCATCATGTGAAGGGCGGCGCCGCCGCTGATGTTGCCGGCACCGAGCATCTGCCGCAGGTACCACTCGCCGCGGGTCTCGCCGACGATCGACTTCTTCTCGAAGGTCTCGACGCCCGCTGGGAAGTGGCCGCACATGATGACCGAGTGCGTCCACCAGTTGCGGACGAAGTTGGCGGTCGCGTTGGCACCCAGCGTCGTCAGGAAGGACGGCCCGGACAGCAGCGGATGCACCAGGTAGTCGCGGGTGGCCTGCTTCTTGACCTTGGCGAGCACGCCGCGGACCTGCTTCTTGAACGAGGCCTTGTCCTTGCGGCCCTTGAGGTAACGCCCGATCTCGAGGTCGTAGGCGGCGATGCCGTACTCGAAGAAGCAGGCGTTGAGGAAGTTGTAGAGCGGCTGACCGAGGTAGAACGGTGACCACTTCTGGTCCTCGTCGACCCGCATGATCCCGTAGCCGAGGTCGTTGTCCTTGCCGAGCACGTTCGTGTAGGCGTGGTGCACCTGGTTGTGCGAGTGCTTCCACATGTCGGACGGCGTCGCGTTGTCCCACTCCCACGTCGTCGAGTGGATCTTCGGGTCGCGCATCCAGTCCCACTGGCCGTGCAGGACGTTGTGCCCGATCTCCATGTTCTCCAGGATCTTGGCGATCGACAGCCCGGCCGTGCCGACGAGCCAGGCCGGCGGGAACAGGCTGAACAGCAGCACCGCCCGACTCGCGAGCTCCAGCTTGCGCTGCACATCAATGACCCGACGGATGTACGCCGCATCGTCGGCGCCTCTCGAAGCGATGACGCTCTCGCGGATCGCGTCGAGCGCCTTCCCGAGGTCCTCGATGTCCTGAGGGCTCAGGCGCTCGAGGGGGTTGTCGGCCTTCTTCTGGATCGCGGTCATGAGGTCTCCTTGAAGTCAGACGTCGAGGTCGCAGTCGCCGGCGGCAGCCGAGATGCAGGTCTGGATGAGGACGCCATCACCGACGGCGGCGGTCGTGATGTCGCCGGTGCGCAGGTCCCGTACGACGCCTTCGCGAAGCGGAAGGACGCAGCCGAAGCAGATGCCCATGCGGCAGCCGAACGGCATCAGCACCCCGGCGGACTCGCCCGTGGTGAGCAGCGGGGTCGCGCCGTCGGCTGCGACCGTCGTGCCGGTGCGCGAGAACGTGACGCTGCCGCCCTCGCCCGTGACCAGGAACGTGGGGCGGAAGCGCTCGGTGCGCAGCTCGCCTGGCCACCAGGCCTCGAGCAGGTCGAGCAGGCCGCTGGGCCCGCAGGCCCAGAGCTCGCGCTCGGCCACGTCGGGCACCAGCTCCTCGAGCTGCTCCACGGTCAGCCGTCCGTCCGTGGCCGTGTGCAGCTCGACCAGCGTCAGCCGACCGTCCGCCGCCATGGCCCGCAGCTCATCGGCGAAGATCACGTCATCGCTCGTCGGCGCCGAGTGCACCAGCACCACGTCGTCGAGTGCGGTGCTGCGGAGCATCCCCATGACCGGTGTGATGCCGCTACCGGCGGTGACGAACAGGACCTTGTTGGGAGCCTCGCTAAGGACGAAGTCGCCAGCGGCCTGGTCGAGCTGGACGACCAGGCCGGGGGCTGCCCGTCGTACCAGGAAGTCAGAGACCAAGCCCATGGCTTTGACGGTGATGGTGAAGGTCTGGTGGCCCGCAGAGGTGATTGAGTAGGAGCGCCACTGACGGACGCCGTCGACGTCGACACCGATCCGGACGTACTGGCCGGGGACGTGGCCGCGCCAGCCCTTGCCGGGCTTGAGCTCGATCGTCGCGGCGTCGGCGGTCTCCGGGGTGATCGTCGCGATGCGGGCGCGCAGAACGGCGGGATTGCGCAGCGGGCTGACGAGGTCGACGAAGTCGGCGGGGACCAGGGGGGTCGCCACCAGCTCAGCGACCCGCGCGACGCGGTCGCGGAGCCGGAGCCGGGTGGGAGCGGTCATGACTTCATCTTGCTAGCCCTAGCTGCTAGAGTCCTGGCCATGCGGAGTGAGGCCGTGCGGCTTTCTTGTTCGTTTGGAACAACATGATCTTCGCGCTGGAGCAGGTCGTGATCGACACGCTGCGCGCCCAGCTGCCTGCGGTCGCCGAGCACACGGTCGCCGCGGTGACCGAGGAGGTGGCTGACTACTCCGATGCGTTCAGCGGCGAGATGGGCGCGACCATCCAGGGTGCGGTGCAGGTGGCGCTGGCCGGCTTCCTGCGGCTGGCCAGCCGCCCCGGCGACAGCTCGCCGCTCGGCCCTGCGCGTGAGGGTGCCTACGCGCTCGGCCGGGGAGAGGCCCGCAGCGGCCGGACTGCCGACGCGCTGCTGGCTGCCTACCGGGTGGGCGCGCGCGTGGCGTGGCGGGAGATGTCGCGCACCGCGGTCGCAGCCGGCCTCGCGGCGGAGTCGGTCGCGCAGTTCGCCGAGCTGGTGTTCGCCTACATCGACGACCTGTCGGCGGCCAGCGTCGCGGGGCACACCGACGAGCTCGCTACGTCGGGCCGGGTTCGGCAGCAGTACCGCGAGCGGTTGGGCCAAGCGCTGCTCGCCGGAGCCCCGGCCGATGAGCTGTCGCGCCGAGCCGAGCGTGCTGACTGGTCGCCGCCGGCCTCGCTGACTGCGGTGCTGCTGGCCTCGGACCGCACCAGGGGAGCCCTTCCCCTGCTTGACCCCAAAACCCTCAGCGTGCCAGGCGATCTCGTGGGGCTGGAGGACACTGACGTGCTGCTGTCGCCAGACTCTCGCCGCACCTTGTTGAGGCACCTGGACGGTCGATCCGCAGTCGTCGGTCCCACTCGCCCGTGGGACCAGGTGTCGTCGTCCTTCCACCGGGCCGTGCGGGGCTTGGCGCTGGGCATCGAGGACACCGAGCAGCACCTCACATCCCTTGTCCTGTCGGCAGATCCGGAGGCCTTGGCTGACCTCCGCGCGCAGGCCCTCGCGCCACTGGCCGGCATCCGGCCTGCCACGGCCGACCGTCTCGCCGAGACCCTCCGGTCGTGGCTGCTGCACCAGGGTCGCCGGGAGGACGTCGCCGCTGACCTGCACGTGCACCCGCAGACGGTTCGCTATCGCATGACCCAGATCAGGGAGCTGTACGGCGACCAGCTCACGCAACCCGACCAGGTGCTAGCGCTGGTCGTCGCCTTGGCGCCTTCTGGCGCACCCGCGCTAGGGGCGTGACACCAGCCTGCGGTGTGTGCGGATGCCCGGGCACTCCGTGACCTCGTCGAGCAGCAACCCGTGCGCCTGGTCGAAGCGAGATGTCTTGTTGCACTCGTCGTTGGTGCCATTGGGGTGTCTGGAATATTCATGAATCGTCACGGACGGCGGGCCCGACTGTCTGGTGTCGATGCTCGTGACTTCAAAGTCGAAGCGTTTCGGGCTGTCGCGGCCATTCTCCGGGCAATTGGTTGTGACGGACCATCGCTGGGCCTTGCGGAGCCGCCAGGTGTGTTGGAGAACGGGCGGGTCGAACGTGCACCCGCCGGTGAAAGAACCTCGGTATCCCTGGTTCAGCTTGTAGAACCCGTCCGACCTGACGAGATAGGTCGTGTAGATCACCGGGGACGGCGCCGGTCGCGCGATGCGATGCTCGTACTTGCCGTTGCCGAGGCCTTGGATCGTCAATTGGTAGGCGTGGGTGTCCTTGCCCGTGGTGAGCACGTAGTCGAAGGTGCCCTCGCGGGGAGGACCAACAGAAGTCGACGAGATGTCTTGGGGCGGGTCTGCCGTCCCAGCCGGAGTGGGCGACATTGACGGAACGGGAGTCCGCGTCTCCGAAGATCCACGGATCTTCGATGGCCTAGGGCTGGTGGTCATCCAGGTCGGAGCACTAGCCCCCGACGAGTTCGTTGCAATCCCGCCCTCCGGCGATGCAACCCGAGGGCTCGAGCAACTCGCCAGGAAGGCGGCGACGACGCAGACCGTCACCCTCAAGACGCGGGAGGGGAACTTCACGCTCTGAGCCTAGGTGAGGCGCAGATCTTCTCCAGAGGAAGGGCAATCGATCTGAACCGGATAGGTAGCCGCGTTCCCTCTGTCAGGGCCTTGTCCATCGAAGTTCACTGCCACCCAATCGACCTCCGTGCGGTACAGGCCGGTCAGCTGTGTGCACTGCCCGATGGTGTCTACGTCGACACCATACGAGTACGCCTGGCTGCCACCTGCATTACAACTGTGGTTGGCCCACAGCGTCGGTGCGAGCACGTCAGCGAAGTCAACGCAGGGGGCCGCTGCGAGTTGAGCCACCCTTTGGGTGCAATGCACTCCGCCCGTAGCCCCGATGACGTACTTCTTTACTGTGCCGGCTTGCGCGTAGAAGCCACGAGGCTCGCTGACGACCGCTGAACAACTCGTATGCCCCGCGCGGGCAACAGCGGTCAGGGGGGAGAGGGAAGCCAAACCGACCAGCGCGATCGAGATGAGGAGGAGTCGCCGAACGTACAAGGTGCCTTGTCCTTTCGAAAAAGGTTTGCCCCCTTTTCGGGTGATTCGCAGAGTAACCGTGGGGGGGCGGTTGTCCACCAGCACCTGCGCTGAACCAGGCCTCGAGCCGTTGCAGCGGGTCGGAATCTGGTGCGGTGCGCGCGTTGGGGCTGGGCATCGAGGACACCGAGC
>Ga0136633_1002539_pt1 | contig 12514 bp, 10 predicted proteins | sample AntDrymeUQ832206_2_FD_105494 | JGI IMG/M metagenome (GOLD analysis project Ga0136633, IMG submission 105494) | Polar desert sand microbial communities from Dry Valleys, Antarctica - metaG UQ83 (22.06) | ecosystem: Environmental > Terrestrial > Soil > Desert | place: Antarctica: Dry Valley... | reverse complement strand
GCCCAGGTCATGCAGATCCTGGACATGACGGTGGAACTCGCTGCCGGGGAGGACATCCGCACCGAGATCAGCGCGAAGTTCCGCCCTGCGAAGGTCGCAGCCGAGCTGACGGCGGCTGGCTTGCAGCCGCGTCGCTTCTGGACAGACCTGCGCGGCGACTACGGCCTGTCGCTCGCCGTCAAGGCGTAAGCAACGCCTGCTGGTGAAAACCGGAGTTACGTCGGCGGCGGACTGGGTGACCGCACGATTGCCGTGTGACGTCACGCACCTCGACATCGCTGCCTGCGGGCGCGTCTCGACCGCAGTGCTCGACCTGGAGACGGCGCATCTGCGTAGGGAGGCCTCGGGTGGGGGCTACGTCGCCGAGGCCGAGGCCGAGGAGAGGCTCGCTGCTGGCCGCGAGGCGCTGGCGTCGATGGTCGGGCTGCGAGGCTCCGACGTCGCGTTCTGCGAGAGCGGCGGCGCGGCCTTCTCGAGGTTGCTGTCCGGCTGGCCGCTCGGTCGCGGCGCGCGCATCGGCACGGTCAGTGGGGAGTACGGCGCCAACGCGGCTGTCCTGCGGCAGCTCGCCGGGCAGCGAGGTTGGCACCTGGTCGACGTGCCCGTCGACGGGCTCGGGCGCATCGTCGACGTACCCGTCGGCCTCGATCTGGTGACGTTCCCGCACGTGCCGTCGCAGCGGGGGATCGTCCAGGACGTCGACGCCATACTGCGCAGCTCGGTTCCCGTCGTGCTCGACGTGGCCCAGTCGCTCGGTCAGGTCGCGGTCCCTGCGGGCTGCGCGGGCTACATCGGGACGTCGCGCAAGTGGCTGTGCGGACCGCGCGGCGTCGGCTTCCTGCTGGCGGATCCGGCGCACGAACCTGGCTTGACGTCCCCGCCGACCCTGGCGCCCACGATCCACGTAGGGATCCGGCGGTTCGAGTCGACGGAGGCGCATGTGGCCGGCCGGCTCGGGCTCGGCGCCGCCGTACAGGAATGGTCGCCGGCGCTACCGCTGGTGGCCATCGACCGCACCCGCGAACTGCGCGAGCTGCTCACGGGCCTGACGAGCTGGCACGTCGTCGAGCCGGTGACCGAGCCCACCGCGATCACCACCTTGGCCCCGGTCCGGGGCCAGGACCCCGTTGCGGTGCGCCGCGACCTGCTGGCACAGGGCTTCCTCACCTCCGCGGTACCCGTGACCCGCGCTGCCGAGCAGACCGGCCCCATCCTGCGCATCTCCACTGCTGCCTGGGTCACGACGGACGACCTGCTGGCCCTCGCTCGGACGCTTCAAGCCACATGAACACCGGTCTCCCGCGGGTCAGAACTGACCTTGGTCACGGCCACGACTACCGTCCCGAAGGTGCCCGTACAACGAACTAGCCTGCCCGTGATCGAGGGCCGCGGTCTCTGCTGGGGGATCCGCACGTCGCGGGTCGGAGGTGGTCGTCGTCATTGATTTCCGCTACCACCTGGTCTCGGTGATCGCGATCTTCCTGGCGTTGGCGCTGGGCATCGTGGTCGGTACCGCGGCCCTCAACGGCGGCATCGTCGACAACCTCAAGTCGCGCAACGACGAGATCATCCAGGACAAGCGCGATCTTGAAGGCACGGTTCGAGATCTGCGCACGCAGGTCTCGCGACGCGACGAGTTGACCGGAGCGGTGGCCGCCCGCGCGGTGGCCGGTCGGCTCAAGGGTCAGCGCGTCCTGTTCGTGGCGACTCCCGGGTCCTCGACCGACACGTTGGACAAGCTGACGGCATTGGTCACCGGTGCCGGTGGCACGAGCGCGGGGGTCCTGCGGCTCCGCGATGACCTGCTCGACCCGGCGAAGAGCCAGGTCGTCGACGACGTTGTCGCCAGCGTGGCCCCTGCCGGCGTGCGGCTGCCCGAGGGGACGCCGACCGACAAGGCGGTGGTCGAGCTGGCTGCAGCGCTGGTCACGACGCGCGGCGGGACCCCACTGTCCGCCGACGCGGCCGCGAAGGTCATCGGCGGGTTCACCTCGGCCGACCTGGTGGACGTGCAGCGACCCTCCGGGGGCGCTGGTGACCAGCAGGCCGCCACGCTGGCGGTGCTGGTGGCGCCGCCGGGCAGCGGCGAGCCGCTCGACGACCTCGGCCGGCAGCGCCAGCGGGCGCTGCTGACTCTCGTCCGGACGTTCGACAGCCGCTCGGAGGGCCTGGTCGTGGCGGGACCGGTTCTCGCCGCTGAGGAGGGTGGCCTGCTGGACGGGCTGCGCGGTGACGACGGCCTCAGCGACAACGTGTCGTCCGTCGACGCGGCGGATACGCCGTACGGCCAGCTGGTCGTGATCCTTGCCCTGGACGAGCAGGCAGCGGGCGGTTCTGGTCGCTACGGACAGGGGCCGGGCGCGCAGGCCGGAGCGCCCGCAGCCGACGGGCGGTGACGCGCACGGTCCGGATCCTGCTGGGTGGCGCCGGCGCCCTGGGCCTGCAGCGGGCCCTGCAAGCCAACCCGCCCGGCGGCCTGACCCGTTGGACCCGGACCAACCACCGCGGTCGATCGGTCTCGCTGCTGTCCGGCCCGTCCCTCGCGCTCGCCGCGACCGCGGCCAGCGCGTTGCCCCTGGGCGCCGCGTTGGCGGCCGGCGCCGGCGCCGGACTGGTCGGTGCGTACGACGACGCCATGGGCGGGCCGGGCGCGAAGGGCTTTCGCGGACACCTCGCGGCGTTGCGACGCGGCGAGCTGACCACCGGCGCCGTCAAGATCGGCGGTATCGCGGTCGCCGGCCTCGCGTCCGCCTCAGGCCTGCGGCCGCGGGCCGCGACGGATGTGCTGCTGGGCGGCGCGGTCATCGCCGGTAGCGCCAACCTGCTGAACCTGCTCGACCTGCGACCCGGCCGGGCCCTCAAGGTGGGCGGACTCGCCGCGCTCGCGCTGGGACAGCCGGGAGTCGCCGCGGCCAGCGCCGTCCTGCTGCCCGGTGACCTGGGTGAGCGCACGATGCTCGGCGACGCGGGGGCCAACGCCCTCGGCGCGATCCTCGGCGCGGCCTTGGTGCAGCGCCTGCCGGGTCGGGCGAGCCGGTGCGCTGCACTCGGCGTTCTGGGCGCGCTCACCGCCGCGAGCGAGGTGGTGTCCTTCACCCAGGTCATCGATGCGACACCCCCGCTGCGCTGGCTGGACCGGCTCGGGCGACTGCCGTGAGACGGGCGCTGGTCGGCGCTGCTGCCGGAATCGCCGCTGTCACCGTCCTCAGCCGCTTCGTGGGCTTCGGGCGCACCGGTGTCCTGGCCCGCACGCTCGGGCCGTCCTGCGTGGGCGATACCTACGCCGCCGCCAACGCGATCCCCAACGTCGTCTTCGAGATCGTGGCCGGCGGGGCGCTGGCCTCACTGGTGGTGCCGGTGCTCGCCGGCGCCGTGGCGGCCGGTGACAGGGAGAGCGCCTCACGCACTGCGTCGGCCCTGCTGACCTGGACGATCGCAATCCTGACGCCTGTCGCCCTGCTCGGGATCCTGGCCGCGCCCTACCTGTTGCGCGCGGTCGTCGGCAGCGACCCAGCCTGCGGGCAGTCGCTGCTCGATGTCGGCGCCCGCATGCTCGTCGTCTTCCTGCCGCAGGTCGTGCTGTACGGCGTCGGCATCGTCGTCGCCGGGATCCTGCAGGCGCACCGGCGCTTCCTGGGCCCGGCGCTCGCACCGCTGCTGTCGAGTCTGGTGGTGATCACGGCGTACCTGCTGTACGCCGCGCAAGGTCGGGTCGCCCTGGGTGAGCTCAGTCGGACGCAGGAGCTCACCTTGTCGGTGGGGACCACGCTGGGTGTGGCCGTGCTCTCGCTGGGCCTGCTGGTGCCGCTGCGGCGGTGCGATCTGGCGCTGCGCCCGACGTTCTCCTTCCCGCCCGGGGTGGCGGGCAAGGTGCGCCGGCTGGCGCTGGCCGGGTTCGCCGGACTCGCCGCGCAGCAGGTTGCCCTCGTCGTCGCGCTACGGCTCGCCGCCAACGGCACAGAGGGCTCGGTCGTGCTCTTCCAGATCGCCACCGCGCTGTTCCTTTTGCCCTGGGCGGTGTTGGCGGTGCCCGTGGCGACGACGGCCTTCCCCGAGCTGACCGCGAAAGCCGGGGCGGGTGACGAGTCGGGCTACGCCCTGGCCGCCAGCCGTTCGCTTGCGGCTGTCCTCGTGGCCTCGCTCGGTGCAGCGGTGGTCCTGGTCGCGGTGGCGCTACCGGTCGCCCGCGTCCTGGTCGCCGGCGCTCCCGGTCCGGAGGACGTCGACGCCCTCGCCCGGGCAACAGCGGCGTTCGCACCGGGGTTGGTCGGCTACGGGCTGCTGGCGCTCGTTGCACGTGCCCTGTACGCCCGCGGTGACGGCCGTACGCCGGCGGTCGCCACGGTCGCCGGCTGGCTCACCGTGGCGGTCGCCGACATCGCGCTCGTACGCCTTGCGCCATCCCTGGACCGGGTTGTGGCGCTCGGCATCGGCAACTCTGTCGGCATGACGTTGACCGGCGCTCTGCTGCTTGTCGGCCTGCACCGGGTGTCTCCCGGCTCCCTGGCCGGATCCTGGCGGGCCGCCCTCGCGGGCCTGGCCGGCTGCCTGCTGGCCGGCAGCACGGCGTACCTGATCCCGTCTCTCGGGTCGTCCGTCCGCGCGAGCGTTGTGGCCTGCGGGCTGCTGGCGGCGGTCACGGGAGCGGTCTACGTCGGCGTCGTGCGGCTGCTCGATGCGGACGCGCTCCGGGCGTTGATCCGTGCCTGACCTCACCGGGCGGCGGGTGCTGCTGGTCCTGGCCACGAGCACCGGGGGAGTGGGCCAGCACGTGCGTTCGCTCGCCGCGGGCCTGACCGTGGCCGGTGCGGACGTCCTGGTGGCGGGTCCGGCGTCGACGCAAGACGTCTTCGGCTTCCCGGCGTACGCACGGGTGGAGATCGGGGCGACCCCGCACCCCGGCCGCGACCTGTCCGCGCTGCTGGCCTTGCGCCGGCTGGCCGGCGACGCCGACGTGGTGCACGCGCACGGCCTCCGGGCGGGTGCCCTGGCGCCCGCGTCTGGGCCGCTGGTCGTGACCTGGCACAACGCACAGCTGTCCGGCTCGCGGCTCGGTGCGCTGCTGGAGCGGCACGTGGCGCGTCGAGCCACCGTGACCCTCGCGGCCTCGGACGATCTCGTCGCGCGGGCCCGGGCCTGTGGCGCGCCCGATGTGCGGCTCGCGCCCGTCGCCGCGCCCGTCCCGGTGGGCACCGGCCGCGATCCCGGCCTCGGCCACCCGCTCGTGCTGGCGGTGGGCCGGCTGCACCCGCAGAAGGGGTACGACGTCCTGGTCGACGCGCTGCCCCTGCTGGGCGATGCGGTGGTGGCCGTCGCCGGCGACGGACCGCTGGCGGACGAGCTGCGGGCACGGGCGCCCCAGGTCCGTTGGCTGGGCCGGCGCGACGACGTGGCCGACCTGTACGCCGCGGCCGATGTGGTCGTGCTGCCCTCGGTGTGGGAGGCCCGCTCCCTGACCGCGCAGGAGGCGATGCTGGCCGGCCGACCGCTCGTCGCGACGGACGTGGGCGCGATCCGCTCGCTGGTCGGTGACGGGGCGGTGCTCGTGCCGCCCGGGGACGCTGCCGCGTTGGCAGTCGCCGTACGGCGACTGCTGGACGATCCGAACGAAGCCGCAGCCCTGGGAGCGCGCGGTCAAGCGGTCGCGGCGACGTGGCCGACCGAGCAGGACACCGTCGATCAGGTCGCCGACCTGTACCGCGAGCTGCTCGGATGACGCGCCGGGCCGCCCTGCTGCCGCTCCTCCTGCTTCCCTTGTTGGCCTGGTGGGGCAACTCGCCGGCGGAAGCCCGACGTGCCGCCCCGGTCGAGCAGCGAAGCGTGGTGGAGGCGCTCGGATCGCCCGAGGTCGTGGTTGTCGGCGTCCCGGGGCTCCGTTGGTCCGACGTCAACGATCGGGACACGCCGGCCTTGGCTCGGATGCAGGGTGAGGGCGCCTCGGGGGTGCTGTCCGTCAAGACGGCGGCGAAGGTCGACTGCCCGGCCGCCGGTTGGCTGACCTTGGGTGCGGGAAACCGGGTCGCCCCTGCGGGCCGCTACCCGGGTGACGGCGATCCCTACGCCTCGACGCGCCGCTGCGGCGTGGGCGTACCTGCCTCGTCGACCCTGGCCGAACAGGTGCGGGAGAACGACGACCGACGCGAAGGGGCTGTCCCTGGCCTGCTCGGCAGCACCCTTCGGGCGGCCGGGCTGTGCGTGCAGGGTGTCGGGCCTGGGGGCGAGCTCGCAGCCGCCGACCGGGCCGGGTTGTCCGGGCCGTCCGCGGCGACCGGGTCCTGCCCGGTCGTACTGCGCGAGGCGACCCCCGCGCGTCCCGCCCTGTCCCGGACCAGCCGCGCGGCGGGGGTCGCCGCCGCCGACGCGCTGGTGGCGACCGAGCTGGACCGTCGTACGCCGAACACCACCGTCCTGGTGGTCGGAGTGTCCGAGGCGCCGGGTGAGTCCGTGCCGCATCTGCACGTCGCACTCGCGGTCGGACCGACCTTCGCCCCGGGTGCGTTGACCAGCGCGAGCACCCGGCGCGCGCCGTACGTCCAGCTCGTCGACGTTGCCCCGACCATCTTGTCGCTGCTGGACCTGGACACCCCCAAGCAGATGATCGGTGAGCCGTGGCGGAGCGAAATACCGCGGCCGACGCTGGACGACCTGCGGGACGAGGCGGTCAAGGCCGATGCCCACCGCACGTCGACGGTGCCCTTCTTCGTCCTGCTTGCCGGCGTGCAGGTCCTGCTCATCGGGGTCGCGTTGTGGCGGCGTTGGAGGCGTACCGCGGAGGTGGCTGCCCTCGCGGGGGTCACCGCTGTCGGGGCGTCGTACCTCGCCAACCTGGTCCCGTGGTGGCGGGCCGAACAGCCGCTGGTGTTACTGCTCGCCGCCACGGCTGTCGCCACCGCGGCACTCACGGGGGTGGCCTTGCTCGGCCGGGGGTTGCTCGCCCGCGCAGGCATCGCCTGCGGGATGGTGGCAGCTGTCCTGGTCGGCGACCTGCTGCTCGGCGGGCAGCTGCAGATGTCGTCGGTCGCGGGCTACTCACCCCTGGTGGCCGGCCGGTTCGCCGGCATCGGCAACGTCGCCTTTGGCGTCTTGGCGGCGGCCGTGCTGCTGGCCGCCGCGAGCACGCGCAGCGCCACCGCTGCCGCCCTGACCGCGCTCGTGGTCGTCGTCGACGGCGCGCCGCAGTGGGGGAGTGACGTCGGCGGCGTGCTCGCCCTCGTCCCGGCGTACGCCGTCCTGGTGCTTCTGCTTCGCGGTCGTGCGGCGAGCCTGGCCAAAGTGGCGATCGCGTCGGCGGTGGGCGTCGCCGTCGTCACCGCCTTCGCCGTCGCCGACTACTCGCGCGCGGCGCAGGAACAGACGCACCTGGGCCGGTTCGTCGGCCAGGTGCTGGACGGCAGCGCAGGAGGCGTGCTGCGGCGCAAGGCCGAAGCCAACCTCGGTCTGCTGTTCCTCTCGCCCGTGACGGCGCTGCTGCCCGTCCTGGTGATCGTGTTGCTGGTGCTGTTCCTGCGCCCGCCGGCGCCGCTGCGCCGGATGTTCGAGCAGGAGCCGGCCTGGCGCGCCGGGCTGCTGGCCGTCATCACCGCCAGTGCCATCGGCTTCCTGCTCAACGACAGCGGCGCCGCCGTACCTGCGCTCGCGATCCTCATCGCCCTGCCCGCAACTGTCGCCGTTCTGGCGCGTCATGCCCGCCGGAGCCCAGCCGCCGGATAGAGTGAACTTCCGTGCAGCGGACGCCAGATCCGCTCAGAAGCACGGGAGCCCGCCTTGGCCCGATTTTCGGGAAACCGGCCGAGTCAGTCGACCTGCCACCTGTTCGTCACCGGCGGCGTCGCCTCTTCGCTCGGTAAGGGCCTTACCGCGAGCAGCCTCGGCCGGCTGCTGAAGGCGCGCGGTCTGCGCGTGACCATGCAGAAGCTGGATCCGTATCTCAACGTGGATCCCGGCACGATGAACCCGTTCCAGCACGGCGAGGTGTTCGTCACCGATGACGGCGCTGAGACCGACCTCGACGTCGGCCACTACGAGCGGTTCCTCGACGAGGACCTGCACGGCAGCGCCAACGTCACGACCGGGCAGGTCTACAGCGCCGTCATCGCCAAGGAGCGGCGCGGGGAGTACCTCGGCGACACCGTCCAGGTCATCCCGCACATCACCAACGAGATCAAGGAGCGCATCCGCGCTCTGGCCGGCCCCGACGTCGACATCGTCATCACCGAGGTCGGCGGGACGGTCGGTGACATCGAGTCGCTGCCGTTCCTCGAGGCGGCGCGGCAGGTGCGCCAGGAGGTCGGCCGCGACCACTGCTTCTTCCTGCACGTCTCGCTCATCCCGTACATCGGCCCGTCCGGCGAGCTGAAGACCAAGCCGACCCAGCACTCCGTGCAGTCGCTGCGCGCGATCGGCATCACCCCGGATGCGTTGGTGCTGCGGTCGGACCGGCCGCTGTCGCAGGGGATCAAGCGCAAGGTCAGCTCCATGTGCGACGTCGACGAGGAGGCGGTCATCTCCGCCGTCGACGCTGCGTCGATCTACGACATCCCCAAGGTGCTGCACAGCGAGGGCCTGGACGCGTACGTCGTACGCCGGCTCGGGCTGCCCTTCCGCGACGTCGACTGGACCGACTGGGACAAGCTCCTGCAACGCGTGCACGCTCCCGCCAAGGAGGTCACGGTCGCCCTGGTCGGTAAGTACGTCGACCTGCCGGACGCCTACCTGTCGGTCAGCGAGGCGCTGCGGGCCGGTGGGTTCGCCAACGACGCCAAGGTCAACATCCGCTGGGTGCCCTCGGACGACTGCGAGACGGCGGCCGGGGCCGCTGCCGCGCTGGACGGCGTCGACGGGGTGCTGATCCCGGGCGGCTTCGGTGTGCGAGGGATCGAGGGGAAGGTCGGCGCCATCACCTGGGCGCGCACCGGCCGTACGCCGACGCTCGGCCTGTGCCTGGGGCTGCAGTGCATGGTGATCGAGGTGGCGCGTTCGCTGGCCGGGATCGAGAAGGCCAACTCTGCGGAGTTCGAGCCGACCGGCCCGGACTCGGTCATCGCCACCATGGTCGACCAAGAGGACGTCGTCGCGGGGGAGCGCGACATGGGCGGGACGATGCGTCTCGGGCTGTGGGAGACCGCGTTGGTGAAGGGGTCGGTCGCAGCGACGGCGTACGGCGACCTGCCGGCCACCGAGCGGCACCGGCACCGTTACGAGGTCAACAACGCCTACCGCCCTGCGCTCGAGGAGGCGGGGCTGGTCTTCTCCGGCACCTCGCCGGACGGGCGGCTTGTCGAGATCGCCGAGCTCCCGGCGTCCGAGCACCCGTTCTTCGTCGGCACTCAGGCACATCCGGAGTTCCGGTCCCGGCCGACAAAGGCCCACCCGCTGTTCCGGGCGTTCATCGCTGCTGCGGTCGCACATGCCGACGCCCGCATGCTGCCGCTGTGACCTGATGGCGCTCTGACCCTGATTGGCGTTCTGACCCTGATGCCGCATGACTACGAGGTGCTGCACTCCGAGCGGGTGTACGACGGTCGCGTCATCGCGCTGCGCCGCGACGAGGTCTCCATGCCGGGAGAGACCAGCAGCGTCCGCGACGTCGTGGAGCACCCCGGCGCCGTGGCGGTGGTGGCGCTCGACGAGCAGGAGCGCGTCGTCCTGGTGCGTCAGTACCGGCACCCGGTACGCCGGCCGCTGGACGAGCTGCCGGCCGGCATCCTCGACGTCGACGGCGAGCCCGCGCAGGAGACCGCCAAGCGCGAGCTGGCCGAGGAGGCCGGCCTGGCGGCCGACACCTGGCACGTCCTGGTCGACCTGCTGACCAGCCCCGGCATGAGCGACGAGGCGGCCCGCATCTACCTCGCCCGCGACCTACGGGAGGTCGAGCGCGACGTGCAGCAGCACGAGGAGGCGGAGATGACATCGTCACGGGTCTTTCTCGCCACGCTTGTCGCGGGCGTACTCGCCGGCGAGTACGAGAACGCCTTGCTGGTGGCCGGGGTGCTGGCCGCCGACCGTGCGGTCCGGGTCGGTTTCGTCGGTCTCCGTCCGGCCGACGCGCCCTGGCCCGCGCGGCACCGTTGACGTTGCGCCTTACCGCTCAACCAAGACCCTCCTTGCTGGTCATGCCTTGACTATGTGTCGGGCCACGTGACCCCCCAGTCCAGCGCTGACGCTGGCCTAGTGTCCCTGGCACGCCCACGAAGCTCAGGAGCCGCCATGACACGGTCCCGCCGCCCTCGCGCCGCCGTAGCCGTTCTCACCGCAGTGCTGCTCGCGCTCGGACTCGCGACAAGCGCAGCGGGCGCTACGGGCCAGGTGGCTGCAGGCAACCGGTCTGTCGTCGCCCCGGCCGCGCCCGCGCCGACCGGTCCTGCCCTGGCAGCGATGATCGCGGAGCGGAAGCGGTTCTTCGGGGCCGAGAACGTCGACCCCAAGACAGGCGCGCTGCCGCGCGACGAGGTCCACCTGGTGTGGGTGTCGGTCGCGACGTTCGCTGCCGCCTTGGACGGCCACGTGGTGCTGTTCGACGCCTACCTGCACAAGGCGGAGGAGGGCAAGCGCAACTACGTGCCGGCGACGACGGAGGACCTGATCGCGCTACGACCGAAGGCGATCTTCCTCGGCCACGCGCACTACGACCACGGTCAGCTTGCCGGCACCATCGCGGCCGCCACCGGCGCGACGATCGTCGGTACGCAGGGCCACTGCGACCAGAGCAGCGCAGACGCCAAGCGCAAGCTCGCCTGCGTCGTCGCCTTCGGGCCGAAGGCCACTTTCGGCGCGGTGAAGGAGGTCGCGGTCCTGCCGGGTGTCTGCTCCACCGCGGTCCTGCACGTGCACTCCGCGGCCGAGCCGCCCGACCCGACGCGCGACCCGACCAACACCGCCGTGGGCCTGCCGGACCCCGGCACGATCCTGCAGCACCCGCCCGGCCCGTCGACGACGCTGATCGCTCCCGGCGACGAGGGCGGGACTGTGCTCTACCAGATCCGCATCGGCCACTTCACGCTGACCATGCACGACTCGTCCGGGCCTCTCAAGGAGGTGGCTCCGAAGGTGTTCGACGTGTTCCGGCGCCTGCCCAAGACCGATGTGCAGGTAGGTGCTCTCGTCAGCTTCAACAACGTCACCAACGGGCTGCGCGACCCGGCGATGTACATCGACGCGTTCAACCCGAAGGTCTTCGTGCCCAACCACCACGACTTCGTCGGCGGCGAGTACGGCGGCGCCGACGACTTCGAGCCCAAGCTCGAGCGAGAGCTGAAGGCGTACAAGGCGCGTCCGGAGATCCGCTTCCTGTACGACCCGTTCGACTATGTCCGTCCGGGCATCCTGCGGTTCGACGTCGAGGCGCCGCGCTGGGTCGACGCAGGGGCCACCCCGTGCGCCCGGCTGGCGAGGTCGGCCAACGCAGCGGACGGAAGCGGCAGAACGGCGGGCACCGCCAAGGGAGCCCTGCCCACGACAGGCTTCGGTCTCGGCTCGGGCGCGCTCGCCGTTCTTCTTGTCGTGACCGGGCTGATCGGGGTGCGGCTGGCCCGCCGGCGCGCGCGTATCTAGATCTCCGGCGTTGAGCAGACGTCGTCCGGCCTACGGAGAGGTGACGGCGGCCCGGCGCTCCACCATGAGTGGGAGAGGACGGCGCGGGCCTGGTGTACGCGTCGCTGGCGGCCACGGCGAACGCCACGACGTCGGGGTTTCGGCATTCCATCGAGCGGATGGACTCCGACCACTACCTCTCGAGTAGCTACTACGAGCACTGGCTGACGGCTGCCGCGACCGCTGCGATGGAGGCGGGTCTGGTGACGCCGCAGCAGCTCGACGAGGCCGCCGGCGGTCACTTCCCGCTGTCGCGCGCCGCCGAGCAGCCTGCCGTCGAGCAGATGGGGACCGGCGCTGAGCGCTTCCGTATCGGCGATCGGGTCAAGGTGCGCGAGATGGACCCCGTCGGACACTCGCGCTGCCCGTCGTACACGCGTGGCCGGGTCGGCGTCGTCGTCGCGCGGCAGGGCACGTTCAGCCTCCCCGACGTCGAGGCGCACTCACCGCGCCGCGTGCCCGAGGCCACCTACACGGTGCGCTTCACCAGCGCCGAGCTGTGGGGCGACGAGGAGGGGTCCGCGCACGTGAACGTTGGTCTGTGGGACAGCTACCTGGAGGCGGCGTGAGCCACGACCACGATGCGCCGCCGGCACCCGTAGAACGGCGGGTAGCCGCGTTGGAGGAGCTGCTGACGGCCCGGGGCCTCGTGCCGCCGGGGTTCGTCGACGACATCAACCGCAGGTACGAGAACGACGTCGGACCGATGAACGGCGCCAAGGTCGTGGCGCGCGCCTGGGTCGACCCGGACTACACGCGCCGCCTGCTTGCCGACAGCACGGCGGCCATCGCCGAGCTCGGGATCGGCGGCGACGAGGGCGAGCACATGCAGGTCTGCGAGAACACCGCGACGGTGCACAACGTCGTCGTCTGCACCCTGTGCTCCTGCTACCCCTGGCCAGTGCTGGGGCTGCCTCCCGCCTGG
>Ga0136633_1002538_pt1 | contig 12515 bp, 34 predicted proteins | sample AntDrymeUQ832206_2_FD_105494 | JGI IMG/M metagenome (GOLD analysis project Ga0136633, IMG submission 105494) | Polar desert sand microbial communities from Dry Valleys, Antarctica - metaG UQ83 (22.06) | ecosystem: Environmental > Terrestrial > Soil > Desert | place: Antarctica: Dry Valley... | reverse complement strand
GGGCTCATTCTTTTTGCCATTTAGACATTGAGGAGACGCGTGGATATAGATGAAAAAGTTGCTGCCTTTGAAGAGTATGTCATCAGGTCAGTGCGATCACAGAACGGTTGGGGTGGTAAGAATGGCCCATATGGTCACTTGACACCAGCCGAACGTCTGAATCTGGCGTACCTAAGAGCCGAGGTTCGGATCTTTCTATTAGAGCATCCACCACCCCGAATAGTGAACGACGATTTACCCTTTTAAGGAGGCACTATGCCCAATCTAAGGCCACACCAGACGGAAGCGCTGGGACGCCTCACAAACGGATCCATCCTGTGGGGTGGTGTCGGATCGGGTAAAAGCCGGGTAGCGTTGGCCTCGGTTATCCAGCCGCCGGACTCTAAGCTGTCCTTCACAGAGCACCTAGCTCTGCTGGTTTCCCCAACCAAGGAGGGTAAATGATACCCCTCGCTATTACCGTGTGGGTCCTAGTGACCCTAACCTTCCTCATTGGTTATGGGGTAGGACGCGCCTCACTCACGCCGATTGTTGAGGATGACGATGAATGAAACCTCGATACGAATACCAGTCACTTAATAATGCATTCAAGTCGCTAAGTCTTGAAGAGCATCTTCTTTTAGCTGAGAGACATTCTCAGTTGGCTCTAAACAAATGCTACACTGTTAAAGGTACTACCCGGCCGTTATTCTATCGTTTAGCGCTAGCTCGGGCGCAGTCTATTCTCATTAAGTTGTATATCAAGGAGCTGAATAAGCACTCATGAGTATTGAAACGACTACCTACATCCGTAAGCCTCTCTATGTCGAAGCCGTCCAGGTCTCGAAGGAGAACTTTGTCGAGCTATCTCTCTGGTGTCAGGGAGAGATCATCGAGCCTGACGCTCCGGGCTACGTTCACCCGGTTAGGGACGACGATGGCCTATGACCCAATCCGAACAGGCCTTGCAGCAGCGAAAGGATGCGCTGGTTAAAGCAAATTTTGTTCGGTCAAGTCGTGCACAGATGAAACGGGACCTCAAAGCTAAACGGCTTGGAAAACTGGAACTCCTGGAGAATCCTCCAGAGTGGTTGGAAGGTATGTTGATTATTGACTATTTGGCAGCGCTACCCGGAGTGGGAAGAAGCAAAGCGCAAAAACATCTTCGTATGTGCCAGATTACCGTATCAAGGACAATAGTCAACATATCTGTTCGTCAACATGAAGCGTTAAGAGTACTCCTAAGCTAAGAAAGAGGTATGCGTATGTGGTTCAAAAAGAAGAAGCCTAAGACCAAGCTGGAGCAAATTGTCGAGTCTATCCGTGTTTGGTTGAAGGGTTAATAGCATTTGGCCAAGACCGCCGGAGACGCTCCCCCGTTCTCCAACGATAAGAGAACTCCTTGATGAATAAAGTGCGGCATGAGGAGTTCCGCCAATAAACTTTGAATGTTTAAAGGACTACGCTATGCCTTACGTGGAATACGCCATCAAGCTAACCGAGAATACGGTGGACGAAATCAATTTATTTGCAAGACGTTACGACCATTACATGACGGATGAGCTTTTTGGCATTCTACGTCTTTGTAAAATTGAACACACTACCATTTATGTGGGTATGGTGTGGGACCTCACGACGAGTACGCCAGAAGAGTTTAACACGTTTAACGGCTCCATTTTTGATGCGTGCTGGAGATACGGTGATGGAATGCGAGGGCCCTTCCGTCGGATTTGTAAAAATCGATAAAAGAAAGGACTCCGTCTAGTGAAGATGTGTAAAGAGCATTGGGAACAACTTCGTAACCGCATTGCGGAACTCGGGCTTAGTGGTCTGGTATCTGAAAATGGAGCGACTGCAACACGACGTATGGAGTCTGCCGATGAATTTGGTTTAAATATAGCAAACTTTGATCCACTCATTGGCGCCCATAACCTTCTCATTGATCAACTAATCCGAGTAGGCGGCGAAGGTCTCGTACAACACCCCGGGTGCCCCGTCTGTATCGTCGACTATATACACACCAAAGACTGCTCAGAGCCAGACTGTCCGTTTTCGTACGCACCGTGGATTGATAAGGCCGCTGAACAAACTAAGGAAGTTTGGGACCAGCTTCAAACCGACTCTCGTAAAGGAATCCCACCCCTAATCGAAAAGAAAGAGTGATATGCCACCCACCACCGAAAAGTATTACCGTAAGCCCCTTGTTGTTGATGCTCTTCAGGTAACGCCCGAGAATTTCGGAGCCGTTGCCGACTGGTGTCATGGTACCATCATGTACAAATCAGACTATACACCCCTACCCCTCGTAGACGACATGGTACTGCGCGCGGAGATTGATCCCGACAATCAGTACATTCATGTTCGCGTCCTCAGTCCCAAGAACGTCCGACAGACTCGGGCGTTTGTCGGGGACTGGGTGTTGTCTACTGAACTAGGGTACAAAGTCTACAAGGAGAAGGCCTTCCGGAATAGCTTTGACCCTGAGCCTAGTGATCAGCTAGAGCTTGCGCTCGATGAGGGTATGGCATCTCCTGGGTATCGTGCGTTATCGCCAAAGGAGTTCTACAACCCTACTGGCGAAGAAGAGATAGCGAGGGCGACGGGATGGTAGAGTCACCTTGTCCGGCGTGCCCTGGTTTTTTTAAAGACTGGGATAGTAAAGCGTCTGAGTTGTCGGCAACGCATGAACAGCGACGTTGTCCTACCTGTAAACTGTGGACGTTGTGGGTGCCAAAGGAGAAGGATTGAGACTATCGACATTTCTCCTATGCTGGTTTTTGGCGTTTGTAGTGGTCTCAGTTGTTTTGGCGGTCTTGGTTGGTATTGCATTAGTATTTCTATTAGCTATAGCATAAACTGGGTGGTTGTGTGGGGTGTCTGGGTCAATTTGACCTGGGCGCCTTGTGCTATCTTTTTTGCGTGAGTCGCGTATATTTCTAGGGGTATAATGAGACCCCCACTAATCTAGGAGACACCATGCCCCAGACCCCCCTCAATACCCTCGCCGATTTGAACGCCATTTCGACCGACCTGGACACCACTCAGTCTTGTATTGAAGAAGCACGCGCACTCGCCGACAAGGCGGATGTATCCGCTTTCTTCTACCACGAGCTTGAACTGGCCCAGCTTCGCGTCAACAAGAAGCGCTCGATCATCGAGATCATTATGGGATCCATCGCATCGCGCAACTAGCAGTAAACTCAAAGTTTGAATCCCTAACCCGGGTTCATTCTTTTTGCTCGCAGGTAAATCCTGTCCTATGATGAGACCCCCACTAATCTAGGAGACCCTAATGCCTCTGAGTGAAAAAGCCCTTGCCGAGATCCGTCGCCTTACCATCGAATTGGATGAAATTCAGTTCCGTGTCACAGAAGGTTACAAGCTCGCCACAGCCTTTGGCGCGCCCCCAATCTTCGTGCTTGAACTGGACGACCTCCAGCGAGAAGTTAACCACCGACGTGCGCTCCTCAAGACGCTTCGAAACCTTGCCGCATCCGACATCTAGAAGTACTCTCAAAGTCTGGATCCCTAACCCGGGTTCATTCTTTTGGTCGCATCATATTCCTATCCTATAATGAGACCCCTAATCTAAGGAACGATCACCATGCCCCTAGCACTGAAAGTTACTGAAGAGAACGTCGCCCAACTCATTGAGTTTGCCGCGGAACGGGAGTTTAGTATCCACCCTCGTGAAGAGTTGGAGGAGGCCGAAGAATTCGACCAATCCTGCTACTGTATCACGGATGGAGACGAAACTACCAAGAACCGCGTCTTCTCATTTATGTGGGGGACCTGCTTCTTCGATTACTGGAAGTTCACCAATGCAGAAACCGATTGGTTTGCCGAGATTACAAAAGTCTAAAAAAGTCTGAGCCCCCTAACCCGGGCTCATTCTTTTGTTCGCGGCATATTCCTATCCTATAGTGAGACCCGTAATCTACCAGAAACGAGATCACTATGACCATGCAACCTCAGTTCGCGATTCCCGTCAGCGAAGACAACCGACCCTACATCTGCGAGTTCCTGCACCTCACTCCCGACGACCCCGACGCCCCCTCGATTGGACACTTCATCCTGTTCACCGAGATCAGCGATAAGGAACGGAAGTTTGAGTGTGTGAACGAGCGGGAGTTCGTCGCCGACTTCGACATCGACCCCGATCGTCGCACCGACAAACTCGTCACAGACGCCCTCCTATTCAACAAGATTCACAAGTTTTAAAGCCTAAGCCCCTTCGGGGGCTATGGTTTTTTCGCATCATATTCCTGGGCTATAATGAGACCCTACCAATTTTGAAAGGAAACATATGCTCACGCATTCGACCATCGCCAATACGGTCGCGAAGCACTCCTCCAGCATTCTCAAAACTACTGTCTTTGCTTACGTCGTGTTCAACGCTCACGCCTACCTCCAGTATCGAACTGGAATGAAGCGTGTGCAAGAACAATACGACAAAGCCACAGACCAGCTTACTGAGATCCTTGCTGAGGAGATGCGACGCCGCCCCGAAGCGACCGCCGAGTACCGCAAGCTGTATCCCGACATGCCCTGGCCCTCAATCTAAAAAGGTCGCCCCTCTATCCGAGGGGTATCCTTTTCACGCTATATTCCTGTCCTATAGTGAGACCCTTATCAATCTACAGAAAGAATCCTATGAGACCATCCCCCCAGTATGCCGTCATCTTGACCGACCAGAACGTCGTCGAGGTTGTCGCCATGTGCAAGAAGGTGGACTGGAATCTCGATCACGTAGTTCAGAGACTGAAGCGCGTTGCCCATCGTGGCGAAACGCTCATCCTGTTCGCAAAGTTCGACGCTTCCGGTCACATCACTGCCATGACCGACACCCCCTACCGCGACCATCTTCACGCCAAGATCCGGTTATCTACAACCGACACTCATGGTCATTTCATGAAGATCGAAGAGATCTAAAAGGTTGCCCCTCTAACGAGGGGTATCTTTTTTCTACGCGTATATTTCTCGGGCTATAGTGAGACCATCTATCCCAACCGAAAGGTTCACCATGTCCGTCAACGCCAAGAGAAAAGCCAAGACGTTCGGCCGTGGCCTGGGAGTCGCACTCTCCGCTTTCGCTGACGCCTCTGACCGAGAGGCAGAAGCGCGAGTCAAGGAGCGCGACATCCAGATCCACGTCGACGCCTTGAAACTCCTCAAGCCTGATCACCACATCGTGTTCATCGAGAAGGACAAGAAGTAACAAAGTAGGAGCCCTAATAAACCAGGGCTCTTATTTTTCAATCATTCAATCTAAAGGAGTAACTATACACCATCGCATTGTTAAAGCAAAGCAGCACCTGAAGGATCACAAGAGAGACTACACAATCGGAGCTACAAGTCTTGTTGTGGGCGGGGTTGGTGTATGTATTTTCGGCAACCGCGGCGCCATCGTACAGAAAAGCCAGAACATTGCTTTGCTGGTTTGGAAGCCAACGACTAACCAGGTTCAGATTGTTCTGGAGAGGCGGGCGTGTAATGAACCAATTCCGGTTATTTACAAGCTGACGGGCGAACCCTTCGCCAGCATAAACCGCGCAGCACAAGTTACCGGATGGGACAAACGGGCCATCGCGGCAGACCTCAGGGATATGGCCGAGCACTTCGAAGTGGCCCCTGAATGTATCCTCGCGAAGTAAACCCGCGCTATAATGAGAGCCTACCAAGGCCCAGACCATATAGTTAGCCTAGTGATTTTGCCTACGCTACGGTGAAAAAGTTGCCTAGAGCACACACCTAACTCTACCTAGTGATTATGCCTACGTAAAGTAATGTATATGGCCTGGGTCTTGTAGGCTTTCTTTTTTATGCCTCGCACTACATTCCCGTCCTATAATGAGACCTATCCCCAATCAAAGGAGCACACATGCCCGAAGATCCGATTGTCATCGTCGAAGAGACCACCATCGAGCGCAAGCCCGTTCCCGTGTTCAAGATCGCCGCGACCACTACTGCCGCATACCTCGTCGTCCGCAACTTCCGAGCTCGCCACCAGGCGCGCAAAGAGAATGCGTTTGCCGAGCGCATGGCGCAGAAGATCGACGACATCATGAACCGCGAGCACAACCCGTTCGCCCAAGTCACCCCCGAAGACATCATCAAGAGCACCAGCAACAACGTCAAGGACTGACCTCAGAGCTATACCGCCTAACCCGTGGTATAGCTTTTTGTCGCATCATATTTCTGCCGTACAAGAGACCCCCTACTATCTTAAGGATTCAACATGAGTAAACACATTGACGACGCCGACGCAGCAATCACCGAAGCAATCGAGAAGCTTGTCAGGAAGCTAACCGCTACGTTTTGTGCTGAAGAAGATCGGGCCGAGCTCGTTACCCAGATCGCCAAACTGCGTACGTCTATGAACCCCGTCCATATTTATCAGGACCAGTAACTCTCGACGGGTGTCGCGTATATTTCTGGGGCTATAATGAGACCCCTCTAAACAACCAGGAGACCTAAAATGCCTAAGCTCTACCCGGTCGTCATCATCCACCACAAGTCTGCCAAGAAAAACGCCGCCATCAGTGCCGCGCTCACCTTTGCCACCCAGTTCACGCACCTGTCCCTGACAGCTGCTGAGCGGAACGCGCAGGTCGAGCTCGACGCACTGCTGCTGGCCGACTCGAAGTAGACCCAACTCGACTGACGCCCGTCACGACACAAGTCCCATCGTCATCCCGCATACCGAGAACCTCAAAGTAGGAGCCCTAATAAACCAGGGCTCTTATTTTTTACTAAAAGATAGGAAGCGTATGGTCATCAGTCAAAAGTTGGTAACGCGTCTTGTGGTCGCGGCATATATTGTGCAAGGCGTCTTTGTGGCCCAGATAGTACGCAAGAACTTTAAGTCGATTGACCAGATTAACTATCTAGTTGACATGCTCTATCGCAACGACATATCACTCGAAGAGTTTGATGTTATCGCCCTACAAGATCTTGGACTGTTGGTGGAATGAGGTTTATTAAAGAAAAACTATAAGTCAGTACGTCAAGGAGGACACTATGTCAAGATACTCTACATATTTTCAATATGCAGCAAAGCTAAATCAATCATCGTTTGGCTCTATCATCGGCTTCGCTGAAGCCTACGGTTTTCATTTGGCGCAAGAGTTTGACTCTATCATGCGCGCTGAAGCGGGTATGGAGTTGTATGTTAACATGATTTTTGATGTTACTCGAAGCGAACCAGTTGAGTTCAATGTGTTTACGGGTGCTACGTTCGATGCTTGTTGGCACCGCGGCGATGGTATGCGGGGACCATTTTTCCGCATTGTCAAGAACAAGTACTAAGGAGTACATCGCATCATATTCCCGTCCTATAGTGAGACCATCCCCAACCAAAGGACCCACTATTATGACCACCAACATCGACACCGACCCCATCGTCGTTGTCGTGTCCGGTACCCGTTACGCCTGCTTCTCCCTTCACGCAACGCCCACCCCTCGAGACCTCGCCCTTTTGGCGACGCTCAAGAGCATGGGCGGCGTGAACGAGTCAGTCTGCCCGGGTACCTGGCACTTCAACGCCGAGACGCTCAACGCCGACAACCAGGTTGTCACTCTAGAACCTGCCCCGGAGTAACCCTCAGAACTATACCCTCTAACGAGCGGTATAGTTTTTTCTAATCTTACGACCTATATTATAAGGAGAAGTTCATGGACAAGTTCAAAAAGACACGCACACACTTTCGTGAGAACAAGAAGGTATACGCGGTAGGTGCTGGGTGTCTCGCCGGCGGTGTGGTAGGAACTTTGATTTTCAAAAGTGACAGTCCTCTCGTGTCGGTCAAGGAGATTACACTTTTTGGTATGAAGTGGCATTCTCCTACTTCTGTTCAGATTGTACTTCCGGCACTGGGTGACCCAGGGAACGTGGTGCAATGTTTAGAGACCTTGGATACATATCCAAGTCAGGGCGAGGCAGCTCGTAAACTAGGTGCTAGTGCTGCTAGAGTTTCAGATCACTTGACTGGTAAAATACCTCATGTTAACGGGTACCATCTCCAAATCCTAGGGAAGGCTGGACACCCTATCGCGAATTAATCCTGGCCTATAATGAAAGACACCAACTTCACCCTTAGCCTCTGGCGGGGGTGGCCTTAGCTTATAGCGGGGCTGAAAAGAGTTGGTGTCTTTCTTTATGAGACCCCTACAGTGAGTGCAAAAGTTGGTTCGCCCATCCACTCCGGTGTAAAAGTTGGTTCGCCCATCCACTCCGGTGTAAAAGTTGGTTCGCCCATCCACCTAACTCAAGTCGTACTTCGCGTAGACTTGAGTAATGTGTAGGGGTCTCATTCTACGAAATCCACACTAGGCTTCTAAGCAACGTTTGGAGGTCGCCACAAGCTATGTTTGCGGCACGCCATGAGCTCTGCTCGTGCATTAGTGTGGGTCTCTTTTTTTCTAATCTCATAACCTATATTTATAAGGAGGATCACATACACTAAGAGAGGATCCGTATCATGACGGTCGCTATTATATTGGGAGTCATTGCTGTCCTTTGGATTTTGGCCGCAATGCGTTGGAGTTAAGGAGAGTCAAATGTCAAGGCACGAAGTTGTTGACGAGCAGGGCGCGTGGGTGTTTGGTTGGGATCCCCCGCTGCAGAGCTTTTTTCTTCAGAGATACGTTTTCAACACAGAAGATGAAGCCCCAGGTATCTGGTCCGGCCCAGCCATCTGGCTCGGAGCTGATAAGGAAACCCACATGCCTAAGGTTTCAGACTTGATGGTAGCAGCAGAGAAGCATGGGTTTGACTTGAAACCACCCATGAGAAAGCTCTGCTTTAACGATAAGAAGGATGGAGTATGAGCGATAGCTATATTCAACAGCTTCAACTGCGAATTGTTAAGAGCGCAGTGTTTTTGGTTTTTGTTTTGCCCGCTATCTATTGGTCTGTCGTTGGAGAATTAAGTGCGGTGTGGTTGCCGGTAGTTGGTGCAACGATTGCCTTGGGTTACGGTGGGTCTGTAGTCCGTAATCTAGTTAGCGACGAGGCGAAGATCCCAAGTATAGACATGCGAGAGGCCCGCTACACAGAAGACTGGTAGATCGCACCATATTCCTACCCTATAGTGAGACCTACCCCCACTATTCTAAGGAGTACCCCTAATGCCAGACGAGCTCACACCCATCACCCCAACTCCCGAACTCGACATCCCCAACCCCCGGCCCTATCTTATAGGAGTCGCAGTCAGTACCGCCCTCATATATGCTGTTGTCAATCGATTCGTTAAGACTCGATCAGACAGCGTAGTATGGGACTCGGTTGCCTCTGTGACTTCAGAGATCCGTGCCCCAAGACAGTGGACGTCCGCGTTCAAAGCGTCCGATGGATTCCTCGCTCAGCTCAAGGACATCACCCCAACAGAAAACCCGAAGTAGCCTCATATTCCATACCCTCATTCGAGTGGTATGGTTTTCTATTTTTGAAAGGAGTTTGTATGCGAGTTATGATTACCGGGTCACGCGATTGGACTGATCAGCGTATGATCCAGGCATCTCTTGTGACCATCAACGCGACCATGCGTAAAAACGATGAGCCCATGACGTTGGTTCATGGTGGGGCAAAGGGAGCGGACACCATTGGTGCGGCTGCCGCTACCGAATTAGGGTGGACGTTGGAAGAACATATTCCAGATTGGTCAAAGGGTAAACGCGCTGGTCCACTACGCAATGTTGAGATGCTTGAAAGTGGGGTTGACTGCGTGGTTGCATTTCATAAAGACGGGTCTCGAGGAACTCGACACGCAATTGAAACGGCTCGCAAGATGAAGATCCCGGTCAAAGTTCATACATAGTTTAGACGGACCTCGCATCATATTCCTATCCTATAATGAGACCCCCCTACCCTAGGAGATTCAATGAGCGATAACACGCCGGAAGAAGCTCTTGTCAATTGCGCCGAAGCAATGCTCGAACTGGACAAGGCTCAGTATGACCTCGACACAGCCAAGAAGTGGTGCACTAACAACGCCGCTCCCGCTGAAGTCTGGATGATATTGGCCACTGCCCAGATGCGCATCCTCAACGGACGCCGTATGACAAAGAGACGCTCCCGTCAAGCCCGCCAGCAAATCGAAGAGTAGCACTCATAGCATATTCTCATTACGAGTGGTATGCTTTTTGTGGTGTCTTCGCGTATATTTCTAGGGGTATAATGAGACCCTTACCAAACTACAAGGAGACCTAAATGCTTACAAGATCTCTTATGATTTCAGAAGCGCAGAAGACTCAGCTCATCATCAACTTCCTCATTGACGAGCTCGCCATTGCCCACATCGCCGGCAGTATCGAGCACGCTATGGAAGTTGACCAGATGCTCAAGATTCAGCGCAAGAAACTTCAGATCCTGAAGCGCAACAAGTTCCGCAAGAACAAGTAACCCGCCTCAAAGTTATATCCTCTAAACGAGTGGTATAGCTTTTTGATCGTAGAAGACGCTACTTTAATCTGATGATACCCTTTTTTATTTTAAGACATTGTCGCGTGTTTTCCTCACACCCCAGTCTCCCAGAGAAAGTTCCAGCTTATGATTAATGCTACGGCGGCTCAACTTCTTGCAGTGACGACAGCGCTTCCAGTACTTCCGTTGCCTGATCTATATTCTCTTTGGGTTGATTACGAGTCCAACCCGCAGGACGGCCACCTCGTGGTTGAAGCTCCCCATCGAACGTTCAAGGTAGACGTTGATGGTAACATATTTGATCTCAAACTTAAGGACACTTAATGCATTGGACAGTCGTAGTAAAGCTCGCCAAGCTTGCGGAAGACGTGACTTACGAAGAGTGGTGTGAGTTGTACGTTTCTTTTAAAAAGCCCACACAAGAGCAGATTAATACCGCGTCTCAATCGGCGCATGCGATCCTCGTTCGCAACAAGATAATCAAATCCGATGTTGTAGTCGATACTCAAACTTAAGGACACTTAATGAAACTTATTCCTCATTGTATCACACGTGCAGCGTCTACTCAGATATTGCGCGCTAACAAGAACGCTCCCAGCTTTCTGTTTGTCGCCGGCCTGGCCGGAGTTATCGGCTCAACGGTCCTGGCGTGTCGGGCAACGCTCGAGCTCGAGGAAACTCTTTCCGATATTCAGACCGATCTCTTTGTAGCTCGTGACGACAACGCGATCCACACGGGTGAGGGGACAAAGGAAACTGTTGCACGGGTCTACCTGCATGGCGCCGCCAAGGTGGGCCTGCTCTATGGCCCCGCTCTGGTGGTCGGTACCGCCTCGGTTATTTGCTTGACTAAGTCCCACAATATTCTACAGGAGCGCAACCTTGCCGTTACGGCAGCCTACACCGCAATGGACCAAGCGTTCAAGCGGTATCGTAACAATGTGGTCTTCGAGTACGACGAAGATGTTGATCGTCGTATGCGGTATGACACAGAAGAGTACGTGACTACGGATGAGATGGGTAAGGAGATGTGCGCAATCCGGATCAACGTTGATGCGGAACCGTCTCTGTACGCGAAGCTCTTTGATCAGTTTTCACCATATTGGGCAGAGGAAGCTGAGTACAATTACGCTTGGCTGCGTCATCAGCAAGACTGGTTTAATAGTCTTCTCGACATGCGTGGTTACGTATTTCTTAACGAGGTTTACGAAACGCTAGGTATGGTACGTACAGAAGCGGGAGACGTTGTGGGATGGTTCCTTGGTAATGGGGACTCTTACATCGACTTCGGTATATTTAACGCGAAGCGTAGTGCCTCGTTTGTTAATGGTCGAGAGGCTGCTGTGTTACTTGACTTTAATGTCGACGGCTCAATCTATCACCTATTGGATCAGATCGCCCACACTAAGAAGAAAGGTTTCACCCCTTGGCAAAGATAAACCGAGTGCGAAGTTTGCTTCGAGGACGTAAGGTTTCTAAAAAGGTTCCGGCTCAGAAGCCTTATATTTCTACCATGGATCCACCGCAGACCCCAGACGAGATGCGGAAGCGTCTAATGGTAATCGCGATCGCCGAACGTCTGGGCGGTATGCCGTCCCACCTTGTCAACGATCAGGTGTGGGCGGCGGCTTGGGCCAAAACTGAGGCTACTTATATTCCTATGACGGAGAAGGAGTTGGACGAGTGGTACAGAACCAACGTAACCGTTGAGGATACATTGCGTTGGCTTGGTACTATATCTAAAACTATGAGGATACCCAATCCCGATAGGGAGAAGTAGTTCATATTCTAAGAAGAAAGCGGTGCTATGACAGTTAAGTTGTATACCAAGAAAGACGTGGACGAAATAGTAGAGCGGGAAAGGTTTTACAAAGAGAAGAGTGGTAACTACGAGTGCCCTTTTTGCCGACGGTTTATCTGGTGGGACACACCTCATATTCACAAAGTGGGGGAGAAGATTAGAGTATGAGCAAAAGCATACGAGGATGAAGAGCTATAGCTACGAGGGCGTGTTAACGATTCTGAATGTCGACGGTATATTTCAAGTGTCGACAGAACAGGAGCGCACGATTCCGGGTAATCTTATTCAGCCGCTACTCGACCACTTCAACTT
>Ga0136633_1002537_pt1 | contig 12522 bp, 9 predicted proteins | sample AntDrymeUQ832206_2_FD_105494 | JGI IMG/M metagenome (GOLD analysis project Ga0136633, IMG submission 105494) | Polar desert sand microbial communities from Dry Valleys, Antarctica - metaG UQ83 (22.06) | ecosystem: Environmental > Terrestrial > Soil > Desert | place: Antarctica: Dry Valley... | reverse complement strand
TACATCGAGAAGGACTCGTCCCGCAACGATGAAATCGACAGGCTGCGGCACAACGCCACGCGGGCGCTGTTCGAGCGCCGGGACGTCGTCATCGTCGCATCGGTGTCGGCGATCTACGGGCTGGGGGCGCCGGTCGACTACGGGGCGACCGTCATCGGCCTCAAGGTGGGTGGGTCGTACCGGCGCGATGGGATCCTCCGCCACCTGGTCGACCTCCAGTACCAGCGCAACGACGCGGCACTGGGGCGCGCCAAGTTCCGGGTCCGAGGCGACGTGCTCGAAGTGCAGCCGCCGCATGGCGAGTACGTGGTGCGGGTCGACTTCTTTGGCGACCAGGTGGAGCGGATCGTCGAGATCGACGACCTGACGGGCGAGGTGCTCGCCGAGCGCGGCGAGGTCAACCTCTATCCGGCCTCGCACTATGTCACGCCGCGCGACAAGCTGCTGGCCGCCGTCGAGAAGATCGACGCCGAGATGGATCAGCACGTGCGCTGGCTGAACGATCAGGGCCGCGACCTGGAGGCGGCACGGCTCCGACAGCGAACCGAGTTCGACCTCGAGATGATGCGCGAGGTCGGCTATTGCTCCGGGATCGAGAACTACTCGCGCCACCTCGCCGGCCGTGAGGCCGGGTCACGCCCCTGGACGCTGATCGACTACTTTCCGACCGACTTCCTACTCGTGGTCGACGAGAGCCATATGACCATCCCGCAGGTCCACGGCATGTACAAGAACGACCGGACCCGCAAGGAGATCCTGGTCGACTTCGGCTTCCGACTGCCATCGGCGCTCGACAACCGACCGCTCACCTTCGAGGAGTTCGAGGACCACATGAGCCAGGTGGTCTACATGTCGGCCACGCCGGGCCCGTACGAGACGGAACGCGCCGACCGGGTCGCCGAGCAGTTCATCCGTCCGACCGGCGTCGTGGACCCGACAATCACCGTTCGCCCGACGGCCGGCCAGATCGACGACCTGCTGGGCGAGATCCGCGCCACCGTCGAGCGGGGCGAGCGCGCGCTCGTCACGACGCTCACCAAGAAGATGGCTGAAGACCTGGCCGACTACCTCGCCGAGCTCGGGATCAAGGTGCAGTGGCTGCACTCCGAGGTCGACACGCTCGAGCGGATCGAGATCCTGCGCGACCTGCGCCTCGGCGTCTACGACGTGCTCGTCGGGATCAACCTGCTCCGCGAGGGCCTCGACCTGCCGGAGGTGACCCTCGTCGCCATCCTCGACGCCGACAAGGAGGGGTTCCTGCGGAGCGGCGGGTCGCTGATCCAGGTGATCGGTCGGGCAGCGCGCAATATCGGCGGACGGGTCGTCATGTACGCCGATCGCGTCACCGATTCGATGAAGAAGGCGATGGACGAGACGGATCGTCGCCGCGAGAAGCAGACGGCGTACAACACCCAGCATGGCATCACGCCCGAGACGATCGTCAAGGAGATCCGCGATATCCACGAGGGCCTGCGCCGGGTGGCCGAGGAACGCGCCGAGCTCCAGGTCGCAGGCAAGGAGCCGGCGGAGCTGGCAGCGATGACCGGACGCCTCGAGGCACAGATGAAGGAGGCCGCCCGCAACCTGGAATTCGAGCGTGCCGCGGCGCTCCGCGACGAGATCCTCCAGCTTCGCCGGCTGCGCGAGGAGCTCGCCGCCGCGCCGGGAAGCATTCCGGCCGAGGTCTATGCGTCCGCCGTCGAGGGAGACGGCAGAGACGGCCGACCGGCTCGTGAGGCCTCGCAGGTCTTCAGCGTCCAGACCCGACCGAACGTGATCGCAGCCGGATCGCGCCGACGTCCGCCGCGGCGGAGACGACCGTAGATGGCCGGAACGATGCCGCACGCAATCTTCGTCGAGACCGATGTCGACGGTCGTGGCCTGGTCGGGGCGTACGCCGCCGAGCTGCCGGGCTGCGCCGTCTTCGCGGCGACCGACGAGGAGGCCACCGCCGCCATGCCGCGAAGAGTGACCCGGTTCACCGGCTGGCTGCGCGCAAACGGCGAGTCGCAGGCAGATTTCATCGGCGACAACTGGTACGAAGTCGAGCGCGCCGGCGCAACCGAGGCCGGACGCCGGCGAGCGGCATTCACCCTCGACGAGCTGCCGCCGACCGACGCCGAGTTCTCCACCTGGATGCGCTGGCTGGAGCTGGCGCGCGAGGAGCTGGCGGAGGCGCTCGATGCCGGCGATCCGTCGTCAATGGCTCAGATGCTCGATGCCATCGAGCGCCAGGACGTGGCGTTCGTGCGCGAGCTGGGGGGTGGCGCACCGGAGCTCTCGACCGATCCGATCGACCGGCTGTACGCGGCACGGGACGCCCTCACCGATGCGCTGGCGGCTGCCGGCCCCTACCAGGATGGCGTGCGGCGCATGCTGCGCCTCTCGATCACCGACGATCTCCGGGCGGCCGAGGCGCTCCGCCCGACGGCGTGATCGACCTCGCGACCGCGGCGCCGAAGTGCCTCCGCCATGCCGGCGATTGGCCCGTTCCGGCGCCGCGCCGCGCCGCCCCCGACACCGAGCTGCGATCGCTCCAGGACGCGATGCCCTCGTGCGACGGCGGCGCTGCACCGGTGCTTTCGGGTGACGGCCGGGAACGCGCGATGCTCATCGGCCAGGCCCCCGGCTGGCGGGAGATCGCGACCGGGCTCCCGTTCGCCTGGGACGCAGGGAAGCGCCTCTGCGGCTGGTTGGCAGCGGCGGGCATCTCCGTCGCGGACTTCCGCGAGCGCTGGTACGTGACGAGCATCGGCAAGTGCTACCCGGGGCGTACCCCGGGCTCGTCGGTCGACCGGCCGCCGTCCCGCGCCGAAATCTCGCGCTGGGCGCCCTTCCTGCGCGGGGAGCTGCGCCTCGCCGAGCCGGAGCTCGTGCTGCTTGTGGGCGGCATTGCGCATCGGTTTGCTTTCGGCGAGCGCGTGAAGCTCGACGAGCTGGTGGGCCGGGAGCTCGCCTGGGACGCCGCGCCGGGCGCATCAGTGCTGTGCCTGCCGCATCCGTCGGGTGCGTCGACCTGGCTGAACGACCCGGCACGGGTCGAGCTCTGGCGGCGGGGGATCGGGCTCCTGCGCGACCGGTGGGGATCGGTGCAGGAATGACGCGCGAGGTCCGGATCGGTGGGGCGATCGTCGCGGCGCTCGGCGCGTTCGTCTTCCTCATGCTCGTCGTCGGGTCGCTCGGTGGGACCCGACCCGAGGTGGACCCGCTGAGCGTCGAGGAGGCACTCGGCGGCGGCGACCCGGTCGTCCGATGGGGAAGCGGCGAGATTCACGTCGCGGGCTGGTACGCGGAGCTCGACGCCGACTGCGCGGGTGACGACGGCGGTGCCGATGCGGCCGTGGCCTGGCTTCAGCGTGACTGTCCGCTGCGCGTCATTCTGCCGGTACAGCCGAACGAGGACGTCACCCAGCAGGAGCTGCTCCGCGACGGGCTTCGGCTGGCTGCTCCGCTCGGCAACTCATTCCCATCGCGCGCTGATCCGGCCGGACCGAACCTGCGCGGCCAGCAGCTCGTCTTCGTCGGGCATTTTGCGGATGCGGCCGCCGCGTCATGCGTGCCGGATCGGGTGGAGCGGTGCACATTCACGCTGGTCGTCACCGACTACGACGAGCTGGTGCGCTGAGCACGCCGGTGCCCGCATCTTCCTTCAAATGCAAATGTGGTTGGCAGTATCCGAGTCGAGACGGGCTTGGGTACCTTGATCGAGCCCGCCTGATTGTGCCTAACGCCAATCAGGTTGGCGAATGAGAGCAACCTCCTCCGCGGCGCTGCCTAACGCCAATCAGGTTGGCGAATGAGAGGACCCTCGTCCGCGGCGCCAGACCTCAGCTTCCGGTCGTCATGTCCAGGAGTCCAGCCTGGCGAGCGCGCTTCATGAACCAGGCGAACGCTGTCAACGCCACCGGGACCGCGATCGCGGTCGACGCGACGAGGAAGAGCATCACCAATCCATCCGAAAGGCCGCCGAGCGCGCCGGGTGACCCGTGGCCGAGCAGGCCACGGCGCGACGCCTCCAGCCACCAGGTGGTCGGAGAGGCATACGCGATCGGGTGGAGGAAGCCTGGCAGGATGTCAATCGGGAAGATCGCGCCGGAGATGAGGTAGATCGCGCCGGCAATCGCCTCGGGGTAGTGCTCCGCTTCTTGTCGCAGCTGAAGGCACCAGCCGGCCATGAAGATGCCAAGCGACATGACCGCGAGGATGCCGATGATCGATGCCGGCACCAGGATGAGCAGGTCGGGACGCAGCTCGACCCCCAGGAAGATGATTCCGACGCCCAGGGTCAGCACCACGGCGATGAGCGAGATCGCAACCCGCGCGAGCGACCGCCCGAGGAGGAACGGGAAGAGGGATGACGGCGTGACGACGACGTACTTCAACATCCGGTAGCGCTCGCGATCTTCGAGGATCGACTGAACCAGGCCGCCCAGCACGCCAAAGACGACGTTCCAGAGCGCACTTCCGACGATCAGGAACTGGAGAAACTCGGTGTTCTGCCCTCCGGTGATGACCTGGAACATGACCACCAGGATCATGGCCGCGGCCAGCGGCTTTGCCATGGTGTAGACCGCGAAGAGGAACGGGTCGGACCAGTTCGCTTCGATCGCCCACCCCAGGCCAATGGCTGTCCGGAAGCTGCGCCAGGCATCGGCCAAGGTGATGCCGCGGACCGATCCCTGGGTCGGCCGCTCGGTGATCACTGCCATCGCAGGGTCAGGCGTCCTTCACGCCGGGCGAGATGCTCGAGATAGCCGAGCGCCAGTCGCGCGGCCACGAGGAAGAGGATCCCCATCGCGACCAAAATCGCAATCTCGAGGCCGACCGGGAGCACGCCGTCGACGCCGCTCTCCGCAAACGCGAGCTGCCGCATCGCATCGAGGCCGACCCCCAGCGGCAGCGTCGCCATGACGACGCCGACCACGGCGCCTGGCAGGGCACCGAGCGGAAAGTTCACCCCGCCGAGGAAGTAGATCGGCTCCTGGAGCAGCTGGGCAAGGTGGAACGCCTCGCGTCCCCAGAGCAGGAAGAGCGATGCGAAGAGCATCCCCATGCCGTAGAGCGGGATCATCGTGAGCAGGAAGACACCGGCAAGCAGGAATGGCTGCTGGATGTCGTAGCTCACCCCGAAGAGGACTGAACCGATGCCGATCACGGCGAGCGCACGCGAGCTCGTCATCACCAGGCCGCCGATCGCCATCCCGGCCAGGACGCTCATCAGGTGCATCGGCGCCGTGAAGTAGAGCTCCAGGTTGCCCTGATCCTTCTCCCAGTAGAACTGGGCAGCCATCATCCACACGACGTTCAGCCAGAAGGCGGTCATGGCGCCGCCGAGGACGACGAAGCCGATGAACGCTTCCGGCGCGTCGAGCGCGCGGTAAACGAAGACGAAGGCGCTCACCGCCAGGAACGGCAGGAAGATCTCGAAGAAGAGCCATGATGGCTCCCGGGTGAGACCGATGATGCGGGGATAGGCCCGGCCGAGCACCGCGCGCAGGTTCGTCTGGATGATCCGTCCGGTCGACCATTCCGCGGCCTCCCGAGCGTTGGTCGCCGGGGCGGTGCGGTAACCGCTCACGACGCCGGCTCCTCCCGTCCGTCCTCGTCGCCGAAGCCGCGCCCGACAAGCTCGACGAACACGTCCTCGAGGCTTGGCTCCGACTTTGCCAGCCCAACCAGATGCGAGCCGCGTTCCGCGACCGCCGTGACAACGCTCGTCAGGGCAGAGTCATCGGTCAGGGCCACCTTGAGCGCGACGCGATCCGACCCGACCCCGTCGGCCATCTCCTCATCGGCACGGATGGCCGAAAGCACGCCGGGCAGCTCCGCGAGTGCCGCGATGCCGCCGTTTCGCGGCAGCTGGTCGAGCTCCAGACGGAAGATCGATTCCGCCTGGACACGCCTGCGGAGTTCCTCCGGCGTGCCCAGCGCCAGGATCTTGCCGCGGTCGACGATGGCGATCCGATCGCACAGCTGCTCCGCCTCGGCCATGTAGTGCGTCGTGAGCAGGAGCGTCCGCCCGGGCGCGGCGGCCTTCCAGGAGAGCGTGTGCTCGCGCAGTTCGCGTGCGGCGGCGACGTCGAGGCCGAGCGTTGGTTCGTCGAGGAACAGGACCCACGGGTCGTTCAGGAGGCCCCGCGCGAAATTGAGCTTCTGGCGTTGGCCGGTCGAGAGGGTGCGAACCTTCTGCTGGCTCTGCTCGGTCAGACCGGTGATCTCGATCAGCTCGTCGACCCGGCGCCACCCCTCGCGCGTCGGCAGGCCGTAGAATTGGCTGAACATCCAGAGCTGCTCGCGGGCCGTCAGCAGGCCGTACCCGGACTGCTCTCCGCCGGCGACCATGTTGATGACGCGGCGAATCTTGGCGGTCTCGTGGACGACATCGAAGCCCGCGACCTTCGCGGTCCCGGCGGTCGGCAGGAGGAGGGTCGTGAGGATCTTGATCAGCGTCGTCTTGCCGGCGCCGTTTGGGCCGAGCAGACCGAAATACTCGCCCGGCTCGACGTCGAGGTCGACGCCGCCGAGGGCCGTCACCGGATCGGGTTTTGCCTTATAGACGCGAGTCACCCCGCGGGCGTGTATGGCGAGATCGTCAGGCATCGGCAGGCAGCATGGGCTCAAGAAGAGGAGCGGGCGGGAGCGGGATGGTAGCACCGGCACCATCCGCGGGAAATACGTCATCCGTCGCGGATGAGCTTCTCCCGATCAGTTGCTGCCGAATTCGGCTCCCTCGCAGCGGCCGTCGCATTCGCCCTCGCAGGCGGGGTACTCGCTGTCGACGAGAAGGCTTGCCTCGCCGATCGACAGGAGCGCCCGTCGCGCCTCGGCGCGCGACCCCGCATCCGTCTCCGCCAGCGCATGGCGCACGCGGCCGCTGAGACTGGTGCGGCGCGCCTCGCTCAGCGCGTAAACACGCCATTCCCCGGTCTCCTCCCAGAGAACCAGGCCGTATCGGCTGATTGCGACTGAAATCACGTCCTGCACCCCTCGCCGGGGAAACATCCGGGCCGATCGCCACCATCCCCCGAGGTGTCGATCGGCCCGGTTCCCCACATGTCTCCCCCCATTCCCCCTCGTCGGCACCCCGTACCGATGTGCCAGTACCATGCGCCCCCGCCGGCGCAGTGGCAATTGCGCCTAACCCACCCGCTCCACCCTCTTTCGACCAATCCGTCGTCGAAAGTCCCGGTACTCGCCGCGACGGTTGCCAAACCGAACAGGCGTTCGCATCGGTCCAGTTCCTGCTACGATGGCGATCCGATGCCCTCCGACAAGATCGTGGTCCGCGGCGCGCGCGAGCACAACCTCAAGAACGTCGACGTGGAGATGCCTCGCGATCGGCTCATCGTCATCACCGGGCTCTCCGGCTCGGGGAAGTCAAGCCTCGCCTTCGACACCATCTATGCCGAGGGTCAACGCCGCTACGTGGAGTCGCTGAGCGCATACGCGCGCCAGTTCCTGGGACAGATGGAGAAGCCGGACGTCGACCAGATCGACGGCCTCTCGCCTGCCATCAGCATCGACCAGAAGGGCGCCTCGCGAAATCCGCGCTCGACGGTCGGCACTGTCACCGAGATCTACGATTACCTGCGCCTGCTCTTCGCTCGGATCGGCCGCATGCACTGCCCGATCTGCGGCCGTGAGATCAGCCGCCAGACAGTCGAGCAGATGGTCGACCAGGTCTACCAGCTTTCCGACGGAACGCGCGTCATGCTGATGGCGCCGCTCGTCCGGGATCGCAAGGGCGAGCACGAGAAGCTCCTCGCCGGCGCCAAGCAGGCCGGATTCGTGCGCGTCCGGGTCAACGGCGAGCTGCGGGACCTCGACGAGGAGATCAAGCTCGACAAGAAGTACAAGCACAGCATCGAGGTCGTGGTCGACCGCCTGGTCGTCCGCCAGACAGATGACGATGGCGCAGCAAGGCCGGATGCGACCCGCATGGCCGACTCGATCGAGACCGCGTTGCGCCTGTCCGAAGGGCTCCTGCTCGTCAACCTGCCGGACGCCCCACCGAAGGAGGCTGACCGGCTCTACAGCGAGAAATACGCCTGCCCCGAGCACGGCGGCTCATTCGAGGAGCTGGCGCCCCGCAACTTCAGCTTCAACTCGCCGCACGGCGCCTGCCCGGACTGCACCGGGCTCGGCTCTCGCCTCGAGATCGATCCGGACCTCGTCCTGCCGAATGACGAGCTCTCGATCGACGAGGGTGCCGTGCTGCCCTGGCGCCGGATGGCGGCCACCGAGAGCTGGTTCAGCAAGATCCTGGAGGCGGTCGCCGAGCACTACGGCTTCCGGACCGATGTCCCGGTCTGTGATCTGTCCGACGAGGCGCGCCGAATCATCCTGTCCGGGAACCGTGGCGAGCGGGTGGACGTGCGGTATCGGGCCCGAAACGGGAACACTCACACGTTCAAGACGACCTTCGAGGGGATTCTCCCCAACCTGACCCGCCGGCACCGCGAGACCGGCTCGGACGCCATGCGCGCCGATTTCGAGCGCTACATGACGAACAAGCCGTGCCCGACCTGCAACGGCATGCGCCTCAAGCCCGAGTCGCTCTCCGTCACGGTCGGCGGCAGGAACGTCATCGAGACGACGCGCCGATCCGTGACCGATGCGCTGGCCTGGTACGACGCCCTGCCGGACCGCCTGACCGAGCGCGAGAACACCATCGCTCGCCAGGTCCTCAAGGAGATTCGCGCGCGTTTGGGCTTCCTGGTGGACGTCGGCCTCGATTACCTCACGCTGGACCGGGCGTCCGGGACGCTGAGCGGCGGCGAGGCGCAGCGCATCCGGCTGGCAACCCAGATCGGCTCGAGCCTGATGGGCGTGCTCTACATCCTCGATGAGCCATCGATCGGTCTCCACCAGCGGGATAACGCCCGCCTGATCGCGACTCTGGTGCGGCTGCGCGAGCTGGGGAACACGCTCCTCGTGGTCGAGCACGACGAGGAGACCATCAGGTCCGCCGACTGGGTGGTCGATATCGGCCCGGCGGCGGGGGAGCACGGCGGCCGGCTCATCCACTCGGGGCCGCTGGAGGGATTGTTGGAGAATCGCCGCTCGATCACCGGTGCCTATCTGCGCGGCGAGAAGGCGGTGCCGATTCCGGCGAAGCGGCGCAACGGGAAGCGAGATGCGCTCGTCGTGCGCGGCGCGCGCGAGAACAACCTGAAGGGGATCGACGTCGCCTTTCCGCTGGGCCGTTTCGTGGCGGTCACCGGGGTGAGCGGCTCGGGAAAATCGACCCTTGTGACCCAGATCCTGCACCCGGCGTTGGCGCAGCGCATCTGGGGCTCGCGCGAGCCCGCCGGCAAGCATGACCGCATCGAGGGCGTCGACCTCATCGACAAGGTGATCCAGATCGACCAGTCGCCGATTGGCCGCACCCCGCGCTCGAACCCCGCCACCTACACCGGCCTGTGGGGCCCGCTTCGGGAGCTGCTGGCGGCGGTGCCTGAATCGCGCCTGCGCGGCTACAAGCCCGGTCGGTTCAGCTTCAACGTCAAGGGTGGACGGTGCGAGGCGTGCCAGGGCGCCGGGATCGTCCAGATCGAGATGCACTTCCTGCCCGACGTCTACGTGCAATGCGAGGTCTGCAAGGGGAAGCGCTACAACCGCGAGACCCTGGAGATCCATTACAAGGGCAGGAACGTCGCCGAGATCCTGGAGATGACGGTAGAGGAGGCGCTCAAGTTCTTCGAGGCCGTCCCATCGATCCGCAACAAGCTGCAGACGCTGTTCGACGTGGGGATGGGGTATGTCCATCTCGGCCAGCCGGCCACGACGCTCTCGGGCGGCGAGGCTCAGCGCGTCAAGCTGGCGACCGAGCTGTCCAAGCGGGCGACCGGCAAGACCTTCTACATCCTCGACGAGCCGACGACCGGCCTCCACTTCGACGATGTCGCGCGCCTGCTCCAGGTCCTCTCGCGGCTGGTGGAGAGCGGGAATACGGTGGTCGTCATCGAGCACAACCTCGACGTCATCAAGACCGCCGACTGGGTGATCGACCTCGGCCCCGAGGGCGGCGACAAGGGCGGCGAGCTCGTGGCCGCCGGCACTCCCGAGGAAATCGCCCTGGTGGCCACGTCGCACACCGGCCGCTACCTGCGCCCGGTGGTGGGGATGACGGATGCGGCGGTACCAGAGCCCGAGACTCCGCGGCGTCGTCGCCGAGTGCCAGTAGCCGCGGGATCCTGAGCAGCAGGGATGAGCCGCGCCGACGATCTCTGACGGCCCTGGGCCGGTCATCGATGGCTCGGCATCGGCCCCCGCATCATGTGCCAGGCTCGACCCGCCACTTCGCCGGGCGAGCGACGCGCTCCCCGTGACCCGTTCCCCGCTGCGGGAAATTGCGCTGACGCCTGTGCCCGCTACTCTCGCCGGGCGGCAATAGGGTCTCTCACGGACGGCCGAAGGCCGCTTGTTCTCGCCCCGCGGAAACTCAACCACCGTTTGCTCGTTCGAGCCGGGACAATTCCCCAAGGGCGAGAACAGGCCGGCCCCAATCGCCGGGTGAGCCTCCAATGATCCTGGCCCGAGCGATGTCGGACCGAGGGCCGCGGCCTACATTGCGGTGAATCCCATCTCGGCAAGGAAAGGCGAAGGCCGAGCAGGGTCGAAGGCGAGGATGAGCTGCCGTGTCGCGCGGGTGAGGGCGACATAGGCCAGGCGTCGCTCCTCCTCGAACGAGCGATCGGGATCGTCCGCATCCACGAGCGCACGCCGGTTCGGCATTCGGTCGGCCTCGAAGCCGATGAGCACGACCGTCTCCCACTCTCGTCCCTTCGATGCATGCACCGTCGCGAGCTCGACCGGTGCCGCAGGATCACGCAGCGCCGCGATCCGCGCTCGCACCGCGTCGTACGCCGCCACGAAGGCATCTGCGCGCGCGAACCCGGTCGTCCAGCCGAGCAGCGCATCGAGCGCGGCGTGGTCGTCGTCACCGAGCATGTCGGAAGCCGGGTTGTCGCGTGACCAACCGCGGCCAATGCGCAGGCGGCGGAGGACGTGAAACGGATGCTCCGGCGTATCGAGGCGTCGCGCATCCTCCACCAGCGCCACGACTCGCTCGGATTCGACGATGGGTGGGATGGCCGTGGCGTGGCGCACGCCCGCGTGGATCAGGGCAAGCAGGAGGGGCATCAGCTCGCCGCGAGTGCGCGACAGGAAACAGAGGCTTCGGCCGGCGGCGTCCTCGACGCGGGCAAGGCGCGCCAGCGCATCGGTCCATGAGGGGCTTGCCGTGTTCCAGGCCGTGATCGAAGCCGCCGCCTCAGGGGCCCTGGCCGGTGCACGGATCGGCTTGATGAACCGCTCACGGTTGACCGCGACCATCCGCGCCGAGGCCGCCACGACCGCCGCAGGGCAACGGTAGTTGGTCGCCAGCATCACCCGGCGCGCGGCCGGGTAGTCGACGGAGAAGCGCAGGATGCGGCGCACGTCGGCGAGCCGCCAGGCGTAGATGGTCTGATCGTCGTCGCCAACGACAAAGAGGTTGTCCTCCGGTGCCGCGAGCAGCTGGACGAGCCGCAGCTGAGCCGCGTCGACGTCTTGGAACTCGTCGACGCACAGGTGCGAGAAGCGAGCCTGCCACCGGCTACGAAGCTGCGGATCGGCTTCGAGCGCCGCCACCGCGCCGACCACCAGGTCGTCGAAATCGAGGAGCCCGTGAGCGTCCATGAGGGCGGTGAACGCTCGCACCGCGCTCGTGGCGGCCGGGATCGGCGCGCGGCCCTCGACCTTCCAGGCCGAGACGATCGTGTCGAGTGCGGACGGGTCGGGTGGGTCTTGCGGCGGCTCCGCAGGCTCCTGATCGGTAGCCGATCGCAACTCGGCCAGCGCCCGTCGGCGAGCGGCGCGCAGCAGGGGCAGACGGTCGGGGAGCAGCCGTACGGGGCGCCCGGCATCGAGCAGGACCTGGCGGGCCATGGCGTGCAGCGTGCGGACCTCGATCGCCTCGGCAGCGGGGGAGTGCGGCGCCAAACGGCTCGCGATCCGCGACGAGAGCTCCTCCGCAGCCGCGCGGTTGAACGTGACCACGCCGATCCGTTCGGGGGGCACGCCGCGCGCCAGGAGCACGCCGAGGCGCGCGATCAGCGTCGTCGTCTTGCCGCTGCCGGCGGGCGCGATGACCTGCGCCGGACCATCCGGCAGCGTGGCGGCCGCCCGCTGCTGGGGATCGAGAATGTCGAGCAGGCGCTCAGCCGCTGATTCAGCCGGAGCCGATGGCGCGATGGTCATCCGCGCAGGATGGCGGCAGCCGCTTACCAGCGGCTCAACGGTGGCTTACGGCGAAGGCTACGAACACGACGGCTGGATGGGCCGAGCACAAGTCAGCGCGGCTGGGCGCAGAGTGCTCGGCACGCTGGCTCGGTCGCCGCCTCGCTGCGTTTGGTGGTGCGCGGGCAAGCCAATGGACACTCCCCGGGGAGCCTCCTTGGACCGGTCCAGCGCTTGCTCGCTGATATGATCAGGGCGTGCACGACGAGCTGCCGCGAGCCCATGACGGTGGAGTCGACC
>Ga0136633_1002536_pt1 | contig 12522 bp, 11 predicted proteins | sample AntDrymeUQ832206_2_FD_105494 | JGI IMG/M metagenome (GOLD analysis project Ga0136633, IMG submission 105494) | Polar desert sand microbial communities from Dry Valleys, Antarctica - metaG UQ83 (22.06) | ecosystem: Environmental > Terrestrial > Soil > Desert | place: Antarctica: Dry Valley... | reverse complement strand
TACGACCCCGGCGTCCTGTGGCAATGCACCACGTGTGGCGCCTGCGAAGACGTGTGCCCGGTGGGCATCGAGCACACCCCGGTCATCATCGGCGCGCGGCGCGGCCTGGTGAGCAACGGCGAGGCGCCCGACTACCTGGCGCCCATCTACAACAACCTCGAGCGGCGCGGCAATCTCTGGGGGCAGACCTCGGACACGCGGCAGAAGTTCGTCGCCACGGCGCAGTTCGAGACCTTCGATCCGGCTCGGCACGAATACCTGCTGTGGCTGGGCTGCGCGGGCGGCACCGAGCCGGACTTCCAGAAATCCCTGCGGTCTCTCGGCGAGATCCTGCGTGCGCAGGGCAAGACGTTCGGCGTGCTTGCCAAGGAGCGGTGTACGGGCGATGTCGCCAAGCGCACGGGCAACGAGTACCAGTTCCAGGAACTGGCGACGGCCAACGTCGAGGACCTGCACGACGCCGGCGTGAAGAAGGTGGTCACCTCGTGCCCGCACTGTCTGAAGACCCTCGGGCACGACTACCGGGAGTTCGGTTTCGAGGGCAAAGTCGTGCACTCGTCGGTGCTGGTGGAACAGATCACACGGCACGAGCCGCCCACCGCGCTGGACGAGGAAGCGGTCACCTTTCACGACCCGTGTTACCTCGGTCGCTATGCGGGCGAGCACGAAGCACCGCGCGCCCTGCTGGAGCGCTATGGGGGCGATGTCGCTGAACCGGAGCGTACCAAGGACAACCCCTTCTGCTGCGGCGCCGGGGGCGGCCTGCTCTTCGAAGAGCACGAAGCGGGCACGAGAATCAGCCAGGCACGCCTCGAGCAGCTGCAGGCGACCGGGGCGAACACCATCGTGATGGGCTGTCCGTTCTGCTCGATCATGCTCAAAGGCGCACAGGCCAGCACGCCGTCGGCTGACGCGATCCAGATGGTGGACCTGATGACCTGGACCGAAGGGAAGCTGCGCAAGGCCGGCCGGATCGGGCAGACCGCGCCGCCCGTCGCGGACGCGGCCCCACAGGAGTCGACGCACGGGTGACCGACCGTCCCGCCTGGGAAGGGTCCGCGTCGAAACGGCGCCAGGCGGCGCTGATCGGTCGCGTCGGGGCGCCACTCATCGCAGCGCTGGCCCGCACGTGGCGCTACGCGAGTGAAGGCGCCGATGGGTTTGATCGCTGCCTCGCGGCAGGCCAGCGCCCCATCCTGGCCCTCTGGCACGGGTGCATCCTTCCGGCGACGCCGTTCTGGCGCGACCGTGGTGTGGTCGCCATCACCAGCGAGAACTTCGACGGCGAATGGATTGCCCGCATCATGTCGCAGTTCGGATACGCGGCGGTCCGCGGGTCGACATCACGGGGCGGCGTGAAGGCGCTGGTGCGGTTGAAGCGCCTGGTCGGAGAGGGGCACCCGACGGCCTTCACCGTGGACGGCCCGCGTGGCCCGGCCGGGCGCGCCCAGCCGGGCGCCCTCTGGCTGGCCAGGGCCACACGTCAGCCAATCCTTCCCTTTCACATCGAGGCTGTCTCCGCCTGGCACCTGCGCAGCTGGGACCGCGCGCTGATCCCGCGGCCGTTCACGCACGTCGCGGTGGCCGTGGGGCCGCCGTTCCTGGTCGCCGCCGATGCCGACGATGCGGCACTGGAGCAGCGTCGGCTGGATCTCGAGGCAGAGCTGCAGCGCCTGCGTGTCCGCGCGCTGCAGCTCCTGCCCGCGCGTGCGCGCCAGCGCCAGTAGGGCAGCGGCAGACGTCCCGCGGCACCTGTGCCGGCACGTGCCCTCCGGCGGCGGGCTGCGCTAGTCTTGAGGGCACATGGTGCTGTTCTTCAGCGAACGGGTGCTCGATCACCTCACGCCTGCCGGCCATCCGGAGTCCCCGGAGCGGGGCGACGTCATGCGTGCAGCCGCGCTGCGGGCCCGCGACCTCGGCATCGACGTCCGTGAGCCGCGAGAGGCGAGCGACGCGGAGATCCTGCGGGTGCACGACGCGTCCCACCTGGCCGACATGGCGGCACGGCGCGGGCGGGCGAGTGCCATCGACGCCGACACCTTCACCTCGCCTGACAGCTACGAGGTTGCGCGGCTCGCGGCTGGTGCGGCCTGCGACGCCGCGCTTCTGGCGTTAGCCACCGCGACGCCGACGCTCGCCATCGTGCGACCGCCCGGACACCACGCCGAGCGTGGACAGGCGATGGGGTTCTGCCTGTTCTCCAACGTCGCGATGGCCGTGGCCGCCGCACGTGCCGCCGGCGCGGCGCGCGTGGCGGTGGTGGACCTCGACGTCCACCACGGCAACGGGACGCAGTGGGCCTTCTACACCGATGCCAGCGTGCTCGTGGTCAACACGCACCAGTTCCCGTTCTACCCGGGCACCGGGGCCACCACCGAAGCCGGGCATGGCGAAGGCGTCGGATTCACGCTCAACGCCCCGCTCGAGGCCGGCGCCACCGACGCCGACCACGCGCTGGTGTGGAACACGGTCATCGACCCCGCACTGGTGCGGTTTGCGCCGGACCTGATCGTCGTGTCCGCCGGCTTCGATGGCCATCACGACGATCCCCTCGGATCTCAGCGGATGACCACGGATGGGTACCGTGCGTGGCTCACGGCAATCCGCGCGAGAGCGGCGCAGACCTGTGGCGGCCGCCTCGCCGTCGTCACCGAAGGCGGATACGACCTGCAGGCACTGCGGGCGTGTCTCGACGCGACGGTCGACGTGCTGCACGGGCCGGTGGCTGACAGCGCCGGGTGGGTCGACGCGGTTGGCTCAGACCGCCGCGGCAGGGCAACCGTGCAGGCGTTGCAGCGCCATCCGCTTGTGGCCGAGCGTGCCTGACCTCGTGTAGCTCGGGCCGAGCGCGGTCCCCGACCGTCGCCGCGCTCTACTGACCGCGCAGCAACTCGTTGATGGCCTTGACGGCGTTCACGTCGAACTTGGGTTTGCGGTCGTAGGTCAGCAGCCCGTTGATCTCCTGCTCGACATCGGTCAGCTGCGTGTAGCAGACGCCGATGATCCGCGGCACCGTGGCGATCGCCTCGTAGAGACCGCGCAGCCGCACCAGCGCTTCCTCGGGCGTTTTCTCGACCCCTGAGTAGCCCCATGCGCCTGGCGGAGCTGGCGAGCCCGGCATGTGGTACGCGATGCCGCCGAACTCCGACAGGAAGATCGGTGAGCCGTTGTACTCGTAGCCGGGCACCAGCGCGGCGCGGCTGTTGTCGGGAATGCGTGCGTCCGGCCTCGCGAGCACCGCGTATTTCTTGGCCAGCATCTCGCCGGTGCGGGCGTAGTCGTGGATGCCGAAGAGGTCGGTGGTGTCGACGTGCTCCCAGCCGTCGTTCTCGATCACCAGCCGCGTCTGGTCGATCGACTTGGTGAGCATGTAATTCGCCTTGAGATGCGCCTGTTGCCGCTTGTCACGCAGGTTGGGCGTACCCCAGCTCTCGTTGATGGGAATCCACATCACGATCGACGGGTGGTTGATGTCGCGCTCCAGCACCTCCAGCCACTCCCGCGTGAACCGCCCGACGTATTGGTCGTCGTACAGGTACGCGTTGGCCATCTCGCCCGACACCAGATACCCCAGCTTGTCGGCCCAGTAGAGGAACCGGGGGTCCTCCACCTTCTGGTGCTTGCGGGCGCCATTGAATCCCATCGCCTGGGCGGTCCTGATGTCGTACTGGATGGCCTCGTCCGACGGTGGCGTGAGCAGCGACTCGGGCCAGTAGCCCTGATCGAGCACCATCTTCAGGTATGCCCGCCTGCCGTTGAACTGGAGGCCCTTGGCGTCGACCACCACCTCACGGTAGCCGTAGTAGGTCTGCACGCGATCGACCACTTGCGTGCCGCGGGTCAGTTCCAGCGTCACGTCGTACAGGTGGCCCTGGCCGATGTTCCAGGAGCGCGGATCGGTGACCGACAGGCCGACGCTGGCGCGGCCGCCATCGGCCTTCGCCTCGCCGCGCGTCACTTCCGTCCCGGCAAACCGCACCACGGCCCGCAGCACCTGTCCATCGGCCGGGCGCGCCAGGCGCGCATCGAAGCGGACCGCGCCGTCCATCGTCGGGTGGATGCGCACGTGCGACAGGTAGCTGTCGCCGACGGCCTCCAACCACACCGTCTGCCAGATCCCCGTCGTCCGGGTGTAGAAGATGCCTTCGGACTTTTCCTTCCAGTACTGCTTGCCGCGCGGCAGGAAGCGGTCCGTGGGGGGATCCTCGGCGCGCACGACGAGGGCGTTTGGCCCCTCCTTCAGGAGGTCGGTCACGTCGAAGCCGAACGGCGTGCTGCCGCCCTCGTGGCTGCCGACCTGCTGACCGTTCAGCCAGACCGTGGCGCTGTAGTCCACGGCCCCGAACTTGAGCAGGACGCGGCGCCCCTCCCAGCCAGCTGGCACGGTGATGTCGCGCTGGTACCAGACCACCGGGTGAAACCCGGGGTCGCCGATGCCACTCTTCGGACTCTCGAAGGCGAACGGCACGACGATTTGACGGTCCAAGCGGCGCGCCCCGCGGTACCAGGCCTCCTGCAACCCGGCATTGGCATCGTCGAAGGCGAAGCGCCAGGCTCCGTTGAGGTTGAGCCAGTCGGCGCGCTCGAACTGCGGCTGGGGGAACTCTGGACGGGGCAGGGGAGCGGGTGATTGGGTGGCGCCAAGCGCCGGTGCGCCAGACAGCAGCAGGGCCAGAGACACGGCGCGGAATGACGGCATGGCCCGCACGCTAACACGAGACGGAAGGGAGGGCGCGTTCCCCGAACGCGCCGGACACGGGCCGCTCTGGGAGCGCCCCCTACCCTCGTCCTCGTCCACCATGCCCGGGCGGTATACTGGCCCTCTTAGCCGTGGCTGATTATTCCCCGCAATCGATTGAACAGAAATGGCAGGAACGCTGGACCGCCACCGGTGCCTTCGAGGTCACCGAAGATGCGTCCAAGCCGTCGTTCTACTGCCTCGAGATGTTCGCCTACCCGTCGGGCCGTGCGCACGTCGGGCACGTGCGCAACTACATGATTGGCGACGTCGTCGCCCGCCTCAAGCGGATGCAGGGCGCCAACGTGCTGCACCCGTTCGGCTGGGACGCGTTCGGGCTGCCGGCCGAGAACGCGGCGATCAAGAACAATCTCCACCCCGAACAGTGGACGCTCGACAACATCGCCCACATGAAGGGCCAGTTGCAGCGCCTCGGCATCAGCTATGCCTGGGGCCGTGAGCTGGCCACCTGCCTGCCCGACTACTACCGCTGGAATCAGTGGCTGTTCCTGCGGATGGTCGAGCGCGACCTGGCGTACCGGCGTCGTTCCACGGTCAACTGGTGCCCCAGTTGCCTGACTGTCCTCGCCAACGAGCAGGTCATCGACGGCGCCTGCTGGCGCTGCGGCACGCAGGTCACCTCACGTGAACTGGAACAGTGGTTCCTGCGCATCACCCACTACGCCGAGGAGTTGCTCGAGGGCACCCGGCACCTGCCCGACTGGCCTGAGAAGGTCCTGACGATGCAGCGCAACTGGATCGGCAAATCGGAGGGCGTTCAGGCCAGGTTCCCGATTGCCGACGACCAGGGCCGCGCCACGGCCGAGGGCATCGAGGTCTTCACGACGCGGATCGACACGATCTTCGGCGCGACCTTCGTGCTGATTGCGCCCGAGCACGAACTGGTGGACACGTTCGCCCGGCAGTCGTCCGATCCGGCCGCGTTCCGCCGGCAGGCCGAGCGCTACCGTCAGCAGGACCGACTCGGGCGGATGTCTGGCGAGGTGGGCAAGGAAGGATTCGATACCGGCCGTCGCGTCGTCAATCCCTTCACGGGCGAGGCGATCCCGGTGTGGGTGGCCAACTTCGTGCTCGGCGGATACGGCACGGGGGCGATCATGGCCGTGCCGGCCCACGACCAGCGCGACTTCGAATTTGCCCGCATGTACGACCTCGATGTCCGGGTCGTAGTCAAGCCAATCGACGGCCCCGCGGCCGACGCCGCGACCCTCGCCGAGGCGTTCACCGAGCATGGCGAGAGCGTGCACTCCGACGAGTTCTCGGGGCTGCCCACCGAACAGGCCTGGCAGAAGATGGCGGCCTCGGCTGAGGCGCGCGGCGTCGGCAGCAAGACCATCCAGTACCGGCTGAAGGACTGGGGCGTATCCCGGCAGCGCTACTGGGGCACGCCGATCCCGATGATCCACTGCCCGTCCTGTGGCGTGGTTCCGGTGCCCGACGACCAGTTGCCGGTCGTGTTGCCGAAGATCGTCGAGTTCACCGGCAAGGGTGAATCGCCGCTGGCGCAGCTGCCCGAGTTCGTCAACGTCTCCTGTCCGAAGTGCGGTGGCGCCGCGCGGCGCGAGACCGACACGATGGATACGTTCTTTGACTCGTCCTGGTACTTCTACCGGTTCACGGATGCGAAGAACGACCAGCAGGCCTTCGATCCCGCGAAGTGCAACTACTGGGCGCCCGTCGACTTCTACAGCGGCGGCGTCGAGCACGCCATCCTGCACCTGATCTACTCGCGCTTCTTCGCACGCGTCTTCCGCGATCTCGGCATGGTCTCGCACGACGAGCCGTTCACGCGGCTGCTCACCCAGGGCATGGTGCTCAAGGACGGGCAGGTCATGTCCAAGTCCAAGGGCAACGTCGTCGACCCCGACGAGATGATCGCCAGGTATGGCGCCGATGCCCTGCGTCTCTACGTGATGTTTGTCGCGCCGCCCGAAAAGGAAGTCGAGTGGACCGACACGGGCCTTGAAGGCAGCTACCGGTTCCTGACCCGGGTGTGGAGGTTCGTCGAGCCGCTCGCCCCCGTGCTGGCGGCGGCGCCGGGCGTCGAGGGTGTGGACCAGTTCTCGGTGGCCGAGCGTTCCCTGCGCCGCAAGACGCACCAGACGATTGCCAGGCTGACCGATGACCTGTACCCGCGCGTCCACCTCAACACCGCGATCTCCGGCCTGATGGAACTGGTCAACGAGCTCTATGCGTTTGGCGACGCAAGCGGTCTGTTCAAGCCCGGTCGCCGCTCCGGCGTCGAGCAGGATGCGGCGCCGATGCGCCCGGACGTCCCGGTGAGTACGCTGGCCGCCGGACGCGAGGCGGTGGAGGCACTCGTGCGCTTGATCTCGCCCTTCGCTCCGCACATGGCCGAGGAGTTGTGGGAGTTGCTCGGTCACACCGACGGCATCGTCGCCGCGGGCTGGCCAGTGGCAGACCCCGCGGTGGCTGCCGAAGAGGCGGTGGAGATGCCGGTGCAAGTCAACGGCAAGGTCCGTGGCCGGGTCACCGTTCCGGCCGGGTCGCCCGACGACGTGGTGCAGGCGGCCGCGTTGGCCGACCCCAACGTCAAGGCCCACACCGAGGGCAAGACCATCGTCAAGGTGATCGTCGCCGCCGGGCGCCTGGTCAGCGTGGTGGTCAGATGACCGCCGGTCCGACCCGCCGGGCCTTCATCGCGGTCGCGGTGCCGATGGCCATTGCCGTACAGGCCGCGTGTGGCTACAACCTTGCCGGTCGTGGCAACTTCCTGCCGTCCTACGTTCGGGTGATTGGCATTCCCCTGTTTGCCAACAACACCTCGGTGTACGACATCGAGCAACTGTTCACCACGCGCGTGCGCAGCGAGTTCCTGGGTCGTGGCCGCTACCAGGTGGTGGCCGTGAGCGACGGCGCCGATGCCATCCTCAGTGGCACAGTCAGCGGTCTCAGCCTCGAGCCGAGCGGCTTCAACGAGAACAACCAGGCCACCCGTTACATCGTTCGCGTGCAGTTGAAGATCGAGTTCCGCGACGTCAAGGCCAACAAGCTGATCTGGGAGAACCCGTCGCTGGAGATCCTCGACGAGTACGACCTCACGACCGGCACCGGGGCCCTCGATGCCTCGGCCTTCCTCGGACAGAACCGCGCGGCCGCGGACCGCATCGCCGAGACCGTCGCCCGCCGGACCGTGTCCTCGATTCTCGAGGCCTTCTAGACGATGACGCCGCGCGAACTCACCGCCGCGCTGAAGCGGGGCACCGTGGCCCCCGTGTACCTGGTGATCGGCGACGACGAAACCGGCAAGGACGAAGTGGTGGCCTCGCTCACCGGCCTGGTGGACGCAGACCTGCGCGGCTTCAATGTCGAGCGCTTCACGGCTGGAGATGCCCGTCCGGACGACGTCGTGTTCGCGGCGCGGACGCGTCCGATGCTCGGCGAGCGTCGCGTGGTGGTCTTGGCCCACATCGAACGGCTCTTCAAGGGTCGCAAGAAGCTCGCCGAGGTCGACGATGAGCGGGGGGCGCTGGACGAGGCCGCGCCCGACCCAGGCGGGCTCGAGGGCTACATCGCCGACCCGGAGCCCTCCAACGTGCTCGTGCTCGTGGCCAGCGACGTCAATCGCAGCACGAGGCTCGGCAAGGCGCTGGAGAAGCTCGCGGTCACCGTCGAATGTGACGGCTTCAGCGCCGAGGGCTTCAACGGCGCCCAGACGGCGCTCCGTGACGCGATGCAGTTTGCCGCCGAGCGTGTCAAGGCCGCCGGCAAACGCCTCGATGCGGCTGCGCTCACGGCGCTCGTCGAACGGGCCGGCCCCGACATCATGCGGCTGCGCAAGGACATCGACACGCTGGTGATGTTTGTCGGCGATGCGCCGGCGATCAGCGAGACGGACGTGCGCCTGGTGGTTGGCGCCGCGCAGCAGTTCGACGACTGGGCGGTGACCAACGCGATCGCCGCGTCAGACACCGCGGCGGCGCTGAGGCATGTGCAACTGATGGTGGAGAACGGCTCGTCGCCGTTCCAGATGCTGGGTCAGCTCGGGTGGTGGGTGCGCACGCGGATGACGCAGGCGGCACCGGAGCGGATCGGAGCCGCCGTCCGGGCGCTGTTCCGCGCTGACGCGGCAAGCAAGCTCGGCCGGGATCCGCAGGTGGTGCTGGAACGACTGGTGGTGGAGTTGTGCGGGCCTGGCCGCGGTGAGAGAGGCCAAGCCCGCCGGAGCCCGCAGGGCGCAGGCGGGCGGCCGTTTACGCCGCAGCGAGGCCGTTGAGGCGCTTGGCCAGCCGCGACTTGTAACGTGACGCGGCGTTGTCGTGGATGATGCCCTTCTTGGCCATCTTGTCGATCAACGACACCGTCTCGTTCATGCCGGCCTTCACGCCGTCGGCGTCCTTGGCCCCCAGTGCCTTGCGGATGGTCTTGAGCGCCGAGCGCAGTCGGGTCCGCGCCTGGCGGTTCCGATCGCGATTGGCGACGCTCTGCTTGTGCGCCTTGAGGGCTGACTCGTGATTTGCCAACGAACTACTCCACTCTGCCTACGCGCTGGATACTGGACCCGGTGACGGGCCCCTGCAGGCCGGGCGCGCGTGCCACCCGACCAGCGGAAACACTGGAGTATAGCACCAAACTCACTCCTTGCCCTTGAGCCGGCGCAGCTCCCGGCGGTCCCGTTTGTCGGGCGCGACGGCTGGGCCGCGTGGCCGGGTGTCCTTGAGCAACTGCAGGAAGGCCCGCTCCTCAGGGGTCGGCAGGGGAGTGATGTCCTCGAACAGCAGCGCTCGCGCCTCGGCCTTGGGGAGGTGTTGCTCGCACGTGCCGAGCACCCGGACGACCTGCTTGCGACCGAGCGGCCGCGTCAGGGTGAGCGTGTCGCCTGGCTTCACGTCGCGGTTGGTCTTTGGCTTCTCGCCGTTGACCTCGATCTTGCCGCCCTTGATCGCACGCTGGGCCTCGGACCGCGTCTTGCTGAGGCAGGCGACATCGAGCCACACGTCGAGCCGCAGGGGACGGTCGGAGATGGGCGGCGGGGTCATGGCATTCAGACTAACGCCGAACGCCGCACGGGTGACGCGCGCCCCCGCCCGGCACGTCGTGCGCGACATCCCGGCGCCCCGTACCCGTGACCCCTCCCCGCGACCCCAGGACACGTAACCCGTCCTTCGATTCTGATAGCGTTAGACCATGAGCTTTCTGCTGCACTGGGCCATTGTCGCGGCGGCCCTCTGGCTGGCCGCCTACTTCATCCCCGGCGTCCTCATCAGTTCGGTGCCGGCACTGCTGATCGCCGCCCTGGTGCTGGGGCTGGTCAACGCGCTGGTCAGACCGGTGCTCACGATCCTGACGCTGCCGATCACCATCATCACGCTCGGGCTCTTCTACCTCGTGGTCAACGGCATCGCGTTCGGTCTGGCCGCGGCGCTCGTACCGGGCTTCGAAGTGTCGGGCCTCGGGAGCGCGGTGCTCGGCGCCCTGCTCGTCAGCGTGATCAGCTGGGTGCTCGGCGGCATCCTGATCCCGAAGCGCTGATGCTGTCCGCCCTGTTCCGTAGCCTGGGCCTGGCGGCCGACGAGGTGGCCCGTCACGAGACCGAGACCGTCTCGGCGATCGCCACGGTGCTCACCGGCGTCGCTCCCGAGCGTGCGCGTCTGCTGGCGGCCTTCGCGTATTTGCTGGGGCGAGTGGCCTTTGCCGATCACGACGTCAGCGCCGACGAGCGTGCCGTGATGGAGTCGCGACTGATCACCGACGGCGCCGTCTCGGCCGACCAGGCGCAGCAGCTGGTGCAACTGGCCGTGGCCGCCACCGGCAGCCACGGCGCTGCCGAGGACTACCAGGTCGCGCGTGAGTTCGAGGCGCTGGCCACACGCGAGGAGAAGTTGCAGTTGCTGCGGGCGCTCTTCACCGTGTCTGCGCAACACGGCATCACGACCGTCGAGGACAACGAGATCAGCCGGATCGCCGGCGCGCTGCGACTCGAACGGAGTGCCGTGACGGCGCTCCGCCTCGAGTTCCGCGATGCCATCCGTGCGCGCCAGTCGCGACCGGATGTCGCCGCTAGCGAATGACCTCGAAGGTGCCCGTCCGGGGGCGGGTATCGGTGAGGCGCCATTGCGGCAGCCCGTCGACCTCTTCGAGCACTTTGTAGATGACCGTGCGGCCGGACCGCGTTCCGGCCGAGGCCGCACGCACCACCGGCATGGCCTCGGACCTCCGCGTGATCTTCTGCACGTAGTCCTGCGTCTCGCGATAGGGCGGCACGCGCTGCCCATAGCGATTGACCGCGCCCGGTCCGGCGTTGTACGCGGCCAGCGCGAGCACTTCGTCGCCGAACTCGCGGATCAACGAGCCGAGGTAGGCCACGCCTCCGTGGATGTTCTGGACCGGATCCCAGGGGTTGTCCACACCCAATCCGGCGGCGGTGGCCGGCATCAACTGCATGAGGCCCATCGCGCCTTTGTTGGACCGGGCTCGCGGGTTGAACCCTGATTCCACCTGGATGACGGCCCTGACCAGTTCGGGGCGGACACCATGCGTGGCCGAGGCAGACTCGATGGCCTCGTCGTAGATGCCCTCCTCGTCCCCCCGCTCGCTGCGCGTCGTCCTGACGTTGGCGGCGTTGCGGACGGCGTAGGTGCTGGCGGCGCCAGCCTGGGGCTGGTCCGACAGGACGATGGTGCCCGCCGCATCGCGGCTCACGTAGATTTGGGCCGCGGCCGGGGCGACCGACAGCCCAACCACGACGGCCACGGTGAAAACGAGTGCGCGGAGATCCATGCCCTTCACATCGGCATGGAAGGGCAAGACTCGATCCGCGCAGCTCTCACCCGCATTTCGGCGCGGGCGTGCGGGGAGGTGGCAGCAATGGCCAGCACTGCCTGCGCGGGGCGTCGTCGCGCTGACGATCCTGTCAGGGCACCGACGAGCCTGTCAGGGCGTCCTGGACGGCCGAGAGTGCCGCGGCCAGCAGCGCGTCGATCTGCTCCGGCTTCTTGCCACCCGCCTCTGCGAAGTCCGGGCGGCCGCCTCCGCCCCCGCCGACAATCGGCCCGAGTCGCTTCACCAGGTCTCCGGCCTTCACGCGGGTGGTCAGGTCTGCGGTCACCGACACGACAAAGCTCACCTTGCCCTCGGCGTCGGCGGCCAGGACGACGATGCCCGAGCCAAGGCTCGCCTTGATCTGGTCGGCAAGTTCGCGCAGGGCGGTGCGATCGACCCCGTCGACACGCCGCGTGACCACCTTCACGCCGGCCACATCGTGGGTCAGCTGCCCGGAGGCGGCCTCGCCCGTGCCGAGGGCGGCTTTGACCCGCGACTCGTGAAGCGCCTTGGTCAACCGCTTGACCTCGGCATGCAGCTTGGCAGCCGCATCGGCCGCCTCGGCCGGGGCGACGTGCAGCTCGGATGACACCGCGCGCAGCTGGCGGCGTTCGTCCTGCAGCCAGGCGACCGCGCCATCACCGGTCACCGCCTCCACGCGACGCACGCCGGCCGCCACGCCGCTCTCGCTGACGACGGCGAAGACGCCGATGTCGCCGGTCGCGCGGCAATGCGTGCCGCCGCACAGTTCCAGGCTGAAGCCAGGGATGTCGACGACGCGAACGGTGTCGCCGTACTTCTCGCCAAACAGAGCCATCGCGCCCAGTGTCATCGCCTCGTCGGTACGGCGCAGCGTCGTCTGCACGTGCGTGTTGCGCATGATCTGCGTGTTCACGATGGCTTCGATGGCTTCGAGCTGGCCCGCACTGATGGTCCCGGTGTGGATGAAGTCGAAGCGGAGGCGGTCGGGGGCCACCAGC
>Ga0136633_1002535_pt1 | contig 12524 bp, 6 predicted proteins | sample AntDrymeUQ832206_2_FD_105494 | JGI IMG/M metagenome (GOLD analysis project Ga0136633, IMG submission 105494) | Polar desert sand microbial communities from Dry Valleys, Antarctica - metaG UQ83 (22.06) | ecosystem: Environmental > Terrestrial > Soil > Desert | place: Antarctica: Dry Valley... | reverse complement strand
GCGCACGGAGCAGCTCACGGTCCTGGCCCAGCTCGCGGAGCTTCTCCACCACCGGAAGCACCTCGGCCAACGACGCCGTCGACACCCGAGCCGGCTTCGCGTCAGGCACCGGGTCGAGGGGGCCATGGGCGAGCCAGTCCCTCGTCGTGCGTTCCGACAGGCCCAACATCTTCGCGGCCACCGACACCCGAACGCCGGGCACCTCCTGCTCGCGGCGTTGACGCATCAGCGTCAACCGGCGCTTGAGCTGCGGACTCACCGACGGGTCGTGCGTGGCCACGTCCAAGTCGATCAAGTCCTGCACGGCGGCCTCGGCTGCGCTCACATCGGCGATCAAGCTCACTCCGGAAGGGTAGCGCGACAGGCTCCGAGAATCAGCCCGTTTCCGGAGGACGATGCCGCCGAGTATCGCCCGCTGACGGCTCGTGCAGGATCGTTCGGTAGAAGATCCGGTAGAAGACGCCGCCGAACGCAGAAGGCCCCACTCCGAGAAGTGGGGCCTGACCTGCATGTTTGATGGTGGCGGGGGCAGGATTTGAACCTGCGACCTTCGGGTTATGAGCCCGACGAGCTACCTGGCTGCTCCACCCCGCGGCGAAGTGGATTCACCCTACCGCAGGGTCCACCGGTCCACCAACCGAGAAATGTAGCGTCGCAGCGATGTTCTTCCGTCGGCGCATGCGGATGCACGTGGTCGAGCTCAGCCCTCCGCCCAATGAGTCGGTGCGGCTGCTCTCGGCCGACGAGGTCCGGGACCGAAGGGGGCAGAGCGACACGAGCTTCAACGCGGCCGGGGCCGTGGGACGGATCGAGCGGTTCGTAGGGGCGGCCTCCGCCAGCCTTGGACAGCTGGAGAGCCGCATCGCTCACCTCGAAGTGGTCACGGCCGAGCTCGCCGAGGAGCTCCACGCCCGACCTTCGCACGGAGATCTGCTTGAGGTCCGGCTGCAGGCTTCTCGGGTGGAGGCCGAGGTGCGCCGTCTCGGCACCGAGCTTCGGGGCGAGGTCGACGAGATCAAGGACATCACCGACGCTCGGAATGGCGGCGGCTCTCCTGATATGCGCCGCCGCGGCGGGGGCGCGGCCTCGTAAGAGACAGGGCCTGACCGACGTCGGCGCGCTCGACCAGGCCGTGCCGTATCAGCCTGAGGCCGACGTGGTGCTCGTCGTCGAGCCGCCGGCTCCGCTTTGCGCCGCAGCTCGGCGCACCAGCGCTGCGGCCTCGTCGACCTTCTTCTGGTAGCCGGCGAGGTCACCGGCCTTCAGTGCGTTCATGGCGTCGTTGAAGGCGGCGTCCGCCTGGGAGAGGAGGGACGCCACATCACCGCCCTGAGCGGGCGGCGGTGGGGTGGTCTGCCCACCGGGCGTTGACGTGACAGCGCCGTCCTTGCCCGCCTCGAGGGTGTCGGGCGCGTCGCCGAACAGCGCAGTGAGCGCCTCCTTCAACGTCGGGCGCATCTCGGCTCGGTTCCCGTAGACGGCTATGACCCGAACCAGCTTGGGCAGCTTGTTGTCGGTCGACTGGGTGTAGAGGGGCCGGATGTAGATGATCGACTTCTCGATGGGCAGGAGCAGGATGTTGCCGAAGAGAACCTCCGACCCCTGTTGGTTGAGCAGCGAGACCTCGGCTGAGATGGTGGGATCCGACTTGATGTTGGAGTCAACCAGGGCAGGTCCGTTGATCTGCTGGCCCGTGGGCATCCGGTAGAGGACCAGACGGCCATACTCGCCCGGATCCGATCTCGCCGTGAGGAAGGCGGTGAGCTGCTGGCGCCCGTTGTCCTTCGAGAATGGGACGTACGGCAACAGGATCGAGAAGCTCTCCTTCTCGTCGCCCGGGAGCTTCTGAAGCTGGTACGCGGCTGGTATCCGGTTGGAAGCTCCCGAGCTGAGCCGGCGGGTGGGGACGACGTTCCCGATGGGAGCCCCTGGCACCCCCGGGGTGACCGCGGGGGTGGAACGGCTGACGGCGCTCACGCCCGGATCGGGCGACAGGTTCCAGCGGTCGGTGGCGTTGAAGAAGCTGGCCGCGTCGGTGATGTGGTAGCGCCCGTACAGGGCTGCTTGGAGGGTGAAGAGGTCCTCGGGGTAGCGGAAGTGGGCGTCGAGGCCAGCGGGTAGCTTCGACTTGTCCTTGAAGAGGCCCGGGAACGACTTGGCATACGACTTCACTAGAGGGTCGGTGGGGTCGATGATGAAGAGGTCGACGCTGCCGTCGTAGGCGTCGACCGTGACCTTGACCGAGTTGCGAACGTAGGACACGCCGGACAGCCCGCCGGGGACACCGCCCACGGACTGGGAGTAGGGGAAGCGGTCGCTCGTCGTGTAGGCGTCGACGACCCACTTGATCTTGCCGTCGAGGACGACGGGGTACGGGTCGTTGTCGAGCGTCAGGAACGGCGCCACCTTGGCCACCCGCTCCTTGATGCTGCGCACGTAGAGCACCTTGCTGTCGGTGGTCACGAACGACGAGATCATCACGTTGATCTCACGGAAGCGGAGGGCGAAGGCGAGGCGTCGGGTGGTCGAGCTCAGCCGGATGCCCCGCTTCCCCTGATAGCTGGAGGTCTCGTTGGAGCCGTCCGCCTTCTGGAAGTCGATCTCGGGCTGCTTGGTGTTGACGATGGCGTAGTCGCCCTGGGCGTTCTGCTCGCCTATGTACACGCGGGGCTCGACGAGGGGGGGCGAGGGCGGGAGGTCGCGGAGCGAGAAGGCGGGGAACCCGTCCTTGGTGGCCGAGTTGGCAGGGGCCACGATGCCGCCGTACCCGTGGGTGTACTGGAGGTGACGGTTCACCCAGTTGTCCTGCGGGAGCTTATCGGGCTGCAGCTCGCGCACGGCGGCCACGACCTGGGTGGGGGCGCCGTCGATGGGGTAGCGGTCGATGTCGATGTCGAGCACCTGGTAGTAGTCACGCAGGCTCTGGAGGCGCTCGAAGGTCTGCTGGGTGATGGCGGGATCGGGGTCCCACAGGCGGATGTTGCGGATGGTCGCGGCTTCGCCCTGCAACGTCGCCGGGGTCACCGCCCCTGCGGCTTCGGTGTAGTCGAAGCCCTTGAGCTCGATCTTGTCGGCGCCGAGGCCGAACGCCGACCGGGTGGCGTCGATGTTGCGCTGGATGTACTTCGCCTCCAGGCGGCTCTCAGCGGGCTTCACCTTGAACTGCTGGATGAGCGCTGGGTAGACGCCACCAACGAGGATCGACACGAAGAGCCACAGGCCGAGGGCCACTGCGGGCAGTGCAAAGCCGCGGCGCTGGATGTTGACGATGAGGAGTGCCCCTGCGGCCACCGAGATGAGGGTGAGAAGTCCGAGGGCCGGGAGCTTGGCGGTGACGTCGGTGTAGAAGGCGCCGCGGGCGAAGCCCCGGTCGGAGAAGACGAGCTCGTAGCGCTCCAACCAGTAGCCGTAGGCCTTGCCCAAGGCGACGCCGGCGAGCAGCACCGAGAGGTGGGCCTTGACCGCCGGAGAGGCGCCCCGGTGCTGGACGGACTGCAGGCGGATGCCGCCGTTCAGGTAGTGCGCCGCCAGGGTGAAGATCACTGTGGCGATCAGCGCCGCGATCACCCACGACACCACGAAGCTGCGGAACGGGAGGTCGAAGACGTAGAAGCCGACGTCCTTCTTGAACTGGGGGTCGACGGAGCCGAACGACACGCGGTTGCGCCACTGCAGATAGTCCTGCCAGCGCCCGCGCGCCCCCCCACCGAGCAATAGGGCAAGTACGGCGGCGACGCCTAGCTTGAGCTTTCCGAGGTGGTCGCCGATGGCTTCGCGGAAGCGCTCGACGACCTCGTCGTCGGGGCCCCGTCGCGGGCCGGACGGGGCCAGGCGACCGGCGATGACCAGGTTCACGTAGACGAGCGCGAAGGCGACCGCTATGAACACGGCGGCGAGCAGCGCCTTCGCCCCAAGGACCGTGGTGAACACCGTGGAGACGCCCAGGTCGGAGAACCACAGGTAGTCGGTGTAAAAGGCGGCGATGGTGCTCGACAGCCCGAACACCACCACGATCGCGGCGGCCCCGCCGATGAAGAGGGTACGACGCCGGTTGACCGACCTCCGACGAGGTGGCATATCGGCCGAGGTGCGCATGGGTGGTGAGCCTATGACGCTTTTGTGATCACCGGACGCCGAAGGGGGCGCCCGGGTTCAGGAGCGCACGATGATGCAGCGGCACGCGGTGTGGGCCGGCGGGTGCCGATGCCCAGTGGGAAAGGCCTTGCCTTTGCGCATGCCGACGGCGAGCGCGTTGTCTTCGCAGTCGGGACAGGGCTGCTCGCCGTCGTCGGCCACCCACCGCAGGCGGGCCCCCTTGGGCAGAGCCACGTACCCGCCCCGGATGTAGGCCACGTGCAGTGCGTCCCCCACGAGGCGGCTCACCCTCTCACCCCGCCACTCCCTGAAGGCCACATTGACAGCCTCGGGCACCTCGTCGTCGTCGTGGGCGAAGGCAGCCTCGAGGCGGGGTCGCAGGTCGCGCACGACGTTGGCTGCGATGTCGCCGGCCAGGTCGGCGGCCGCCGGAGGAGTGCCGCATTTGCCCGCGGGGGCAAGGGCGCTGAAGCCCGCGGCCACGGCCCGGGCCAGGAGCGGCTCGGCCGCCGCGGCGAGCGGGCGAACGAGGTCCTCGACGCCTCCGAGCAGCTCAAGAGCGGCTGGGCGACGCTTGGCCCGCAGCTTGTCCAGCACCGAGTTCTGGTGGTCCTGGAGCAACCGCTTGACCATCTTCGCGAGCTGGGTCTCGAGTGGGCCGGTGGCCATGTCGCGCTGTTGGAGCGCAGCCTCGTCGCCCGGCTCCTCGCTCGTTTCGGTGTCGAACGCGGCGACGGCCTCGACCGGGGCGGCCGGGGACTCCTGGACGGCAGCGGGAGCCGTGGGTGTGGCTCCCACGATCTCAGGCTCCGCCCTGCTGGCCCGCAGCTTGGCGAACAGAGCATCTACATCTCCAGGTGCGGGGGCGATCTCAGGGTCCACTGGCTCGGAGCTTGCCGTGACGACGTCCTCCGCCTCGGCCACGGCCTCACTGACCTTGTCCCCGGCCTCGCCGACCACGGGCCCGGCATCCGCACCGACGGCTGGCCCTGCTTCGGCTGTGGGCTCGGGGGCGGCCGTGACGTCGGCTTCGGGCCCGTCGAGGTTCGGCTCCACCTCGTCCATGTCACCGGAGAGGCTGACGGCCTCGTCGACCGTCGCGTCGTCGGGGCCGGCCGAAGGCGGCGGGCTCGCGGGAGCCGCCGCACCGGGGGGCCGACGCGTGGGTAGGTCGGAGAGTGACACAGGGCCCAGCACGGTGACTCCGGGCTCGTCGGGACCGCCGTGATGGGATGGGGGCGGTGGCGGACGGCGGGGGGACGGCGGCGCGACTCGGCCCAGTATCCGCACCGCTTCACCGGCCGACGGCGGCTCGACCACGACCATGCCGTCCTCTGGGAGGTGCACGTCGGGCTCCGAACCAGTGCGCGGGCGGTGCAGGTAGCGCATCGAGGCGAGCCGCTGCTCCTCCGCCCGTACTGCAGGCTCCCCGGCGAGACGGAAGGACCTCCGGGTGCGACGGCCCCGGTCAGAGGAGTAGGTGTCGGTCCCGGTGGCAGCGATGACTGGCACCTCCCCTGTGGTGGGGGCCGCAGATGGCGTGTCGTAGGTGGGGGTGAGCTCCTCCTCCACGTTCTCCTGGAAGACCGCGCCGATGGGCACGACGGCGGCTACCGGCCCCGACGGCTCGCCGGTGTGAACCAGCCGCTCGTCTTCCTCGGGCTCTTCAGGCACCTCGGCTTCGTCGGTCGGCACCGGCCGCACCGAAAGCCTGACCTCCGCATCCGAGCGGATCCTCTCCCCCATCGATGGCAGCCCGGGCTCAGGCAAGGTCAGGGCGAAGGCGTCCACACGCGCCGCGCCTGCGTCTCCTGCCAATGCCGCCACGGCGACCGCGTCGGCCCGGGCCCCGGCCTCCGCGGTGGCGAGCCCGTGGGTGGCTGTGTCGAGGGCGTCACGTACCGAGCCCAGCGCCTCGAGGACGCGGTCGCGGCCGAGCTGGAGGGCTGCGAACGAGGCCTCGCCGCGGCGGACGCGGCCGCGTAGGTCCTCGAGCATCCGCTCCCGGACCGAACGCGCCTCGCGCACCAGGGCCCGCGCCTCTTCGAGGCCAGCGGCCCGGATCCGCTCGGCCTCCTCACCCGCGGCAAGCATGAGCTCTGCGGCCGCATCGTCCGCCTCCCGGGTGCGTACCGCGAGCATCCCCTCCGCGTCGCGGATCACGTCGTCGGCCGCGGCTCGGGCCTCGGTCCGCAGCTGCTCGGCCTCCTCGTGGGCGCGGGCGAGGGTCTCGGCAGCGTTGTCGTCTGCGCTGACACGGATGTCGTTCGCCGCGGCCCTCGCTGCGACCAGAACCTTCGTGGTCTCATCCCCGAGCGCGGCCATGAGAACGGTCTCGTCGATCTCGGGATGGGCGAGCGTCATGCGGGCGCGAGCCAGGTCCTCGCGCAGGCTCGCCTCGCGCTCAGCCGCCGCCGACAGCGCGGCCGCCACTGAGGCTAGGTAAGAACGGACCTCCGAGGGGTCGAAGCCACGGAACGTGGTGGGAAAGCTCCGGGCCGCGACCTCGTCGGGCCGGTGGCGGGGATCGGCCATGACGCAACGTTACGGACCGTAGGCCCCGAAGTGGTGGAGCGTCATCGAAAGGCACCGTGCTCAGGGCACGGTCGATCAGCTCGGCAGGTTCACCCTCCGCCGAGAAGCCCGTCGAGAAGGGCCACGACGGGGTCGACGATCGGAGCGAGCGGGCCGCCAGGGGGCGCCGGGTCGGTGGGAGGCGTGCCGTTGGGCGGCGGCGAGGGAGCCGGGGCTTGGGGTGGGGTCGTCGGAGTCGGCGTCGGCGTCGGCGAGGGTGTGGGCGTCGGCCTCGATCGCCTGACGGTGGCCGGGCCGCTGGCCGCCGGAGGGACGACCACCGGGGCCACGGGGGCGGCAAGCTGCAGCGGGGCCCGGCCGATGGCGTCCTCCAGCGCCCGCCGCAGAAGCGCGAACGACGGCACGTCCTGGTCGAGAGCAACGAGAGCCCACGGGGCGCCCTCGGCGCGGAAGGTGGCCGCCCCGGTCAGGCGGTCTGCGAACGCGCCACGGCGACCCAGAAGAGCGATGGTGGTAGCCAGCAGGACCTCGCCCGGATCGCCGACCTGGTCGACGTAGACCTGCTGGAACGCGGGCTCCGAGGCCAGGGCGGGTACGAGATCGCGGTAGAAGCCCACCGTGCGGCCCTCGCCCACGACCTGACCGGTGAAGCCCCGGCTCAGCCTCTCCAGGGGCTCGGTGGCCTCTAGGACACCGGCCAGGAAGCGCTTGTCCCACACGTCGTCCGCGGCCACGGCCAAGGGGCTCGGAGCGCCGGGAAGGACCCCGATGGCGGGGACAGCCACCTGGCGGAGGGCCGGCACGTCGATGGACTGGACTCCGCTCTCCAGCACCACGGACCCGAGGTAGGAGGCGACCCGCAGGGACAGGGACTGGGTGAGCCTGCTCACGCCCGTGGTGCGCACCGTGCTTCCGGCCGAGCGAACGGCTTGCGGCGCCCGCTGAGCCACCACCAGGAGGTCACCCGTCCGCAGCTCGGGGCCATCGTCGAAGGACACGACGGCCCGCGGCCTCAGCTCCAGGCTGGCCCCGCTCGGGAGCACGACCGTGGCCCCACCTTCCGCCACCTCGATCACATCGCCGGGTCGTAGCGTGCGCTGTCCGCTGACGGTGACGGGCTCGTCGCCGCGCTTGGTGAGCAAAACGCTGCCCACTGGTTCGAGCCGACCCTCGGTGCCGACTTCGGCGGTCTTGCGACACCCGCCCGAGAGAAGGGCGAGGGTGGCGACCAGGGCGAGCGCGAGCGCCCGCACCAGGACGCGCTTCACGTCCCCGCCACGGGCAGGAGGATGGAGAGACGGGTGCCTCGGCCCGGGGTCGTCGCACAACGCACCTCACCACCGTGGCCCTCCGTGACCCGTTGCACAAGTGGGAGGCCTAGGCCAAGTCCCCCGAAGCTGCGCGTATCGGACGTATCTCCCTGTTGAAAGTCGTCGAAGGCCAGGCCCACCTCTTCGGCCGACATGCCCACGCCCCTGTCAGCCACGAACACCTCGACCCGCCCGTCGTCGACCAACTGGGCGCCGACGACGATGCGGCCACCCCCCGGCGAGAACTTCCGAGCGTTGTCGACGAGCTCATCCAGCGCCATACGCAACCACCTCGGATCAGCGACCACCGGCGGCAGGCCACGGCTCAGCTTCCGGGCGAGCTGCACGGGCGGCTCGATGCGGGGCGCCCACGACCGGTAGACGCCGTCCACGAGCGCCTTCACGTCGATCTCGCGCAGACGGAGCAGGGTGCGACCCGCCGCCGCGGCGGCAAAGAACTCGAGCAGCTCCACGATGCGCTCCAGCCGCCGGGCGCTCGCGTGGACCTCTTCGAGCATGATGCGAGCCCGCTCCGGTGGCCACTCGCGGCGAAGGAGCAGATCGGCGTACCCGAGGACGCCGGTGAGCGGCGTGCGCAGCTCGTGACCGATGCGGGACAGGAACTCGGTCTTCATGCGCTCGACCTCACGCTCACCACGGAGGTCACGAAGCAGCACCACGCCCCCGACCACAGCTCCGTCCGCGTCGCGCAGCGGGCCTCCGGAGACGGCCACCGGCACCGCGGGCCCGTCGACTGCGTGCAGGGTGCCGCTCGCCGACCACCTGGTGCGCGGCGGCTTCTTCAGTCGTGACTGCAGGTCGGATCCGTCGTCGGAGGCGAGCGTGACGACCTCGAGCACGTCGCGGTCCCGGGCCGTCGCCGCCGACACCCCGATTAGATCCTCGGCGGCCTGGTTGAAGTCCGTGATGCGCGCGTCCGCGTCGGTGGCCACGAGCGCCTCGGCCATACCCGCGACCACTGCTTCGATGCGGCCGCGGAGCGCCGCTTCTGCCACTGTCTTCTCCTCGATGGAGCCAGCCATGGCGTCGAACGTCGCACCCAGCGTGCCCACCTCGTCGTCGCCTTCGAGCCCCGCCCGGACGCCGGGGTCGCCGCGGCTCACGCCCTCCGCGGCCGCCGTCAGCCGCCGCAGGCGGGACCCGATCCGCTCGCCCACGACCACCGCGAGGAGCAGGGCGGCCAGCGCACCGAGGAGGGCGATGAGGAACAGCGTCCGGAAGAGCCGGTTCTGCGTGGCGAGGATCGAAGACGTCGGAGCCGAGGCCACGAGCACGAGATTCGGCGGCTCGTTCTGGCCCAGGTTGATGGGCGAGGCGCTCACGAAGCGGTCACCGATTATGGAGGACCGGGGCTCGGCTTTGAGCTTTCGGGATGAGGGCGAGCCCTGCACCTGCGTGGCGAGTCGGCGGGCCTCGGCCGGGCTGGGCTGATCGCCGAACGAGCTGACGGGCACACCCGAGGCGACGAGGCTTAAGGAGATGGCCTCGTCGCCGATGCGATCATCCAGGTACTTGTCGTCGAGAGGAGTGAGAGCAACGAAGCGCCCGAGCACCGCGGACCCATCACATGTGGCCAGGACCGAGGCGCCGTAGGCGAGGCCGCCGATCACGAGAGTGGTGACCTTCGGCTCCAGGCACCGGGAGGACGTGACCACGTCGCTCCCGATGAGGGCGACCAGTCCGGCGGAGTCGAGAGCGAGCGACTGCAGACCGGCGCGGTCCAGGACCTTCCCGTTCACCGTGAGGAAGAGGTAGGCCTGGCCCTGGTAGAGCTTGGTGATACGGGTGAGGTCGTCGGTGAACGAGCGGTCGGCCCGACCGGCGGCCACCTGCCTGCCGATGTTCTCGGGTCCCTGCCGCACGAAGAGGTTGTCGTTGGCGAGGCTCGCGAAGCGCAGGGCGTTGGCCAGCACGATGTTGACGTTCTGTGCCTCGAGCTTGGTGCGCTCGTCGAGTCGACGCGCAGCCTCGCTTCTCAGGTTCGTGTCGAGCACGGCGCTGAGCGAGACCGACAGGACGAGCACGACGACGAGGAGCGTGACCGCGCTGGAGACCGCGATCCGCGAGGCCACCGAGCGCCGGGCCTGGTCGAGCGCGGCCAGGCCGATGGCCAGACCACCTGCGGCGACGGCCAGGTTCGTGGCCGTGCTGAGATCGAGCGCAGCCAGCGGTGCGGCCAGCGCGCTGGCCGCAGCCCCGACCAAGAGGGCGATGCGGACACTGCGCCCTGTGCGCCACGAGAAGACACCTGCCAGGAGAAGAGCCGCACCTCCGACTCGGGGCACGGCGATGAGCGCGCTGCCCCGCTCCTCCACCAGGCGGGAGCCTGCGAGGAACGCGGCCGTGGCCAGTGCCGCGAAGCCCGCGGCGACTAGGAGAGGCGCCCGGCGCGGCCCGGTGCGCAGCAGAGCGAGCGCGACTCCAGCAGTCGCGGCGAGGAAGCCGAGGAACTCGGCCCCGAACTGAAGCTGTGCAGCAGCGGGAGACATGGCCGGCCCGGGGGTCAGTGGCTTGGGCCCTGAATCGTACCGCCCGAGGATTCAGGAACCCGGACAAGAGGTCGGAATGCCCGAAACGTCCCCGCCATGGGTGCGCAGTGCATCGATGGCCTGCTCGAGGTCGTCAGCCGGCACCACCTCGACCGATCGGCCGACCTTGGAGCGGGCCTCGGCCAGCTCGGCGCTCGGCACTATGAAGAGCCGGGCCCCGCTGCGGCGCACGGCGACCGCCTTCTGCGGCACGCCTCCGACCAGGCCGACAGAGCCATCGAGCTCGATGGTGCCTGTGGCCGCCACCTTCCCTCCACCCGTCAGCTCCCCCGGGGTCAGCTGGTCGAGCAGCGCCAGGGTGAAGGCGAGGCCAGCCGACGGCCCGCCGACGCGACCGCTCTCCACGCCCAGCTCGAACGGGAGGTCGAAGTCCTGAGCCCGGGTGCGAAGGGCGACGCCGAGGAAGCTCCGGTTGGCATCGGTGGGGTTGGCGCCCAGGGTGCCGGCGACCGTCCGCTCCTGGTCACCTTCCACCGGGCCGATGACGGTCAGCGAGAAGGGGGACCCGGGCTTGAGGGCCCGCAAGGGCTGGAGGGCCTGGTCGGCGGTGGTCACCGGCGTCCCACCGATGGCCACGATCGTGTCATCGGCCTTCAGCCCGGCCTGGTCGGCCGGCGAGCCCGCCACCGTCTGCTCGATGCGGGCACCGGTGCCCTTCTCCTTCACCGGCAGGCACAGCCGCTGGAGGGCGACGACCGCGGCGGCCTCCTTCGAGCTCACCATGGCCTGCGTCGAGCGCTGCCGGTACTCCTTCGGATTGGACTTGCCGAGGATGGCCTCCTCGGGCACAACGTCGACGTCCGGGTCCCGCTTGGCGAGCACGTACTGCAGCGCCCGTAGGGGCTGGACGCCAACCGTGACGAACAGGACCTGACCTGTGGGCGTGATCCGCTTCTCGGGAGGCACGACGACGAGGTCGTTCGTCGGGCGGGCACTGCCCGGGCGGATCGCGTAGTAGGGAACGGTGATCGTCGATGCGGCGATGAGGCTCACCACCGCGAGGACCGCCACGATCGCGGCGGCGATCCCGAGGCGCAGGCCCCACCTCGGCCGATGGCTCCCAGCTGCAGGGCGGGGCCCGCTCGAGGCACGCAGCCTCAGGGCCTCGATGCTCTCCGCCACCTCCTCCTCGAAGCCCCACGGCAGGTCGTGGGCGGTCGGCAGCACTACCAGGTCAGCGCCGTAGCGGGCTACGAGGTCATCGGCGTCGCCCGCTCTCAGCACGGGGTCGTGCCGACCGTGAACCACGGTGACGGGCACATCCACCGGACCTGTCGGGACCACGAGGTCATCTTGGCCAGCCGCAAAGGAAAGGAGGGCACCCACCGGGTCGGCGCCGCAGCGGACGGCATCAGTGGCCCGTCGGCGGGCCCGAGCCCGCTGGCCGGGGAAGCCGGAGCCCACGAGGGCCAACGCCGCGGAGTGACGCGTTATTGCGGAGGACCGCACGGCCGCACCTGTTGGCGGGCGCCGACCTGAGGCGAGCCGCTCCAGCAGGCCGGGTTCGACAGACCTGGGCGAGGCAGCCGCGAGACGAGTCATCATGAGGCAGAGCGACGCCACCCGGGCAGGCTGCCGCGCTAACACGGCCTGGGCGGTGAGCCCACCGGCGGAGCATCCGACGAGGTGCACCTTGTCGACCCCTGCCGCATCGAGCACGTCCAAGGCGACGGCCGCTCCGATTCCGGGGGCGACGGGAGCCGGCGCGTCCGTGCCGTACACGAGCACCCTCATGCCCCGGCTGAGGATCGCCGTCACGAAGGCGGGCGGCCAGCCGCTGAGGTCGTCCGGCGCGTCCACGAGGAGCACCACAGGACCGGCCCCGCCATAGAGCCTCCATCGGGCGCGGCCCACGTCGGTGGTGGCTTCACCGGTGCGGGCGGGGTCGCCCAGGGGGGAATCCCCGGCCTGTAGGGTCTCGACGACTGTGGTCACTTCATCCGTTCAGCGCCCGGGAGTGGGTCAGGTGCATCCTTCGGCCCGCGGGGTCGCCGGACAGCCTGCCATGCAGCCG
>Ga0136633_1002534_pt1 | contig 12538 bp, 12 predicted proteins | sample AntDrymeUQ832206_2_FD_105494 | JGI IMG/M metagenome (GOLD analysis project Ga0136633, IMG submission 105494) | Polar desert sand microbial communities from Dry Valleys, Antarctica - metaG UQ83 (22.06) | ecosystem: Environmental > Terrestrial > Soil > Desert | place: Antarctica: Dry Valley... | reverse complement strand
GCTCCAGCTCCATTCGTGCTCGTCTCCAACATCTCCAGCGTTCTCCGTTCTCGCCCTCAAGGTCATTGATTCCTCGATGGTGAGCGTCTCGCCGGACGTTGACAGAGAGGGGTCGGCGACGTGCGCGCGCTCGAAAAGCGCTTTGAGGTGTGATCGCACCGACTCCTCGGACAGGTAGAGCTCGGCGGCGATCTGCTTGTTCGATGCCGGCAATGGTGTGGTGGGTCGCTGAGCAGCGGCCGGCACAGCGCGACGAGCACCCGGCGCTGCGCCGGGGTGACGTCGGGGCGCACGGGGAGCTGGCCGCCGATCAGCGTCGTCGCGACGACACCGCTTCGTGGCGCGCGAAACGCGAGCGTCGACTCGCCGACCGATACGACGTCTCCGTCTTGCAGGCGACGGCGGCCGATGACGCGCTCGGCACCGACGAACGTGCCGTTGCGAGACAGGCCGTCGTCGGCGACCGCCCAGTCTCCACCGGTTCGCACGAGCTCGGCATGCGTCCTTGACGCGACTGCGTCGCCCTCCAAGGGAATGTCGCAGGCGGGGCTGCGCCCGATCCACAACGCCTCATCGGTTGCTTGGAGCACGATCACGCGCTGTCCCTCACCGGGCGCGGACACGACGAGAAACGGCAGCTCGGTCGCTTCGGCGCGCAGGATTGCCTGCAGCGTCACCGGCCGCGACGCGCCCGCCCCGAGCTGCTCGACCTTCACCGCCCCTCCGCCATGCGCGCCAGCGTAATGGGCGACCCGGCACGCCGCGCCCCCCGGTGACGTCGCGCGACGGGCGGAGGGCTGTGCGATTCACCTCTTCGATGGCTTCCCGCGCCGCGCACGGACGGCGAGGGTGCGGTGCATGACGACCACTCGCTCCCTCCGCACCTCCGCCACGTCCGCCGCGCTGTTCGCCGACCGCGTAGCCCACCGCGAGACGAATCCGCAGATCGCCGAAACCATCCGGCTTGCGGGCATGGCCTGCCGGCGACAGGGACCTGACCTGAGCGTTGTCCCCGGCCGCCCGCGGGGATCTCGCCGGCTGATCGCGTGGGCGCCGCACGGCGCCCGCGCGCTTCGACGTCGTCGAGGTCACACGCACGGCTCGCGACGGGGGGTGCAGTCAACCCCATGAGGGGATGGTCGCTCGAGCCGCGCTGGGAGACGATCACTCCCATGATCACCAAGACCAACCACATCCTCCGCTCCACCGCCACGGCGCCCGACGCTCACCCCGCTCGCAGGGCCCGTCAGTGCTCAGGGGCGCACCATCGCAGGCGCGCTCGCCGGACGCTCGGCCTGTGCCTCGGCGCACTGGCCGTCCTGAGCATCGGTCCGACCGCGCAGGCGAGCACCTCTCGCTGCGCCGCGAGCTCGATGCACGTCGTCTCGTCCGGATCGCAGGGGGCCGCCGGCACGCAGTTCGCCTCCCTGCGCTTCGAGCACCCCGGGCCCGGCTCGTGCACGCTCGGCGGCTTTCCCGGCGTCGCGCTGGTCAACGGGGGCATCGCTACGCCACCAACGTCCGGCGCTCCCCGACCGGGCCCGTACGGACGGTGCGTGTCGACGCGAGCCACCCCGCGTACTTCGACCTCTCCTACCGCGCCGACGGCTCCGGCGGTCGCTCGTGTCGCGCCAGGGTCACCGGCCTGCGCGTCATCCCGCCCAACGAGCGCCGGGCGCTGCCGGTGACGCTGCGCCCCAGGCCCGTCAGGCTCTGCCTCGACTCGGTGCGCGTGCAGGCGGTCCGGTCGACGAGCCGGCTGCACACCGCGTCGCGCCCGCATGCCTCCGGGGTCCGCAGCTGCGGCTTCGCCGGCTACGTCTTCCGCGGGCAGGTCCGCATCGGCAACGTCACGAGCCGCAACGTCGCCTGCGGGTCGGCGCGCAGCTTCGCTCGTGCCTTCGAGACCAAGAGCGGTGCGCAATCCGGCTACAGCTGCTCCGAGGACGCCGTCTGCACCTTCCGCGGCTGGACGTGTCGCAACACCGTGCGCAACGCCAGCTCCGCAGACCACCGCTGCGTGAACGGCAACCGCGTGGTCCGCTGGCAGACGCGCTCGTAGGTCTTGAACGTCCGTGCTGCGCCGCTGTGGTGGTCGCGCGGCACGGAGTGCTCAACGAGGACGGCCGCCGGCGAGCCCTCCATCGGGGCGTTCTCGTGTCGCCGGGGCTGGCGGGTCGGGCGGGCTCGCGCGGCGCAGAACTCTCACTGGCCGTTTCGGTGGACGGACACGCCCGCGTCGTGCGCCGGCCCTGGTCCGCGGTTGCGGGCGTCCAGGCCTCATCGGCCTCTCCCGCGCGCCAACCCGCGAACCCGGGCCGAGTCCAAGCCGCGTCCAGGACGCGACCGCAGCCGGCGAACGCGGCGTCGGTCGCGCGAGGCGCGGCAGGAGCGTTCGATTCGGCGCGGGGTGCGTTGTTGCATGGCACTATCCTCGCCACGAGGGCAGGACGCCTGCACCGACTCGCGTCGCACATGTGCGAACCTCGATTGGACCGGATGTCGGGGTGCCGGAGGGCGCGATCCGCCGCCCGCGTGCGTCACATCTGGGGCGCAGACTGCCGATACCTCGACCATGAGCTTCCTCGCCATCGCAGCCACGGGCCTCGCCGGCCTGCTCCCGATCATCGGCGGGCAGCCGGCGGCGCCGCAACCGGTCAAGACCCCCGAGCAGGCGCTCGTGGCGTCGCCGGCGACCGTGCGCGGCACGATGATCATGGCCCACGGCGGAGGCTGGACCGGGCCGGCGCCGATGACCCAGAAGGCGCTGATGACGATGCCCGGCGAGACGTTCAGCCAGCGCGGTTGGCGGATCGTCTCCGTCGACTACCACGAGGGGCAGGCGGGACTGCAGGACGTCATCGACGCGGTCGGCTCGGAGCTCACGAAGCCGACCGGCGGCCTGCTGTGCATCTACGGCGAATCGGCCGGGGCGCAGCTCGCGCTCGTCGCGGCCTCGCGGCTGGCGGCCGTCGACTGCGTCGTCGGGTTCGCGCCGCCGGCCGACTTCGAGACCTACCAGTCGGAGGTGCAGCGCAGCAACGACCCGGATCGCCGGATCATCGGCGGCCAGATCGCGACGGTCTGGGGATCCACGCCCGAGGATCGCTCCCCCAACGACCCCGTGAAGGTCGCCAAGGCGATCGCCGGCGACGTGCTGCTCATGCGCCAGGCCGACGATCCGCTGATCCCGATCGAGCAGATCGACAACTTCGTCGCGGCGCGCCCGACGAGTCACCGCGTCGAGCTCGAATCGTCGGCCGGCTTCGATCTCAGCCGCTTCTACCTGCACGGCACGTTTTCGGACAACGGCCGCAGCCAGTACCGCGCGGCGCTGGGATCGTTCGTCGACCGTGCCGCCGCGGCCTACAAGGCCGATCGCCAGGCCGTGCGCACCCGCTGTGCAGGCGTCACGCGGTCCGTGACGCTCGGCGGCGCTGCCCGCCTGGCGCGCGCGCTGCGCTGCCTGGCGCGTGCCGACAAGCTCGTGCGCCGCGCCGACGCGGGTCGCGCGAGGTCGGCGAGCGTGCGCCTGCGCGGCGAGGTCACCGCCGCGCGCGCCTGGAGTGCTCTGCGCGCCGGCACGGGCGGGCGCCGCGCGCTCGCCGCGCTCGCCGCCGACCGTGCCCGCGCGAGGGTTCGCAGCGGCGACCCGTCGCGCGTCACGCTGCGCGTGCGGCGCTGATCGGCGACCGCCGGGCGTCAGCGACGGACGCGAAAGCGCACGATCTGCGTCGCACCGGCGACGCCGCCGCTCGTCGGCGTGACGCTGACGAGATACAGGCCGGCCTTGCGCCGGTAGCGCGTCGCGGACAGAACGAGGCTGTTCTGACCGGCGCTGCCGGCGGCGGCGAACTGCGTCACCAGCACCTGGCGCCGGCAGCTCGGCCGGCCGCGGTTGGCGCGTGTGGACGGCTCGCAGGCGTTGCCGCGCCGCCTGCCGCTCGCCGCACGCTGGACGCGGACCGTCAGCGCCGCGGCTCGGTCGAGCTCGTAGCTCAGCCGCGCGGCCCGGCCGCGGCGGACCGCCATGGCGGCGCGCGTCAGTCGGCTGAGGACCGGCGCCCGGCGCGGCTGGCCGAGGACGCGCAGCACCGATCGCGCCATGCTCTGCATGCCGAGGCCGTTGGGATGCAGCGGGTAGGCGGGCGCCGTCGGGACGAGGCCCTCGAACCACTTCGTCCCCGGAAGCGTGCAGACGTCGTGGCCGACGCTGTCATCGTACGTGTCGACGAACTCGGCGCCGCGCGCGGCACTCGTCTCGGCGAGCATCGCGTTCGTCCTGATGATCAGGCTGTCGAAGTAGCGCACGTCGTCGGGGCTGAACGGCACCACCGGGTAGCAGCCGGGCCCCGAGCGCGTCAGCACGTCGGGGTAGCCGACGACGAGGATGCGAGCGCTCGGCGAGCGCTCGCGGATCCCGTCGACGACCGCGGCGATCTTCGGCGCCGTTGCCGCGATCTGAGCGTGGATGCGATCGCTGCCGCCGGAGTTGAAGTGGCTGCGACAGGCTGTTCCCGTCGGGGCAAGCACGCCGAGCTGCGCACAAGTCACGGCGGCGCCGACGAGGCCGACGTCGTTGCCGCCGATGCCGACGGTCACGAGCGCCGTGCTCTCGCGCAGGGCGCTGAACTGCGGCACGTTGCGCCCGAGCGTCACCGACTGAGGCGTCGTCATGTGCTCCGTCGTGGCTGACGAGCAGCTGACGTCGAGAAACGCGCCGATGCGCAGCGCGGCGGCGACCAGCGACGGATAATTGCGGTCCGAGCGCGAGCAGCCGGGCGGCAGCCCGGTCTGGCTGGGCACCAGCGCCGCCGCCGTGTAGGAGTCGCCGAGCGCGACGTAGGGGCCGGTCTCGGCGGCGCCGGCGGCCGCCGGCAGCGCGCAGGCGGCGCACAGGGCCGTGATGAACATCCGTGTTCGCGTGAGCTTCACGTCCGGGAGTATCCCCAAGGGGACCCGCGAGATCCCCATGAGCGCCTACGCGCCAACAACGAGAAGGTCCGTGAGCGGCGACGCCGTCATCCGTGATCGCGGCAGAAACGCACCGCACATCAACGAGGTCGTCCGCAAGGGCGCCAGGATCGGCCGCACGTTCACGATGAAGGTGTTCACCCGCGACGGCCGGTCCGTGACGAAGAAGCTCAAGCTGCGCGCCGAGCGCAGGGGCGACGACAGCGGCGGGCCGCTGGGCTGCTGACATCCGACGGAGCATCCCGCCGCGCACGGTAGGTTCGCCTCGTGCGCGGCGGCATTGCTGTTGCAGAGGGGCTCGCGACGCGCGAGCTGCGCCTCTACGTCCTCGCCTGCGCCGCGATGTCGCTGGCGCTGTGGGCGTTCACGGTCGTGCTGGCGATCACGGCCTACAAGGCCGGCGGCACCGGCGCCGTCACGCTGGCCGTCGTCGCCCGCGTTCTGCCGGGCGCCCTCGCCGGCCCGTTCACGGCACTGCTCGCAGATCGCCACTCGCGCCGCGCCGTCCTGGCCGGGTTGACCGCCGGCGCGACGCTCGTGCTCGCCGCGCTGACACTCGCCGTCGCGCTGGGCGCGCCGCTGTGGCTCAGCCTCGTGCTGGCGGCCGGCTGCTCGATCCTCACGGGCGGCCAGCAGCCCGCGCAGGCGGCGATGCTGCCGGGTCTCGCGCGTAACCCGCGCCAGCTCGCCGTGGCCAACAGCCTGCGCCAGGGCTTCGGCAACGCGGCGTACTGCGTCGGCGCGCTCGCCGGGGGCGCCGCGGCCGCGGGGCTGTCGCCCGCGGCGGGCTTCGCGATCGCGCTGGCGGCCAGCGCCGTGGCGCTCGCGGCGATCGCGCTGATGCCCGCCGACGCGCCTCCCGCGCACCGCCAGGCGCGCGCCGACACGAGCGTGGCGGGGGAACTGCTGCTCGGCCTGCGCGAGGTGCGCGCGACGCCGGAGCTGCGCGAGTCCGTCGGCCTGCTCGCCGCGCTCGGGCTGGTGTATGGCGTGCTGGACGTGCTGATGGTGGTCGTCGCCGTCCAGCTTGTCGGCCTCGGCACTGGCGGCGTCGGCGTGTTGAACTCGCTGTGGGGCGCGGGCGGCCTGGCGGGCGGCTTTGTCGCCTTCACGCTCGTCGCGCGCGGGCGCTTCTCGCATGCGATCGCCGTCGGCGCGGGGCTGATCGCGGTGCCGCTGCTGGCGCTCGCAGCCGTGGCAGGTCCGATCGCCGCGATGGCCGGCTTCGCCGTCCTCGGCCTCGGCTACGCGATCGGCGAGACGGCCGGGCAGACGCTCGTGCAGCGCCTCGCCTCCGACGAGAGCCTCGCACGCGCGTACGCGGTCTCGGAGACCGGCTCGCAGGTGGCGGTCGCGCTCGGGTCGGTGGCGGCGCCGCTGCTGATCGCCGGACTCGGGATCCGCGGCGCGCTCGTGGCGACCGCGGCCGTCGTCCCGGTGCTCGTCGCCTGCCGGCGGGGCGCCCTGCGGCGCCTTGACGCGCAGTCCGTCGTGCCCGAGCACGAGCTGCAGACCCTGCGCGCGCTGGACCTCTTCGCGCCGCTGCCGCTGGCGACGGTCGAGACGCTCGCGCTGCGCGCGCCGGCGCTCGACGTTCCGGCCGGCGAGCAGATCATCACCCGGGGCGACGCCGGCTCGCTCTTCTACGTCGTGGTCGAGGGCAGCGTCGGGGTCGACGACGGCGCGATCGTGCGCCGGCTGGACCCCGGCGACTACTTCGGCGAGATCGCGCTGCTGCGCGACGTCCCGCGCACCGCCGGCGTCGTCGCGCTCACCGATGCGCGGCTCTACATGCTCGCGCGCGCGGACTTCCTGCTCGCCGTGACCGGCCACGTGCGCTCGACGCAGGCCGCCGAGTCGATGGCCGACGCGCGGCTGCGCGCGTCGGCCGAGTCGACGCTCGGCTGAGCTGCGCGGACTCAGATCGCCGCAAACGACGCGTCGGCGGCGCGCGCGGCGTCGGCTTCGAGCAGGTAGGGCGCGACGAGGTCGCCGTACGCGGCCTTGCGCTCGGCCGGCAGGTCCTTCCAGCCGGTGACCGTGCCGCGGCAGTTGCCGGCGCCGCACAGGCAGCGGGCGGGAAAGTGCTCGATCGCGTAGTTGCGCATCGCGTAGTCGAACGTGATCTCCTCGCCCTCGGCGATCGGTCGCCGCGCGACGAAGTCGAAGCCCTCGGCGACCGCGTTGACGCGCACGCCGCAGTTGGGATCGCAGGAGTGGTTGACCTTCGGCCCGAGCCCGTCCTCGAAGACCCATTGCGTGAGGCTCACCTGGTTGGCGTGCGAGTGGTTGCTCGGAGCGGGGCGCCCCGGGACGCCGAGCATCACCGTGTCGCCGGGCGCGAAGCCGCGCGTGGCGATCACGCCGTCGTTGCGATCGTCCATGGCGATGCGCAGGGCACAGCCGTCGTCGTCGTGCATGGTTCCCTACCTCCGTGTCCGTGAGCGAAGCGAGGACGCCAAAATCTTCGCAAGACGCCCACGGCGCATGGGGGGTGATCCCTCAGATTCGCGATCGAGCGCGCTCAGAGGATGCCGACGAGCGCGGCGCAGTCCCAGTTGTGCGCCCCGCGCCCGCCGTCCCAGAGCTTGGCCGCGAGACGGTCCTGCTCGGCCTTGGAGGCCTGATAGGCGTGCTTCGTCGAGCCGCCCATGCCCTTCCAGGTGGCGACGATGAACTGGTAGTAGCCAGAGGCTCCAGCCCAGTTGGGCGGCACGTTCTGGCCGCCCGACTCGCACTGCACGATCGCCCACGGGATCGCCCACGGCCCGCCGGGCCCAACCTGGCCGATCGCGCGGTTGCGCTGCGCGATCAGGCGCTGCAGCGAGCGCTCGGCGCGGCGGCGGCTGCGGCGGCTGCCGCGCAGCGCCGCGACGCGTGCGGCGCGCGCCTGCGCGAGCGCGGTGCGGCGCGCGCGCAGCCCCTGCGCCATCTGGCTCAGCGCGTCATGGCGCCGCTGCACCGCCGCGGCGGCGACGCGCCGCCGGGCCGCGAGCCTCGTCAGCACGCGTCGCTGCACGACCGCCTCGCGGCGCCCGCTGCGCACGGCGGTGAGGATCTTCTCGTCCGAGCGCTGGATGCGCCGCAGAAAGTCGGCCGTCTCGAGCAGTCTGGCGAAGCCGTCGGCCTCGAGCACGACGGTGAGGACGTCGGGCCGGCCGCCGGCGTAGCGCTCGCGCAGGAGGTCTGAGAGCTGCTCGCGTGAGGCGGCCAGGCGCTTTCGCAGGCGCAGCGCGCGGGCCTCGGCGCGGTCGCGGCGCACGACGGTGCCGTCGAGGATCGCCTGTGCCGCGGCCAGATCGCGCTGCACCCCGGCGACCCGGCGCTCGAGGATCGCAACCTCGCGCGCGGTCGCGCGCTCCAGGCGCGTGAGCTTCGCGACGGCGCCCGACAGCGCCCGCTCGCGGCTGCGCTTGCCGTCGATGCTGTTGCGCAGGCTGTCGGCGCGATCGGCGCCGCCGGCGGGCATCGCCGTGAGCGCCCAGACGCCCAGCACGGCTGCGAGCAGCGCGAGCAGTGCGAGCAGCGGGGCGGCTCGAAGGGGGATCGTCGGTCGTCGGCGGGGCATGCAGGGGCGCGGCCGGCGGCGAGTCCTCGCTGCGGCGCCAGCCCCAACGTAGCGCGCCGGCGGGCTCAACCTGAAGGCCTGCAGGCCGTCGTGCGGTGGGCGCGATCGACGACGTTGCCCCTCGACGGCGAGACTGGAGGCCGGTCATCGCACCAAGCAAGCCGTATCCCAGCGGCTGCCGGACGCGGCACGAGGTCAACATCGGCTACCACCCGCGGCGCGTCAGGCGGGACGCCAACCTGCGCTACGGCCCCGGGCCCGGCTACCCGGCGAGCCAGCGGCATCCGCGCGGCTACGTCTGCGTGACGGTCATCGCCTCGCGCACCGCGCCCGAGGGCACGATCGGCTGGATCGTGGGCAGCGCGCTGCGGGGGCTGTGAGGGCGGCGCGGCGGCGGCAAGTGGGCTAGCGCCGGCGCACGCGCTCGCAGTCGCGCGCGACGCTGTCGCGGCGGTCGACGATCGCGATGTCGAAGCGGCCCGTTCCGCACTTGACCACGTCGGGCATGAACCGTCCCGCCCGCGATCTGTCGCGCGCATCGACGCGGTCGTTGCCGGGGCCACCGGAGAACGTGTCGCGGCCGACGGCGTCGCTGATGTGGTCGTTGCCGCTGGAGCCGTCGAGCAGGTCGCGGCCGCTGCCGCCGGTGATGCGATCGTTGCCGGCGTTGCCATACAGCTCGTCGTTGCCGGCCTCCCCGGCGAGGCGGTCGGTGCCGGTGTTGCCGAAGACGTAGTCGTTGCCGCTGCCGGCGAACAACCGGTCGTTGCCCGACCCGCCGACGAGGCAGTCGGCGCCGTTGATGCCGCGCAGCAGGTCGTTGCCGCGCAGGCCGTACATGAGGTCGGTGCCGCGTGTGCCGACGCGGGTGTCGTTGCCGTTCGTGGCCATGACGACGGTGCCGTCGACCTGGCAGCGGGCGACGTTCGGCGGCACCCCCGTCAGCCGGATCGTGAACGTGCGCGTGGCGGGCGTCGGGTCGGTGTTGCCGGCGCGGTCGGTCGCGGCGACGGTGAAGGTGTGCCGGCCGTTGCCCGCGCCGGTGATGTAGGCCAGCTCGCAGGAGCCGATCGGCACGCCGTCGGCGGTGCAGGTGAAGGTCGAGAAGGACTCCGACGAGGCCCACGAGAACGCCGGCGCGTCGCTGTTGATGACCTCGCCCTCGCTCGGGCCGCCGATGATCGTCGTCTCGGGTGGCGTCGTGTCGACGACGAAGTTGCGGGTCGCCCTGGCCCCGGTCTCGGCAGCGGCATTGGTTGCGGCGACCGTGAAGGTGTGCCCGCCGTCGGGCAGCGGTGGCGTCGTGAACGGCGAGACGCAGGCGAACGCCACAGCCGGGTCGGGCGCGTCGAGCGAGCACCCGAAGGTCGCGAGCTGATCGGCGCTGAAGGCGAACGTCGGCGTGGTGTCGTTCGTCACGCCGCCCTCGGCCGGACCGGCGGTGATCGTCACCGCAGGCGCCACCGCCGCGGCGCTCTGTGCGCCCGCGAGGCAGCCGGTCGCCGTGACGGCGATTGCCAGCGCGTGGCGCACCCCTGCGCGTCGTCCCATGGCGTGAAGCTACCACGCGCGCTGCGGTCATCCGCCGGCAGGGGTGTCCGTCGTGCGCGGCGAATAAGCCACGAGGCCTCGAGGAGGAGCGGCGATGATCGATCAGCAGGCGGTTGAGCAGGGCACGGGAGGCGAGGCACCGCCGTCGGAGCGGCGGTCGACGGTGAGCGAGGTCGCCCAGGCGCTGGACCTCGGCTGGCGCGTCGCGGCGCTGCACACGCTGAGCCCGGCGTCGCTCGTGCCGATCGCTCCGGTCACCGACGGCATGCTGCTCAACCGCCGCAGCCTGTCGGCGACCGACCGCCTCGAGCTCGAGGTGCGCGCGATCGCGGGGGTCGCCGATCGCGCGAACGTCGCCTTCGCGCAGTCTGATCTCGAGCGGCTGCTGGGCCTGATCGCCGGCGCCGGGAGGTCCGAGGCCGGCGAGCAGGCGTTTCGCGCGGAGCTCGGCCGCCGGCACATCGACATCTCCAAGCGGCTGTGGTCGGCCGGCGAGCCCAGCGGCAAGGCCTACGAGCTGGGCAACTTCCTGTCGGACAGCTGGAACCGCGTCGCCGAGCCCAAGAGTCATCGCGGCGATCCCCACGCCGAGCTGGGCGAGGTCTTCGCCCCGATGCGCGTGTCGCGCATGAAGCTGCTGCTCGACGACCTGCAGTCGCGCGTCGATCCGGTCGCGACGCACGCCGTGTCCAGCCACCTCGACAGCTGGTGTGACCGCGTCGCGAACGCCAAGCTGCCCAGCGATCGCGCGCGCGCCGAGGAGCTCTCGCTGGGCGACAACGTCAAGCGCCTCGAGCCGCTCGAGCGCCAGACGGTGATCTGGCGTCAGATGCTGACCGGCGACAAGGAGCCCGAGGCGTGGATCGGCCAGGCCGAGCGCGCACAGGTTCGCGACGAGTTCACCAAACAGGTCTGGAGCCGCTACCGGCGCTGGTGGTGGGCGGCGCTGCTGCTGGCCGTGGCGGCGGGCGGGCTCGGCTACTGGTACTCGGAGGACCCAGACGGCGCCCGCGGCGTCGCGACCGGCGCGCTGGCGCTGCTGGCGATGCTCGGCGTCACGCGCGCCTCGATGACCGCGGCGCTCAAGCGCGGCGCGCGCAACTGGAGCGAGCTGATGTGGAACCGCGCGCTGGCCGCCGTCATCTGCCGCGAGACGTCCGTGCTCGACGAGCTGTACCCGCCGCCCGCGGCGGGCGCCGGCAAGCCGTAGGCGCCGTCGCTCAGCGCACGAACTCGACGTCCACGCGCTCACCCGCGGTCAGCGACTCGCGGTCCTCGGGCACGAACGCGTAGGCGTCGATCCCGAGCATCGAGGTCAGCACGTGCGAGTCCTGGTGCTCCTGCGACGGCGCGACGTACCAGCCGTCCGGACGCAGCTCGGCCGTGCAGCGCACCGCTGTCGTGCGACCGACGCGCCCCACGAGCTCGGCGGCGGCCGTCGCGACCGTCCTGCGCTCGGCGCGAGCCCGTCCCATAAGCGCGTCGATCGCCGCGACGACGAACAGGCGAAACGAGACGGTGGCGCTGACCGGGTTGCCCGGCAGCGCGAAGCACAGCGTTCCGTCGTCGGCGACGAAGAAGCAGATCTGACCGCCGGGGCGCAGGCTGACGCGGCCGAAGATCTCGCGCGCCCCGAGCGCGCTCAGCGCGGGGCGTACGTGGTCGTGCGGGCCGACGGAGACGCCGCCGACCGTCACGAGCACGTCGGCGCCCTGCATCGCCTCGCGCAGCGTGGCGATCGTCGCCTCGCGGTCGTCGCCGACCTTGACGCGCGAGATGACCTCCGCGCCCGCCAGGCGCGCCGCCGCGCTGAGCGCGTAGGAGTTCGTGTCGCGGATCTGGCCGGGCTCGAGCGGCCCGCCGCCGGGGTCGATCAGCTCGTCGCCGGTGCCGACGAGGGCGATGCGCGGGCGCCGCACGACGGACGGGCGCGCGATGTCCACGGCCGCGAGCACGCCGATCTCCGGGCCGGTCAGCAGCGTGCCTGCCCGCAGCACGACCGAGCCGACGGGGATGTCGCCGCCCGCGACGCGCACGTCGTTGCCTGCGGCCACGGCCTCGTCGATCGTGACCGTGCCGTCGTCGGTGCTCGTGAGCTCCTGGCGGATGACTGCGTCAGCGCCCTCCGGGATCGGGGCACCGGTCGAGATGCGGATCGCCTGACCCGGCGCCAGGTGCACGCCCGCTCCCGTGCCGGCCCGCGCCTCGTCGACGACTTGCAGCCGGGCCGGCGCGCCGGTCGTGTCGTCGGCGCGCAGGGCGAAGCCGTCCATCGTCGAGCAGTGAAACGGCGGCACGGGGTTGGGCGCGACGGCGTCCTCGGCGAGCACGCGCCCGAGCGCGTCGTCGAGCTCGACCTGCTCGGCCTCGAGGCGCCCCACGTGCTCGAGCAGCCGCCGGCGCGCGTCCTCGATCGAGATTCTCATCGCGGCGGCACGCTACTAG
>Ga0136633_1002531_pt1 | contig 12549 bp, 9 predicted proteins | sample AntDrymeUQ832206_2_FD_105494 | JGI IMG/M metagenome (GOLD analysis project Ga0136633, IMG submission 105494) | Polar desert sand microbial communities from Dry Valleys, Antarctica - metaG UQ83 (22.06) | ecosystem: Environmental > Terrestrial > Soil > Desert | place: Antarctica: Dry Valley... | reverse complement strand
GCGCATTCCTCGGAACAGGCCGTCGGATAGGGGCCGCCGAATACAACCAGCTTCCGCGCGGCTCGGGAGCGCGCCGCGGTTTCGAATAATGAGGACTTCTGGGTCAGCATGGCCGAGAGACAGACGATATCGGCCCAGGCTAGATCGCTTTCTTGCAGGGATTCGCAGTTCAGATCGACCAAGCGGATCTGATAGTCCGCCGGCGTCATGGCGGCGATCGTGATCAGACCCAATGGCGGCATCGCCGCCTTTTTGCCGATGAGCGGAAGATAGTATTGCGAGCCCCAATAGGTGGGCGGAAACTTCGGGTAAACCATCAGGATATTCTTGTATTTATCGTTCATAGATCCTCCTCGCGCTGTGACCCGCTGGGACAATCCCGGCTTACATGGCGAGTATAGGAAATTTGGCTCGCGAGCGCCAATGGTAGAGCTGTGCGTCGCGACGCGTAGCCCTAGCCTTGGCGCTTCCGTCGCACGTGCCGGTTCCAGGTAGAATAGCGCATGATTGTAAGCGGCTACGGCCCTTGACTTCTTCCATCCGCAACCTGGGAACCGAATATCATGCACTCCGACAACGCTGTATTCGTAGGCAAGGGCGAGACACCGCAACAGCTTTTGTTGCAGCTCGCGAACCGCCATGGATTGATCGCGGGCGCCACCGGCACCGGCAAGACCGTGTCGGTGAAGGTGCTCGCCGAGGGCTTGTCGAACCGCGGCGTGCCGGTCTTTTTAGCCGACGTCAAAGGCGATTTATCCGGGACCAGCCGGCCCGCCACGGCCAACGCTAAACTTACCGAACGCGCCCGCACGGTGGGTCTTGGAGAGCTTACGCCCCAAGGTTTTCCCACGCTGTTCTGGGACATCGCGGGCGAACAAGGCCACCCGCTGCGGACCACCATCTCGGAGATGGGGCCGTTTTTGCTGACCAGGCTCCTGCAGCTCAACAGCGCCCAAGAGGGTGTTTTAAATATCGCCTTCAAACTCGCCGACGACGAAGGGCTGTTGTTACTCGACCTTAAGGATCTCCGGGCCATGCTCGACTTCGTGGGCGAAAACGCTTCCAACTTGACGACGACTTACGGCACGGTCGGCAAGGCCTCGATCGGAGCCATCCAGCGTGGCCTGTTGGTCCTGGGACAAGAAGGCGCGGATCGGCTTTTCGGCGAGCCGGCGCTGAATATTCACAATTTCATGCGCACGGATCCAGAGGGCCGCGGGTATGTGAGCCTATTACGCGCCGATTCCCTGATGCGGCAACCACGGTTGTACGCCACGTTCTTGTTGTGGTTGCTGTCGGAGCTTTTCGAAGAGCTTCCCGAGGTCGGTGATCTCGAAAAACCGAAGCTGGTATTCTTCTTTGACGAGGCCCACCTGCTGTTCAACGAGGCGCCCAAGGCCCTCATTGAGAAGGTCGAACAGGTCGTGCGCTTGATCCGGTCTAAGGGGGTGGGGGTGTATTTCATCTCGCAAAGCCCCCTTGATGTCCCGGAAAGCGTTCTGGGGCAGTTGGGCAACCGCATCCAGCACGCGCTGCGCGCCTTCACCCCGCGCGATCAGAAGGCCGTGCGCACGGCCGCGGAAACCTTCCGCGCCAATCCCGCATTCGATGTCCGTACCGCCATCACCGAGCTTGCGGTCGGCGAGGCCTTGGTCTCGTTCCTCGATGAGACCGGCGTCCCCGGCATGGTGCAGCGCACGCGCATCCGCCCACCCGCCTCCCGCATGGGACCCGCGAGCAGTGAAGAACGCTCGGCCATCCTCCGGGCCAGCCCCCTCTACGGGCACTATGAACAAGTGGTCGATCGCGAATCCGCCTATGAGCATCTCCAATCACGCGCTGACCGGCCGTCCCCCGAACGTGTGTCACCACGCCGTGCAAAAGGACGGAGTGGGACTGGGCAAACCGCCGCCGATGCCTTGGTCAAGAGCGTGGCACGCGGCATCGGAAGCAGCCTCGGCCGGCAGATCCTGCGCGGCGTGCTGGGATCAATCTTCAAGGGACGATGATGCGCGATTTCAACGCTACGCTGTTTTGAAGGTCACGCGGCAAACTGCTTAGGACTGGCCGGCGACATCCTACCTTACTGCTCCTAGGCAGAGCGCCCATCAGACTCATGCGCTAGGTGGCCGCCGGCGTACAGCCTTTTATCGCATTTGCACGCCCGCCCGCGTGAGATGGATTCTGTGCATGGGCATTGATCAGGGTGTCCCGTTCGCGTTTCTCTTTCGGGACGGATTGTGATTAGGTCACAAAATGTTTGTGCGAAAAGTCACTGCACAAGCGAAGGTGCATTTCGTATCGTTGGAGGTGTGTACGCCCGATTGGCCTAATCAAGCACAGAAGATAGGTAACGGATGGAATTTTAAGCAGGTATTTGCTGGCCGATAGGTAAAGGCATCCTAACAATGCTCAACACGAATCAAGGTGGCGCGCCGATCGCACGGAGTGGGGACGCCCCTCGATAGGTGCGCGCCTTGAAATTCTATCCATAATCTCTTCGATAAGAAGGTAACTGATATGCGCATGTTATTGACCATAGCCCTCGGTACGGTGGTCGCAGGTGGTTGTGCTACACCTATGGAGAGAGTGGAGGGTATCTGTAATCGACTGGGAGATCCTACTCCTGCATGTGTTGAACGTCTGTTCAATATCGAGCGCGCACGCGAAGATGCGTTTGTCCAGCAATACAAGAGGACTGAGGAGCCTGCGTCTTATAATTCAGGTCCATCACCGTCTCCGCCGCAACCGCCAACAGAGTCTGAGTACGACAGGAGGAATAGAGAACTTAAGGAGAATTGCGTTTATATAGGTGGGCGTTACCTACCAAATCTCAATGCGGGCGAGGGCGGCTGTATTTTGCGTATAGGAAGTATAAACCATCGCTCTGGTGAGTCGACGCGTGAGAACCGGAGCTCATCCATCAGGCAGGTCCGCCGCCGGAGATCGCCCTGCCGGTGAGCGGATCGAGGGTCGGAACCGTGCGCGACGCTGCAATTTTCGAGGTGTTTTCGGTGTTGGTTTGCCGTCGGCACGACAGTTCCTCTGCCGCAGTCATGAACGACTGGGCATCCGTGCCGAGAGGGTGAGGAGAAGCGCCTAATCCGTCAGGCCCGGATGGATCGCTTGGGGTGGTGCGTCTGCGGCCGGTGGCAACGCGCGCCTGGCGGGTGTTTGGGCTGCATTCTTCTCAAGGTGGTCGAGGAGGGTCTTGGCCGGCGATGATCTTGACCGTCCCGGCGCAATGCTCACAGGTCTCGATGTCCATCCGCAGGGCGCCAAGCAGGGCCGCCTTCGGCCCCAGCCGGCCTTCGGCCGGGCTCGTACGAGCCCTTGCCCTGGCTTTCGATGTTGAAGACGCGCTTCAAGCGTTTGGCCTAGCTCATGCCGGCGTGACGCTAGGCGGGTGTTGGGTCCACCTGCTTGCTGTTGGGCCAGACTCCCCAGTTGGCTCAGGCCAGCGCGGCGGCACTCCATTGACGGTGTCCACCGGGATGGCAATTCCGCTGGTCGCAGCTCGAGCGCCGCGCTAGGATACGATCACCGAAACGGAGCGTGCATCTTTGGCGGAGCGGAGCCTACAACCTTTCTATCGGGAGCTGTCCCGCATCGGGACGGAGACGCGGCTCGGCGCGGGAACAATGCTCTGGCACGAGGGAGACCCGGGGGACTCGGTCGTCCTGCTGCTGGACGGGACGCTGGAGATCCTGCTCGAAGCGGGCGACGAGAGCGAAGAGGTCATCCTGCGTACGCTCGACGCGGGGGCGCTGGTGGGTGAGATCGCATCCACGGACGGACGCTCCCGCTCCGCCGCCGTGCGTGCGCGTACCTCCTGCCGCATCCTGAAGATCCTGGCCCCCGATTTCGGCAACCTGCTGCGGCGGCGCCCGGACATGCTGTAGGAGCTGTACTGGCTTCAGGTTGAGCGCGTGCGCTACCTGACTCGCCAGGTCACCAAGACCCACCAGCAGGCCATTACGGACGTGCTGACCCGGCTGTACAACTACGGCTTCTTCCGCGAGCGCCTCGAGATCGAGCTCGAGCGGGCCCGGCAGACCGGCGACCTGATCTCGCTGGTCATATTCGACATCGACCACTTCAAGCACTACAACGACACCAACGGCCACTCCGAGGGCAACGTGGTCCTGGTACAGGTGTCGGCGATCCTCAAGAACGCGGGCCGGCGCGGGGACATCCCGGCGCGCTACGGAGGCGAGGAGCTGGTGGCGCTGCTTTACGGGGCCACGCGCGAAGAGGCGGCGCGCTTCGCAGAGCACGTGCGCCAGGACGTCGAGACGTACGCGTTCAAGGGCGGCAGCACGCAACCGCTCGGCAAGGTGACGGTGAGCGCGGGCGTGGCCACCTATCCCTGGGACGCCACCGGCGACGCCGCGCTCATCAAGGCCGCCGACCAGAACCTGTACAAGGCGAAAGAGGCGGGGCGCAACCGCGTCGTCACCAACGAGGCGGAGCCGGCGTGAGGCACGCGCTAACGCTACGCTGTTTTGAAAATCACGCGGTAAGCGGCTTAGGACTGGCCACACTCGCGCCGTTGCTCTTGCGCTCTGCCGGTGACCAATCCCGCGCAACGGAGACGATCAGGGGCGCGTTCACGACGTCAAACAAGTTCCCGCTCCGCATACTCGCTGCCGGCTGGATCAGCTTGATGGAACCAGGTGCTCGACGATCAGTTGCGGGCTGCGAGACCCCTGGTATTCATTGATCGCCAGCCGGTACACGAGCCTCACGCGCCGCGCCTCCAGGGACCAGCCCGCCTCCAAAGCATTGAAAGCGATGCCCGCGACGGAATGCGTGCTTTGATCAGGCCGCAGGACGAACTTTAGGTGCCGGTCCGAGACCACTCGCGGGGCTTGCAGATCGAATTCACCGTCGAACAGCGGCTCGGGAAAGCCTTGGCCCCAGGGACCGGCCTGCTGCAGGGCTTCGGCCATTTCCAATCCTAAATCGCTTGCACCCAACTCGCCATCAGTATAGACCACATCGCGTAGCGTCTCCGGCGACATTCGCCCCTCGACCTCCACGTCGAAAGCGCGCGCGAACGCCGCTAAGTCCGCGCGCCGCAACACCATTCCCGCGGCCATGGCGTGCCCTCCGAACTTGCTGATGAGCCCCGGGTGCGCCGCGGCCACGGCATCGAGCGCGTCACGGACATGCACGCCCGCGATGGAGCGCGCCGAACCCTTGATTTCATCTCCCGAGGCCAAGGCGAAAGCGATCACGGGACGATTGATGCGTTCGCGGATGCGGCCGGCCACGATCCCCACCACCCCTTGGTGCCAGTCCTCGTGGAACAGGCAAACGCCGTAGGCCGTTTCATTGATTTCCAGAGACCCAAGGCTTGCCAGCGATCCGATCGCCTCTTCGTGCATCTTGGCCTCGATGTCGCGCCGCTCGCGGTTAAGCCCGTCGAGCCGCGCGCCCAGTTCCTTGGCCGTGCGTTCGTCCTCGGCGAGGAGGCACTCGATCCCAAGCGACATGTCCGCCAAACGGCCCGCGGCATTGAGCCTCGGCGCAACCGCGAAGCCGAGATCACGCGCGGACAGCCGCCCTAAATCGCGGCCCGCAACCGATACCAAGGCGCGGATCCCGGGGACACAGCGCCCGGCCCGGATCCGGGCCAGCCCTTGGGCCACGAGAATGCGGTTGTTGTGGTCGAGCGGGACCACATCGGCCACGGTGCCGAGCGCGACGAGGTCCAGGAACGAGGCGAGGTTCGGTTCCGGTATTCCCTTGCCGGCGAACCAATTCGAGGCGCGCAGATGAGCGCGTAACGCCGTCAGCACGTAAAACATCACGCCAACACCGCACAGGACCTTGCTCGGGAAAAGATCCCCGGGCCGATTGGGGTTGACGATCGCATCCGCTTCAGGCAGGGCGGATCCCGGCAGATGATGGTCCGTGATCACGACCCGCACACCCGCGCGCCGGGCCGCGGAGACGCCGTCGATGCTGGAGATGCCGTTATCGACGGTAACGAGAACCCGGGGCCGGCACGGGAGAGTGATCGCCACGATCTCGGGCGTGAGACCATAGCCATACTCGAAGCGGTTGGGGACGACATAATGCACATCCGCCGCCCCCAATGCCCGTAACCCGCGCACGGCGAGCGCACAGCCGGTGGCGCCATCGGCATCGAAATCGCCGACCACGACGATGCGCTCGGCGTGTTCAAGCGCGCCGGCGAGCACCTCCACGGCTTGAGTCATGCCGCCCAACTCACGGTAGGGAAGAAGGCGGGTGAGCGAATAGTCCAATTCCTCGTAAGAACGCACGCCGCGGGCGAGGTAAATACGCTGCAACACGGGCCGCAGGCCGTTCATAAGGCCGTCCGCCGCCGGGATGACGCGTCTGACAATCCGCTTATCCATCGTTTTGAAAGCTTGTAAGATAGGGTTTGAGCGCTGTAGCGCGGAGCAGAGTTCGGCACGGCGCCCCGCGAGCCCCTATACAAGCGGCTTGGGTTGTGCTCTATTAATCGCTGGATCGGATGCTAGCGGGCAATGTCAACCGCAATGCGTTTGTGAATTTTTAGGTCATTTTATAACAGTTCGTGGGAGGGGACCCGTTTAATATGAGATATGCACCAGCAAGGGTAATTCCTATGAACCGGACAAGTAGCATAGACAGTACTCCATCGGAAACCAAATGCGCGGCGTTGCTCTGCGAAGCCGCCAAGAGTCAGTTGGTGGTAATCGATATCCAGGCGAAACTCGGCGCCACGATTCCGGTGAAGGTCCTTAATCGCGTGATCGACAATACCGTTCTGATGTTGGAGGCTGCCAAAACCCTCGGGATCCCGGTGCTCGCCAGCGAGCAATACCCGAAAGGCCTAGGTCCCTTGGAGCCTCGGATCATCGAACACCTTCCAAGCGGCGTGCAACGCTTCGAGAAAACCTCGTTCTCATGCGTGCAAGCCAACGGTTTTCTCGACGCCGTCAGGAATGCAGCTCGGCCACACGTGGTGCTCGCGGGGATGGAGGCGCACGTGTGCATTTTGCAGACGGCGATTGACCTCAGCGCCCACGGTTTCGACGTTTTCGTCGCCGAGGATGCGCTGTGCTCGCGTAAGCTGTAAAATTACCAGAATGCCCTATCGCGCATGCAACAATCCGGCGTAGCGGTGCTCAGCGCCGAGTCCGTGGTGTTCGAGTGGCTACGCGACGCGAAACACGAGCATTTCAAAGCCATCGCGAAACTTTTGCGTTGACGGCGTTTAATCCAATCCGCGCGGCGCATGAACCGGCGCGACAACGCGAACGGACGCTCGCGATCGCATCCTTAGGAAAACTCTGAATAAGTGTAATGAGCACGCCCAACTGCGCGAAGCTGCACAGCGAGACGTGAGACATATCATGCAGAAAGGCGAGCGGCGAGCGAGCACGCGACAAAGCAGATAGGCGGCACAGTAGCTTCTTCGGAGTTTCCTTAGTCACTGCACCCGCCACTGTGCATACGGCGCCTAAGCCACCGTTTATCGAGCTGCGTGATCTCACCAAGACTTATCACGAAGGCGGCTCCGAGCGCGTAGTCCTCCAAGGTGTGAACGCCACCTTCCCCGCGGGGCAGTTCTTGGCCGTGACCGGACGAAGCGGTTCGGGTAAGTCGACGCTGCTCAATCTCATCAGTGGCATCGACCTGCCAACGGCAGGCGGTGTCCGGTTCGACGAGATTTGGTTGCACGCGCTCGATGATACGCAGCGCACACTGTTTCGGCGCCGCTATATTGGATTCGTATTTCAGTTCTATAACCTTATCCCGACGCTTACGGTCGAAGAGAACCTGCTGTTACCCCTCGAGCTCAATGGGATCACGGGCCACAAGGCCCAGACCAAGGCCATGGCGTTTCTGGAACGGCTGGGCCTCGATGGGCGCGGGTCGAGCTTTCCTGATCGCCTCTCGGGCGGGGAACAGCAACGAGTCGCCATCGCCAGGGCCTTGATACACGATCCCGCCGTGATCCTGGCCGACGAGCCGACCGGTAATCTCGATCTCGAGACCGGACGCTCTGTACTGAACCTGTTGCAAGAAACGGTTCGAGAGGCCGCAAAGACCTTAATTATGGTCACGCACAGCCAAGAAATGGTGGCTGTCGCCGACCGCGTCTATCGTCTAGAACAGGGATTGCTGACGGCATCGGCATCAGCATCGTGACCTCGATATTATGGCGCGCGGGCTTACGTTTTTTGATCCGCAACCCTTGGCAGCTCGGTCTCGCTGTGCTCGGAATCGCCTTGGGAGTGGCGGTGGTGGTCGCCATCGACGCCGCTCGGACCAGCGCCGATCGCGCTTTCACGCTTTCCACTCAAGCGGTCGTCGGGAAGGCTACTCATCGCATCATCGGCGGACCTAGAGGTCTCGAGGAATCTCTTTTTACTCGATTAAAGATCAGCGCTGCGATCCGGCAGGCGGCGCCGGTATTGGAGGATCACGTGTCGCTCGCGGATCATCCGGGCGAGACGATGCAACTACTGGGCATCGATCCGTTTTCGGAACTGAGCTTTCGTGCGCTACGGTCCGCTGGTGAGGATACAGCCTCCGCGGCCGGCCTGGTCAAGTTTTTTACCCAACCCGCGAGCGTGCTCATTAACCGTGCGAGCGGAACGCGCCTTGGGATCCACCTTGGCGATCACTTGGATATAAACTTGGGTACGGCGGCGCATCGGCTCAGGGTGGTCGGCTGGCTCGCCGAAATCGGCGATTTAGACCAGGGGTCCTATGACGACCTGCTGGTTACGGACATTGCCACGGCACAAGAGCTCTTTGGCATGGTGGGACGCCTAAGCCATATCGGTCTCATCCTCGCTGGGCCGCGAACCGAGGCCGTCCTCGCGCGTATCCAGCGCTTGTTGCCTCCCGGCGCGGCCGTGATTTCCGCCCGGACCCGCGATCAATCAGTGGCGAGAATGACACGCGCGTTTCAAGCGAACCTCCTCGCCTTGGGTCTCTTAGCCGTCATGGTCGGCGGGTTTGTGGTGTTTAACACGATGCGCTTTTTGGTCGTGCAGCAACGGGACCTGGTAGGGACATTGCGCACGCTCGGGGTCAGGCGGGGGGAGGTGTTTGGGTGGATTCTCGCGGAAGCGACGCTTTTGGGAAGCGCCGGAACAGTCTTGGGGCTGGCCTTGGGCTTAGGGATGAGTGACGCGCTCGTCAAATTAATGACGAGAACGATCAACGATGTCTACTATGTGTTAGCGGTAAGGCAGTTTTCTCTCGCGAGCGCAACTGTCCTGAAAGGCATTGCCCTCGGCATGGGAACGACGCTTATCGCGGCCGCGCTCCCCGCTTACGAGGCAACCGCGATGTTGCCGCGGCTTTCCTTGGCGCGCTCTCACCTGGAGACCCGAAGCCGCCGCAAAGTCGCCATCGCGGGCTGGGTTGGGGTCTCGATTGCGGCATTCGGCGCGCTGTCATTAGGGATCCCGAGTGGGGGCCTAGTGACGGCGTTCACGGCCTTGTTTGCCATCGTTTTCGGGAGCGCGCTGCTCACGCCAGTGCTGATGGTAGGCATCATCCATGGCGTTGGAAGACTATTGTCGCCTAGCGTCGGCATGCTTCTACGCATGGCATTGCGCTCGGTCACCGCCGCGCTCAGCCGCACCGCTGTCGCCGTTGCGGCCTTGATGCTCGCGATTGCCACCACCGTGGGGATGGGATTAATGATCAGCGATTTTCGCCTGTCGGTTTCCGATTGGCTCGCTAATTTGCTGGGGGCGGATCTGTATGTTTTTGTCCCCGGCCCCACGTCCAGGGCGCCGGCGTCGGCGTTACGCCCGGAGCTGGTCCAGGGCATCCGATCCGCGCCCGGCGTCGCGTCGGTGTCTACCACTCGCCGTATCCTTATCGAAGACCCCGGGGAGATCACGGAACTGGTCGCTTATGAGCTGAGCTCACAATCGCGCGCGGGGTTTCGTTTCCAGCGCGGAGATCCTGAGCGCATCTGGAGGGTTTTCGACCGAGAGGACGTGGTATTGGTTTCCGAGGCTTATGCTTATCGTCATGGTTTATCGCTCGGCGATTCGATCCGATTGCGGACCGACCGGGGCCAACGCAACTTTACGCTCGCCGGTGTTTATTATCACTACGGATCCGATCAGGGACTCGTCGCGATGAGCAGACCTATCTTCGACCGTTACTGGCGCGACACGGGTGTGTCTAGCGTAGGAGTCTATACCGCCCCAGGCGTCGATCAGGAGCGACTAAAAGCGCGGATCAAGACCTTATCGGGGCCATCGCAGATGGTTGCGGTGAAATCAAACCGGGCTTTATTCGTGAGCTCATTGCGCATCTTTGACCGCACGTTCATCATCACCGAGGTTATACGGATGCTTGCCGGCTGCGTCGCCTTCGTCGGCGTTTTTAGCGCCTTAATGGCGATGCAATTGGAGCGGGCGCACGAGCGCGGTGTGCTTCGCGCCTGCGGGGTGACCCCCAGGCAGATCGGAAAGCTCATCATCTTAGAAACGGCCTTTATGGGCCTCATCGCCGGAATCATCGCTCTTCCCGTCGGCATGATCATTGCCGTGGTGCTCGAGATGGTGGTCATTCCGCGTTCCTTCGGTTGGGTCATGACGGTACACATTGTCCCCTCGATTCTGCTTCAGGGGCTGTTGATCGGCGTGTTGGCGGCCGCGTTCGCGGCCCTCTATCCCGCCTGGAAAACCACGCGCGGCACGGTGACCGATCTCAGGCGGCATGAGTGAGAGCTTGTGACAAAATCGTCGCGAGCGAAGGGAGGTCGTGTTCCGCCGGAGCGGAGGAACCGGAGTGTATACTGAAATACATGAGGATTCCGAGCGCCGCCGGAACACGAGATCCCGAGCGCAGCAGATTTTTCACAAGCTCTGAGCAGTGATCCCCATGTCGCCATGCGGCAGATCCCTGGAATGACGAGAAGCCGGGCGTCGGCTCCCTGGACATCCCACCGATCACATCCCTCTGGAATCGATCGGAGGGCTATCTATTCCTTCGCGGGATTACTAACATGGCGCGACGCTGCTATCCGATTACCCTGGCTTGGGTACGAACGAAGCTCATGCTGATCCCGCTCAGAGACGATCTCCATCTTAAAGCTCGCCCGCTCGTGACCTACACACTCATCGGCGCATGTACTGTCCTATTCTTGTTGCAGCAATCATTAGAAGAGGTCGAGTCTCAGCGCCTAATTTATAGTTTCGGTATCATACCCGCCCTGCTGCTTGAACATGCGCGCCTGGCGCCCGGGCTGGTGTTCGTATCTCCCGAAGCGGCGTTGTTTACATCCATGTTTTTGCACGCCGGATGGATCCATCTGATTGGGAACATGCTTTACCTGTGGATATTTGGCGACGACGTGGAAGACTCGATGGGCCGCTGTCGCTATCTAGTTTTCTATTTGCTTTGCGGCCTCGCCGGAGCACTGTGCCATGTCGCGGCGCATCCGACGTCGGGGATACCGGTGGTCGGCGCAAGCGGGGCGGTATCCGGCGTGCTCGGCGCCTACCTGCTCCTGTATCCGCACGCGCGGATCTTGGTGCTCCTGCCGATGCCTAAATTCTCCCGCTTAGTCCGACTACCCGCCTTTTTAGTGCTGGGTTTTTGGATTGTGTTTCAGTTGTTTAATACAGCGTTTGCCGGCGCCCAAGAAGGCGGGGTCGCGTGGTACGCCCATATCGGCGGTTTCGTGACGGGACTGGTGCTCGTTCCACTCTTCAAGCACCAAAAAGTCAATCTGTTACAACCTGCCCATGGTTCTCGCCGTTGGCTGAGGAAATTATGACGGAATCTTAGCAACCCGGAAACCCGCCCCATCTCCCGCTCCATCGAACGTAAAACGTAGGTGATGGCATGGTTTTTTCATCCCGCATCGGGCGGTGACTTTTTCATGGCGCGTATCGTCACATGAGATTTGGCTGCGATTGGCCCCCGGACCCATGGGATTCAACTAGTGACCTAGCGAGTATAGCGAATGGTAGGTGTCCCCATTTTCAACACGGTCGATTTAAAACGGTTAGTGCGGATCGACCACATTAGTTATCTATATAGATCCGCGTTATCGGAAATAGGCGTCGGAACGCTGTTAGCAATCGTTGCGTTCTGCTCGCTTTGGGGGAGCAACACCCAGGGGGTAGCGGCTTTTTGGACTGGCGCCCTGGTTTGCATTTACGCGCTCCGCATCGCGCTATGCGCTCTTTACAAACGATCGCTCACACGCGATAAAAATGAAGCGCTGTGGTTGACCGCAATTCTTTCGAGCATCGCGATCACCGGTATCGCATGGGGGGTGTTCGATGTAATGATCTCCGCCTACGGTACTGGATACAGCCCGACCTTGATTCTGCTATGCACGGGATGTCTCGCCATGGCTACGCTTGCCATCTACTCGGGCGCGTCGGATGCTGTTTTCGCGTATGCAATGCCAGCACTGGCACCAACCATCGCCTACCATATTTTCCAACTGAATGCAGATAATCTGGCGGTTGCCGTAGTATTGGTGATTTACACAGCGACATTGCTTATCGCTTCGCGCCGCTTGACTGAGACGCTATT
>Ga0136633_1002530_pt1 | contig 12549 bp, 15 predicted proteins | sample AntDrymeUQ832206_2_FD_105494 | JGI IMG/M metagenome (GOLD analysis project Ga0136633, IMG submission 105494) | Polar desert sand microbial communities from Dry Valleys, Antarctica - metaG UQ83 (22.06) | ecosystem: Environmental > Terrestrial > Soil > Desert | place: Antarctica: Dry Valley... | reverse complement strand
CTGGCTTGAGCCCCTGCAGGTTTGGTGGCCATCACCGCGCAGTTCTGATGGCCGCCAACGCGCAGTTCTCATGTCCGCTACCGCGCAGGAACTGTTGGCCCTTGACATCGGTCGCCCGAAGCCAGGGGACGACGCAGACGACAAGGTCAGTTGTTACTCTGACGACTCACGGCGAGCGAGGGAGCAACCGAAGATGGCAGACAAGACCTGCTTTGTCGTCATGGGCTTCGGTGTGAAGACCGACTTTCCCACGGGTCGGTCTCTCGATCTCGACAAGTCATACCGGATCCTTATCCAGCCGGCCGTCAAAGCTGCAGGCCTTCGATGTGTTCGAGCCGACGACATCATCCATTCTGGCTCCATCGACATCACGATGTACCGTCAGCTTTTGGAGGCCGATGTCGTGGTCGCAGATATCTCGACGTGCAATCCAAACGCCCTCTACGAGCTCGGCGTACGGCACGCGCTACGCCCGTACACGACCATAACGATCGCCGAAGACAAGATCGTGTACCCGTTCGATGTCAGCCATATAGCGGTCCGGAAGTACCAGCATCTCGGAGTGGGGATCGACGCCGAGGAAGCGGAGCGGTTCCGCAGCGTGCTCACGCTGGCGATCAAGACCTTGGTCGCCCAGGTGGACACTGACAGCCCCGTCTACAGCAGCCTGTCCGGGCTCCAGCCACCGGTCCTGCAGGCCCTGGAGGCCTTGGAGGCCTTGGATGCCCATTCGACGAAAGAGCCCCCTCCGCCTCCCGTCGACTTGACCCTCGGCAGCCTCACCGAGCGGGCTGAAGCGGCACTGAACGCCGGCGAGTTCGAAGCAGCGAAGGCCCTGTTCTTCGCGGCGCGGGAGCTGCGCCTCGACGATTACCTGACGCAGCGGCTGGCTCTGGTGACGTACAAGAGCTGTTCGCCCAGTGAGGTCGCAGCCCTGGAAGCGGCGAAGGCGATCCTTCAGAAGCTCGATCCCGAGGTGTCCAACGACCCGGAGACTCTCGGCCTCTGGGGTGCGGTGCACAAGCGCCTCTGGAAGCTGACGAGTGAACGAGCACACCTCGACACCGCCATCCTGGCCCATGAGCGCGGCTTCAACGTCCGCACGGACTATTACAACGGGATCAACTTGGCCCTGCTGCTCAACATGCGGGCCCGGGTCTCCTCCTTGGCCGAACAGATCGCCGACTTCATCAACGCCGAGCGTGTCCGGCGGCGGGTGATCCCTCTGTGTCTGCCGCTTGTCGACACTACGACTCTGGGCCTGGAGGACCGGTACTGGGTCTGTGCAACGTTGGCCGAGGCCTACCTCGGCATCGGGGCCCAGGTCGAAAGCGACGCATGGCTGCTGCGGGCAAATGAGCTCGAGGTGGCGGACTGGATGCGGAAGACCACCACGGCCCAATTCGCATACCTCAGGGAGCTTCTCGAGCCCTCTCCTCTGGAGCTCTTGAAAGCGCCAGAGTCCTCTGTCGACGAGAAAGCGAACGCCTGAGACCTGCACCCCCGCAGCGCTCCTGACGGATGCGGACTGTCGCTCGCCAGCCGCAGGCGACACCGACGGCGCGAGTCGCCGGATATCTCAGTGAGAGATCTTGGCCTGGAACATGTGGTACAGCAGGATGAGCTGGGCGATGGCGAGAGGCTCACTGCGCTTGCCCGCCTCGATGGTGCCAAGCGACTCGGGCACCTCCTCGTCCACGCCGAGCTCCTTCCAGATCTGCTGCTCGACGTCCTTGGTGATCTCGCGGGGTGCGTACGCGTGGATGTGGAGGGCGTCGACCGGCTTGCCGTCGTCATCGCGAGTCAGCTTGAGGTGCATGGCCTCGCGGTGGTCGTCGGTGAGGATGTTGGCCAGGTCGGGGTGGGAGATCGTCGGTCGTAGGAGCAGGGTCGCGGACAGGGGCTCGTCGGGGTCGCGCCCCTCGATCTTGTCGAAGCGGATGACGATGTCGGCCTGGGCCCGCTGCGGGCGGATGAACTGGGCGGACTCGGGCTCACGCTTCTCGAGGTCGGCGAGGACCTGCTCCTCGGTGTAGCCCCGCTTGGTGGTGTCGCGCCTGATCTTCCAGTCGTATCGGACCGGCTCGGGGGGATCGAGGTACACGGTGGCGTCGAAGCACGCCCGGGCCAGCTTGGAGTAGAGGGGGAGGAGGCCCTCGATGATCACGTACTCCCGCGGCTCGATGAGGAGGGGCCGCCCGAGGGTGCCGTCCTTGTGGTTGTAGACCGGCTTGAGGATCGGGTGGCCCAGGGCGAGAAGCTGGAGGTGCTGCTCCATGACCTCGACGTAGTTGCAGTCGGGATGCAGCGGGGTGAAGGGGAGGTTCTTGCGCTCGACGCGGTCGTAGCGGTGGTAGTCGTCGACACAGATCGAGGTGATCCGGTCCGCGCCCAGCGACTCCACCAGCCCCTTGGTGATCGTGGTCTTGCCGGCCGCGCTGTCGCCGGCGATGGCCAGCATGATCGGACGGCCGGGGCCCTCGCCGCCGTTGCGCCAGGCGCGCTGGAGGTTGACCTGCTTGTCGGGCATTGCGCTCTCCCTTTCGTCCGTCAGGCCGCCATGGCCTCTTCGGCCAGGCGTCGAAGCTCGGTCACCGCGGCGGTCAGGCCGCCCTGGTGCTTGTACAGCGCACTGCCGGCCACGAGGACCCGGGCCCCGGCGGCTGCGGCGCCGGCGATGGTGTCGGACGAGATGCCACCGTCGACCTCGAGGTCGATGGCGAAGCCGCTCTCCTCGATCATCGTGGCCGCCTCGCGGATCTTGGGCTCCATGGTGGCGATGTACTTCTGGCCCCCGAAGCCGGGGTTGACGGTCATGACCAGCACCATGTCGACCAGGTCGAGCACGTGGCGCACGACGTCGAGGGAGGTGTGCGGGTTCAGGGCCACGCCCGACTTGCCTCCCGCCTCACGGATCGTGGAGAGCGTCTTGTGCAGGTGCGGGGTGGTCTCGGCGTGGACGATGAGCAGCTCGCAGCCGGCGTCGAGGTACTGCAGCATCATCGCGTCGGGGTTGACCACCATCAGGTGGGCCTCGAACGGGACGCTGGCGTGAGGCCGGCAGGCCTTGATGACGTCGGGCCCGAAGGTGAGGTTGGGCACGAAGACACCGTCCATGACGTCCCACTGGATCTTGTCGACTCCCGCTGCCTCCAGGGCAGCCACCTCCTCGCCCAGCTTCGAGTAGTCCGCCGGCAGGACCGACGGCACGATCTGGACCGGACTGGCGGGGGGCCGGATGTTAGTCACGGTTGCGTGGTCGGTAACGGACATGTTCCTCGTTTCAGGGCGTCGACGGCCGGGCTCGGGGACCGAGCCCGCCACGTTCTCATGTGCGGCCCGGGCCGAGCCGCGCAGAGGTGGGGGGTTGAACAAGCCTACGGATTCCCGGTCCTCCGCGCCTCACCCCTAAGGTGGATTCCATGGGGGAGAACCTGTCGATCGTCCCCGATGCCGGGCCCACCGCCAGCGCCACCCGTCGGCCCGTCCGCCTCCTGCTGGTCGACGACCACCAGGTCGTCCTCGAGGGCCTGGCCTCCATGCTTGCCTCCCAGAGCAGCCGGGTGATCATCGCCGCCGCCACCACCACCGCCGACGAGGCTCTCCGGCTGGCCGCGGAGCGCCAGCCCCACGTGGTCCTGCTCGACGTCCGGCTGCGCGGCGCCAGCGGCCTCGACCTCTGCGCCGAGCTGGTCAAGCGCCATCCCGACATCAAGGTGGTGTTCTTCACCGTCTACGACGACGAGCAGTACCTCTTCCAGGCCCTGCGGGTGGGGGCATCCGGGTTCCTGCTCAAGACCACCACCGGCCCCGAACTGGCCGATCACCTGGACCGGGTGATGGAGGGCGACGTGGCCGTCGACTCCACTCTCGCCGGGCGGGTGGCCATGACTGCGGCCCGCCTGCAGAGCGGGGAGTTCTGGCCCGGCGCCCGCACCGGTCTCACCCAGCGGGAGAGCGAAGTCCTCGGCCTCATGGTACGGGGCTTGTCCAACCGGGCCATGGCCCTCCGGCTGTCGATCGGCGAGGACACGGTCAAGACCCATGCCCGGGCCATCTACCGCAAGCTCGAGGTCTCCGACCGGGCCCAGGCGGTGGCGGTCGCCCTTCGGGAGGGCATCTTCCATTGACCCGGCCCGCAACTGGTGACGATTCGACACGCCCTGGCGTGTCGGATCGTCACCAGAACGAGGGCGTGCACCTGCTCGAGCACATCATCGAGGTCACCTCCGCCGACCTCGACGTGCACGAGGTCAGCCAGCGGGTGGCCGCCCTGGTGACAGCGGCCACGAATTCCGACGTGTGCTTCGTCCACCTGGTCGACGAGGAGCTGCGTCGGGTCGTTCTCGCCGGAGCCACGCCGCCGTTTGACGAGCAGGTGGGCAGCGTCCAGCTCGCCCTGGGCGAGGGGATCGCCGGCTGGGTGGCCAAGCACGCCCAGGCCGCGGTCGTGCCGGACAAGTGGAAGGACAACCGGTACCGCTACATCCCGGAGCTGCGGGGTCAGGACTTCACGTCCATGGTGTCGGTGCCCATGGTGGTCAGGGGGCGGGTGGTCGGCGTGCTCAACGTGCACTCCCGCGCCGCCCGGAACTACGGCGACGACGACCTGGTCCTGCTCACCCAGGTGGCGAACCTCATGGCCGGGGCCATCGAGAACGCCAGGCTCTACCGGCGGCTGGCCGAGCGGGAGGAGATGCTCGAACGCGTCGCCATCCGCACCGTCGAGGCTCAGGAGCTGGAGCGACGCCGGTTGGCGGGGGAGATCCACGACGGCATCAGTCAGCGCCTCGTGAGCCTCTGGTACCACCTGCTGGCGGCGGAGGACGCCGCGTACGGCGGGGAGACGCCCAACCACATCGTTGATCCCGCTGTGCTTCGCCGGGAGCTCGGCTCGGCCAAGGAGCTGGCCACGGCTGCGCTGGCCGAGGCCCGGGGCGCCATCACCGGACTGCGCCCGTTCGTCCTCGACGACCTCGGTTTGGGCCCGGGCCTCGAGAGCCTCGGACGATCCCTTCCCGGCCTGGAGGTGGAGGTCGACGTCGAACCGGTCGACGTGCCCGCCCACGTCGAGGTCGCCCTCTACCGGATCGCCCAGGAGGCGTTGCAGAACGTCGTCAAGCACGCCGGGGCCGCCCGCGTCCTGGTCCGGCTCTCCGCCGACGACGAGGGGGTCCGGCTGACGATCACCGACGACGGCCAGGGTTTCGACCCGGACACCCTGCCCCGGGGCGAGGACGACGAGCGGCACGCGTACGGCCTCGTCGGGATCCGCGAGCGGGCCGAGCTCGTCGGCGCCTTGCTCACGATGACCTCTCGGCCCGGGACCGGGACTACCGTCGACGTGGTCCTGCCGCTCGCGGAGCGGAACCGGGAGATTTCTCCGGAAAGTGTGAAAGGTCTCGGCTCGACCGGACACAATCCATGAACAAGCGCTGATCACGCCGAAGCTGGCAGGTAGGGCGCACGCGATCGGGGGAGAGCGGGTGCGGAGCAAGAAGTCGGTTGGGGTACTGGGCGTGACGGCCCTGCTGTTCACGCTGATTGGCGTGCCGGCGCAAGCCGGCGCAAGGACGCGCACCGATGGCGTCGACGGCATCTCAGGGAATGACACCACGCAACCGTCGTACGCCGACTTCGAAGGGAGGACGATCGACCTGGCAGGGGAGTGGGGTGAGGCTCGAGCCTGCCTGGTCTGGCGACAGGGTGGCGTCTCCGAGTGCTTCCGCACCACCGAGGAGCTCGACGCCCGCGAGAAGCAGCTTGCGCCGCAGCGCGAGGCGTCCGGACGCGACGCGTCGGGTACCTCCTGGTCCTACTCCTGCTCCAGCTCCCTGCGCCTCTACGAACACAATTGGTACAGCGGACGCCGACTCTCCTTCTGGGACCGCGGCTACTGGCAGAACCTCGCCTGGTACGGCTTCGAGGATCAGGCGTCGTCGTACATCGTCGGTGGCTGTCAGGTCTACCTGGCCGAGCACGCCGACGGCGGCGGCTGGTGGTACCCGGGCCCGGCGTACCCCTTTGCTGGCGTTCCGGCCATGCAGTGGGACTGGCAGGACACCATCTCCTCGATCTACATCGGTTAAGTCTCCCGGCGCCGCGGTCTCCCCAGCCGCCGCGGACGTCGGGATTGGTGGAGCGGCCGGCCCTCCGGGGCCGGCCGCTTCCCGCGCTTGGCATGTCGACATCCGTGAACGAGGCTGCGCCCGCCGTGGACGACGATCAGCGACGCGAGGCCCTCAGTCGCTTCGAGGGCATCTATGAGAGCCATTATCGCGCTCTCACCGCCTACGCCCGCCGACGCACGTCCGATGCCGGCGACGCCCAGGATGTCGTCGCGGAGACCTTCACCATCGCCTGGCGGCGCATGGCGGAGGTGCCCGCCGGCGACGCCGCTCTCCCATGGTTGTACGGCGTGGCCCGCCGGGTCCTCTCCAACCAGCGGCGCAGCACGCGACGGCGCAACGACCTGTCGGGCCGCCTGGGCGCCCAACCGGCTGGCACGGCAGAGCTGGAGGGTGAGGTGATCGCGTCCGACGAGCGCCGCACCGTCCTGGCCGCCCTCTCGCGACTGCGGGGCTCGGACCAGGAGATCCTGCGGCTGGCCGTCTGGGAGGAGTTGCCGCACCGGGAGATCGCCCGGGTCGTCGGCTGCTCCGAGTCGTCGGTGGCGGTGCGGCTGCACCGGGCTCGCTCCCGCCTCGGACGGGAAATAGGGAAAGAAGAGCGCCGGGTCGGACACGGACTTCCTGAAGGGCCGGATCCTGAAGGGCCGGAACGGCGAGCGGAAGGCCGCGAGCGATGATCAACCTGAGTGACCCGCTCGACCGGCTGCGAGCCGCGAACCCCGTGCTGCTCACCGACCCCACGCTGGCGCCCCCGGATCCGATCCTGTTCCAGCGCATCACGACCAGTGCCCCGCTCCGGCCCGACCGCCCGCGCCGGCGGGCGCGGCGGTTTCTGCCCGCTCTCCTCGCCACCAGCCTCATCGGGGGGGCGGCGGCCTATGCCCTGCTCCGGGGCGAGGTCACCCGCCCGCAGCACGTTGTCTGTCACGAGCTCGCGAATCTTGCGGCCGACTCCGCGGTGGTGAGCGTGGAGGAGGGCGGGCCGGTGGCCGCCTGTGCCGAGCAGTGGCGGAGGGGTGTGTTCGGCGCCGGGCGAGAGGCTCCGGAGCTGGCTGAGTGCGTCCTCGACTCCGGCGTGGCCGGCGTCTTCCCCGTCACGTCCGGCGAGGACGTCTGCGGCCGGCTCGGCCTCGCGCCGGTCGTACCGACGACTGCGCCGCCTTCGACCGGCCCGGGAGCCACGTCGTCGGACCCGGCGGCCCGCGTGGTCGCGTTCCGCGAGGCCGTCGGCGACCAATTTCTCACCAGCCCGTGCGTGGAGCCGGCGGCGGCCACCGCCATCGTGCGTCGGGAGCTCGACCGTGCCGGTCTGCAGGACTGGACGATCAGGGGGGGCGAGGGTCTCCCCGGCGACGGCTTCTCCGCCCAGCGGCCCTGCGCCACGCTTTCGTTGCGGCCGGAGAACAGGGAGGTCGTCCTGGTGCCGTTCCCGCGGAGGTAGGCATCGGCCGGGTGGGTATGCCACGGCACATGACTTCATCCCGCCCGGCCGTGCTGTTCGACCTCGACGGAACACTGCTCGACACCAACTATTTCCACTCGGTCGCCTGGGGGTACGCACTGCGGGAGGCGGGCGAGGACATCCGATGGCCCGCATCCATCCGCTGATCGGCATGGGCACCGACCAGCTCCTCACCGAGTTGCTCGGCGAGGAGCGGGAGGGGCTCGGCGACCTCCACGCCAAGTACTACAGGCCCTACAAAAGGACCTCCACGCCTTTCCCAAGGCGGCCGAGCTCCTGGCCGCAGTGGCGGAACGGGGCGTGCAGGTCGTGCTGGCCACCTCGTCGGACGAGGAGGACCTCGACGAGCTGCTGGAGGCGCTCGGCGCCGGGGACGGCGTGATCAGCGAGATCGTCCACGGCGACATGGTCGGCTCCAGCAAGCCGGCGCCCGACATCTTCACCGTCGCCCTCAAACGCCTCGAGCTGGTCATCGCACAGGCGATGGTCGTGGGCGACACAGTCCTGACGCGCCAGCGGCGGCGGCCGGAGCCGCCGCCGCTGTCATGGAGTCACATGTGGCGGGATCAGACTCCGGCGGTCTCCATGTCCCGGCTGTAGCTGCCGGTGGCCGCTGCGCTGGTGAGGCTGGCCCGGTGGGAGGCCACCTTCTGGGCCTCGGCCACGTTGTCGCTCGAGCCCTTCCACGTCTTGAGCGCCTCGTCCTGCAGCGCCCGGCCGTAGGAGAAGGTGAGCTGCCAGGGGTGGGGACCCTGCTTGTTCATGAGGTCGAGGTGCTCGGTGGCCACCGCTGCGGACTGCCCGCCGGACAGGAAGGCGATGCCCGGCACCGCAGCGGGCACGGTGCGGTAGAGGACGTCGAGGGTCCGGTCGGCGACTTCCTGGGCGCTGGCCTGAGTGCCACAACCCTTGCCCGAGATGACCATGTTCGGCTTCAGGATCATGCCCCGCGGGTCCATCTGCTGGCGGTCCAGCTCCTGGAACACCCGGCGCTGGGCGCGCATGGTCACGTCGTAGCAGAGGTCGATGTCATTGCTGCCGTCCATCATCACCTCGGGCTCGATGATCGGGACCAGGCCACCTTCCTGGCACAGGGCGCCGTAGCGGGCCAGGGCGTGGGCGTTGCAGTGCAGGGCGTAGTCGGACGGGAAGCCCCTGGCCTCGTCGATGATGAGCACGGCGCGCCACTTGGCGAACTTCGCGCCCAGGCTGACGTACTCCTCGATCCGCTCGCGTAGGCCGTCGAGGCCCTCGGTGACCTGCTCGTCGTTGTTGTTCGCCAGCGGCTTGGAGCCGGTGTCCACCTTGATGCCCGGCAGGATGCCCTTGGTCTCGAGCATCTTCGGGAACGGGGTGCCGTCGGCGGAGGACTGGCGGATGGTCTCGTCGTAGAGGATCACGCCGCTGATGTAGTCCTCGAGGCCGGGACTGCTGAGCAGGGTGTCGCGGTAGGCCCGGCGGTTCTCCTCGGTGGACTCGATGTCGAGCGCGCCGAAACGCTTGGTGATCGTGGCATTGCTCTCGTCCGCCGCCAGGACCCCCCGGCCCCGAGCGACCATCGCCTGGGCGACGGCAGCAAGATCAGTAGCGCTCATTCGTGGAGATCCTCCTGGTCAGTGTGCTTGCGTTCTGCTCCGAACGTTAGCCCGGCGACGCCTCCGGGACCAGGGTGAACCCGTCGCTACCGGCGCCCACGAGGTGGGTCAGGAACAACCCTGCAGTAGCGGGGAGGTGCTCGTGGGCCCGGGCCACGACGTGCCAGGCCCGCTGCCGGGGGAGCGTCGCGCAACGCCATTCTTCGAGGGCGCCCTCGTCGAGCTCCCGTGCCACGGCGTCCCGGGAGATGAGGGTGATGCCCAGGCCCACCTGCACCGACTCGCGGATGGCGCCGTTGGAGCCCAGCGTCAGCGTCCGGGGGTCGATGCCCATCTCGTCGAGGAGCTCCTCGGCGGTGCCCCGGGTGCCCGATCCCACCTCGCGCAGGAGCACGACGGAGCGGGCGACGGTCTCCACGTCGACCTTGCGGACCGACGGTGTCCCGGTCCCCGCCGCCACCAGCACGAGCAAGTTGGGTCGGGTGGCCAGGGTGACGAAGCGGCCGCCGCCCGGTGGCCGACCGCCGACGGCCAGGTCGGCCTCCCGCTCCTCGAGTGCGTCCCACACCCTGTCGCGGTTGCCCACCTCGAGAGTGATGCCCGCCTCGGGGTGGCGGGCCCGGAAGGAGGCCAGGAAGCGGGGGACCACGTGCTCGCCTGCGGTCGTGACTGCGGCCAGCCGGAGCTGGCCCCTCTCCGGGTCGAGCGTCTCAGCGGTGGCCGACTTCGCCGTCTCGAGGAGGGCGAGGACCTGGCGGGCATAGTGGGCGAACACCACGCCGGCCGGTGTGACGACCAGTCCCCGGCCGGCCCGCTCCACGAGCTGCACTCCCAGCTCCTTCTCGATCGACCCGACGGCGGCCGACACCGCGGGCGGGCTGACCAGGAGAACGCGGGCGGCGTCGATCACCGAGCCGGCAGTGGCAACCTCCACGAAGGTGCGTAGCTGGTTGAAAGTCATGAGTAAGGTTATCCTGAACGATCCGCCAGGAAAATCGGGAAACCCGTCATAGACAGGCTAAGACCCAGTCTGGCAGAATGGGGTGACCCCCAACGAGGGGATTCGCATTCCGGCAGATCGTCAGCCCCATACTGGGGGCGTCCGGACCGGGCCCTGATCGGGCTTCAGCCGAGGAGAACCGCGTGGCACAGAACAACGGTCAGAGCAACGGCAAGGGCTACCAGGCCGGTGTGAAGAACTACGCCGACAACTACTGGACCCCGGACTACGTGCCGTTGGACACCGACCTCCTGGCGTGCTTCAAGGTGGTCGCCCAGGAGGGCGTGCCGCACGAGGAAGCCGCCGCCGCGGTGGCCGCCGAGTCATCCACCGGCACGTGGACCACGGTGTGGACCGACCTGCTCACCGATCTCGACTACTACAAGGGCCGGGCCTACCGGATCGAGCCGATCAAGGGCGAAGCCAGCGGCGCCTTCTTCGCCTTCGTCGCCTACCCGATGGACCTGTTCGAGGAAGGCTCTGTCGTCAACGTCCTGACCTCGCTCGTCGGCAACGTCTTCGGCTTCAAGGCCCTGCGCAGCCTGCGCCTCGAGGACATTCGCTTCCCGGTGGCGTACGTCAAGACCTGCGGAGGCCCCCCCAACGGCATCCAGGTGGAGCGCGACCGCCTCGGCAAGTACGGGCGCCCGCTCCTGGGCTGCACAATCAAGCCCAAGCTTGGCCTGTCGGCCAAGAACTACGGGCGCGCCGTCTACGAGTGCCTCCGAGGCGGGCTCGACTTCACCAAGGACGACGAGAACATCAACAGCCAGCCGTTCATGCGCTGGAACCACCGCTTCGAGTTCGTGATGGAAGCGGTGCACAAGGCCACGGCCGAGACGGGCGAGAAGAAGGGCCACTACCTCAACGTCACCTCGGCCACGCCGGAGGAGATGTACAAGCGAGCCGAGTTCGCCAAGTCGCTCGGCGCCCCGATCATCATGCACGACTTCTTCACCGCCGGCTTCACCGCCAACACGGGCTTGGCGAACTGGTGCCGCGAGAACGGCATGCTGCTCCACATCCACCGCGCCATGCACGCGGTGGTCGACCGCAACCCCATGCACGGCATCCACTTCCGGGTTCTCACCAAGTGCCTGCGTCTGTCCGGTGGCGACCATCTCCACTCCGGCACCGTGGTCGGCAAGCTGGAAGGCGATCGCGAGGCCACCCTCGGCTGGATCGATCTGATGCGGGAGGCCTACGTGCCCGAGAACCGCAAGCGCGGCATCTTCTTCGACCAGGACTGGGCATCCATGCCGGGCGTCATGCCCGTGGCCTCCGGAGGCATCCACGTCTGGCACATGCCCGCCCTGGTGGCGATCTTCGGCGACGACGCCTGCCTGCAGTTCGGCGGCGGCACGCTCGGCCACCCGTGGGGCAACGCACCCGGCGCCCACGCCAACCGGGTGGCGCTCGAGGCCTGCGTGGAGGCACGCAACCAGGGCCGGCAGGTCGAAAAGGAGGGTCGCGAGATCCTGACCGAGGCGGCCCGCAACAGCCCCGAGCTGGCGATCGCGATGGAGACGTGGAAGGAAATCAAGTTCGAGTTCGACACCGTGGACAAGATCACCGCCTGATCGCGGGCCGGTCGCCGGGCCCATCCTCCCGGTATCCTCACCCCCCCCTGGCCCCCGAAGAAAGGGCCCCGAAAGGAGAGACTGACGTGCACATTCAACCCTACGGGCCCACCCCCCGCCATGTGGAGACGTTCTCCTACCTGCCTCCGATGACGCCTGAGCGGCTCCGCCAACAGATCTCCTACCTCATCGAGTCCGGCTGGAGCCCCGCCATCGAGCACACCGAGCCTGAGAAGTCCATGTCCAACTTCTGGTACCTCTGGGAGCTCCCGTACTTCGGTGAGCGGTCGGTCGACAAGGTCCTGTCCGAGCTCGACTCCTGTCACCGCGCCAATCCCGGTCACCACGTGCGCCTCATCGGCTACGACAACTTCCAGCAGTCTCAGGGGACGGCCTTCATCGTCCACCGGGCCGGAGCCCGCTGAACATGGCAATGCACGTGGTTCAGAGCGCCGACAGCGGTGACCTGGCCGCGCCCCGAGAAGCGGCCCGGTACGGCCGTGCCGCGGCAATGTCCCGGCGCCGGGCGCTCGTCGCCGGCCGGTCCGCTTTGGCGCCAACGCTTCCCACCGCTTCCACCCCCAGGGGGATGGTGGTCACGACCGACGGCGTCCCTCCCGCCCGTCTCGCCCGCGCCTTCTCCATGCAGCGACGCCGCCAGCTGTCTCAGGGCAAGCAGGCGCTGAACGGCGCCGGCGCGCCGGCCTTCGTCGTCAACCGCGGTGGAGCTGGCTGAGCATGGGAATGTACGCGGTCGACACCGCCGACGCCGCTGAACTGG
>Ga0136633_1002529_pt1 | contig 12557 bp, 13 predicted proteins | sample AntDrymeUQ832206_2_FD_105494 | JGI IMG/M metagenome (GOLD analysis project Ga0136633, IMG submission 105494) | Polar desert sand microbial communities from Dry Valleys, Antarctica - metaG UQ83 (22.06) | ecosystem: Environmental > Terrestrial > Soil > Desert | place: Antarctica: Dry Valley... | reverse complement strand
GAAGGCCGGGAAGGCCGGGAAGGTCGTAACCGTACGTCGGGACCTCGTCCAGCACCAGGAGCAGCGAGGCCCGGAAATGGTCACGGGGGACAGCGGTCGACTCCATGCCCCGCAACCTAGACAGCGAACATGTTCGGCCGGTTTCCTGGGAACGAAGGGGAGGTGAACGTCGCCACGTGAGCGCTCTAGCCTCTGGCCACATGCGCATCGCCGCCTTCGACCTCGGGTCGAACTCCTTCCACCTCCTCGTGGTCGATGCCCATCCCGACGGGACGTTCGCGCCGCTCATCAAGGAGAAGGACATGCTCCGCCTGGGCGACGCCGTCGGGAGGGAAGGGCGTATCCCCGACGCACTGGCTGACCGGGCGGTGGCGACCGTCGAGAGGTTCCGCAGGCTGGCCATCGGCGCCGGCACCGAGGAGATCCACGCCCGGGCCACCTCCGCCCTGCGGGAAGCGGAGAACGGCGGTGAGGTGGTCGACCGCATGGCGGCCGAGGCGGGGGTCAAGGTGCGGGTCATCAGCGGCCAGGAGGAGGCCCGGTTGATCTTCGAGGCCGTTCGCGCCGCGGTGGTGATCGATCGGGGCCCCGCTCTGTGCCTCGACCTCGGCGGCGGGAGCCTCGAGATCATGGTCGGCGACCGGTCGGGCATGAAGCTGGCCCGGAGCGTCAAGCTGGGCGTCGCCCGCCTGGCCGCCGAGCTTGTCACCGGTGACCCGCTCAGCACCGACGATGTCCGCCGCCTGGAGAAGCGGGTCACCAGCGTCCTCGCACCGCTGGCGGACGACGTCGCCCAGCTCCGCCCGGGCATGGCCGTCGGCAGCAGTGGCACCTTCTGCGACCTTGCCCGGATGATTGCGGCCCGGCGCACCGGGAGCGTGCCCCGCTCGATCAACCAGTTCACCTTCACCCGTGAGGAGCTGCTCCCGCTGCACGAGGAGCTGCTCGCCCTGCGGTCGTCGGAGCGGGCGGGGCTCCCCGGCCTCGAGACCAAGCGGGCCGACATCATCCCCACAGGGTCCACAGTCCTGCTCACCGCCATGGAGCTGTTCGGGTTCGACCGGATGGCGGTGAGCGAATGGGCGCTCCGGGAGGGCATCATCCTCGATGCCATCCCCCGCCACGAGGCCACCGACTGGTCGGCCGACCCCCGGGCCATCCGGGCCTCGTCGGTGCTCCAGCTGGCCCGCCGCTGCAACTGGGACGAGGGCCATGGCCGACAGACCGCCCGCCTGGCCCTCGATCTCTTCGACCAGACCGTGGGCCTCCACGGGCTCGGGAGCGACGATCGTGAGCTGCTCGAGCACGCGGGACTGCTCCACGACATCGGCGAGCACGTGTCCACCGACTCCCACCACAAGCACTCGGCCTACCTCATCCAGCACGGGCGGCTGCGGGGCTTCACGCCCGGTGAGGTGGACTTCGTGGCTGCGCTGGCCCGGGCCCACCGCGGCGCCGGCCCGAAGCCCTCCCACGAGCCCTTCGCCTCACTCGACCGGGAGGCCCGCGACCGGGTCACCCGCCTCGCTGCGCTCCTCCGGGTGGCCGACGGGCTGGACCGCGGACGGTGCGGCAACGTCGACGGCATCGATGTGGTGCTCGACGGGTCACATGCCCGGCTGCTGGTGAAGGCCGGCTCCGACATCGCCATCGAGCTGTGGGGCGCCCGCCGGAAGCGCGAGCTGTTCGAGCGGCTGTTCAAGCGCCGTCTCGACGTGGTGCGCGGGTAGCGCCGCACTACCTCAGGCGGTGATGCGGCCGTCACCGCCGCCCTCATCCTGCGCGCCCCCGGGAGCCGTGGCGCCTTGCAGCGACGTGGAGCCCGCCGATAGATTCATCAATTCATGTTGATTCGTGGAGGAGATGCTTGACCGAGTACGACCTGACCCGGCGGAGGTTCCTCGGGCTGGCAGCGGGAGGTGCGGCTGCTGCTGCGCTGCTCGCCGCCTGCGGTGGCGAGGACGACACTGCGACCACCAACACCTCAGCACCGGCGCCCGGGCAGCAGCCGGCGGCCAAAGACTTCGGCGGCAAGACGATCACCACCGCGGTCTACGCCAAGAACCACGCGTCGTCGCCCCTCCTCTGGCAGCAGTTCGCCCCGCCCGGGCTGACGGTCAAGCCGGTGATCGTCACCAGCGCAGCCGACATCAGCCGCCTCCTGGCCTCGGGAGAGCTCGATTTCGGGCTGATGGGTTACTACAACACCTTCATCGAGGCCACCACCACGGGCCTCAAGGCGAAGGTCATCGGCATGTGCTCCCGGCAGGGCATCGGCCTTATCGCCCGCTCCGACCGGGGCATCCGGACGATCGCCGACCTCAAGGGCAAGAAGGTGGCCGTGCCGCCGCCCGGCGTCCAGGTGCTCGCCCTTACCGCCGCCCTCGATAAGGTCGGCCTCAAGCTCGACCGCGACCTGACCCCTGTCCCAGTGGCGTTCGCCGACCAGCCCGCGGTGCTGGAGCGGGGCGATGTCGACGCCTACATGGGCACCGAGCCGCTCTGCACCCAGAGCGTGGTGTCGGGCCGGGGGGTCCGCATCAACGAGGTCTACGGCACCCCGGCCGGCGACATCAACACCGCCATGTGGGCCGCGCCCAAGAACCTGGGTGACGCCGACCTGCTCGCCGCGGTGGCGAAGATGCAGCGCGACGCAGCTGAGTATTTCACGCCGAACGGCGTCAATGCCGCCGAGCCCTGGCGCAAGCTCCTCGTCGAGCAGTTCGAGTACTCCGAGCCGGTCTACAAGGCCGTTCTCGAGAACGTCGGGGCGGTCTGGAAGTTCGACCAGAGCCGCAGAGCCCAGTTCGAGGGGGCAGCGGAGATGATGCTGGCGCAGGGCGTGCTCACGACGAAGCCGAAGATCGACGACCTGCTCTTCCTGGACCACCAGCCCAAGAGCTGACCAGATGGCACTGCGTGAGGTCGAGGGTGACGCCGGCTTGGACCTCGGCGACGTCCTCGGGCCGAGCAGCGGCATCGCCACCCGACGAAGGCTGTCGGGATGGCGGGGGGTGGCGGTAGGGCTGGCCCTGCCTGCCCTGCTGTTGTCGGTGTGGTCGGTCCTCAGCGCCACGGGAGTGCTGTCCGAGCGGCTCCTTCCCGCCCCGGCCGACCTCGTCCGCAGCGCGCAGGAGTTCGTGTTCGCCCCGAGCCGTGAGGCCGTGCCCGGGGTGGTCCGGTTCAAGGGCGCTGCGGTCGAGCACGTCCGGGCGAGCGTCGGCCTCTGGGTGGTGGCGTACGCCCTCGCCGTCTGCGTCGGCCTGCCGCTCGGACTGGGCCTGGGCCTGTCGAGGTGGATGGCGGCGGCGATGGACCCCCTGTACCAGACCTTCCGGTCGGTGCCGATCACCGCCTGGCTCCCGATCGCTCTGGTGTGGTTCGGGATAGGTCAGGGCGCAGGCCGGTTCCTCGTCTTCATCGGCGCGCTGTCGCCCATCGTGGTGGCCACCGCGGACAGCACGGCACGGGTTCCCCGCCAGCTCGTCGACACGGCCCGCATGCTGGGCACCCGTCAGCGCGACCTGGCCCGGCGGGTGTACCTGCCGTCGGCCCTTCCCGGGATCGTCACCGGGCTGCGCCTCGGCCTCACGCTCGGCTGGACCACCGTCATCGTCGCCGAGCTCACCGGGGTCAGCACGGGCCTGGGCGCCATGATGCTCGCGGCCCGCGAGGTCAGTAGCCTCGACCACATCATCGTGGGCATGGCGACGTTCGGCGTGATCGGCATGGCCGGTGACCTGCTCCTGCGGGCGTTGTTCCGTCCCCTGGTGCGCTGGGCCGACGCCTGAGCGAGTCGATCGCCGAGGCGCCCGCCTCTGCGGCGCCCGCCCTCGCCGCCACCGGCGTGGCCAAGGCCTACGGCGCCCTTCCGGTGCTGGCCGGCATCGACCTGAGGGTGGCGCCGGGCGAGGTCGTCGCTGTTCTCGGGCCCAGCGGCTGCGGCAAGTCCACCCTGCTGCGGGTGCTGGCCGGCCTCGAGCTCCCTGACAACGGCCGGGTGGAGGCCGGCGGTGCACCGGTCAGGGGGCCGTCACCCGAGCGGCCGATGGTCGTGCAGGGCGCCACGCTGTTCCCGTGGCTGTCCCTGCGGGCCAACCTCGAGTGGGGGCCCCGCGCCCTCGGCGTCCGGCGGGCCTCGGCGATCGCCGACGAGCTGCTCGACGCCACCGGGCTGAACGGCTCGGCCGACCTGCTGCCCCGCCAGCTGTCGGGCGGGATGCGGCAGCGGGCAGCCATCGCCCAGGTGCTGGCCAACCAACCCCCGCTGCTCCTGCTCGACGAGCCGTTCGGGGCGCTCGACGCCCAGACACGTGTCCGCATGCAGGAGTGGTTGGTCGGCCTGCTGGCCGAGCGACGGACGGCCACGCTCCTGGTCACCCACGACGTGGAGGAGGCGCTGCTGCTCGGCCACCGCCTGCTGCGCCTCTCGCATCGTCCTTCCACGGTGATGGAGGAGCTGACTCTCGACCTTCCCTCGCCCCGTGGGAGGGCCTCGCTGTCGGACCCCCGGTTCGTGGAGTTGAAAGCCGCCGTGCTCGCCCGGGTCCTCGATGCATGACAGCCTCGGTGCCTATGCGGTCCGACGGCTGGGACGGTTACGTGGTCGAGTATCACGACGCCAACCCCGGCATCACCCAGGATGTCCTCCTCGACGCTGTCGACGGCGACGGCCGGTCGCCGTATGACTGGCTGGTGGAGGCGGTCCCGCCCGGGACGTCCACGGTCGTCGACCTGGCCTGCGGCAGTGGGCCGCTGGCGGGCATGCTTGACGCGGCGCGGGTGGTCGGCGTCGACCGGTCGGCGGGCGAGCTGGGCCTCGCTCGGTCCGGCCCGGGTTTCGGTTCACTGGTGCGGGCGGAGGCGTCGGCCCTCCCCATCGCCGCCGAGGCGGCCGACGCCGTAGTGGCGTCGATGGCGCTGATGTTGCTCCGCCCGCTGGAGGCGACGCTGGCGGAGGTCCGGCGGGTGCTGCGGCCGGGCGGGTCGTTGGTGGCCACGCTGCCCGTCCGGGCCGCGACCCCGGGACCGGCCGGCGCTCCTGCGTTCGCCGAGATCCTCGGCGCCCTGGGCCAGGCCGGCGCCGACTATCCCGAGCCGCTCCACGGTTCCGGCGTGGGCGAGCGGTTCAGGACCGCCGGTCTCTCACTGGTCGGGGACGAGTCGGGTGTGTTCGTCCGGACCGTGCGCGGCCCCGAGGACGCCGAGCGCGTCGTCCATTCGTTCTATGCGCCGGGCGCAGGTCCCGAACGGGTGGCGGCCGCGGTGGGGGAGCTCCAGCGCCGGGTCAGGTCGGCGCCGGTGGGCATCAGTTACCGCATCCGTCGATTGGTGGCGGTGCGCTGAGCGCTCAGGCCGGGGCGTCGGCGGCGAGCCGGCGGGTCTCCACCCGTTCCTCGACCAGCGTCACCACGTCGCCGTAGGTGCGGACACAGCCCAGGACCTCCTCGGGCAGGGCGATGTCGAACTCGTCCTCCAGCACCATGGCCAGCTCCACCGCAGCAAGGGAGTCGACACAGAGATCCTCCCCCAGACGGGCCTCGGGCCGGAGACGCGCCGACTCCACGTCGAGGTGGACGGCGACGACGTTCCGAACCCGGGGTTCGATCTCGCTCATCGGGCCGCAGCCGATTGCAGTTCCAGTTCCATCGTCTCCCTCAGAGCCAGTTTGTCGATCTTGCCCGTTCGATTGCGGGGAATCACGTCCACGATCCGAACATGGCGGGGCACGGCGAAGTCGGCCATGTGGGCGCCGACCCACTGCTGCACCGTGGCGGGGTCGACGGTGCGCCCGGTGGCCGGGACGACGTAGGTGGCCACCGCTTCGTACGCCAGGCGGTCGGGCACGCCGAACACCGCGGCCTCGGCGATGTCGGGGTGGCTGACCAGCAGGTACTCCAGTTCGACGGAGTACACCTTGTTCCCTCCCCGCATGATCATGTCCTTCTTGCGGTCGAGGATGAACACGTAGCCCTCGTCGTCGACCCGGGCGTAGTCGCCGCTGTGGAGCCACCCGTCGGTGATGGACGCCTCGGTGGCCACGTCGTCGCCGAAGTAGCCCAGGGTAACCATCGGCCCCCGGATCCACAGCTCGCCGGCCTCGCCGGGGGGCACGTCGTTGCCGTCGTCGTCGACCACCCGGACGTCGGCGCACGGCAGGGGGCGCCCCACCGAACCGGGCTTCCGGCGGAATTCCGAGTCGAGCAGGATGGTGGCCGGCGAGTGGGTCTCGGTGAGCCCGTAGGCGTCGTAGAGACGGAGCTGGGGCATCCGCTCCCGTAGCGCGCCGATCGTGGAGAGCGGTACCGGCGAGCCTCCGAACGCCCCGATCTCCACATGGGCGAGCTGCGGCCATGCAAAGGCCGGGTCGCGCAGCAGCAGCGGCCAGATAGAGGGGACGACCATCAGGTAGGTGATACGGCGCTGGTCGATGAGCCGGACGAACTCGCGGGGAACGACGTCGGCCACGGTCACCGACGTGCCGCCCACCAGCATCATCGGGGTCACCTGGGCCACATGGCCGGTCACGTAGTAGAGCGGGAAAACGATGGCCGTGCGGTCTCGGGCGGTGAGGGCGAGCGTGCGCACATACGCGATGGCGGAGTGCATGGTGCCGCGATGGGTGACCCGGCTGGCCTTGGGCCGGCCGGTGGTGCCCGAGGTGTAGATCACCCCGTAGGTGCTGTCCTCGTCGGGGAAAGGCACCGACTCTCCCTGCCACGGCCGGCGGCGCCCGATGAGGTGGTCGCCCACCTCACGCACCCGGTCCGGTGCGAGGCCCGCCTCAGCCCCGGCCCGGCGCAAGCCGTCGGCGAACTCGGGATGACCGAGGGCGAGCGCCGCCCCGGAGTGCTCCAGCATGTAGGCCCACTGCGTGGGCGCCAGCCGGGTCGAAAGGCCCACGAAGACGAGCCCCGCCCGGGCGCAGGCCCAGATGGCGACGGTGATGTCGAGCCCGTTGCGGAGGCAGACGGCAAGCCGGTCGCCCGGGACCAGGCCCTCTTCGACCAGCCGATCGGCCGCGCCCTCCACCAGCTCGGCGAACCCGGCGTAGGTGACGTCGCCCTCGGCGGTCTCCAGGGCGACGGCGTCGGGAAAGAGGCGAACCGCCCGATCGAGGGCCTCGACGATGGTGCGGACCCGGTGGGGGTAGCAGCGGATCTCGCCCGCGGGCGACCGCTCCAGGACCAGCCCGCCAGGATCCGTCAGCACGGGTCCTCGGCCGCCAGACGCACCTCGGAAACCGCCCCGGAGGCGCCCACCAGCCGGCCCATCGTGCGGTGAAGCTCCTTGACCCGCCCGTGATCGGCCGCGTAGCAGGTGAACCGGCCGTTGCGTCGCTTGGTGATCAGCCCGGCCTGGAGGAGCACGGAGAGGTGGTAGGCGGCGAGGGGCTGGGGCAGGTCGAGGGCCTTGGCCAGGTAGCCGGCGCTGCGTGGGCCCCGCCGCAGGTGGCGGAGCATGAGCAGGCGGTGGGGTTCGGCGATGACGGCCAGATCCTCCGAGAGGCGGCCGGCCTCCTTCTGCGTCACGGCGCTGACCATGGCGGCCAACTGTAGACGTCCGTCGTCATGGCGCATCAAGCGACGCTGATATCGTCGGCGCCGCCGTGATCGACGCCGATGCCACGGTCGCGCTGACCGGGATCGGTGCGATCACCCCTCTCGGCGACGCCGCCGCCACCTGGTCCGGCCTGCTGGCCGGCGAATCGGGGTTGAAGCCGGCGCCGGAGGCCCTACGACGCGCAGGCTGCGGGGTCGTGGGTCCGGCGGCCTGGTTCCACGCCTCGGACCACATCGACCGGCACCTGGCCCGGCGCATGGGCCGCTTCAGCCAGTTCTCGGTGGCCGCCGCCGGCATGGCCCTGGCCGATGCCGGGCTGGAGGGCTATACGGGTGACGGGCTGGCTGTGGTCGTGCACACCGGGGCCGGGGGCCTGATCGAGGCCGAGACGGCAGCCGGCCCGGCGGCGGCCCGGCCCGGCCGGGTCAGCCCGCTCTTCGTCCCCATCTACGGGGCGAACATGGCCGCCTGCCAGCCGTCGATCGTGTTCGGGGCCACCGGACCGGTGCTCGGCGGCGTCGGCGCGTGCGCCGCCGGGGTGCAGGCCGTGCTCGACGGCCTGCGGGTCCTGCAACGGGGCGACGCCGAGGTGGTGCTGGCCGGCGCCACCGACGCCGCCCTGTCGCCGATGCTCGTCGGCTCGCTGGCGAACGCGGGAGCGCTGGCGCCGGCCGGCACCGATCCTGCATCGGCGTGCCGCCCGTATGCCGTGGGTCGTGCGGGCATGGTGGCCTCGGAGGGGGCGGCGGTCTTCGTCCTCGAGCGGTTGAGTGCGGCGCACAAGCGTGGGGCGAAGGTGCTGGCGCTGGTGGCCGGCGGCGGGAGTGCGGGCGACGCCTACCACGTGGCCGCGCCCCGCCCCGACGGCCGCGGGGCGGCGGCGGCCATACGCCGGGCGCTGGCCGACGCCGGCGCCGAGCCGAGCGACGTGGACGCGCTCGTGGCCCACGCCACCGCCACCGTCCAGGGCGACGTGTCCGAGGCCCGGGCACTGCGAACGGTGTTCGGGGCAGCGCCGAGGCTGGCCGTCACCGCGCCGAAGTCGGCACTGGGCCACGGGCTGGGAGCGGCTGGAGCGTTCGGAGTCCTGGTAGCCGCACTGGCCCTCCGCGACCAGGTGCTGCCGGCCACCCGTGGTCTGGAACCGGCCACAGTCGATCCGGAGTGCCGGTTCGACCACGTCATGGGATCGCCCCGCCCTGCGCTGCTGAGGTCGGTGCTGGTGAACGCAGCCGGCTTCGGCGGCCAGAACGCCGCAGTCCTCCTCCGGGCCGCCCCGTGATCAGTCGTCCCTCGGGTGGGCGGCGCGATAGGCGTCCACGTCCTCGATGAGCAGGCGGATCATCCACCCGATCCGGTACGCCGGCAGCTCACCGTCGTTGATGAGGCGGAAGAGGGTTGGCCGGGAGACGTGGAGCCGCCGGCACGCCTCCGCCGCTGAAATCCATCCCGTGCGGGGCGCGTTCGTATCTTTCATGCTATTTCATGTTGTCACACTCTCCGTGGAGTTCCGGTGACCACGGCCGGCTACTCCGGCGCTCCCCTTACCCGGAAGCTGGGCATCAAGGAGGGGTCCCGGGTCGCTCTCCTCGGCGCCCCAGAGGGGTTCGACGAGGTCCTGGCGCCGCTGCCCGACGGTGTCCGCATCCTCCGCCGGCTCGCTCCGCAGCTCGATGTCGCCGTGCTGTTCGTCACCGAACGGCGCGAGTTGGAACGCCGGTTCCCGGCGGTCGCCGGATCGATCACGCCCGCCGGCGGGTTCTGGGTGGCGTGGCCCAAGCGGGCGTCCAAGGTGCCGACCGACCTGACCGAGGACGTGCTGCGCGAAGTGGGCCTCCCCCAGGGGCTGGTCGACAACAAGGTCTGCGCCGTCACCGAGGTGTGGTCGGGCCTGCGCTTCGTCTGGCGCAAGGAGAACCGTTAGCGGGGCAACCGGGGTCGTTTCACCTCGCCGGGACACTGCCAGATGACCTCGGAGCCCAGGCCCCGCCCCGGCTCAGGGCTCCAGCGCGGCCCGGAGCAGGGATCGGAGGTGCTCGAGGCGAGCCATCACCACGTCGATGGCCAGGGGGTCGCCACCCAGCAACCCCTCGAGCAGGGGGATGTCGCTGAAGTAGCTGACCAGGGCGCCGTAGATGGTGAAGAAGAGCTGGGCGGGATCGTGGCGGCGGAGGCGGCCGGCGGCCATCTCCCGCTCGAAGAACGCCACCGCAGTGGTGAAATACGGGCGCAGACCCTCGCCCAGCTCGACGCCGAGGCGGCTCCCGCCCTCGAGGGCCTCCCGCCGGACGAGGCGCACGAACTCCGGATGGTCCATGAAGAAGCGGAACCCTGCGGTCAGGATCTTGTCGACCTGGGGCCAGCCCTCCTCGGGCACCTCGGTGGCGGCATCGACTTCGAGGTACCAGTCGGCCAGGGCCCGCTCGAAGACCTTGCGGTACAGGGCGTCCTTGGACGGGAAGTGGTGGAGCAGGCTCGGCCGCCGGATGCCGACGCCGGCGGCGATGTCGTTGAGCGACGTCCCTTCGTAGCCGTGCTCGGCGAAGCAGCGCAGGGCCTCGGCCAGAATCGCATCGCGGGTAGAGACGGAGGGCCCGACCGTGGTCACCCGGCTCAACGCCCGCTCGGTCAGAGCCGAAACCGGACGCGCGCGCAAGCCCTCATTGAAGCGAGGCTACCCGCCCGGGCGATCCGGGCGGGTAGGCGGCAGCTCAGCCGGCGAGCTTGCGGGCGGCGCCCGCTATGGCCTCGGCGTCGATGCCGGCGGCGGTGATGCACTCGTCGGGCTTGGCCGAGCCGGGAAGCTTGGCGACCGCCAGCTTGACCAGCTTGAGGGGGATGTCGAGCTGGGCCTCGCTCAGGGCCGAGGCGACCGCTTCGCCGATGCCGCCCTCGGGCCAGTGGTCCTCGACCGTGATGACCCGGCCCTCGGTGGCCCGGGCCGCCTCGACGAGCGTGGCGGCATCGATCGGCTTGACTGAATAGAGGTCGATGACCCGGACGGCCAGGCCGTCGGCGGACAGGGCCTCGGCGGCCTTCAGCGCCTCGTGCAGCGTGATGCCGGCGGCGACGATGGTGACCTTGTCGTCGTCCGAGGAACGCAGGACCTTCGAACCACCGATTTCGAAGGTCTCGTCGGCCCCGTAGAGGATGTCGGTGTTGCCCCGGGTGGTGCGCAGGTAGGCCACGCCGTCGGGGATATCGGCCATGAGTGCGACCAGCGCCGCAGTCTGCGTGGCGTCGCTCGGGTACAGGACGGTGCTCTTGTGGACGGCCCGGAACGAGGCGAGATCCTCCAGGCCCATCTGTGAGGGGCCGTCCTCGCCAATGGAGACGCCGGCGTGGGAACCGCAGATGTTCATGCGGACCTGGCTGACCGCACCCATGCGGATGAAGTCGTAGGCCCGGCTCAGGAAGGCGGCGAAGGTGGATGCGTACGGCACCCACCCCCGGACCTGCATACCGACCGCGGTGGCGATCATCTGCTGCTCGGCGATGTAGCACTCGAAGTAGCGGTCCGGGTGGGCCTCGCGAAAGATCTCGGAGAATGTGGAGTTCGACACCTCGCCGTCGAGGGCGACGACGTCGCCCCGGGCGGCACCGAGGGCGGCCAGCGCATCGCCGTAGGCCTTGCGGGTGGAGACCTTGTCGCCGCCCTTCTCATACGTCGGAAGCTCGAGGGCTCCCGTCTCGAAGGTGTGGGGCTTGCCGTCGGTCGGCGGCTTGGGCACGTCGACCCGGATGTTCCGGTCCCCGCCCAGCTCCTCGATCGCCTCCTCGTAGTCGGGGACGGCCTTGCCATGGGCGTTGAGCTGGTCCTCGACCGACTTCACGCCCCGGCCCTTCATGGTCTTGGCGATGACGACCGACGGCTTGCCCTTGGTGGCGACGGCCTCGGCGAAGGCCGCGTCGATGGCTTCCACATCGTGGCCGTCGACCTCGATGGCGTGCCAGCCGAATGCCTCGGCCCGCTTGCGGTAGGCGTCGAGATCCCAGCCGTGGCGGGTCTCACGGCTCTGGCCGAGACGGTTGACGTCGATGATGGCGGTGATGTTGTCGAGGCCTGCGAAGCTGGCCTCCTCGAAGGCCTCCCACATGGAGCCTTCCGCCATCTCCGAGTCGCCGCAGAGCACCCATGTGCGGTAGTCGAGCCGGTCGAGCTTCTTGGCCGCCAGCGCCACTCCGACGGCGATGGGCAGGCCCTGGCCGAGCGAGCCGGTGGCCACGTCGACCCAGGGAAGGTCGGGCGTGGGGTGGCCCTCGAGCCGGCTGCCGAGCTGGCGGTAGGTGGCCATCTCCTCCTCGGTCACCGCGCCCACCGCCTTGTAGATGGCGTAGAGCAGGGGCGACGCATGGCCCTTGGAGAAGATCAGGTGGTCGTTGTTGGGGTTCTCAGGGGTGTCGAAGTCGTAGTGGAGGTACTTGCTGATGAGCACGGCCATGAGGTCGGCTGCGGACATCGACGACGTCGGGTGACCCGACGCAGCGACACCGCTGACCCGCACCGCGTCCACCCGCAGCTGCTGCCCGAGCTCCTGCCACCCCTGCTTCTCGTCGTCCATGGTGACAATCCTATGTTTTCTTGCCGGCCCCTCCTCAACCCGGCGATGGACCCCGGGGGTAGCGTCGACCCCATGGACATCGTGGCCGCCCTTTTCGTGGAGGGGATCGAACAACGTTCGGTTCCCGGTCCCTCGACCCGTTTCGACCTGACCGGCGTCATGTTCTCGTTGCCGGCGCCCGGCGAGCTGCCGGTGAGCGTCGCACCGCACCTGGTCGTCTTCGTCCGCTGCGCGGCCGACGACAGCGGTGCCGGCACGCTCGAGGTGGAGTTCCTCGACGCTGCCGGCACCGAGGTGGCCCGCAACGCCCAGCCGGTCAGCGTGCAGCCCGGCAAGTTCGGGCGGCTCCTCGTCAAGGGGGAGCTGACCTATGAGGCCTACGGCACGATCGAGGCCCACGTGAAGCTTCTCCCCGGGGAGTCGTCGGTCGTG
>Ga0136633_1002528_pt1 | contig 12557 bp, 13 predicted proteins | sample AntDrymeUQ832206_2_FD_105494 | JGI IMG/M metagenome (GOLD analysis project Ga0136633, IMG submission 105494) | Polar desert sand microbial communities from Dry Valleys, Antarctica - metaG UQ83 (22.06) | ecosystem: Environmental > Terrestrial > Soil > Desert | place: Antarctica: Dry Valley... | reverse complement strand
GCGTCGGCCATGCGGTAGTAGTCGTCGACCGTGAAGCGGTGTGCTTCCGGTTGCGCCGGTGCCATGTGCCCGCACCTCCGCTGCGTCGGCCCGTACGACCAAGGGTTCACGTCGAGTGTACGGCCGTCATCGACGGCCGGCGCCGATGACGCCCGGGCCCGGGACGCGAAGGCGCCCGTTGCTCCGAGCGAGGCCCGTGGGCCGTGCGACCGGCGGCCGATCAGCGCGATGCCTGCCCGCCGGCGGTGCCCGCGACGTCAGAGGGCCAGGAGGAGACGGATGCGGTCCGCCACGGCCTCGAGGATCCCGTCCGGGACTGAGCCCAACGGGCCGCCCGAGAGACGCTCCACGGCGACGGAGCGCAGGTCCTCGCAGCGGGCCCAGCTCGTGTCCCGCAGCCCGCCGAGGGGAGGGCGAACCTCCACATGGGAGGGGATTCCTCGTGCACGCGTGGTGAACGGCACGACGAAGACGAGCCCGGCCCGGCTGCGGTTGAACGGGTCGGCCGATACGACCAGCGCCGGTCGGCGGCCGGACTGCTCATGGCCCCGGGTCGGACTGAGGTCCACCAGCCACACCTCGCCTCGCACGGGTGGGGCCACCTACCCGTCCTTGGGGTCGAGGCCGTCGGAGAGGGTCGCCTCCCAGGCGACCCTCTCGTCGGCCTCCTCAGCTGATGCAGCCGGGTCGTCGGCGAGCCGTTCGTAGGCGTCGTCCAGTCGGGCATAGAACTCATCGACTCGGAGCCGCTCGACTGCTCGTTCGAGCAGATGGGCCATCGGCTCACCCGTAGCAGCGGCAAGACGACGGAGGGTGGTGTGGGTGCGCTCGTTCACTCGTACGGTTGCTGTGGACACGAACTGACGCCCTTTCTGGCGACAACAAAAGGCTACTGTAGCGTCCAGTTCGAGCGCATCGCCGGGGTCCGGCCGCGCAAGGTACGCCGGCCGGGGTGTCGCACCCTCCGCCATGATGTGGGCCGTGGTCGCCGTGGTGCAGTTCCTCGCCCTCGTCGGCTACTGCGGATTCCTGGCGGCAGCCTTCGGTTGGTCGACGTTGCAGGCGCGGCGATCGACCGGTGAGTCCCGCTGGCGGGAGCCGGTGTCGCCCACCGATGCCGTCGGCGAGACGATCTGCCTCGTCGCCTGCTGCTCGACGACGGTCGCCCCGCTGCTCGCGTTGACCGGCGTGCTCGGGCCTCTCGGGATCGGGTGGCTCGGCGCCCGAGCTGTGGCGGGCACCTGCCTGCTCGGGCTCGGCACGGCGCTCGCGGTATGGGCCCAGCGCCATCTGGCCGGGCAGTGGAGGGCGGGTGTGGAGGCCAGCGACGTGTTGATCACGAGCGGCCCTTTCGCCCTCGTCCGGAACCCGTTCTACGTCGGGTGCTTCCTGGCTTCGCTCGGCGTGCTTGTCGCCGTGCCTTCGGTGGCCGCCCTCGCCGGCGCCGTGCTGCACATAGCGGCGGCCGAGATCATCGTCCGTGGGGTCGAGGAGCCGATCCTTTCCCGGGCCCATGGCGCCGCCTTCGGGCGCTACAAGCAGCTGACGGGCCGCTTCCTGCCTCGCCATCGCCTGTGACGAAGCGGCCGGGCCTCGCGGGGTCATCGACCGGGTCCTGGGCTCGACCACACGACGGATCACACGGACGCCGGGCGACCTTGGCGCACCCACCGGTCGAGGAGGGGGTCGACGACGCGGTATCCGGAGTACCGGTTGGCGTCGCGGACGATCTCACCCCGCTCCACCAGGGCCTCCAGGCTGCTGCGTACGGCCGATCCCTTGGAGCCGCCCACCGACGACGACCGGGAGTACGGCCGGTCGCGGTCGTCGGCCACGAGGGCAAGGAGCCGCCGCTGCCCGCCGGGCAGGCTCGACCACACCACGCTGAACTCGTCCACCAGCTCGGCGCCGATGCGATCGACGGCCGCCGCCGCGTGCTCCTCGCCGGCGGGCCGGTCCTCCGGAGCGACGTCCCAGAGGGCGTGGGCCAGCAGCATCGTGCGCTGCGGGTGGCCGGCGGCCACGTCGAGGAGCGGGCCGAGGGCGTCGCCCACGTCGCGGCCGGTGGCGGCGAAGCGGCCGGCGATGTACTCGGCGGTCTCCGGCACGGGTAGCGGCGGGAGGCTCACCGCCCGGGCCTGGGCGTAGAACGCCCGCCGGCGGTCGGTGAACAGCGATTCCATCATCCCCACCTGGGAGCCGGCGAAGATGTAGCTGGCGGCGTCGCCGTGGTGCTGGATCTCGGAGCGGATCACGGCGTCGGCGTCCGCCTGGGCGGTCAGCACGCCCTGGAACTCGTCGAACACCACGAGCACCCGCTTGCCCCAGCGGTCGAACACCTTTCGGGGCAGGGCCAAGCGGTCGAGCAGGGGCTGGACGCCTGCGACCGGTTGGGCGGTGGCTGTCACCGACAGGCCCGGGACGCCGGCCTGCAGCTCGGGTCGAAGGGCCCTGCTGACGCCGTCGAACCAGCGGCCGGCAGCTCCCTTGAGGGCGGCGGTGTACGCCCGTTCGATGCGCTCCGCCACGTCCAACAGCGTCACCACGCCGAAGAAGTCGACGTAGACGGTTTCCCATCCTTCGTCCTCCGCCTCCGCCATCACCCGGCGCAGAAGCGAGGTCTTCCCGAACCGCCGGGGGGCGACGACCCTGCTGTTGTTGCCCTCGATGGCGGTCGCCAGCAACTGCGCCGCCTCGCCATCGCGGTCGATGAGGTCCTCTGCGCCCACCGGTCCGGAATAGCGGAACGGGTTGATGGGCATGCTCTACATCATAGAGCGTACCTGCTCTCGAAGAGCGAGCATCGCCCCGCCGAGGGTGAGCACGAGCACCGCAGTGCGCCCTGTGCCCGGACGATGAAGCTAGCGCCGGGCGGCCTCGTCGAACCGCTCCCGGGCGGCCTGGCGCGACGTGCCGAGGACCATCGAGAGCCGGCCCCATGACCGGCCGTTTGCGCGGGCGGCCTTGACCGCCTCCTCGAGTGCGCCCTGGGCGACGGCGATCTTGTTGACGGCCTCGGCCACGGCGCGCAGGTCCGTGATGTCCTCGAGCCGGATCGTCGCGGGGTCGAGGTTGTCGAGCCACTCCTCGACCCCGGCGGCCGCCTGCTCGAGTTTCTCACGGGTCCGGGGCATGGGAGTACCTTTCGAGGAGGGGGAAGAACTTCGGTCGGCAGTTCAGGGCGTGGATGACGAGGGGATCACCCCTCGGGGTCGACGACCGCCCTTCGGAGCGGCCGCCAGGTGGCGGCGGCGTGCGGGTTCGGAATCCGGACGCTGAGGCCGGCGCGAGCAGTTGGGAAACGGGACAGCGAGACCGGTCCAGGGCCGCCTGATCATTGGTGACGCCACGACGGGGTCCCTCCCGCTCCGGGGCCCGCCTCGGCCGGACGTGGGCAGGGATTCTTCGCCGGTGGCTCGAGACGACCGGCGCCTTCCGTCAGCCCTGGATCGGAGCCACCAGCACGTGAGCGGCGTGTGAGGCGAGCCTGCGGAGGTTGCCGACATCGACCGTCGCCACCACCGCTCCGCCTGCAAGGTCGGCGACCGCGACGACGAAAGCATCAACGGCGAGGTCGGAACCCGCTCGAGCCGCTCCGAGCAGCTGTCCGGCACGCACGCCGACGGCGACATCGACGGCGTGGACCTCGACCCGCTCACGTCGAAGACCGGCGAAGACGGCTGCGTCGGCGGGCCGGCCCCGCACGACCTCGGCGAGCACGGCGGCCACCGTGGCGGTGGGGAGATCACGCCGGCGCATCTCCGTGACAAGGGCGCGCACCCGGTCACGACGGTCAGGCGGGCCGTGGGCGAGCGCCGACAGGGCTTCGCTGTCCAGCAGCAGCATCAGCCCGCCTGGCGCCCAGGCTCCGGTCGCCCGACCTGCCACCGGTCCACCAGCTGAGCCGCCCAGTCGAGCGTCTCGGCCGGCACGGGGCCGTGCGCTCGATCGAGCTCGGCCAGCCACCCGTCGACCGCGGCACGATGGCGCAGACGTGCGACATGGGCCGCCACCGCGGCATCGACAGACGCCGACAGGCTTCTCCGTCCAGCCAGGGACCGCAGTTCCTCGACCAGAACGGCGTCAAGGGTGAGCGTGACCTTCTCTTTGGTCATGACGGTAGGATAGTACCTTTATACGACCCGTCGGGCACTCGCTCCGCGGCGGGTTGCGGCGTCGGTGGGCGAGGCCGAGTCGAGAACGGGTTGATCGCCACGCTAAAGCGTAGAGCGGATCTGCTCGCTAAGATAGAGCAATGGCCCCTAACGGATTAGCGCCGACCCTGACTTCGACGTGGAGATCGACCTGTTGGGGTCAGGGCGGAGCAGGAGTTTGGCGGGGGTGTTCTGCACACTGGCGCTGTTGACCCAGAGCTGGACGTTCCTCGCATCGACGACGACATCGCCCTGGAGGCGGAACAGAGCGCGTCCGGCAAAGAACACGCCCTCCCACGTGAACAGGGGATTGCCCCGAAACACGTGTGACTGCGTGGTCTCGCTCCAGTAGATGAGGTCCTTGATCCCACCTTCAGCCGGTGCTGTCCAGTTACCTGTGCCGTTGGAGATGTCAAGGCGACCACACGTCGCCCGGTCGGTCGGGCAGGTCGTGTTGTCCATGAGAATGAGCGTTCGGTACCAGTTCAGGGCCCAGGTGTTGGAGGTGGTCGTGATGCCGTTGGTGCCTCTGACCACGACGATGGCGTCATCGCCGGCTGGCGCGACTGCAGTGGCATTCACCGAGTTGATGGTGAGGGTACCGCCGCTGATGATCTCGACGTTCCCGGAGAAGACGATGTTGCCTGCCGGGAACGTCACCGGGGAGCCGACGGAGAAGAGCGGGCAGTTGATATACCAGTTCACGCCCGACGTGAAGGTCGCCGGTGGGCTCGCACAAGTCCCGCCTATTGCGGCGCCCGGAAAGGTGGTGAAGCCGGAGGGAGCGGTCGCGGTGTTCGCGTACCGGTTGTGGAGGTCGAGGATGTAATCATTGATCCCAACGCCCGAGGTGACGCAGGTGGCGGGCACGGGGGTGACGCCGCCGCAGTGGTACACCCTGTCGACCGGCGCGCGGGTGATCGGCGCCGCAAGCTTGATCCTGTTGGCGGGTGGCTGCGGCGCACCCATGGCACTCGATCCGTAGTCCGGCTGAGGATCGAAAGCGTCGGCAAAGGTCGGAGCGGCGTATCCCAACTCGCCCCGGATGCCGGCCGGCGACGGATCGGCCCAGATCCGCCCCGGATTCCCGCCGTTGAACACGTAGTTGCCTCCGCCACTGCAGTTCGTGCCGGTGCCCGCGGAATCGGCGTAGATCAGGCCAGGCTGGTTCGCAGTGTTGAAGGCGCGGATCTGGCCGTTGCCGGCGTCGACGGAGCAGTTGTTCAGCGGCTCGAGGGCCACCAGTGCCGGTTTCTCACCGCCGACTCCCACACTGGCCACGTACCGGGCGACGCTGTGCACCTTGGTCGAGTTCTGATTGTTGCCAACGACCGTGCCGAAGACCGACTGACGGGTGGAGCTGATCTCGACGCCGATCCGATCGCACTCACTCCCGTCAGGAACGGCGGCGGCCGGCTGGTTGATATCGCCTCCGACGGCCTCGGCCATCAGCAGGGGGTCGGCGTTCATGACCGGGTGGACGACACGGATCTGATAGCCGCCGGCGTTGTCGACGACTGCCGCCGAGCTGGGCGACGCTGTGTTGCAGGTGGGGAACGACCCGCAGGAGTGCGTGGAGTCGTCGAAACCGAGGTTGCGTACGGCGTATTTCAGCGCCAGGGTGCAGGCAGCCGAGGAGCCGGTGGGGATGGCGTTCGCTCCGGCGGCGGCTCCGGCGTCGGCGGCGGCGCGCTGCTGCCGGCGGTCGGCGCGCAGGGCACCGAGGTCGATCACGATGGCGACCATCGTGAAGATGGCGACGAGCAGGAGGGCCCACAGCACGAGGAACACGCCCTCCTCCCCAACGCACCGCCGGCAGGTGGACCGGGCCATCAGTAGGACGTCGCCTCGAACCGGGTGATCGATTGCGCGGTGAGCGTCACGCTGTAGCTGAAGAAGAGGGCCTCGAGAGGCGAGCTCCGGGTGGCCACGACCTGGACCCGCTTCTCCGTGCTCGGCCGTCCGTCGTTGGCGATGCAGCGGGCCGCAACTCCGTCCTCCTGGGCCGACGGTGCCGAGTCCGAGGTCGTGTACTTCAGCATGTGACTGATCTGGTTGTGCGACGCAGTGCTGTCTGCGGCAGGGTGCACGTAGGCAACGCAGATCTCGCGGCCGCTGGCCGAGGCGTTCAGGTCGCCCTCGGCGTTCTGGATTACGGCGGCGGCGACATTTCTCACCCATTGGTCGATCCCGCAGGCTGCGCTTGTCGCGGGGACGGCGCTGCATACGGCCGGCGGCGGCGGCGCGACCAGGGTGCTCGGCGCCAAGGTGGCCCCGTACCGCGAAGCCTCCGAGACGGCATTTGTCATGGCGATCTTGCGGTTGTAGCTCTGCCCACCGCTGAACATGCCGAGCACCACCGTCATGAAGATCGGGAAGATCAGCGCGAACTCGACCAGGGCGGTGCCGCGCTCTCCTGTTCCTCGCCTCTCCCCACGATCACTCTGCGTGCTCACAATTCCCGTCCCGCCATGTTCTCCCCGCGCCCAAGGGTAGTGTGGACCACCGCCGTCTTGGATAGCAATCGGCCAGATGGCGGGACGTTGTAGGTATTTCTCGTCGAAAAGGCTGAGGTCGGCGGGCAGGACGGCCGATAGGCCAGTGGCAGCGGGACAAGCCTGGGGCATGTTCGCCGAGTCGAGGGGAGTGGGGTACGTAGGTGGGGTCTAGACGGACGGTCATCGTGGTCGGAGCGGTGCTGGTGGCCGCCATCGCCGCGTTCGCCAATTACGCGTACCTCAGTTCGGTCCAGGACCGGGCGTACGAGGACGCCGAGCGGCTGAAGGTGTTCGTGGTGGCGAAGGACGTCGCCAAGGGCCTTCCGGGCGAGCAGGCGGTCCAGGAGGAGTTCGTCAAGGCTGACGAGATCCCGCGGGAATTCCGGCCGGCGACGGCGATCACCGCCGTCGAGTCCATCCGTGCCAAGGTCGCCATCACCAACCTCTCGGCCGGCCAGGTGGTCGTCGACGGCATGTTCGTCAACCCGATCGAGGCCCAGGTCACCTTCTCGCAGCGCATCCCGCAGGGCCACGTGGCCATCACCGTGCAGGTCGACCAGGTGCGGGGCGTGGCCGGGCTGCTGGTCCCGGGCGATCAGGTGAACATTCTGGTCAAGGACGCCGCGCTTGGCGGCGCTGAGCGCTTCTTGTTCCAGAACGTCCCCATCATCGCCATCGGAACGAGCGCTGCCCCCCAGGTCGGCGATGCCGCCGCCGCCGTCAACCCGGGCAGCGGCCTGATCACCTTCGCCGTCACGCCGGAGGCGGCGGCCAAGATCGCGCTGGCTGCGTCGAGCGACCTCTATCTCACCCTGGTGCCCAAGGACAACCAGCCCTCCACGGTCCAGCCCGTGACGCCGGATAACTTGTTCGTAGGCCCCCCTGTGCCGACACTGCCATCATGACTACCGTCGAATCCATGGCTGAGCCCCGATTCAAGGTCGCGGTGGTGGGGATCGAGCCGCTCCTGGAGTCACGCGTCACCAAGCTTCTCGGCGACAGGGCCGTCGTGGAGGCGCTCACCACGCTGCGTGATCTCGGGCGTGCATCGCTGAGCGGCCCCACCGTCGTCGTGCTCGGCCCGTCCTTCGCCGGGCCGGAGATCCTCGAGGACGCCCTCCAACAGGTGCTGTCCCGGCCGGCTACCGGCGCCATCCTTGTGGCCGACGAGCTCACCACCCAATTGCTCCAGCGGGCTCTGCGGGCCGGGGTCAGCGACGTGGTCGTCGCCGATGACCCGAGCGACGTCGAAGACGCCATCCGCCGTGCCGCCGGCCAGGTGGTGCTCCGCTCTCCCTTGGTCCCGGGGCACGCGGCCCCGGCAGCGCCCAGCTCCGGGCGGCTCATCACCGTCTTCTCGCCCAAGGGCGGTTCGGGCAAATCGGTGATCGCGTGCAACCTCGCCATCCTGCTGGCGCAGCGGAGTGAGGGCCCGGTGGCGCTCGTCGACGCCGACCTCCAGTTCGGCGACGTGGCCGTGATGCTCAAGCTCACGCCGCAGCACACCATCGTCGACGCCGTTTCGGCCATGCACCGCCTCGATGCGCCCCTCATCCGCAGCCTCCTCTCTACACACGCCAGCGGCGTCCTCGTGCTGGCCGCGCCCCGGGAGCCGGCCTTCGGCGACCAGGTGCAGGCGAGTGACATGCACCGCATCGTGGAGCTGCTGCGCAGCTTCTGCAGCTTCGTGGTCGTCGACACACCCACGCAGTTCAGCGACGTGGCCCTGCACCTCATCGAACAGAGCGACGACCTCGTGCTGGTCGCGGGCATGGACGTTCCCGCCATCAAGAACATGAAGATCGGTCTCCAGACCCTGAAGCTGCTCGGCACACCCTCGAGCAAGCTTCGGTTGGTGTTGAACCGAGCCAACGCCAAGGTGGGCCTCGACGTGAATGAAGTCGAGAAGACGCTGCACCTGCAGGCCGAGGCGCTCCTGCCGAGCGACATCCTCGTGCCGCAGTCCGTGAACAAGGGCGTTCCGGCGGTCATGGGGAATCCCAAGTCGGGTTTCACGAAGGCGCTTTCCGCCTTCGCCGACGCGTTGGCGCCGGAGCTCGCAGTTCGACGAGGGAGGTAGCCCGTGTCCTTGTACAAGCGGCTTCAGGAGAACCAGGCGGTCTCGCCGCTGCGGCGTGACGCCGTCCTCGACGAGCTCCGCCTACGCGTCCACCACCAGTTGATCGAAGCGCTCGGCCCCGTGCTTTCCGAAGGGAAGATGAGCGAACGCGAGCTGCGGCGGCGGGTCGAGGAGGAGCTGCGCACAGCGCTCTCCACCGAGCCCACGCCACTGTCCCAGGCCGATCGGGATGCCCTGGTCAACGACGTCACCGACGACGTGCTGGGCTACGGGCCGATCGAGCGTTACCTGCAGGACCCGGAGGTCACCGAAGTGATGGTGAACGGCCCCGAGCACGTCTACGTGGAGCGGCGCGGCAAGCTCGAGCGGGCCCCTGTCAGCTTCCTCGACGAGGGTCACCTGCGGCGCATCATCGACAAGATCGTCAGCCAGGTCGGGCGACGCGTCGACGAGTCGACGCCGATGGTCGACGCCCGACTTCCCGATGGCTCCCGCGTCAATGCCATCCTGCACCCCCTCGCCATCGGCGGTCCGTTCCTCACGGTCCGGAAGTTCTCCAAGGACCCGCTCACGGTGTCCGACATGATCCAGCTCGGCACCTTCGACGCCCAGGTCTCCCGATTCCTCCAGGCGTGCGTGCAGGGACGTCTCAACACGATCGTCTCCGGCGGTACCGGCACCGGCAAGACCACCCTGCTCAACGTCCTGTCGAGCTTCATCCCCGGCGACGAGCGGGTGGTCACCATCGAGGACGCCAAGGAGCTCCAGCTGCGCCAAGAGCACGTCCTGCCCCTCGAGGCCCGCCCCTCGAACATCGAGGGGCGTGGCGAGGTCACCATCCGGGAGCTGGTGCGGAACGCCCTCCGCATGCGGCCCGACCGCATCGTGGTGGGGGAGTGCCGTTCGGGCGAGGCCCTCGACATGCTCCAGGCCATGAACACGGGTCACGACGGCTCACTCACCACGATCCACTCCAACAGCCCCCGCGACACGCTGTCGCGCATCGAGACCATGACCCTGATGGCGGGCTTCGACCTGCCTGTGCGGGCCATCCGCGAGCAGATGTCGTCCGCCCTCGACCTCATCATCCATCTCACCCGCCTTCGTGACGGCACCCGCCGCATCACCCAGGTCACCGAGGTCATGACGATGGAGGGCGAGATCATCGTCCTGCAGGACATCTTCGTGTTCGACTCGAGCAAGGGCGTCGACGAGACCGGCCGCTCGTTGGGCAGCCTCAAGCCCACGGGCATCCGGCCCAAGTTCGCCGAGAAGCTGCGCGACATCGGCATCGACCTGCCCGCCGGGCTCTTCGAGGCCGGCGGCATCGCCAACCGCTCGCCCGCCGCCCGCCATCGATGAAACGGCTGCTTGCCGCCCTCCTCGTTGCAACCCTGAGCCTGGTGGCCGTCGCACCTACGGCGACGGCGGCGGAATCGATCATCATCCGCAAGCTGGATTTCTCGCAGTTCCCGACAGTCGTCATCTCGGCCCAGGTCACGGGGGCAGGGGCAACCCCCGGGTCGTTCGCCCTGCGCGAGAACGGCAAGATCGTCACCCCCGACGCGGTAGTGCCGCTCGGCAAGACCGATACGCCGGTCGGCATCGCGCTGGTCATCGACATCTCGGGCTCGATGCGGCAGGGTTCGAAACTGCTAGCGGCCAAGGAGGCGGCGAAACAGTTCGTGGCCCAGAAGCTGGAGAACGACCAGATCGCCGTCGTGGCGTTCAACCAGGTGGCCACCGTGGTCTCGGGGTTTACCGGTGACAAGGACGCCCTCGGCAAGGCCATCGACGGCCTCTCCGAGGGCGGCGAGACGTCGCTGTTCGATGGCGTGCGAACGGCGGCCACGCTGTTCGGCGACCGCACCGACCTCCAGGCCAATATCGTGCTCCTGTCGGACGGCGCGGACACCACGTCGCAGAGCACCGTCGAGGCCGCGGAAGGGGCGATACTGAGCGCCAAGGCGTCGCTGTTCGCCATCGGGCTGGTCGGTGGGGAGTCCGACGCAGGGTCGCTGCGCCGCCTCGCATCGGCCAGCGGCGGCACCTACACCGAAACGACGGACCCGCAGTCCCTGAAGAGCGTCTACCAGACCGTCCAGCGGGACATCCAGAACCAGTTCGAGATCTCCTACACATCCACCGCCACGGGCAGCGTCTCGGTGAGCCTGGCCAGTGGTGGGCGCATCGCCGTCGCCGGCCCGGTGAACGCAGGCTCCGTGGCAGAGGGTGTGGCCGTCTCGCCCGAGGTCGTCCGACGGTCCCGGTTCGCCAAGCCGCTCGCCGGGTCAGGCTCGCTGGCGGCCATCGCCGTCCTCGTCTTCCTCGGCGCCGCTCTCGTCGTGGTGGGCGGCATCGCCATCTCCCGGCGCGGCGTACCCGGCCTGGCCTCGAGGCTCCAGCAGTACGGGCCCGAGGGCGGCGCCGCCTTCGAGGTGCAGCCGGGGTCCGGCGACGTGGAGCTGGCGCAGACGGCCCTGGTGCAACGGGCGGTGGACGCCACCGCCCGCCTGGCCAAGCGTGGCAAGACCCTCGACACGTTGGAGCTGAAGCTCGACGCCGCCGACCTGCCGGTGCGGCCGGCGGAGGCGCTGTTCTTCTACGTCGTGGGCGTCACCTCCGTCGTGCTGATCGTCGGCCTGCTCTCGGGGCTGTTCCCCGCCCTCCTCGCCTTGATCGTGGTCGGCCTGGTGCCGGTCGCCGTGCTGAACGCGCTCGGCCGCCGCCGGCAGGCGAAGTTCGCGTCGCAGCTGCCCGACGTGCTGCGCCTGCTGGCCAGCTCCCTCCGAGCCGGGTTCTCGCTGCTGCAGGCGGCCGACGCGACGGCCGAGCAGATCGACGATCCGATGGGCAAGGAGCTGCGCCGGGTCCTCGTCGAGGCGCGCCTGGGGCGTCCCCTCGAGGTGGCTCTCGAGGATTCGGCCAAGCGGGCCCACGTCCCGGACTTCGACTGGGTGGTGATGGCGATCGGGATCCAGCGCGAGGTGGGAGGCAACCTGGCCGAGCTGCTGTCCACGGTGGCCGACACCATGGTGGCCCGGGAGCGCCTCCGCCAGGAGGTCAAGACCCTCACGGCCGAAGGCCGCATCAGCGCCATCGTCCTCGCCGCCCTTCCCGTGCTGATCGGCGTCGCCGTCTACGTGCTCAACCCCGGGTACCTGGACCCGCTCCTGCACCGCACCGGCGGGCAGATCGCCATCCTCCTGGCGACCCTGACGGGAATCGCGGGCTTCATCTGGATGCGCAAGATCGTGGATGTGCAGGCCTGAGATGCTGATCCTCGCCATCGCCGCCGTCTTCGGAGCCATCGTCCTTGCGGTTCTGGCCGCAACCTCCCAGCTCGAGGAGCGCTCGGCCGTTCGTGCCTCGCTGCGCAACATCGGCGACTACGACGTCGGCACCGTCCGGGAAGAGGAGCTGAGTCGCAACATCGGGGTCCGCCTCGGCGCTCCGGCGGCCCAGCGGCTGGTCCGCCTGGGGCGGCGGTTCACGCCTGCCGGCTACACGGCGCAGACGGCGGACAAGCTCACCCAGGCCGGCAAGGCCCGCGCCGACGACCTCGACCGCTTTCTCGCCATCCGGGTCGTCACCATCGTCGCCATCCCGCTCTGGTTCGCCTTCTGCTTCCTCGTGCTGAACCTGGGCGGCCGCCTCCAATGGGCGCTGGCCCTGTTCGGCACCCTGGTGGCGGTGCTCGGTCCGGATGCCCAGCTCAACCGCGAAGTGGCCGAGCGCCGCTACTTCATCCAGCGCCAGCTGCCCGACGTCCTCGACATCCTCACCATCAGCGTCGAGGCGGGGCTCGGCTTCGAGCAGGCGCTC